>OGGQ01004948.1_pt1 | contig 10230 bp, 8 predicted proteins | sample 1571191 | NCBI WGS metagenome assembly OGGQ01 (sample SAMEA2582061, study PRJEB24529) | metagenome | biome: Human gut stool | place: China | collected 2011
CCTGCCATGACAGAAACCTGCCGGCACTCCGGATGACAGCCTATACCCATGAAATCCCCCAGCAGAATGGACGCCGGCGTTTCCATTCCCATGTAATGATAGGGGTAATAGATGCAGGCATATTTTCCGTTTCTGCTCATGACATGGCCTTTTCCTCTGAGGATATCCCACATTTTTTCGTTTTCGCATCTGACGATGATGAATTCGCCTCCGCAGAAGCTGGCTTCATCGCTTCCCCTGAGGTTGAAGAACACGTCCACCACGCCTGTCTGTTTCAGGATTCCCCCGTCTTCTTCCGGAATGAAGATGTTGGCAAGTTCACTGATCTTGGCGATGGGGTAATTCAGCGCAGGAGCCGCCGGAATCAGACCGGTGATGTTGGATACCAGGTTCATCTCGCAAAGATCTGCAGATATGGCTCCCGTATATTTTTCCAGGAGTTTTCTCCTGCCTTCCAGTGTTTCCTTTCCCTTATAGTACCAGTGATCCATCAGTTCCGGAATCGGTTCGCTGTGTCCGTTTTCATCCAGATATGTAAAAGTCCCCGTTTCCCTGTCCCATACAAAATCATATTCGCTGGACTTTCCGGCAGCCACTACTTCCAGTCCCAGAAGCATGGCCCAGGAATACAGGTCCAGAAGATTTCTGGGCTGGTCACCGTTGACCAGGGCATAAACCACGCCGTTCTCCGCTGCCACCTGATTGAGAAGCGGTCCGCAGACGCTGTCGGTTTCCTTGGAAACCATATATACATTGATTCCTTTATGGAGAGCTGCCAGTGCCGCCTCCGAGCTCACTTTCGTATTTCCGGTGCACTCCACCATGGCCGTGATCCCGCATTCCGATACAAGCCGGTAATCATCCACAATCAGAATAGCATCTTCCGGTGCGTTTTCCACCTCATCCATTCTGCTGCAGATACGGATCTTTTCTTCGGGATATCCGATTTCCCTGAGTACATCCATGCATTCATCCGTATGTCTGGAGCAGATAACCCGGAGTTCCATGTTCTTTACACTGGGAATCTGGGCCAGCAGTGTATAGCCGTATCCGCGGGTGGCTCCGATGATTCCCACTTTTGATGTTTTCCCGGTGACGTTCCGTAAAGTTGTATAATCCATATGTCAGTTTTCCTTTCCTGAAATAATCTGCCGCATCCCGGTCAGAAATCTTTTTCCTTTCTACGGCCGGAACACGATTTTTATGGCTGCTTCATCCTTGTCTGCCAGATCAAATCCTGCCTTGATATCCTCCAGACTGAATTCATTGGTGATTAACGGTCTGATCTTCACCGTTCCCTGGATAACAGGCCTTAAGGTATCCGGCACCCAGACGTAACGCTGCTGCCAGGTATGATGCACCAGACAGGTGTTGACAAATTCCAGTCCGTCGTCATGCCACCGGCTGATATTCAGAGTCACCGGTTTGGTTACCCAGCTGTAAAATACAAATTTTCCATTGTGGCGGATCATGGCGCTTGCCGCATTGAAGGATTCTTCCGTTCCGGCTGCCTCCACCACCACATCGGCTCCCCGTCCTCCGGTCAGGGCTTTTACTTTTGCCACAGGATCTTCCTCCCTGGAATTGATCACCACATCGGCTCCCAGGGACCTGGCCAGATCCAGTTTTCCCTCCAGCACATCCACCACAATCACCTGATATGCGCCTTTTAACTTTGAACACTGGGCAATGATCTGGCCGGCAAATCCCCCGCCCATGACCACCACGGTGTCTCCCAGCTGGACTCCCGTATGAAGTCCGGAAAACATGGCACAGGCCGTGGGTTCCCCCAGAGCCGCAATATCCATGTCCAGTCCCTCCGGCACCGGCTGGAGCTGAAATTCCTGTGCCTTGAAATAATCTGCAAAATTGTTGTTCCATCCGAATGCCATTACCTTATCGCCGGGTTTATAGGCGCTGACACGGCTTCCCACAGCCACCACCGTGCCTCCGCTTTCATGTCCCAGAAGGAACGGAAATTCCGGCGGCTGACGGAATTCGGCAGTCTGCGGCGGAAGAAATCCCCGGTAAAAACTTTTGTCTGACCCGCAGATTCCCATCATGTGGTTTCTGACAATAATATCGTTTTCCCCGCATTCCAGTTCTCTCTGGATCAGTTCAATATCATAGGCCCTGTTCAGCCTTGCTGCTCTTGTTATGAATTTTTCCATATATGGTTCCCCTTCTGCTTTCCGGGACCGTCATGCGGTCCCGGTTTCCGTTCTGCATCAGATTACATGAAGTCCCACCAGAATGCAGGTAATGACAGCACCTGTGAGGCCGGCCACTGTGGACGCACCGCCGACGCCGCGGATTCCCTGGTTCACATCCATGTTGGACATGGAAACCGTTACCCAGAATCCGGAAGAGTTGGCATGTTTGAACATCAGGGCACCTGTACCGCATGCCAGGAATGCCGCAACGGGAGAAATTCCCAGAGTTGCCAGCATGGGCTGCACCAGAGCCGCTGCGGTCATGACGCCAAGAGAGTTGGAACCTGTCACCACATGGATAATGGCCGCGATGATGATGGGGATCAGGATTGGCGGGAACGGAGATTCCACAACAATGGCGGCAATCTTCTCTGCCACACCTGCATTCTTTACAAACGTGGCCAGCGCACCGCCCATACCTGTTACAATAATGGGCATGGCAGCCGCCGTGATTCCTTCATCCACCCAGTTGTTCAGCACTTTCTTTGTCTTCCATTCCTTTCCGGTCAGAGGCAGGGACAGAAGGCAGCCGGCAAACAGAGCCGCCAGCGGGCTTCCCACAAATGCGCAGACATTGGCAAAGGTGGTTCCCGGTACCGTAACGGATGCCACGGTATTCATCAGAATCAGAAACAGCGGGAACAGGATCGGAAGCAGGGACTTGGAAAGGGACGGCAGTTCCATATTTTCCGTTTCTCTGGCTGCCTTGAGGAATTCTTCCTTGGGAGCCACCGGTGTTTTCAGGGTCATACAGTAAAGAGTGGCCGCAATGACACTGGGAACAGAAACAATGGCGCCCCACATGATGGCCTGACCCAGCGGTACTTCCAGCAGTGCGGCTGCGGATACGGGGCCCGGTGTCGGAGGTACCAGAGAAGCAGTCACAAGAGCACCCAGATACAGTGCGGTGCCATAGCTCATCATGGACTTCTTGGTCTGAACGGCAAGAAGTGATACAATCGGGATCAGAAGAATCACAACGGTATCCGCCCAGATCGGAATACCAAGAATTGCAGAACTCAGGGCAATGGCCCAGATCATATGTTTTTCACCCACCAGGCCGATGGCCCATTTGGTAATGCGGATGGCCGCGCCTGTTTTTTCCAGCACCGTACCCATGGTACATCCAAGGAAAATAACAATGGCTACACTTTTAATGGTACTTGAAAATCCGCTGTTGATGGTATCCTCGATATCCACCCACGGAGTTCCCAGCGCAATGGCCAGGATGAAGGCCGCAATCAGAATGCCGAAGGCCGCATTGACTTTACATTTGGAAATCAATACGATCATCAGCAGGATAACAGCGGCAAAAACAATGAGTACATAAGATGTTGACATTTTTTACCCTCCCGTTTGGTATTTGACTGCCTGCGCTCTGCGGAAACTGTCCGGACCATCTGATTTCCGCTGTGCTGTCCGGCAGATGTTTATAACCTTTTTTAAGCAATAACCATGCCAACATACCGGAAGCAGAAAATTTTATTTCTTTTTCATATATATAAATAATGCATAAAATTATTTTCTCATTCTTTGATTCTCTGTCATAATGACGGAACAGGCTGATGCATATACGTTGCATATGTTGCACATGCAACTCATGCATCATTTTACGCATCAGCCTGTTTTCTCCGGAGGACTATTCCTCCTGATTCTTCTGTCCCATATGGTATTTCTGCATTTTTCTCCACAGCGTCGTTCTGTCCATGCCCAGCATCCTGGCTGCCTGAGTCCTGTTTCCGTTGCATTGTTCCAGTGCGCGCGCCAGACGTTCCGGCTCCTCTTCTCTATTTCCCGCCGGTTCCCCTGCGGTTTCACCTCTGCCTTCGGCTCCGCGTCGGCCGGATCCACAGTCCTCTTCCATCTCCTCCAGATCTCTGGGATAAAGGGCCTCCCTGAGATCTGCCGCTGAAATGAGGTCCCCGGTTTTCAGCGCCATGGCCCGCTCCACAATGTTTCTCAGTTCCCGGATGTTCCCCCTGAACGGATATTCCAGAAGCAGAGGCAGGGCTGCCGGATCCAGAACCGGCACCTGAATCCCGCCTTCCGTACACTGGGTTTTCATCAGATGAAGGAACAGCAGTTCCACATCTCTTCCCCTGCTTCTCAGAGGAGGGAGAAACAGCCTAAGCACATCCAGCCGGTACATCAGATCCCGTCGGAATTTTCCCTGTTCCGCCAGTCTGGCAATGCTTTTGTTGGTGGCGGAAAGGATACGCACATTCACATCAATGACCTTGTTGTCACCGATACGCCGGACCTGCCTTTCCTGAATGGCTCTTAAAAGCTTGCTCTGGGTGGAAAGGGAAATCTCCCCCACTTCATCCAGAAACAGCGTTCCTCCATGCGCCTGCTCAAAAAGCCCCATCTTTCCTCCTTTTGCAGTTCCTGTAAAGGCGCCTTCCACATATCCGAACAGCTCGCTCTCCAGCAGATTTTCCGGCAGAGCCGCGCAGTTTATGGCCACAAACGGACCGTTCTTCCTGCTGCTGGCATTGTGAATACTCTGGGCAAACAGTTCTTTTCCCGTCCCTGTTTCCCCCACCAGAATCACATTGGCATCCGATGCCGCATACCGCCTGGCGGTTTCTATGGTCTCATCGATGATGCGGCTCTGGTGGATAATGTCATGAAACGTATACCTGGCCTGATGTCCCCGTTCGCTGAGTTTTCTCCGGATCTGGCTTTCCAGATCCTGGATCTTGGTAATATCGGAAAAGCTGATGATGGCACCGCTTACTTCCTTTTTCACCACAACCGGCGTGCAGTTGACCGACACCGTGGTTCTGGTGCCCGGAATCGTCAGGATCCTTCCGGTCTCCGGCAGACCTTTTTCCATCACCTGCAGGAACTGGCGGTACACATAGGGAATCACATTTTTCAGTGGCTGATTCATCAGGCTTCTGTCACCGTTCATCCTTCTTATCACGCGGTTTCTTACACGGATCACTCCATGGCGGTCCACGTACAGCAGCCCTTCATCCGACGAATAGATAATGGTTTTGTACATCTGGGAGATAATTCTTTCCTCACGGATCCGGTCCACCAGATGGATGGCTTCATCTGCAGCCTGCAGGAGGGTGTCTTCTCCGGTCCGGATGATCACTGACGGAATTCCCATCTGTCCCGCCAGAATATTGGCGGAATATCCGCCCACCATGGCATCGCATCCCGCCTTCCGGGCTTTTTCCAGAATTCCAGGCAGATCCTCATGATATACCGGCGCGTAGACTTCTGCCGTTGTGTGAAAAAAGCGGCAGATATTCTTCACCTCATACATCTGTCTGCTGAAACCGCATACTGCGATTTTTCTGGGATGATAGGTCTCACAGCATTCAGAAATTGCCCTTACAAGATCATATCCGGAAATAGGCAGTTCCACCGTGGGAATCTGTTTATATTTTTCCGTTGTCTTCTGGGCGGTATACCCCCTGGCAATGATCGCATCATATTCTTCCGTGGGAACATCCGGCGTGTCTTCCACTGTCATGGTGCGGACTTCCGCATCCAGCCGCCCCCGCTCCGGATGATTTTCCAGAACATGACGTACTTTCTCCTCAAGCTCCGGATATGGTACAATAAACAATAACCGTATCATAAAAATCCTCCCCCGCATCAGATGTTGCAGATTCCGTTGTATTGTTTCAGATTATACAACAATGCAACATCACGCGTCAACAGAAAGCCTGTTTTCCATTTCTTTTCCCCAGAAGAAATGCCATGCCGGCGTTTCCAGCTGTTATGGCATAAAATTTGCTGTAATAAAAATAAGGAAAATATGAAAAGGAGACTGATCATGGCTGTTTTAGGATGTATTGCCGACGATTTCACAGGTGCCGGTGACGCCGCTTCCTTTCTTGTCAAGGGAGGTATGAGTGTCCGGCTCTACAATGGAATTCCCGAAAACCTTTCCCCGGACTCCGGTCTTTCAGATCCGGCCGACAGCCCCCAGGCAGTGGTCATTGCCTTAAAGTCCAGAACTCAGGAAACAGAACTGGCCGTATCGGACAGCCTGAGAGCTGCACGCTTTCTTCTGGATCAGGGCGTCCGGCAGATCTATTTTAAATACTGCTCCACATTTGATTCCACCCCCAGGGGAAATATCGGTCCTGTGGCTGACGCTCTCATGGAACTGACAAAAAGTCCGTTCACCATTCTGTGTCCTGCCCTTCCGGTAAACGGCAGGACCGTAAAAGACGGAAAACTCATGGTAAACGGCGTTCCGCTCCATGAGAGTCATATGAAAGACCATCCGCTGACCCCCATGTGGGACTGCAGAATCGACCGGCTGATGGCGCCTCAGAGCCGGTATCTGTGCAGAGTCACAGGTCCCGCGGACGCTTCCCGCCTGCCGGCGGAGTCCGGTTCCGCTGCCCCCTGTTACCTGATTCCCGACTACGAAAAAACCGAAGATGGGGAGTCCATTGTCTCTGTTTTCGGCCATCTTCCTCTGCTGACCGGCGGCAGCGGACTTCTTGAACCCCTGGCCAGGCGCTGGAGCAAAGAGCTTTCCGGAGACGGAAAAATTCCGGACAGCCATACAGACGGAAAGGCCATTCTTCTGGCAGGAAGCTGTTCCATGGCAACTCTGGGCCAGATTGCCTGGTATCAGAAGCAGGGGTACCCCAGTTTCAAACTGGACCCGGAGGCCATGCTATGCGGCCGCCAGACAACAGAAGACGCCTGGGCATTCCTGAAGGCCCATGAGCAGGAAGGGCCTGTTCTGATTTACAGCTCCGATTCTCCCGAAAAAGTGAGAGAATATCAGAAGCTGGGAGCAGACCGTGTGGCTGCCCTTCTGGAAAATGCCACGGCAGATCTTGCGGTCCGCGCGGCAAAGAATGGCTATACCAGGATCATATCCGCAGGAGGCGAAACTTCCGGTGCCGTCACCAAGGGTCTGGGATTTTCTTCTTACTGGATCGGTGAAAGCGTGGCTCCCGGAGTCCCCGTCATGGTTCCCGCAGAGCATCCGGAAATCCGCCTGATCCTGAAAAGCGGAAATTTCGGACAGGAAGACTTTTTCGGCCGGGCTCTTGCCATGACCGAAAGAAAAAGAAAAGAGGAATGATAACAATGAAAACAGCAGCAATGTCCGTCCCGGAAGCAGAACTGGAGCATGCCGTATGGGCTGCCCGCAGCCTGTTTGACCGCGGAAAGACCTCCGGTTCTTCCGCCAACCTCAGTTTCCGGCACGGAGACCATATCTGTATTACAGCCAGCGGCTCCTGTTTCGGCACCCTGACCCCACAGGATTTTGCGGTCATCCGCATGGATGGAACTCCTCTGTCTGACAGGAAGCCCAGCAAAGAATGGCCCCTGCATCTGGCTCTTTATGAAAAATCCCCGGATATCGGGGCCGTGATCCATACCCACAGCACCTATTCCGTGCTGTGGAGCATGCTTCCTTCTTCCGCGGAAGAGGACTGCATTCCGGACCACACACCGTATCTGAAAATGAAGCTGGGGACCGTAGGAATGGTTCCCTATGAAAAGCCGGGATCTGAAGCACTTTTTTCCGCGTTCCGCGCCAGAGTCATGAACAGCGACGGCTTCCTCTTAAAAAATCACGGGCCTGTGGTGCCGGGAAAAGACATCATGGATGCCTTCTTCTGTCTGGAAGAGCTGGAAGAAAGCGCCCGCATTGCCTGGGAGTTCCGCCGGGCGGGCATTCTTATGCCTCCGGACTCCCAAACCGGTCTGTGCCGTCCGTAATGCACGTTCCGGTTCCGTTCATAAACAGACGGAAAAAGCTCTGTTCTGAGAGGAAATCCGGAAGGGATTCCTTCAGAACAGAGCTTTTTATCAGATATATCTATTACCGGATAAACATGGCGTCGCCGAAGCTGAAGAAACGATACCGTTCCTTCACAGCCTCCCGGTATGCATTCAGAATATGTTCCCGTCCTGCCAGGGCGGAAACCAGCATGACCAGAGTGGATTCCGGAAGATGGAAATTTGTGATCAGGCAGTCCAGAATCTTGAACCGGTAGCCCGGATAAATGAAAATGTCTGTCCAGCCGCTGCCCGCCTTCAGGATCCCGTCCTCTCCGGCAGCCGATTCCAGCGTTCTGCAGCTGGTGGTTCCCACACAGATGACGCGGCCTCCGTTTTTCTTTGTCTCGTTGATCTTTCTGGCCTCTTCTTCCTCCACCACATAGAATTCCGAATGCATGTGATGGTCTTCTATGGTGTCCACTTTCACCGGCCGGAATGTTCCAAGCCCCACATGAAGAGTAATATGGGCAATGGTCACACCCATTTCCCGGATCTGATCCAGAAGTTCTTCCGTAAAATGAAGTCCTGCGGTAGGAGCCGCAGCTGAACCGTCATGTTTTGCATACACCGTCTGATACCGGTTTTTATCTTTCAGCTGATGGGTGATGTACGGCGGCAGCGGCATCTGGCCAAGCTGATCCAGAATCTCCTCAAAGATTCCTTCATATTCAAACCGGATCAGCCGGTTTCCTTCTTCCACCACATCAATGACTTCCCCCTTCAGAAGCCCGTTTCCGAAAGATACACGGGTTCCGACTTTCATCTTTTTTCCGGGTTTCACCAGAGTTTCCCATACCTGATCCGTCTTCCTTTTTAAAAGAAGCACCTCAATTTTTCCGTCTGTTCCCTCTCTCTGACCGATAAGGCGGGCCGGAATCACTTTTGTGTCATTGATAACAAGGCAGTCTCCCTTTTTCAGATACTGCAGAATATCGCGGAAATGGCGATGTTCCACTTCTCCGGTCTTCCTGTCCAGCACCATCAGACGGGAAGCCGCTCTGTCTTCCAGAGGGTCCTGAGCAATCAGTTCCTGCGGAAGTTCGTAATAAAAATCTTTTACATCCATTTTTTATCTCCTGTGTCCTCTGTTATTTCATAATTCCGTCCGCAGGCCGGCCGCAATCCGCCGGTCTGTTCCACAGGTGTATTTCCGTCCTTACCCCGGTTTCCTCCTGTGCTCTCCTGTATATCCCAGCTTTCCTGCCATTTTTTCAGACAGCGTTTTTTCTGCTTTTCCGGTCTCTCTGCCGGCATCATTCTTCTTCCGGAGAAGAACTGTCTCCGGTATTTTCCTCCGGTCCTGACATGATAATGCCGCAGAGTGCTGCAAGATTTTCATCCCGGCCCAGCGCTTCCGCAAATTCCGTCTGAACTCTTTCCGCCAGTTCTTTTACAGAATCCAGCTGACCGGCCTGATCCATATAATGTCTTTCCGGATCATCCCGCCCCGGTTCCAGTATTCTGAAAATTCCGTCCTCATCCTTCTTCACATAAGCCGCCGAAAGACTTGGCGCCGGGACATCCGACTGATAAAATTTGATTCTGTAAGCCACATAGACCACATAGGAATCTTCTTCCGGCCCGGGAATACCGTAACACACAATATCCTGATAATCCTCAATATATTCCATGGACCTGAGAAGCCTCTGATTCTCTTCCTCCAGCTTTTCTTCATCCGGAGCTTCCGCATTCTGATCCGAGAAGTAACTGTATGCCAGCGCGGCATTTCCCGACAGTTTGGCAGAAAAATACCCGCGGAACAGTTCTTCAATTTCCTTCGGAAGTTCCTCTGCAAAGGGTGTGTCGGAAGGCAGCTCTCCCAATGTTTCCGGCTCTGCTTCACTGCTGTCCGTTCCGGGCATAAGCGAAATGTTTCCGGATGATTCAGACTGCCGCGTTTCCTCCTTTTCCTCTGCCACTACAGGCGTCTCCCCGGCCTGAAAACGGCGTGGGATCAGAATTACCGCAAGGATCACTGCAGGAACCAGAATAAAAAAAAGAATTGCCATGCGGCGCGGATTTTTCCACATATCAAACCACCTCCGCAGATCTGCACATCGTTTTCCGTGTCCGGATCCGGCCGGATCTTCCGATGTCCTGACCATTGTACCAGAATAAAATTTAAAAAGCAAGAAAGAAACCCTTGCCATAATGCACAAAATGTTGTATTATATTAGAGATGCATCTGTAGCTCAGTGGATAGAGCAGTGGCCTCCGGAGCCGCGTGCGTAGGTTCGAT
>OGGQ01004950.1_pt1 | contig 10228 bp, 11 predicted proteins | sample 1571191 | NCBI WGS metagenome assembly OGGQ01 (sample SAMEA2582061, study PRJEB24529) | metagenome | biome: Human gut stool | place: China | collected 2011
GCTGTCTGACGCATGCGCTTAATCCTCTTATAACGGTAAGGTCTCCGTCCTGTCCTACTGGTTCCCGGTCCCCCGTTTCCGGCGGCCCTTCCTCGTTGGGGCAGGCTACTCCAGGGCCAGTTCAACAACCATCCGTCACCGGCTCTCACCAGCCGCCGGCTCTCTGCAAAGGCGCTGCCGCCGCTTCTTTCTTCATTGCCTATATGGGAATAGTATACCCCATTCCCCTCAAAATTGCAAGGTCCCGTGTCGGGACAGCCATACTGCGCTGCCGCGCTAGGAAATAGAACCAAGGATGGTTGGTTGCAATCAGGCAAAGAGAGTATGCCAGCGGAGGCACTCCGCCGGACTCACGCTGGTTCCTCGTCTTTCGGTTCCTCCTCTTCCTCGTTCAGATACAATTCCTCGCAAGCCCGTTCTGCATCGGCCAGCAACTGAATGCATTGTTCTGCAGCCCACACCATGGTGTGATACATCTTCTGATAATCCGGCATGCCATGTCACCTCTTTCTGCAAAGAGTATAACACAACTTTCTGTCTATGTCTATGATAATAGACATGGGCGAGGACTTTTTCTCATAGAATCATAGAATACTATGAGAAAAAGGGGTGCCACCATGGAATTCGACAACAAGGCTGTGGGCCAGACCATCCGCAATTTGCGGGAAAGCAAAAATCTATCCCAGGACGTGCTCAGCGGCTTGGCTGGCATCGCCCGTAGCCACCTTTCCATGATCGAAACCGGCACAAAACAGGCCAACTTTCAAACCATCTGGCGCATTGCCCTGGCGCTGGAGATACGCCCCAGTGAGCTGGTGGCCCGAATCGAGGAAACCGCTCAGAAGCAAAGCACCTCTGCTGGCAGACTGTAACTCAACAATTCACAACAAGTTATGACATACTTCCCTTGAGGTGAAGTCTATGGCAAACCGGCTGCGTGATCTGCGGGAAGATGCCGACCTGACCCAGAATCAGGTGGCGCAATATCTGAATATGTCCCAGACAGGCTATTCCAAATATGAAACCGGGGAAAATGATATCCCTACCCGGGTGCTCATTGCTCTGGCCGCCTTCTATGGCACCAGTGTGGATTATCTTTTGGGCATTACCTCCTGCCGAAAGCCCTACTCCCCATAAGAAAACAAGAAAAAGCCGCCCGAAATGGGCGGCTTTTGTCCGGTGTCCGGACGGGCCCAGTGCCTGGGCTGGCATTACTCTCTTTGCCGTGTTCAACCCAACCGGCCTGGTTCGATTGCTCAGCGCGGCAGCGCAGTATGGGTCCAGCGTCACGCTGGCCGCCGCTACGCAGCCAGTTTTACAAAGGTGATTTTGCCGTCGCCATCCAGGGAGAAATCCAGGGTGACGGTTTCCTGGACACCGTCCACATTCACGGTGACCTTCACCTTTTCGCTGCCGGAGGACTCCAGCTCCTGCCGTTCCAGCAGTTCCATCTTCTCCACCCGGACCGGCACACCCTTCACCAGATAGGAGGAAGCCACCGAATCATTGAGGAAGGAATCCAGGCAGCCCTGAGCAAAATACTTCCCCACTTCCTCTTCCCACTCTTCTCTGGCGTCGTCCCAGTCCTCCATGGCTTCTTCCAGCTTTTCCGGGTCGGGGGTCACGCCTTCGCCGATCACCGACACCATATCCTCTGTGAACAGGTCGTCATTGGGGCAGGTCATCATGGCCTCGATCACCTTTTTGGGGCCGGTGCTCACCTGATTTCCCGCTCCGGGGCGAAGAAAATAAAAGCCCACGCCAGCGGCCACCACCAACACCAATGCGGCCAGGATCAAAAGACTCTTCTTTTTCATGGAGAGTTCCCTCCTTCCAGCAAAACCGGAAAACCGTTTCCCCTCCCCCATCGGGAGAGGTATTTTATTGAATTATCATATAACAAAGTCTGCTTTTTGTCAACGCAGCGTGACGCTGCACCCATATTGCGCTCCCGCGCCAGGCAATAAAATCAGGGCCAGCAAAAAGGCTCCCCGATGGGGAGCCTTTGTCCCGTGTCGGGACGGCCAAGTCGGTGCTGCCGCACCCGATCACAGAACCCAACCTTCGTTGGATCACTCAGCGCGGGAGCGCAGGAACGGCTGTGGCGGCTCGCCACCGTCACGCTGGCGCTGGCCCAGCTTCTGCTTGGGAGCGGCGGCGTTCTCATCCAGAGCGGCCACATACTCCTCAAAGGTGATGACCCCCTTCTGGAACAGATTTTCCAGAGCCTGCTCCTGAGCATAGCGGGAATAGGGGCTGTTGGGGGACACATCAATGCGGATCTCCACCCGCAGCCGCCGCAGCTCCTCCCCGGAGAGGGCATAGACCCCCCGGCTCAGCTCCATGGGGTAATAAGCCGCCCACAGCTCAAACCAGATGGAAGCCACATCCTCCACAAACTGGCGGAAATCGGCGATCTGCTCGTTGAGGGGCAGAGCCGCCTGATCCCGCACGGCGATGATGGCGGCGCCGCTGGCCTTTTCCGGGTTGACCTGGCCCAGCGCGGCGTCCCCTGCACCGGCCAGATCTCTCGTCTGCTGCACCAGCTCCTGGGCCAGAGCCTGGGCGTCGGGAGACATGGGCGCCGCCCCCAGATAGCTGACAATGTCGGTGACGGCGTTGGCCTGCATATCCCGCACCTTGATGGCCGCCCCCACCTCTTCCAGGGCTTCCTTGTTCAACACCTTGTCGGCGTTATAGACCAGCCGGGAAAAGGCGGTCATTTTGGCATTCATCAGGCGTCGGGCCAGCATTTTGTTGGTTTCGATCTGGTTGGGGATGAGGGGAGTGACCTCCCCATCCCCCCGGGCCGAACCACGGCGGCCCATCCAGCGGAAAGCGGCAATGGGATACAGGCTCAGCCCACGGCCGCCGCCATAGAGGCGCACCGGCTTCTGGTAGAGCACATCCCGGGTGCCCCGGGTGCAGCAGACCACCCCGTCCTCATCCCGCCAGAAAGCCAGAAGAGTGGTGCACAGCTGTTCTTCCTCCCGGGTGTCACTGTGCTCCCATTCCTCTTCCCGCTCCTGCCGGTCCATGGGGCCATCGTCGGGGACGATGGACTGGACCTCTTCCTCTCCCAGGCCATACCGCCGGGCTGCCTTTCGTACCTCCCCCACCGTCTGGCGGCGGGCGATGAGCAAATAGGGCTGCTTCTGCACATCGGGGCAGGTTTCGTCCCCCAGAAACAGGTCACAGGTGTCCACCACCTGGGCCTGGCAGTCCCCATCGTGGAAATAGAGGTAGCTGTCCCCGGCGATGCAGGCGTTTTTCACCACTTCCCAGCACAGCTTGTCCATTTTGAGCCGCTCCCACTGGCGGGCAGCATAGGCGGTGAGCTTCTGGCAAATTTCCCCGGCTCCCGCTCCCAACGGTCCGGCGTGCTCCAGGGGCGTATACTGGATGCTCATGGTGTTCATGCAGACGCTTGCCACCTTGTGCTCCACCACCGGCTGGATGAAGTTATAGAAAGGCAGGGCCTCCCCGCCGCTTTCCACCCCATACCACTGCTCCCCCCGGAAAAACCGGTGGGCCTTTTTGGTCTTTTCATAAAGGTCTGTCATCCGGTGGTGTTCATCCCCCCGGGTGTACCAGCGCCACAAAAGAGCAGCGGTGATTTTTTCGCTCTTTCCCATTTATTCCACCCTTTCCTGACGCCGGCTGGTGCCGTCATAGCGGTCGATGTTCCGCAGAATACGGCCCAGGCGTCCTTTTTCTTTTTCTGCGGGGGACTGGCTTCGTTCCAACTTCCCCTCCCTTGCAAGGCGGCTGCCCTCGCTGAGGCCCAGCCGGTAGCAGCACAAGGCCCCCAGGGCGCCCAGCAGGACGCCCAAAAGCAAACAAACGGTCACAAGACTCACCTCCCTACTTTTGCAGCTGCTGGAGCTGCCAGGCCCTGCGCATCTGGGCGATCTGATCCTCATTGAAGCCCAGGGAAATATAGCCGGAGAAGTCCCCGTACTGGGCCAGGATCTTAGCCACCGCCAACTGACGGTTGAAGGCGTCCTGCTGCTGATTTGCAGCTTCCTTCTGGGCGGCCAGCTGCTGCTCACGGATCTGCTGCTGGTTTTTCCATTCCTGCTGGCTGTTTTCCCAGGCCTGCTGGTTCTGGGAAGCCTGCTGCTGGGCCAGTTTGTATTCCCATTCCTTCTGGCTCTCAAGGAAATCCGGATACCCCTGGGCCAGGCTCAGAAGAATGTCCGCCTGGCTCTGGGCGGCTTGCAGTTCGCCTTGCTGATACAGCTCATTGATCCGGTTGTTCAGGCCCTGTAAGGCTTCTTGCCTTGCCAGCTCTCCCTCCAGCACATTCTGCTGGTACTGGCTGCTCTGGCTGGCGGCGGTGGTTTCGGCGGCCCCCTGGCCGGTGATGCCCAGCTTGGCCATGGTCTCGGGCAAACTCTGCTTTTCCTTCATGTAGTTGATATAGGTCTGCTTGGCCAGGGCGTCATAGTCGGCCTGGATCTGGGGCCGCTGGGCCTCCAGACGGTCCACCCCCGCCTGAGCCGCCAGGCGGTAAGCCTCGGCAGCGGCATTGGCGGCGTCCATGTACTGATTGCGGATGGGGGTATAGGCATTGGGCAGGTACTGGCTGCCGTCCACGCCGCCGCTGTATCCATAAGCCGCCCGGATGCTCTCCGCCGCCTGGTGTGCCGCATCCATCCCAGCCCGGTCTCCGGCGGCATTGGCCGCCTCCCAGGCGCTTTTGGCCGCCTGGATCTGCTGATAAGAGCTGGGGCTGCTTTGCTTGATATAGGCGTCGTCAAAGCTGCCCAATTTCTGATATGCCATGGTATTCCTCCTTTTATATCAATGGGTGTAAAGATCTGTTGTTTTACAGTTATGCTTTTTGCAGATTCCCTTCCATGTCCACCACAAACTCATCCCCCGGCAAGGTGAAAGCCGGGCGCATACCGCAGGTGGTGAACACCGTTTTGGATGCAAAAGCGCCGGTTTCGTTCACCATCCAGAACTGGTTGGTGGTCGTGGTATCGGGAGAGCGGGTGGCCCACAGATAGGGCGAACCCTGGAAGTTGGAAATGCGCCATGTGTTGGTCTGGAAAAGGTCCAGGCGAGTGCCTTCCTTGCCCATGCCCTCTTCCACACCTCCCACTTCGGTGGCAGAGAGCAGGAAAACCTTCCGCTCCAGATAGCCTGAGGCGTGCTCGCCTCCGCCGGTATAGGGGATCTGGCAGGTGGGGATCTTGGCGGAAACGGCGCTGTCCAGCGTGGGGAGAAAGGCTCCCAACAGCCAGGTATCGGCCATGGAGTTATCGTATTCGTTCTGCATGGTGGAGGACATGGTGCGTCGGCCTGCAATGTCCCGGCGCAGCAGCAAGGTGCCGCCTCCCACCCGCTGGGGATAGCCCTGCTGGGCCACCACATAATCCTGCCATGCGTCGTTCTCCTTGATGCGCACGATGTCTCCCACCTTTTTCAGGATCAAAGGCTGGGTCGTCCGCACGGTGCCGGTGGTCTGGCAATAGGAGTTCTGATAAACCCCGTCCTTGCTGCGGGCAAAAGCCCGGTAATAGTAGGTAGCGCCTGGGGTCAGGTCCTCGTCGGTGTAGCTGCTGCCCGCCCCTTCGTAGATCACTTCCCCGTCATATTCGTCCTTGGGGAACCGGTCGTCCCGCCGCAGTATCCGCAAAGCGGCATAGGCGGTGTCCTCGGGCACGGTGGTCCAGCTCAGATCAATGGAGCCGATCCGGTTGGACACCGCTTTGAAGCCCAGGGGCTGGCCTGCCATGGTGCCGGTATAGGCGCCATTCCGGCGCAAAATCATACATTCTCCCATACTCTCACCTCACAATCCGCAGTTTCAGGGGCAGCGCCACCGTGGGCTTTTTGTCATAGCACACCGCCTGGAGCTTCCCTGCTTCCGTCCAGAGCCTGCTCACCAGTCCCCAGGCTTGCAGCCGGGCGCGGTCGGTGCTGGCCGTGCCGGTGAGCACCACATCGACCAAAGGCTCATGGCTGGCGCTCAGGCCGGACACCGCCACCTGCTGGGTGTAAGGGCCAGTACCTTGCCAGCTTGTGGTCAGCGTCGCCTGCATGGTGATGCTCTTCCAGTCCGCCGGGCTGTAACCGCTGTCCGTGGGGTTTCCGGCGCTGTCCAAAGCGGCCAGATGCCCTGCCGTGGGGGAAGAAGCCCGGTTGGCCTTTTGCTGGACGGTGGCCAGGCTCTGGTTGAACTGGCTTTCGGTTCCCCCATATCCCCCGGCTTTGGCGCTTTCATAGGCCGAGGTACCCCGGACGCCTTGCGGCCCGGTCTCGCCTTGAGGACCCCGTTCGCCCTGGGGGCCTTGGGGGCCTTGCAGTCCCTGAGGGCCGCGAGCGCCGTCCACCCCATCGGCTCCCTTCTCCCCTTGAGGGCCTTGGGGTCCGGTTTCGCCTTGGACGCCTGCCGGGCCTTGCAGACCTCTGGGGCCTTGTTCCCCCTGGGGTCCCTGCTCGCCCTGGGGTCCTTGGGGACCGGTGGGGCCGGGGATGCCCTGGGGGCCCTGGAGCGGGCCGATTTCCTGCCACTGTGCCCCCTCCTGCTGCCAGATGTAAACGCTGTTCTCTTCCGCTGTGCCTACGGCGTAGGCATCGCCCGGCGAGCCTGTGGGATGGGTGCTTTGCAGCTCTTCCAGGGTGTCATACCGGGCCAACACGGTAAAGCTGCGGCCATCGGCTCCGGCGGGGCCCTGAGGCCCTCTTTCGCCCTGGATGCCCTGCGGCCCTTGCAGGCCCCGCACTCCCGGCTCTCCCTGAGGGCCTTGCAGCCCCACTTCCCCCTGGATGCCCCGCTCGCCCTGGAGACCCTGCACCCCACGCTGGCCCTGGGGGCCTTGAGGGCCTCGCAGACCTTCCGGACCTTGGGGGCCTTGGGGTCCGGTGAGACCCATAGGCCCTTCCTGTCCCCGAGGGCCCATGTCCCCTTTTTCCCCCTGAGGGCCTTGGGGCCCCCGGATGCTTTGCGGGGATGGGGTCTCGGGGTTGTTTTCCAGGGTCCAGGACAAAATGCCCACGCCGTCCACAGAGGGCACAAACACCGGGCCGTGGGGCCCTTGTGCTCCCGTGGGCCCCTGAGGGCCGGGGACGCCCTGCTCTCCCTGAGCGCCCTGGATGCCATGCACCACTGTCACGCCGTTTTCGTCGGTGACCCGGCTCTGAGTGAAGCGCAGCCGCCCACGCTGGGGCAGAATGTTTCCCTCGGGGTCCAGCACCAGGTGTCCGCCGGAGGAGGCGGACATCCAGTAGGAGCCGTCCTTTGTCACTTCCATCTGGCCATCTCCGTTGAGACGCAGCGCCCGGATGTTTTCCGACAGAGGGGCATTGTCCAGGGTCATGCCCAGGGCGGCGCCGATCTCTCCGGCGCCGGTTTCGGCCATCAGGGCATCCAGCAGGGCGTTGAACCGCTGGGCCACCACTTCCTTTACCAGCCGGTCGAACACCTGCTTGTTCTCCTGGGGCTCGCCGGTGAGCCGGTCGGGGGCCGAGGCCACATCCTTGCCTTTGTAATCTTCTTCCTGGATCTTCAGTTCTTCCAACATATTCTCGCTCCTTTCATTTCACATTTCCTTCCTTGGTAAAGCGTTTGACGATGCCATACACCCCGAAGCCTTCGTTGAGCCCGTCGTTTTTCACGGTGATCTGCATGGTGAGGTACCGTCCCACCCGGGAGCCGAAGGACACCACCCGGGGCGCATCGTTTTCGGTGAAATCGATGCGGCTGAAATCCAGCTCTTCCCAGCTCCAGATGTCCATGGTGCTGTAAGAAAGATCCCGTCCCAGGTCTTTTTCTGTACGGACATTCACCTTTACACTGCTTCGCAGATAAGGCTTTATCATGATTCCGCTTCCCCGGCGCAGCATGGTTTTGTACTGGGTGAAGCTGCCGTCGTCGTCGGCCTTGGTGCTCCAGGCGCAGGGGATGGCGGCCCCGTCGTCGCTGTACCGCTCCATGCCCGGGATGTCGGTGCTGAACCGGCAAAGGCGGCCGTCCTGGGTGCCGAAAAACAGATCCTCACCCCGGGATGCGATGCACCGGGCCGGGATGTTTTCCCAGTGATAGCACTCGTACACATAGTCCCCCATGCTCTGGCTGCGCCAGGATTTTTCCTGTCCGCCGTCCAGCAGATAGCACTTGTCTCCCAGAGCCAGCACATAAAGCCCCCGCCATACCGCCGCCGAAGCGGTTTCCAGCCCCTTCTCCCCTTTCAGGGCGCTGTCGATGAAATAGCTCCGGTTCTGCACCGCCTTTTCCTCGCTGACGCTGCTGGTGCACAGGGCAAAGACCCCCTGGGGGGAAAGAAAGAGCGGCTCGTCCAGCAAGGTGGCGAAGGCATAGGGGGACACCGCTCCCACGCCGCTGACCCCCTGGCGCACCGGGTAAATGGTCTTGCCGTCCAGCAGACTCTCCTGGCGGAGATAGACGGTGGCCTCCTGCTGGGAGGGGGCCTTGACGATGGCCTGGTAGGAGCCGATGGAGCAATAGCCCATGATGGGAGCATCGCTGCCCACCCGGGTATAGCCCAGGTCGGGGAAATAGGTGGGGTCGCCATAGCCCGAGCGGTAATCGAAGGATCGCTTCTGTGGGTTGCCGCTGAGGAAGGCGCAGCCTGCAAACACCGAGCAGATGGTGCACTCTTCGATGACGCTGGCCTGATCGGTCACATCAAAGGCAATCTCTAGGTTGTCCCGCCCGGCCACCTGGGGTTTGGGAGGTGCGGTGTCGAAACGGATGAATTTCCGGTTGACATCCACCATAAAATCGGTGATCTTCTCCCCGTCCAGGGTGCAGACAATGGTGTCCAGGTCGCTGATGACCCCGTCCAGGTAATAGTCCCGGGCCGAGCCGTCACAGCAGAAGCTGTTGCGGCGGCGCTTGGTGAGCATATTGCAGGCTTCGTAGTCGGTGCCCGCACCCTCCGGCGTGCGGCCGATGGAGGTGAGGGGCACATAGGCGTGGTTCTTCACCCGTTCGCACCAGGGATGGGGGCCTTCCTCCTTGTTTTCCCGCAGGCGCATCAGCTCCTTGCCGGTGAGCAGGTAAAAGGCGCCGTCCATGGCAAAGCCCTGGGATCGGCCGCTGTTCAGACCCTGCCACAGGATCTCCGGGGTTTCGCCCTCGGCCTGTTTCCAGGTGTAGATGGTGTCGCCGCCGTGGATGACCAGGTAGGGGTCCCCGGCCATCTCCCATTCGAAAATGCCGTTGATGGGCTGGCGCAGCTGAAACAGAGTGCGCCAACCGGGGCGTTTTTCCGGCATCCCTCCGGCGTCGGACACCAGGTTGGGGGCAAAGGGAGAGCGGCTCTGGTCCACCAGGGCCGGGTCGGTGGAAAAGTCCACCCCGCGGAACCGGGCATACCGGGTCTGGTACACTTTGGGCTGGGAAGGCACTTTGAATTGGGCCATTTGTTATTGCCCCCTTCCCCACCCTGCCCAAGGCAGGCTTTCAAATTCCGCCATTCCCGGCTGGCGACGCCGCTCCCTATGGTTCAGCTGCAAAAGGTCCCGGCCGCTTTCGAACTCATTGCGCCAGATCACCGCCAGCTGAGCGTTGTCGTGCTTATACAGCTGGGAGGCGATGTAGAGGGGCAAAAGGGACAGGGCTTCCGGGGCCAGAGTGAAGGTGTGGTCGTCAGGGGTGTCCCCGGTCACCGGCTCCTCCAAGGCCCAGTAGGCTGCCTGGTAGCGGCCGGGGGCCAGCATCAGGGTGTCTCCCTGGCGCACATAGGAGCCGATGGGCTTGAGCTTTTCCTCCTGATACTGATAGAGCCGGTCCAGCTCCCAGTAGCAAGGCAGGGAGGAAAGATGCAGGAGGGGGGTATCCTCGGTGACCTCCACTTCCTCCTGGCGGTAGATGGGTTTTCCGCCGGTGGCCAGCAGGTACAGGCCCTCGTTGGCCGCGGGGATCATCCGGCTTTGGTATTCCTCCGCCAGGTCCTGGTCAGGCCCGTCCAGCTTGTGGAGCACGGCCTGTTTGATTTCTCCCCAGTTCATTTTTCTCATCTCCTTTCCCCTTCACCTTATCACTCCCAAACGGTATTTTCCGTACGGAGTGCCTCCGCACCCGTTCCTGTCTCCGGTGGGGATGCGTTGCCAGGCTTCCTGCTCCGGGTGTGATAAACCATCACCCGGAAGGGGCCACGGTGCAGTCTTGGCAGAATGCAAAGAAAGCCCCCCTTGTGCAAAGGGGGGACAGACCGTCGCAGACGGTCAGGGGGGATTGTAAAGCTGGGCA
>OGGQ01004953.1_pt1 | contig 10215 bp, 8 predicted proteins | sample 1571191 | NCBI WGS metagenome assembly OGGQ01 (sample SAMEA2582061, study PRJEB24529) | metagenome | biome: Human gut stool | place: China | collected 2011
CTCCGCCCTCTTCCACCGCCGCAAGCGCCGCCAGGGGCTGATTGGGCCGGGAGAACGGGCGGGAATCCGGCGACGCAGGATCGCCACCATCGCCCTTCCGGTAGGGTGCAACGCCCTGCTTGGCAATGTGATGGGGGCCATCAATGCCACCCTCATTCCCCGCAAGCTGGTAGAGGGGGGTATGGAGCGCAGCGCTGCTATGGCGGAGTTTGGCGTGGTGTGCGGCATGACCCTGCCCATGCTGGCCCTGCCCACGGTCTTTTTGGGAGCCATGAATCTGGTGATGGTGCCCCGGCTGTCCCACTGCGCCGCCCTGGGACACAAGGAGGAAATCCGGGAGAACATCTCTCAGTCTCTGACCACGGTTTCCCTGCTGGCGCTGCCCTCCATGGGACTGATGGCAGTGGTGGGGAGTGACTTGGGTGGGGCTCTGTTCCATCAGGATGGGGTGGGGGAGTTCCTGGTTCCCTTGGCAGCCATCATGGCACTGAGCTGCTATCAGGCGGTGTTGGGCGCCGCCCTCAACGGCGTAGGGCGGCAGGGGACGGTGGCCTGGATCTCCATTTTGTGCGACGGGGTGCAGCTGGCCCTCACCGCCTGGCTGGTGCCGGAGATGGGCATGGAGGGCTTTGTGGTTAGTACGGGGGTTTCCACCGTGCTGGGCCTGTTGCTGTGTGCCCAGCGGCTGATGATATGCACCGGGCTGCGGCTGGAGCTGTTTCGCTGGCTCACCGCGCCGGGATTGGCCACCCTGCTTATGGCGCTGACCACCAACCTGCTGGTGCGCGCCCTGAAGGACTGGGGAACGGGCGCCCTGTGGGCCAACCTGGCGGGCGCGGCCTTTGGGGTAGTGCTCTATCTGGCGGCCCTCAGCGCCCAGGGAGTCAAGCGGCCGGAGTTATAACAGGGAGCGGAGCTGCTGGTACAGCTCCTGGCGGTTGTCCGGAGTCAGACGGAACACCTGTGCCTGGGGGTGGGCGAGGACGGCCTGGAGAAAGGGAACATCAGGCCGGTCCTTTACGGCGGCAATCACCTGGGCGGGGCCGTCCAAAACATCCAGTACCGCCCGGGTGAACCGGGGCGCCTGGGACTCCAGAAAGCCCAGCTCGTCCATGACCACCAGAGTCTCCGGGGCGATGCTGCTCAGGCAGGCGGTCCCCAGAGTATCAAAGACAGCGGGGAAGGCCTGCATGGTCCGTCCGTCCCAGCGGCCCACCCGGTTGTCCGGGGTGTAGGAGCGCGCCTGAAGGGGCAGTCCGGCGGGATGGAGATAGACGCTGTGAGCTCCCGTTAAGTCGGTGAGACGCTTCTCGGTACAAAAACCACCGATGGGACGGGACGTATGGGAGATCAGGCGGCGGATGAGGGTGGTCTTGCCCACATCCCGGGCCCCCACAATTAGAATCGGACACATGGATATACCTCCAAGAAAAAGGCCCGGGGCTCTGCCTCGGGCCTGAACTATATGAGTTTTACAGCTGAAATCTAGGGGAAATTTGCCCCAGTGTTTAAAATCTTACCATCCTTAAGCTGATTTTTCAAGAGGCCATTGGCAACGGCTGACCCTCATTTGATAGCAGGCAAACATGAGAAAGAACATGGGCCGGTACACGTCCTTGGAAAACTTCTGCATGATCATCGCAGCCGGGCAGAATAGGATTGACAATGGGAGTCTAATGGGATAGACTGTTGTTGAGAAGTCTATTGCATTAGACAGGAGGGGAGCCTTATGGATACACCGAAAATTTTTGAGAGCGAATATCGCTTCTGCCTCATTTTGTGGGAGCGGGAGCCGGTGAGTACCACGGAGCTGGTGCGGTTGTGTCAGGATAAACTGGGGTGGAAACGCACCACCACCTACACGGTCATCAAGCGCCTGGGGGAGCGGGGCGTGCTGAAAAATGAGGAGGGAATCGTTTCATCGCTCATCTCCAAGGAAGAAGCCCAGGTATCGGAGCTGGACGAGCTGATGGAGAAGAAATTCCAGGGCTCTCTGCCCGCCTTCCTTGCCGCCTTTGCCCGCAGGCAGGAATTGTCCCAGGAGGAAGTGGAGGAGATCCGGCGGATCATCGAAAAGTAAGGGGGCGGGTCATGGAAGCGGTATGTTTGAAGCTGATCAATCTCAGCATCTCTGCCGGCTGGCTGGTGCTGGCCATCCTGGTGCTGAGACTGGTGTTCCGAAAAGCGCCCAAGTGGATTGTATGCCTCCTGTGGGGGCTGGTGGGCCTGCGCTTAGTATGTCCGGTTTCCATTGAGAGCGCCCTGAGCCTCATCCCCAGTGCCCAGACCCTGCCGCCGGAAATCCTCTACACGGCCACCCCGCAAATCGACAGCGGAATCCAGATGATTAACAGCGTGGTGAACCCTGTGCTGGGCCAGAGCATGGCCCCGGCGCCGGGGGCCAGCGCCAACCCCACTCAGGTATGGTCCTTGATACTTGCCTGGGTTTGGGTCGTGGGAATGATTGTGATGGCACTTTACGCCCTTGTGAGCTATTGGCTGGTAAAGCGCAGGGTAGCAACCGCCACCCTCCTCCGGGAGAATATTAAGCAGAGTGAGCGTGTGAGCACCCCCTTCGTGCTGGGGTTCTTCCGCCCGGTCATCTACTTGCCCTACCACCTGGCAGAGGAGGATCTGGCCTATGTGGTGGCCCATGAGCGGGCCCACATTGGGAGAAGAGACCACTGGTGGAAGCCGTTGGGCTTTGCACTGCTGTGCGTCTACTGGTTCAATCCGCTGCTGTGGCTGGCCTATGTACTGCTGTGCCGGGACATGGAGGGTGCCTGTGATGAGGCGGTGATCGAAACGATGGGGCTGGAGGACCGTCGGGGCTACTCCACCGCTCTGCTCCACTGCGGTGTACGCCGCAGATCCATTGCCGCCTGCCCCTTGGCCTTCGGCGAGGTGGGAGTAAAGCAGCGGGTAACATCGGTGATGAACTATAAAAAGCCTGCCCTGTGGATTGTGACAGTGGACCTCATCGTCTGCGCGGCAGCGGCAGTGTGTTTTTTGACCAATCCGCCCCCCAGCCGTGACTTTCCCATGAAAGGTACGAACATCGCTGATCTTGATGCTCAAGAGGTCGTGGACCGGATCGCAGACATGGAGAAGGTGGAGGACGGGTCCCACCTATACGCCAATGGGGATAATTTTGAGATTACGCTCACTAGCGATTTCCGGTGGCTGAATGATGGAACCATGCGCTTTTTCTATCTCCGCAATCAGCAGACCTACAGCGCGCAGCTGCGCGTTTTTCCTGACGAGAACCAGTATTTTGTTACCGAGGCGGGCAAGTGGCCGGAGCAGGACCGCTATTATATGCTCCAAACCTATCTGGAGGCGCTGAAGTACCTGCCCCAGGCAGAGATTCGGGCGTTTCTGCCCCAGGCGGTGGGGTATGTGGTGCATCTGATGGAAGAGGGAGCCCCGAACGACCAGGCACGATCCATCACCTATACCGCACAAGGGGTGGGTGCCATGGACGGGTGGTATATCCATCTGCTGGTTGAGCCTGTCTATGAAGGAAATGGAGGAGTCCCGACCAGTGAGGCGGTCCATCTCTTTTACGGCGAGGAGAACGACGCGCCTGCCGTGATGTCATAATTTAGTGAAAAGAATTTCCCCGATAGGGAGATGTGAGAAAATCACATCTCCCTATCTTTTTTTGCTGGCAGACGGTCAGACCACGGTCACGAAGCGGAGTCGATGTTCCGGCAGAGAACATAGGGCAGGGGGAAAACTGCAACTTATGTATATATCCTTTCTAATTGTAGTGGTTATTACGCACAAAAAGCATGTAGTGAAATTATCTATTTCATCGAAAATGACGCAGCACCTGTTGTTTTTGATATGCTTCTTACTTTCTTGATATACCCAAAAAGTGATCATAACTATACTTCATATCAAGATAACACGCCAAAAGGGGAGAGAAAATGATGAAAAAGATCAATGGCGTAAATTTAGGAAACTAGTTGGTTTTGGAAAAATGGATGAGCCCGGCACTGTTTGACGGGACCACGGCGGAAGACGAATACTACCTGGCTCACCAGCTGTCTCCGGAGATGTTTGAAATGCGGGTGAAGATCCACCGCAGCGAATACATCACTGAGCGGGACTTTGCCTACATTGCCCACATGGGCATGAACAGCGTCCGCATCCCCATCCCGTACTTTATTTTCGGAGACCGTCCCCGTTTGTGGGATGCATCGACGAGCTGGACAGGGCTTTTTCCTGGGCGGAGAAGTACGGACTTTCCATCCTGCTGGACCTGCATACCGTTCCCATGAGCCAAAATGGCTTTGACAACGGCGGTATCTCCGGCGTGTGCAAATGGAGTCAGATGCCCGAGGAAGTAGATTTTGTGCTGGATGTTCTGGAGCGGCTGGCCCAGCGCTACGGAACACGGAAGGGACTGCTGGGAATCCAGCCTGTGAATGAGCCCTTGACCGATGCCGCGTGGGATATGTTTGATATTTCCAACCGCTATGCCCCCGTAGATCCGGAGCTGGCAAAGGGGAGCGCCTCCATTACCCTGGAATTCCTCCGTGACTTCTATACAAAGGCCTATGACCGGATCCGTAAGCACATGGATGGGGATAAATATGTGGTTTTCCACGATGGCTTCCAGCTCCATGCCTGGAAGGACTTTTTCCAGAACGGAAACTTCCACAACGTGATTTTGGATACCCACCAGTATTTGATGATGGCCGAGAGCATGGGCTGCGAACAGACCCAGGAGGGCTATCTCTCCTATATCCAGGAGCACTACGCCAAGGAGATTGCCCAGGTGCAGGAGTATGTAGATGTCATCTGCGGCGAGTGGAGCCTGTTTAATTCTCTGGCCGTGGGTGTGGATACCAAGGGCGGACAGTCTGTTCTCAACGGCATGGACTTTTCCCAGCAGGATAACCGCCTCTCCGACACAGCCCGCAAGCAGCTCTATCGCTCCATCGCCCAGGCTCAGCTGGATGCCTGGAATCAAGGCAGCGGCCACTACTACTGGAACTATAAGCTGCTGCTGGACCCCGCCAATGATCCCAACTGGTACGGCTGGGACTGCTGGGATTTGGGAAAGAGCGTTTCCGAAGGCTGGTTCCCGGTATCCAGCGAAACCTAACGATCCACGCAGACAAATGCAAGGAATGAGAGGGAAAAACAATGGTAAAAGAGAAGTTGACGTTTCGTAAGATTTTAGAGCGCTTTTCCTATGGATGCGGCGACTTTGGCTGCAACATTATCTACACCGCCATGTCGGTGTACCTCATGTTCTACTACACCGATTACGCCGGGGTAAGCAGCGCGGCTGTGGGCGTGATCATGCTGATCTCCAGAGTGTTTGACGGTGTGAGCGACATTATCATGGGCGTCATTGTAGACCGCACCAAATCCCGCTTTGGTAAGGCAAGACCGTGGCTGCTGCGCATGTGCATCCCCTTTGCGGTGTCCGGCGTGCTGCTGTTCTCCGTTCCCACAGGCTGGTCCTCTGCGGCCAAGCTGGTGTATGTATTTGTTACATACAATCTGGTTTCCACGGTGGTCTATACGGCCATCAATGTCCCCTATTCCGCGCTGAACGCTCTGATGACCCAGGATCCCTATGAGCGGTCCGTGCTGAGCATTTTCCGCAACCTGCTGGCCACGGCCGGCACGCTGACCATCAACACCTTTACCCTTCCCCTGGTGGAGCTGTTTGGCAACACCGCCTCTGCCTGGACCAAGGCCTTTGTGGTGCTGGGCGCGGTCTCTGTGGCGGCATTTCTCATCAACTTCTTTGGCACCAAGGAGCGTGTGCGCCCCGCGGTCAAGGACGGAGAGGCAAAGGATGTGCCCTTTGCCACAGGCGTAAAGGCCCTGTTCCAGAATAAGTACTGGATCATGATGACCGGGATGCTGGCTCTCTTCTTCCTGATGTACTCTGTCAACGGCGGCGCCACTGTCTTTTACGCCAAGGATATTCTGGGGGACAAGAACCTGGTTACCACCATCAACGGCATCTTCAATGTAGTGCAGATCGTGAGCATGTTCTTCATCGCCATGCTGGTCAAGCGGTTTGGCAAGCGCAATGTCTTTGCACTGGGCCTGGTTTTTGACATCGTTGGTATGCTGGTGCTCAACTACTCCGGCGGCGCTATGAACCTGATCGTGGTCTCCAGCGTGATCCGCGGCATCGGCAATGCCTGCGGCGGAGCCACCATGTGGGCCATGGTATCCGACACCATTGACTACGGCGAGTGGAAAACCGGCTACCGCACCGAGGGTCTGGTCAACAGCGCGTGCAGCTTTGGATATAAGATCGGCAACGGTATCGGCTCCGCCCTGCTGGGCCTCATCCTGGAGATTGGCGGCTATGTGGGCGAGGCCGCCGTTCAGACCGCGGAAGCCCTGTTCTCCATCGAGGTCTGCTTTGTTTGGATTCCCATTGTGGTGTATGTGTGTGGCCTGATCATCATGAAGTTCTGGCACCTGGACAAGGAGTTCAGCGGCATCCTTGCCGACCTGGAAAAGAGAAAAACGGAAGGTAACTGATAGGAGGAGCTTGCTGCTATGATCAAAAATCCCATTCTTCCCGGCTTTAACCCGGATCCCTGTATCTACCGCAAGGGCGACGACTACTACCTGGCGGTGTCCACCTTTGAGTGGTTTCCCGGTATTCCCATCTACCACTCCCGGGACTTAAAGCACTGGGAGCTGTACACCCATGTTCTCACCGACGATGAGAAGGTAGATCTGAAAAAGTTGCCCAGCGCCAAGGGAATTTGGGCTCCTTGCCTCACCTACTGCCAGGAGGAGGACCTGTTCTACGTGGTCTACGGCGTGATGAACTCCATGAATGCCCGCTACTTTGATGTGGACAACTACCTGATCACCGCCAAGGATATCCGGGGCCCCTGGAGCGAGCCGGTGTATCTGCACTCCTCCGGCTTTGACGCCTCCATCTTCCACGACGACAACGGCAAGAAGTACATCGTTTCCCTGGAGTGGGAGACCCGCCTGGGCTATGAGAAGCCCGGCTCCATCTGCATGGTGGAGTACGACCCCGTAAAGAAGGAGATCGTGGGCTATCCCAAGCGGATGTGGCGCGGCGGGACGGACCGGGGCTGTATCGAAGCCCCCCACCTGACCAAGCGGGGCGAGTATTACTATATCATGTGCGCCGAGGGCAGCACGGGCTATAACCACTGTGTCACCATGGGCCGTAGCTCCCAGGTCTGGGGCCCCTATGAGCGAGATCCCCAGAATCCCATTGTGACCAGTGTGCCCGGTGTGTCCTACGAGCGCAGCGACCCGGATCACCTCAAGCCCAAGTATTTTAACCCCGATTCCGTGCTGCAAAAATCCGGCCACGGCAGCTATGTGGAGCTGCCCACCGGCGAGGTCTACCTGGTACACCTGTGCGCCCGCCCCTTTGTCCCCGAGCTCAGCTGCACCCTGGGCCGCGAGACAGCCATTCAGAAGATGATGTGGACGGAGGACGACTGGCTGCGGATGGCGGACGGCTCCAATCTGGCCAAGATGGAGGTTCCCGAGTCCCACTTGCCCGAGGTGCCCCTCCAGATGCCGCCTGCCTTTGATGACTTTGACAGCCCTCAGCTGGGGAATTTTTACTACGCCCCCCGCATCATGCCCTCCCGGTTTGCTGATGTCACGGCCCGTCCCGGCTGGGTACGCCTGCGAGGCCAGGAGTCCCGCACCTCACTGAACAAGGTAAGTATCCTGGCCCGTAAGCTGACCAGCGTCCATGCGAGGATCACCACCAAGATGGACTTCACCCCGGAAGTACACCAACACAGCGCGGGTCTCATTCTCTACTACGATAATATGAACTATATCAACCTGCGCAAGTATTACAGCGAGACTCTGGGACGCAGCGCCCTGTCCATCATCCATCTGGAAAACGGGGAGAAAACGGAATTCCTCAATACCCGCATCCCAGTGGACGATGTGCCCATCTATCTGCGTCTGACCATCGAGGGCCGCCGGGCGCAGTTCTTCTGGAGCTACGATAACCAGGAGTACCATGCCATCGGCCGCTGCTTTGCCACCGCCCATTTCTCCGACGAGTACTGCAAGTTTGGAGAGTTTACCGGCACCATGGTAGGCATCACCTGCGCCGACCGGGTGAAGCATTGCCACTATGCCGACTTTGATTTCTTTGAATATCTGGCCGACGAGGATCGTGCTGTCGACGATTAACCAACAGGCGAACTGTGGGCAAAGCCCCATAGTTCGCCTGTTTTTCAGCTGAGTATTGGGAAAGAAATCTCATGTCACAGTAGTTCTTCAGGTCCCTTCCTGGTAAAATAAAATGGAAAGGTAGGAGATATGCGTGTTGGATACAACGGAGCTGTGCAGTCATCTGGTCCATCTGAGCCATGTGCCCATCCGCTGTTATAATTCCAATGGAGAGTACCAATGTACCTATGCCGATCAAGGTGGGTTCCCAGACCCACTGCGATGTGATCCCGAGCTGGAAGCCATGCTGCTGGAAAAGGCGTCGGTCTGTGTGCCCAAACTGTATTTTGAACTGGATGCCGTGGTCTATGGAATCATCCATGCCAAAGAGCAGGGAATCTTTGTTGTTGGTCCCGGCTGCCTTGTGCAGCGCACCCAGGAGATCACACAGCAGATGGTGCGGATTCACCATATGGACCCCCAAAAGCCTTATCGCATGTCCAGCTGTTCTTTGGAGTTTTTCTTTTCCCTTTTGTCCATGCTGTACCACCATCTCACCGGTATCTATCTGAGTTGGACGGAAATCATGGCCCGAGGGACCGAGGAGGAACATTTAAAAGGCCTTGTGCAGAAAAAATTGGATCATGTATATGACAATTACAATGGGCAGGGCAAGGTCCATAACCCATATAGCCAGGAGGAGCGGGAACAGGACAGTATCCGCCGGGGTGATCTGGAGTCACTGCGCAAAAGTGTTCAGGAGACCTATGTGGGCGAAATCGGAACGTTGGCCAATAATCCGCTGCGCCACTCCAAAAATATAGCCATCACCTTGATCGCCTTATCCAGCCGCTCTGCCATTGCAGGCGGTATTCCTTCTGAGATTGCCTATTCCTTGTCCGACGCCTATGTGCTGCAGGTGGAAGAGCTGCTGCATGCGGATGAGGTGATTGCTCTGGCGCGTCAGGCAGAGGTGCACTATGCTAGTCTCTTTTTTAAAATTTTATCAAAGTGCCCAGCAAATGTAAACTGCGAACCATTTGTGTCTATACAACTCTGCCAGCGATAGTGATCTCAACTGGTGACGATTTCTCACCCGTAGGCATCCAGCTGTATTAGACTCTGGCAGCAGCCACATCGTGTCTGGCTTCAGACCATAGTTTGTGGGACCAATGGAGCAAGCAAATTATAACAGACTCATCCTGATGTATTTAAGTGATTCCCTTCCTATATATTTTAAAATGGCGCTGGATTATGGAAAAGTAGCCTGCCAATAAACCACAACGGATTTTCCCATGATATTACCGCAAAAAACATACTAAAGTCCTCTGGTGTTCACATTACACCGGAGGACATATTTTTATAACAGTCTTGCATTTTAATCAAACTTCTATATAATACAAATAAAGACTATTTTTTGATTTTGTATTTTATATATTGGATGGTGACGGCCTGTGGCACGAAAAGCGTATTCCGACCAGGAGCGGGAACAGGTAAGAGAGGCCCTGATGACTACTATGATCCAGTGCATCGCAGATAGGGGGCTAATCCACAGCAGCATCGAAATCTTGTGCAAAAAAGTGGGGATCTCCAAAACCTTTTTCTACAGTTTCTTTTCTTCCAAGGAGGAACTGGTGCTCCACGCCCTGCGATATCAGCAGCCCAGGTTGCTGGACCACGCCCGGCAGTTGATGGAGGACCCCACGCTCAGTTGGCGGGCAGGAGTAGAGACTTTCCTGAAAAACTGCTGCTACGGGGCCAAAAGCGGAGTTGCTGTTTTGTCCATTGAGGAGGAGCAGCAGGTGCGACACTGCCTTTCCGAGGAGAATTTCCAGTCCTTCCGACAGGACCAGGTCAGTTTTTATGGGAAGCTGCTTTCCATATTTGGCCTCCCTGTGGACAGTATTGATCCCCGGCTGTTTGGTAATCTGGCCCTCAGCATGATGATGGTGCACAGGGCCATTCCAGACACCATGCCATTTCTATTCCCAGAGGTGGCGGAGGACATGGTGGACTTCCAGGTCAGGGCTCTGGTGGACGAGA
>OGGQ01004955.1_pt1 | contig 10211 bp, 7 predicted proteins | sample 1571191 | NCBI WGS metagenome assembly OGGQ01 (sample SAMEA2582061, study PRJEB24529) | metagenome | biome: Human gut stool | place: China | collected 2011
TATATTCCCGCCCGAATCATCAGGAACATCAGCAGCAGAAGCCGCCGCCGTTTCCGCCCCATCCGCCGCCGCAGCAGCAAAGAAGAAGAATGATCCAGATGCAGCTGTCAAATCCGGAACCGCATCCACATCCGCATCCGTTATTGCAGCCATTATGTCCCCAGCTTCCTCCGCCACAGCAGCAGCAGAGAATCAGAATGAGCCAGATGATATTGCATCCGCCGCATCCGTTGTTTGCTGTCTCACACCCGCATCCACAGTTTGTAGCAGCTAAATCACTCATGTTCATATCCTCCAAAGGCTTTTTGATTACACTCCATCATATGACGGTCTGCTTGTCATAGTTGACAGTTTCGTGAACTTTTTTCCGGAGACTTTTCGGTGATTGTATCTCAGGCGGAAAAATGCTATACTGAGGAACAGAGTGAAAGAGGCAAAGGAGTATTTCCATATGATGAAACGATATTATGATTCCCCATATATCAGGGAATTTACAGCCAGGGTAGAGGAATGCAGACAGGGGAAAAAGGGCTGGGAAGTGGTACTGGATGAAACCGCCTTTTATCCGGAAGGCGGCGGTCAGCCTGCGGATACCGGCATGCTGGGAGACGCAAAGGTGACGGACGTCCACGAGAAAGACGGCAGGATCATTCATTTTACGGACGGGCCTCTTCCGGAGGGGGAGACCGTGACCGGAGTGATTGACTGGGACCGGCGCTTCGGCCACATGCAGGGGCATTCCGGGGAACATCTGGTCTCCGGACTGATCCACAGGCATTTCGGATATGACAACGTGGGATTCCATATGGGAACAGACGAGATAACCATTGACTTTAACGGACTTCTCACATGGGAAGATCTGAAGGACATCGAGGAAGAGGCCAATGGAATCATTTATGAAAACAGAGAAATTCTGGCGGAATTCCCTTCCGGGGAGGAACTGAAGAAACTGGATTACAGAAGCAAGAAAGAACTTTCCGGTCAGATCCGCATTGTGACGATACCGGGAGGAGATATCTGTGCCTGCTGCGGAACCCATGTGAAATATACCGGAGAGATCGGTATCGTGAAATTCACTTCCATGATGCATTATAAAGGCGGAGTGAGAATCACCCTGCGGTGCGGAAAAAAGGCACTGGAGGACTATGAAAGGAAAAGGGAAGAGATACAGAAAGTGTCGGTGCTGCTGTCTGCAAAGCCGGAACAGATCGGCGCCGCCGTGGAAAAAATGAAAGAAGATCTGGTACAGGCACAGGTTCGCTCAGGGGAACTCTGCCGGCAGCTGGTGGAACTGAAGGTTTCAGCCATGCAGGAGACAGACGGAGCGGTTTTCTTTGTTGAGCCGGACTTTGAGGCCGTGCCGCTGAGACAGATGGTGAACCGGATGCTGGAAGAGAAGAAGGGAACCACCGTGCTCGGCCTGTCAGGCCGCAATGACGGATATTTTTATGTACTGGGAAGCCGTACGGATGATATGAGAATATGCTCAAAAGAACTGAACGGACTTCTGAACGGCCGGGGCGGCGGAAGCGCACAGATGGCGCAGGGAACCTTTTTCACACAGGAGCAGGTTCTCCGCGCGGTATTAAAGGAAAAGGGGTTCAGCAGCCCTGAAACATGAAGTGGATCAGCTTTTCGGAATCTGCGGGATTATGGGTTGTGAGATTCAGTTCCCTGATCTTTCCTCCGGAAAATACCGTGGCCAGGGATACATACTGGGACAGTTTGGATTTCAGGTTTATGGAGCCGCCTTCCGGAAGTGCCAGTTCCACGTCACCGCTGCACTGATTGATGACATTGAAAAAACGATCAAGATCAGAAATATTTGTAAGTTTCAGTTTCATTAACTTCACTCCTTTTGGTGATCTGTTGTTAATTATTTAACGATATGAATTGTATCAGAGGAGAAGAAAAAAATCAATGGATGAAATAGATAAAAATTTAACAATCCCTGATGCGGTTTTATGAAAATAGACAGGAACGGGGAAAAGACAGGGAGGAGACAATGGAAAATCCGAAAAAAAGAATCCGTGAATACGGCATCATAATTGGAAGACACGAAACAGGACAGGGAAACAGAATTACGGACGTGCCGGGAGTGACTGTGGGACACTGGACGGCAGACAACGCAGGACACAGAACCGGAGTCACGGTGATCATGCCCTGCCAGGACAACCCTTTTGTCCGGAAACTGACGGCGGCGGCATTCGTACATAACGGATTCGGAAAAACTGCCGGGATCCCTCAGATTGAGGAACTGGGGACACTGGAAACTCCCATTGCTCTGACCAATACACTGAATGTGGGGCTGGTTCATGACGCCATTGTGGATTATATGGTGGAGAGAAGCCTGAAAGAAGGCGTCACAGTCCGATCCCTGAATCCTGTGGTGGGAGAATGCAATGATTCGGAACTCAATGATATTCAGGAGAGGATTATCGGAAAAAAAGAGGTATATGAAGCCATTCACAGCGCATCCGTGGAATTTGCCGAAGGCGATGTGGGAGCAGGAAAGGGTACTGTCTGCTTTGGCATGAAAGGCGGAATCGGCTCTGCCTCCCGGATAGTCCGGGTGGGAGACAGCGCGTATACGGTGGGAGTACTGGTACAGTCCAATTTCGGAAGTACCAGAAATTTCGTACTGAACGGAAAGCCCATGGGAGATCTGCTGATAAGACGTACGGAAGAGGCAAAAAAAGATGAGGGTTCCATCATGATGGTGGTTGCCACGGATCTGCCGGTCAGTGACAGACAGCTGAAGCGCCTGATCCGGAGAGCCGGAGTGGGGCTGTCCCGCTGCGGTTCCTACATGGGGCATGGAAGCGGTGACATCATGCTGGGATTTACCACGGCAAACCGGGTGGATATGAATGATGCGGAGCTGTTCCGGACAGTTCATCAGATCTGTGAGGAAAAACTGAATGATGCATTTGAAGCAGTGGCAGAGGCCACGGAAGAGGCCATCCTCAATTCCCTGGCCATGGCAGAGACCGTGACCGGATATCAGGGACACACAAGATACTGCCTTACGGATCTGTATCTGAAAGATCTTCCGGGAAAAGCAGTTCCGGGGGTGGAATGATGGCATATTTTCCGATTTTCATTGACCTGAACGGAAAGACTGTTCTGGTGGCAGGAGGAGGCACTGTTGCGGCCAGGAGAATTGCAGGACTTCTGGATTTCGGCTGCCGGGTCCGGGTAATCGCCCCCGGGCTTTGTCCGGAACTGCAGCGCCGTGCAGAAGAGGGGACGGTTGCCTGGGACAGGAAAGAGTATGAGACAGAAGACCTGACGGCAGGGGACACAGTCCCCTTTTTCGTGCTGGCGGCTGCAACCCGCCAGGTCAATGAGAAGATTGTCCAGGACTGCAGGAAGAGAAACATTCCTGTCAATGATGCCTCCAGAAAGGAAAACTGTGACTTCTATTTTCCGGGACTTGCCAGGAAAGGAGATCTGGTGGCCGGAATCACAGCTTCAGGCACCAGCCATACACAGGCGGCACGTCTGTCGGCTGCAGTGAGAAAAATTCTGGAAGAAGAGACATTCTGAGAGGAACCTGCGGTTTTTCAGACTTTCCGGAAAGTGTGCCGGGGCTGCAGGCCCCGGAGAAGTACATACCGGAAGAATTTACAGTCCCAGAAACATGGCGAGACGGATGGAATCCAGATAATATGCGGGGATCTTCAGGTTGCCGCGCCCGCTACCCAGAGAAATATCCGGCTTTGCGGCACCGTGGAAATCAGATCCTCCGGTGGGACACAGTCCCATACGGTCTGCAATTTCACACAGACGGGCACTTTCCATGGCATGATTGGAAGAATGGAAACATTCCAGACCTTTCATGCCCAGGGATTTCAGACAGGCCACAAGCTCCTCTGTTTTTTCCCATCCGAACCGGTACTGACAGGGGTGAGCCAGTACCGGAAATGCTCCGGCTTTCCTGAGAATTTCCAGAGCCCGGGCGGGAGTCACCTCCTCTTTTTTCCTGTAGTAGGGACATCCCGGTGACAGATACCGGCGGAAAGCCTGCTCCACGGAAGAAACGCAGCCATGTTTCAGAAGCGCCCGCGCAAAATGAGCCCGGGTTATGACGGTGCCGGGATTTCCGGCAGTCAGGTCGTCCATGGTCAGAGGAAATCCGTCTTTTTGAAAAGCAGCCAGCATTTCTTCATTTCGTCCGGCACGGCGGTTCCGGGCTTCTGATAGAAAATTCAGAAGTTCTGTATTGTCATATTCCAGAAAATATCCCAGGATATGGATTTCCTTGCCCGACCAGTCACAGGACAGTTCGATTCCGGGAATCACTTCCAGTGATCTGTCTTCAGCGGCGCTGAGTGCTTCCGCCACACCGGATGTGGTGTCATGATCCGTGAGGGCTATGGCGGAAAGCCCTTTTTTTTCGGCTTCATCCACAAGTGCAGATGGAGAAAAAGAGCCGTCGGAAGCGGTTGAATGCACATGTAAATCAATCAGTTTCATCAGAATCCTTCTTTCTTACGGCAATATGAATAATTTTTGCATGCACCTGCCATTCAGTTTACCACATTTTTTATAGGGATGAAAGAATCCTTACGAAAGCCGGAAAAAATTAAGAAATATGTTATACCATTTTCCACAATTTGTGCTATACTATTTTCGTTAATGCCACAATATCATGTAATGCAGGGTGAAATATATGAGTGAGATAAACAATCGCAGGAGTACGAAAGGAACATCGCGCCAGACCGGGAGACAGACGGCGTCCAGAAGTACGTCCGGCCGCCAGTCCAGCGCAGACCGTATTCTGGCGGTTCAGAATGCCAGAAACAGAGGGAGCAGCGCCGGGCAGAAAACGTCCAGATCGACAGGCTCCAGATACAGAAACAGGAGAAGACGCCAGAGGCCGGATCTTGCAAAGATTCTGCTGATTGCCATCGGAATCGTCATTGTGCTGATCTGTGCCGCAGTGGGATTCGGAAGCTGTGCCCGCAGCGGAAAAAGCGGGGAAACCGGTGAAGAGACTCAGGAGCCGGAGACAGAGCTTACGGCAGAGGTGACGGTAAACGGAGTGTCCATCAACGGACTTACCAAGACAGAAGCCAGAGAGAAGGTTCTGGAATCCATCGGCTGGGGGATGCAGGTTACCTATGACGGTCAGACCATGGACGTGGAAGACCTTCTGGAAGGCCGGGTGGATGAAGTTCTGGAGCTGGCCTTTTCCGAAAAAGAGTCCAAGGATTATACTTTTGACGCAGAGGGACTGGAAGAAGAAATCGGGAAACAGGTGGATCTGATTGCCGATGCCTGGGATGTGAGCCCCAAGAACGGCTCCATATCTTCCTATGATAAATCTTCCGGAGAATTTGTATTCTCTGATGGAGAAAACGGGATTGAAATCGACAGAGATCAGCTGACTGCAGACATAACCGCAGCGCTGGAAGCTGGTGAATACACCAAGGTCATCGAGGCCTCTGCCAACGTGGTTGAGCCGGAGATTACAAAAGAAGAAGCCAAGGCAAGTTTCCAGCGGATCGGAACCTTTACCACAACCACCACATCCAATAAGGACAGAAATGAAAACATCCGTCTGGCATCCGAAGCGCTGAACGGCATCATTGTTCAGCCGGGAGAAGAGTTTTCCATGAATGAGGCCACCGGAGAAAGAACGACGGCCAAAGGTTATAAACCGGCCGGCGCATACCTGAACGGAGTTCTTATTGAGGAACCGGGCGGCGGTGTCTGCCAGGTATCTTCCACACTGTATAATGCAGTTGTATTTTCAGGATTAAAGACCACGGAACGTCATGCACACAGTTATGAACCCACGTATGTGACGCCGGGTGAAGACGCGATGATCAGCTATGGCAGCGCGGATATGAAGTTTGTCAATAATTCCAAGACAGCCGTGGGAATCAAAACCAGCTTTTCCAACAACAAACTGACGATTTCCATTTATGGTTCGCCGATTCTGGAAGAAGGCGTAACCTTGTCAATGAAGTCGGAAAAGGTGCAGGTTCTGGATCCGCCGGAACCCACATATGAGGAAGATCCCACACTGGAGCCGGGAGTGGAAGTCGTGGTGAAAGAGGCTACTCCGGGAAGCAGATGGGTAACCAATCTGGTGAAGACCAAGGACGGCGTCGTGGTGGAAGACAGCTTCCTTCACAACAGTACCTATAACGGAAAACCGGCCACCATCAGACGGAATACTTCCGGAAGCGTGCTGACCACAGAAGGAGAGAGCACATCAGCCAGCGAGAGCAGTCAGGCAGAAACGCAGACACCGGATTCTCCGGCGGGCAGCACAGATGCTCCGGGACAGAGCAGTGAAGCAGAAGAACCTACGGCTGCTCCGGAAGGTCCCGGATCCAATGCAGGAAGCCAGGAGGAGATCCGTCCCAGCGAGGCACCCGGAAGCAATATTCTTCCTTCTGATGGAACGGCAGCACCGGCAGACGGGGCAGGGCCCGGAGATGCGGTCAATATACCGCAGACCATACCGGATGGTCCGGCCTCGGCGGCAGGCACAGGAGCGCTGTCACCGGCAGGCTGAGACAGATGCCCGCAACCGGGCAGGATGAGAAAGAACAGAAAACGTATTGAGAAAAACCTCTGTCATGCGGAATGTGCAGGACAGAGGTTTTCTGCGTTCTGCCATTTCCGCCCGCAGATTTTCCGGCACGTTGGAACAAAAAAGCCGAAGATGCGGAAAGGGAAAAATGAAATTTCATAATGTGGATTATCATCCGCAATACGGAAAAACCACATTCAAAAATCTGCATTGTTCAGGATTTTGTACGCAAAAACCTGCGATTTCGCTTTGCATTTCCTTAATAAGTTGTTATAATATAGTACAGGTAGTCTTCTGCCTGTCTGTATTGGCGTACCCTGGAAACAGGCAGGGACTGTACTATAAATAAATTCATTTTATTTATAAATTAATAGGAGGAAAGATCAACTATGGCAAGAAAAATGAAAACCATGGATGGTAACCACGCAGCAGCTCATGCTTCCTATGCGTTTACTGATGTGGCAGCCATCTACCCGATTACCCCTTCTTCCCCGATGGCTGAGGCTACGGATGAGTGGGCAACCGATGGAAGAACCAACATGTTCGGACAGACGGTGCAGATCACAGAGATGCAGTCCGAAGCCGGCGCAGCAGGTGCTGTACATGGATCTCTGGCAGCAGGTGCGCTGACAACAACCTATACGGCATCTCAGGGACTTCTTCTGATGATCCCGAACCTGTACAAAATTGCCGGTGAACAGCTCCCGGGTGTGTTCAACGTATCCGCCCGTGCCCTGGCATCCCATGCTCTTTCCATTTTCGGCGATCATTCTGACGTGTATGCCTGTCGTCAGACCGGCTGTGCAATGCTCTGCGAATCCAGTGTTCAGGAAGTTATGGACCTGACTCCGGTTGCACATCTGGCTGCTATCAAGGGCAAAGTTCCGTTTATCAACTTCTTTGACGGTTTCCGTACTTCCCACGAGATCCAGAAGATCGAAACATGGGATTACGAAGATCTGAAGGAAATGGCTGATATGGATGCCATTGACGAATTCAGAAAGAGAGCTCTGAATCCCAACCATCCGTGCCAGAGAGGTTCCGCTCAGAACCCGGATATCTTCTTCCAGGTAAGAGAAGCATGCAACCCGTACTATGATGCACTTCCGGCAATCGTTCAGGAATATATGGACAAGGTCAATGCCAAGATCGGTACGGATTACAAACTGTTCAACTACTATGGTGCAGCAGATGCAGAGCATGTGATTGTTGCCATGGGTTCCGTAAACGATACCATTGAAGAGACCATCGACTACCTGGCAAAGAAGGGCGAGAAGGTCGGTGTTGTAAAAGTACGTCTTTACAGACCGTTTGCAACAGAGGCATTTATCAATGCAATTCCGGAAACTGTAAAACAGATTTCCGTTCTTGACAGAACAAAAGAGCCGGGCTCCATCGGCGAACCGCTGTACCTGGATGTTGTGGCAGCTCTTAAGGGCAGCAAGTTTGATCAGGTTCCGGTATTCACAGGACGTTACGGCCTTGGTTCCAAGGATACCACACCGGCACAGATTGTTGCCGTATACGAGAACCATTCCAAACAGAGATTCACCATCGGTATTGTGGATGATGTGACAAATCTGTCTCTGGAACTGGGCGCTCCGCTTGTAACAACTCCGGAAGGCACCATCAACTGCAAGTTCTGGGGCCTTGGCGCAGATGGTACTGTAGGCGCAAACAAGAACTCCATCAAGATCATCGGCGACAACACCGATATGTATGCGCAGGCATATTTTGATTATGACTCCAAGAAATCCGGCGGTGTGACCATGTCTCACCTGCGTTTCGGTCATCTGCCGATCAAGTCCACATACCTGATTCACAAGGCAAACTTTGTTGCCTGCCATAACCCGGCTTATATCCGCAAGTACAACATGGTACAGGAGCTGGTTGACGGCGGTACCTTCCTTCTGAACTGTGCATGGGATATGGAAGGTCTTGAGAAGCATCTGCCGGGACAGGTTAAGAAATTCATCGCAGATCACAACATCAAGTTCTACACCATCGACGGCGTGAAGCTTGGTATTGAAACCGGCATGGGCCCGACCCGTATCAACACAATCCTTCAGTCCGCATTCTTCAAGCTGGCTGCCATCATTCCGGAAGAGAAGGCTATCGACCTGATGAAGGCTGCAGCTCAGGCTACATACGGACGTAAGGGCGAAGATGTTGTAAAGAAGAACTGGGCAGCCATCGACGCAGGCGCACAGCACGTAGTGGAAGTTAAGGTTCCGGAAAGCTGGAAGAACTGCGAGGACGAAGGTCTTGACCTTGTTCATGCAACAGAAGGCAGAAAGGATGTTGTGGACTTCGTCAACAAGATCCAGGCTGCTGTCAATGCACAGGAAGGAAACAACCTGCCGGTATCCGCATTTACAGAGTATGTTGATGGTACAACTCCGTCCGGTTCTTCTGCATATGAGAAACGTGGTATCGCAGTTAATGTGCCGGTATGGAATCCGGACAACTGTATCCAGTGTAACTTCTGTTCCTATGTCTGCCCGCATGCGGTTATCCGTCCCATTGCCATGACAGAGGAAGAAGCTGCAAAGGCTCCGGCATCCCAGAAGTCCGTACCGATGACAGGTATGCCGCAGTACAAGTTTGCAATGACAATTTCCGCTCTGGATTGTACCGGATGCGGTTCCTGTGCAAATGTCTGCCCGGGCAAGAAGGGTGAGAAAGCACTTACCATGGTAAGCCTGGAATCCAACATGGCAGCTCAGGAAGGCTTCGATTACGGCCAGACTCTGGACATCAAGAAAGATGTTGTTGAGAAGTTCAAAGAGGCTACCGTAAAGGGCAGCCAGTTCAAACAGCCGTTGCTTGAGTTCTCCGGCGCATGCGCAGGCTGCGGCGAGACTCCGTATGCAAAACTGCTGACACAGCTGTTCGGTGACAGAATGTACATTGCCAACGCTACAGGATGTACTTCCATCTGGGGCAACTCCTCACCGTCCACACCTTACACTGTAGGCAAAGACGGACGCGGTCCGGCATGGGATAACTCCCTGTTCGAAGACAACGCTGAGTTCGGTTATGGTATGCTTCTGGCTCAGAACGCAATCCGTGACGGCTTAAAGGCAAAAGTTGAATCCGTATATGCATCTGCAGAAGCTTCCGAGGAAGTAAAGGCAGCATGCAAGGAATGGCTGGATACCTTCGGAATCGGTGCACTCAACGGCTCTGCTACAGATAAACTGGTTGCAGTTCTGGATGGCATTGACTGCCCGGTATGCAAGGATATTGTGAAGAACAAAGACTTCCTGGCTAAGAAATCCCAGTGGATCTTCGGCGGCGACGGATGGGCTTATGATATCGGATTCGGCGGCGTTGACCATGTACTTGCAAGCGGCAAGGATATCAACATCATGGTTTACAACACCGAGGTTTACTCCAACACAGGCGGACAGTCTTCCAAGGCTACTCCTACCGGTGCGGTTGCACAGTTCGCAGCAGGCGGTAAGGAAGTAAAACAGAAAGATCTGGCTGCCATCGCCATGAGCTACGGCTATGTATATGTTGCACAGATCTCCATGGGTGCTGATATGAACCAGACCATCAAGGCTCTGGCTGAGGCTGAGGCATATCCGGGTCCGTCCCTGATCATTGCTTACGCTCCGTGTATCAACCATGGTATCAAGAAAGGTATGAGCAAAGC
>OGGQ01004957.1_pt1 | contig 10208 bp, 8 predicted proteins | sample 1571191 | NCBI WGS metagenome assembly OGGQ01 (sample SAMEA2582061, study PRJEB24529) | metagenome | biome: Human gut stool | place: China | collected 2011
GCTGGGCAGCGTCGGGAGAGGAGGTCTCCACGATGTTCACAACCAGCAGGTTGGCGCCGTTGGAGATGGCGGTGTTGATCTGGTCCAGCTGGGTGGCCTGGTTGCCGGCGCCGTCATAGTTGTTGTAGGTGATGCCGGCGGCATCCAGCAGGCCGTCCATGGCGTTGCGGACGGTGGTGATGTAAGCATCGGAGTAGTTGTAGTAGAACACGCCCACGTTCAGAGCGGACTCGCTGCTCTCCTCGGTGGCAGTGTCGCCGGTGGTCTCTTCCTGGGTGTCGCCGGAGCCGCAGGCAGTGAGCACAGAGAGCATCATGACAGCGGCCAGAAGCAGCGCGAACATCTTCTTCATTATGGTTCCTCCAAATCAATATTCTTTCATCCATGGTGTGCCGTGAGGCGCACCTCTTCCGAAGGTGACTTCATTGTACACGCCTGATTTTAAAAAAACGATAGAAATTTCTTCGCTCTTGTAGGAAAAAACTTGGAAAATTACTTTTCTTTAACGTAACGTTTTCGCAAACAATATCAAATTTACACAAAATTTTGCTGTCTACTTTAGACAAAACACCAGATTGATATTTCTTTCACGATTGTGCCATCCGCCGGATTGTGGGGAAAAGGGGACAAGCGGGCTGTTTCTGCATGAAAATAACGATTTTCTTCCGTTACGTAAAAAAAAGCGGACCGCGTTTCGCGGTCCGCTTCTCACACCGGTGTGAAATTTTCCTCCTTTTGCCGGAGGGGAAGGGATTTACTCCTCCACGTCCTTGAGCTTGTCCAGGAAGGGGCTGGCGGTGGAGCTGACCTCCGGAGCGGCGCCCTTGAACTTCTCCACGCTCATGGCGCTCTGCTTGACGGGCTGGATGGTGCCGGCGCCGGCCACGCAGCCGCCGGGGCAGCCCATGCCCTCCAGCAGATAGCCGTTGCGCTTGCCGGCCTTGGCCATCATCAGCATCTTCCGGCACTCCCGCAGGCCGTCGCCGTACTCGATTTGGACTTCCCGGTCGGGGGCCATGTGCTGGATGGCCTCCTTCACCGCGGCGGCCACACCGCCCACCACGGCAAAGCCGCGGCCCATGGCGGTGCCCTCGTTCAGGCCCTCCGCGGGGTCGGCCTCCAGGGTGCTGAAGTCGATGCTCTTGGCGTCGAACATCCCCTGGAGCTCCTCAAACGTCAGCACGTAGTCCACATCGGAGCGGACGGACTTCCGGTTGGCCTCCAGCTTCTTGGCGGCGCAGGGGCCCACGAAGCAGATCTTGGCGTCGGGATGATCCTTCTTCACCATACGGGCAGTGATGACCATGGGCGTCAGGGCCATGGAGATGCAGTCCTTCAGCTCCGGGAACAGCTTCTTGGCCATGACGGACCAGGCAGGGCAGCAGCTGGTGCCCATGAAGGGCAGCTTCTCCGGGACCTCCTCCAGGAAGTCCTTGGCCTCCTCCACCGTGCACAGGTCCGCGCCGATGGCAACCTCCACCACGTCGTCAAAGCCCAGGATGTGCATGGCGGCCTTCAGCTTGGCGGGGGTGGCGTTCTTGCCGAACTGGCCCACAAAGGCGGGGGCCACGCAGGCGATGACCTTGGAGCCCCGGTTCATGGCGGTGATGACCTGGAAGATCTGGCTCTTGTCCGCGATGGCGGCGAAGGGGCAGTTCACCAGGCACATGCCGCAGGAGACGCACTTGTCGTAGTTGATCTTGGCCCGGCCCAGCTCATCGGACTCGATGGCGTCCATGCCGCAGGCGGCGGCGCAGGGGCGCTCGATCTTGCTGATGGCGTGGTAGGGGCACTGGTTGAAGCAGCGGCCGCACTTGATGCACTTCTCCTGGTCGATGTGGCAGTGCTTGTCCTTGTCCAGATAGATGGCATCCTTGGGGCACACGTTCATGCAGGGGTGGGACAGGCAGCCCTGGCAGCTGTCCGTGATGCGGATCTGCTTGGGGGGGCAGGCATTGCAGGCAAAGGGGATGATGTTGACCAGGGGCTCCTCAAAATACCGCTGGTCCGTGGCGGCCTCGTCAATGCTGGCGGAGACGGGCATCTGCTCCGAAGCCCGCTGCAGATTCATGCCGAGGGCCAGCCGGACACGCTCCTGAACGATCGCCCGCTCCAGGAACACGTCGTGGCGGTGATGGGCCACCTCGCCCTGGATCATCTTGTAGGGGATCTCGTCGACCCGTTTCAGGTCCCCGCCCTCATAGGCCAGGCGGGCCACCTCCGTGAATACGTTGCGGCGAATATCGTCTACCGCGCTGTGTACGCCTCTCATTCTTTTTTCCTCCATATTTCACCGGGCAGTCGCATTCTGGACCCGGCTACTTAGAATTGCGGAAATATTATACCGGAACTTGGCGGTTCTTGCAAGGAAAAGTTGCCGGAAAGTCCTGGAATTGTCAATTTTTTATAAGAATTTTACGGAAGACAGCATACGGCGGAGGACATCCTGGTCAGGGACGCCCTCCGCCGCACGCAGAGAGAAAGGAAATGAAAAATGAAAAAAGAGAGGGGGTATCAGCAATCCTTTTTTGGAGGATGTCTGTATCATACCCCGGAAATCTAAAAAGAACCTTGAAAAACTTTGAACAATTTGTAAAGTTCTGTTCATTCTTTCAGATAGGTTTCAGTTTCCCTTCTTATACTGTGAGGGCTGACAGAGGCGGGCCGCGCCTGCTTCTATCCCTGAAGGAGGTTGTTTGTGTGATCGAGGTCAAAAATCTGGTGAAGCGGTATGGGGACCACTACGCGGTGGACCACCTGAGCTTCACGGTGGAGGACGGCCAGATCTTCGGCTTTTTGGGGCCGAACGGCGCCGGAAAATCCACCACCATGAATATCATGACCGGATACCTGGCCGCCACGGAGGGCCAGGTGCTGGTGGAGGGCCACGATATCCTGGAGGAGCCGGAGGCCGCCCGGGCCTGCATCGGCTACCTGCCGGAGATCCCGCCCCTGTATCCCGACATGACGGTGGAGGAATATCTGCTCTTCTGCGCGGAGCTCAAAAAGATCCCCAAGGCCCAGCGGGAGGACCAGCTGAATCAGGTGCTGGCCCTGACCCACCTGGAGGATATGCACGCCCGGCTGATCCGGAACCTGTCCAAGGGCTACCGGCAGCGGGTGGGGCTGGCCCAGGCCATCCTGGGCTTTCCCAAGATCATCATCCTGGACGAGCCCACGGTGGGCCTGGACCCCAAGCAGGTGGTGGAGATCCGGGATCTGGTCCGGCATCTGTCCAAGGACCACACCGTCATCATCAGCTCCCACATCCTCTCGGAGATCCGGGCGGTGTGTGACCACGTGCTGATCATCCGCAAGGGCAGGTTCGTGGTGTGCGACACCCCGGAGGATCTGGAGGAGAAGCTCTCCTCCGGCAGCTCTCTGGAGATAACGATCAAGGCCGCGCCGGAGCGGGCGGAGGCCGTACTGCGTCAGGTGCCCGCCGTCAGCGGCTGCACGCTGCTGGGGCAGACCGACGACACAGCCCGCTTTGAGGTCCGCATGGACGGCGACGCCCGGGAGGCGCTGTTCTACGCCTTCGCGGAGGCCAAGTGCCCCCTGGTGGAGCTGCGGCCCCGGATGGCCTCTCTGGAGGAGGTCTTCCTGGATCTGACGGATGACGACGACACGGTGGCGGCCCAGGCGGCCGCGTTGTTCCAGGCGCCCGCCGCGCCTGCGGAAAAGGAGGGAAGCCGCGATGAAGGCGATCTATAAGCGGGAGGTCAGCTCCTATTTCAACTCCATGATCGGCTGGATCTTCGTGGCGGTCCTGACGGTCTTTATCGGCATCTATTTCTTTGCGTACAACCTGTTTCAGGGATACCCCTATTTCTCCCTGGCCCTGGGGTCCTCGCTGTTCATCTTCATGGTGGTGATCCCCATCCTCACCATGCGCTCCATGGCGGATGAGCGCCACACCAAGACGGACCAGCTGCTGCTGACGGCGCCGGTATCCGTCACCGCCGTGGTGCTGGGGAAGTACTTCGCCATGCTGACGGTGTTCGCCGTTCCGGTGGTCATCGCCTGCCTGTGCCCCCTGATCATCGCCCTGAACGGCACGGCCTTCCTGCTGGCGGACTACGGCGCCATCCTGGCCTTCTTCCTGCTGGGGGCGGCGGAGATCGCCGTGGGCCTGCTGATCTCCTCTCTGACGGAGAGCCAGATCATCGCCGCGGTGGGGACCTTCGGGCTTCTGCTCCTGCTGTACCTGTGGGACGGCCTGGTGGGCTTCCTGCCCTCCACCGCCGAGGGGTCTCTCATCGGCCTCTTTGTGGTGCTGATCCTGCTGTGCTTCCTCATCAACGCCCTGTCCGACAACTGGAAGGTCACCGCCGGGGTGCTGGTGGTGGGCGCCGCGGTGATCGCCGCCTTCTACCTGCGGGATTCCAGCGCCTTTGCCAATCTCCTGCCGGATGTGCTGGGCAAATTCTCCCTGCTGTCGGCCTTTGACAGCTTTTCCACCGACCACGTCTTTGACGTGCCGGGAGTCCTGCTGTACGTGTCGATCAGCGCGCTGCTGGTGTTCCTGACGGTCCAGGTCATCCAGAAGCGCCGCTGGAGCTGAGAGGAGGCGAAGGAACATGGAACATATGGATTGGAAACACAGTCTGCGGGAGGCCGCGGGACGCCATTCCTCCCGCCGGGGCGCCTTCTCCGCCGGACTGACGGCCCTGGCCGTGGTGGCGGTGCTGGTGTTCAACCTGCTGCTGGCTCAGCTCCCGGAGCAGTGGGCCCAGATCGACCTGACGGGCAGCGGCATCTACAACATCTCCGACACCTCCCGGGAGTACCTGGCGGGGCTGGAGGATGACGTGGTGATCCACGTGCTCACGAACAAGGACACCCTGGACACCCGGATCGTCCGTTTCCTGGACATCTACACGGACCTCAGCGGCCGCCTGTCCCTGGAGTACACGGATCCCACGGTCTATCCCTCCGTGCTGTCGGAGTACGGCGTGGAGGCGGACACCATCGTGGTCACCTGCGAGGCCACCGGCCGGCAGGAGTCCTTTGACATCAGCGATATCATCGGGTATGATATGATGTCGTATTACTATTACGGCACGTACACCGAGACAGACTTCGACGGCGAGAGCCTGCTGACCTCCGCCATCGACGGCGTGCTCACCGGCACCACCCGGACCATCTATGAGACCACGGGCCACAACGAGACCGCCGTCCCCATCAGCGTGGGCGAGCGGTTCACCCGGCTCCACATCTCCCTGGAGCGGATCAACCTGCTGACAGACGGCGGCATTCCGGAGGACTGCTCCCTGCTGATCATCAACGAGCCGGATGAGGATCTGGCGGATGACGAGCTGGACATGATCCTGGAGTATCTGGCAGAGGGCGGCCAGGTGATCTACAACATGGCCGGGGAACTGGTGGACCTGCCCAACTTCAACACCCTCTGTGCCACCTATGGGATGTCCGTGGTGGACGGCATGATCGGCGACACCTCCCGGGGCCACCAGAACAATCCCTATCTGTTCTTCCCGGAGATCGACAGCTCCGTGGACACCGCCAGCGCCCTGACCAGTGACGCCATGATCCTCTTCTTCGCCTCCCGGGGCTTCACCCTGACAGAACCCGCCCGGGACACCATCACGGTCCAGTCCTTCCTGACCACCACGGAGAACGGCTATGCCGTGGTGGACGAGGATACCATCACCCAGGGCACCTATGTGGTGGGCGCCACGGCCACGGAGGAGATCGATGAGGACACCACTGCCCGTCTGACGGTGTACGGCGCGGACTCCCTCATCAACTCCGACATCTACAACAGCTTCTCCAACGTGGACAATGTGGACCTCTTCATGGACACCGCCACCGTGGACTTTGAGGATGTGTCTGCCATCTCCATCGAGCCGGTGAGCCTGCTGACGCCCACCAATACCATCACCTCCGGCGGCATCTGGGGCCTGCTGTTCATCCTGGTGATCCCCGCGGCCCTGCTGATCTACGGCTTTGTCCGCTGGATGCACCGCCGGAAACTGTAAGAAGGAGCACACAAGCATGAATCGTTCGCAGAAAAAGACGCTGTTCCTCCTGGTGGGGATCATCGTGGTGCTGGCCGTCATTCTGGCGGTGGTCACCGCCGTCCGCCGCTCCAATGAGGAGCGGGCCGCAGAGGAGGAGGCCGCCCAGGACGCCGCCAGCGTCATCACGGAGACCGAGGCCACCTACTCCGCCCTGTCCTATGACAACGGCACCGCCACCCTGTCCTTCCACCTGGACGAGTCCGGAAAGTGGGTCTGGTCCGATGACCCGGAGTTCCCCCTGGACGACTCCACGATCCAGTCCATCCTGTCGCTTCTTACCAACCTCAAGCCCCAGCAGACCATCACTGAGGGAGACACCCTGGAGGCCTATGGCCTGGACCAGCCCGCCGCCACCCTGACGGCCACGAAGCCGGACGGCGGCACGCTGACCATCGCTCTGGGCAACACCACCACCGACGGCAACAGCTACTATATGCTGATGGACGGCCAGGAGAGCCCGGTGTATATCATCTCCAACTCCCTGTACACGGAGATGTCCAAAACCATCTATGAGATGTGCGACCTGCCGGAGCTCCCGGTCCTGACGGAGGAGAACATCCAGTCCGTCACCGTGGAGGGCGCCGCCAGCACCCTGCTGCGGCCCATTGACAAGGAGACCTCCACCGACGAGGAGACTGGGGAGGAGACGGTCACCGTCACCTGGGCCGCCGGCGGCGAGGATGTCACCGGCAACGCGGATACCGCCTCCCTGCTGGCGGAGCTGGGCGCCCTGGCAGTCACCAAGTGCGTGGACTACAAGCCCACGGATGAGGCGGCGTCCCTGTGCGGCTTCGATTCCCCCCAGGCCACGGTCACGGTCCTCTATTTGGACGAGACCGGCCAGGAGCAGACGCTGACGCTGACCTTCGGCAGTGAGAACCTGGACCAGACCGGCTACTATGTCCGTGTCGGCGAGGACACCACCATCTACCAGATGAACACCGCCGCCGTGGACACGATCCTCTCCGTGGCGGAGAGCGGACTGGTCCCGGCGGACGGCGCCGCGCAAGAATAAGCATTGTCCTTTTTCCTTCCCGTATGGTACAATGGCTGCAGAGCAGCCATTGTACCACTTGGCAGGACGTCCGGTCTCGCCGCAAAGCGGCGGGAGGACGTCTTCCATTGCCGAGATGACACCCGGCTCGTCCCTCCGGGACAACCGCCGGGATGTCAAAGTACCATGTCCGCTTGCGGACATGGTACGATCAGAGGGGGGAGCCCCCGGGGCTCCCCCCCTTCTGCATCCCCCGGACCTGCGGTGTCCGGGGTCCCAATGGAGGTGATCTCATGCGTGTACTTGTGGTGGAGGATGAGGTCCGCCTGGCGGCCACGCTCCAGGACCTGCTGGAGCTGAACGGCTACACGGTGGACGTCTGCCACGACGGGGAGTCCGGCCTGGACAACGCCCTGACGGCCATCTATGATGTGATCCTGCTGGATGTGATGCTGCCCAAGCTGGACGGCTTCACTGTCCTGCGCCGGCTCCGGGCGGAGGGCAGCACCACGCCGGTGCTGATGCTCACTGCCCGGTCCGACCTGTCCGACCGGGTGAACGGCCTGGACTTCGGCGCGGACTACTATCTCACCAAACCCTTTGAGCCCAAGGAGCTGCTGGCCTGCGTCCGGGCCCTGACCCGCCGCCAGCCGGAGCTGCGGCAGACCGACGCCCTGGAATACGGGGACCTGCGGCTGGAGAAGAGCTCCTTCACCCTCTTCTGCGGAGACCGCTCCGTGCGGCTGAGCCGGAAGGAATTCGACATGATGGAGATGCTGATGCTGAACCAGAAGCTGGTCATCACCAAGGAAAAGCTGCTGCTGAAGGTCTGGGGCTACGAGTCCGACGCGGAGGACAACAACGTGGAGGTATATATCTCCTTCCTGCGGAAAAAGCTGGAGCATCTCCACTCTCAGGTGAAGATCCGGACCATCCGGATGGTGGGCTACTGTCTGGAGACGCCGGAGGGACCCTAGTTTTCCACAAACTTCACATTTTTCCACTTTTCCACAGAGTTTTCGACAGAAGGGGAGGTGATCTCCCATGATCCGAAAATTGCAGATCAAATTCGTGGCCATGTGCATGGTGCTGGTGACGGCGGTGCTGGCCGTGGTGTTTGTTGCGGTGTTCTTTTCCGCCAAGCAGAACACCGAGATCATCAGCCACCAGGTGCTGGAGCGGGTCATGCAGGAGGACACGCTCAGCGGCCGGCCGGACCTGGGGCCCAACCGGGACGGGGAAGATGTCCTGCTGCCCTATTTCACCGTGAATCTCTGGGACAGCAACGGCGTATACCGGGCCTTCGTCACCGGCGGGACGTATGCCAATCTGCAGGACACGGCGGAGCTGGAGGCCATCCTCTCCGACTGTCTCCGGCAGGACCAGCCGGAGGGGACCATCCGCAGCTACGGCCTGCGGTATATGCGCCAGGACTACGGGCTGTACCAGCGCATCGCCTTTGTGGATATGTCCATGGAGCAGGCCACTCTCCAGGAGCTCATGGGCTCCTATCTGCAGATCGGCCTGGCGGCGCTGGTCCTGCTGCTGGGGGTCTCCATCCTGCTGGCCCGGTGGGCCACCCGTCCGGTGGCCAAGGCCTGGCAGCAGCAGCGGCAGTTCCTGTCGGACGCCTCCCACGAGCTGAAAACGCCGCTGACCGTCATCCTCTCCAACGCGGAGCTGCTGGAGGCGGCGCCGCTGGACCCCCGCCCGGCCCGGTGGGCGGACAACATCCGCTCCGAGGCCAAGCAGATGAAGTCCCTGGTGGAGGAGATGCTGACCCTGGCCCGGGCGGACAACGCGGCGCCCACGGCGGTGATGACAGAGGTCTCCCTCTCCGATCTGGCCACGGACTGTGCCCTGGCCTTTGAGCCGGTGGCCTTTGAGGCGGGAAAGCCCCTGGAGAGCGATATCGCGCCGGACGTGACGGTCACCGGCGACGGGGACAAGCTCCGCCAGCTGATCGGGGTCCTGCTGGACAACGCCATCAAGTACGGCCGGGCGGGCGGCACCATCACCCTGGCCCTGCGGCGGACGGACCGGCAGGCCCGGCTGACGGTCTCCAATCCCGGGGACCCCATCCCGCCGGAGCAGCTGGGCCGCCTGTTCGAGCGGTTCTACCGGGCGGATGCCTCCCGGGGGGAGCAGTCGGGCTTCGGCCTGGGGCTGCCCATCGCCGCCGCCATCGCGTCGGAGCACAAGGGGACGCTGAAGGCGGAGAGCGACCAGGTCTCCACCCGGTTCCTCTTCACCATGCCGCTAAAAAAATAGCGCCAACAAGAAGGGCTTTCCTGCCTGGGAAGCCCTTCTTTTCTGCCGTTTCAAATCGTAAGAAATCTGTAAGGAATTTGTCCGGGTCTTTGTAAGAAAGTCCCGGTATGCTATGATCAGCTCAAGGAGGGATCGAGATGAATGACTGCGTCCTGGTGGTGGACGACGATCCGGAGATCGTGGGGGCCATCGCCATCACCCTGGAGCGGGAGGGATACCGGGTCCTGCGGGCCTACAACGGCATGGAGGCCCTGGACCTGGCCATGGATCCGGCGGTGCGGCTGATCCTCATCGACGTGATGATGCCCCGGCTGGACGGCCTCTCCGCCCTGATGCGCATCCGGGAGAAGCGGAATCTGCCGGTGATCGTCCTCTCCGCCAAAAGCGAGGACTCCGACAAGATTCTGGGCCTTTCCATGGGGGCCGATGATTACGTCACCAAGCCCTTTAACCCCCAGGAGCTCCTGGCCCGGGTGAAAAGCCAGCTGCGCCGGTACACCCAGCTGGGGGACGTCCACGCCCAGGAGCGTGCCGGGGTGCTGGTGAACGGCCGCCTCACCTACGACCCGGAGAGCCGCCAGCTCACCGCCGACGGGGAGGAGGTGCGCCTCACCGCCACGGAGACCAGGATCGTGGAGCTCCTCATGCGCCACCCCGGCCGGGTGTTTCCGGCGGAGGAGATCTACCGCCGGGTGTGGGGGGAGGAGACTGCCTACGCCTGCGAGAACACGGTGATGGTGCACATCCGCCGCATTCGGGAAAAAGTGGAACTCAATCCCAAAGAGCCAGATTACATCAAGGTGGTGTGGGGAATTGGATACAAAATGGAACGGCACCAACCACGATCCCGGTGAGGACGTGGAATACTATGTGGCCTCCCAGATCCAGGACGCCCTGGAGGG
>OGGQ01004960.1_pt1 | contig 10202 bp, 7 predicted proteins | sample 1571191 | NCBI WGS metagenome assembly OGGQ01 (sample SAMEA2582061, study PRJEB24529) | metagenome | biome: Human gut stool | place: China | collected 2011
TGCCCCCCTGCCCGACGGGGGCCATCCGCTTTGTGGAGCGGGAGGCGGCGGCCTATGATGAGGCCGCCGTGCTGGCCAAGAAGGCGGAGGCCCTGAAGGGCTCCGCGCCCCGGCAGGTGCCGCCCTCCGGAGGCTGCCCCGGCAGCATGGCCCAGGCCCTGCGGACAGCGGATGCAGCCTCCACTGCGCCCGCGGCCGTTTCGGACGGCGCGGTGTCCCATCTGGCCCAGTGGCCGGTGCAGATCAAGCTGGTGCCGGTGGAGGCCCCCTGGTTCAACGGCGCCAGGCTGCTGATCGCGGCGGACTGCACGGCCTACGCCAGGGCGGACTTCCACCAGCGGTTCATGCGCAACCGCATCACCCTGATCGGCTGCCCCAAGCTGGACGAGGGGGACTACGCCGAGAAGCTGACGGAGATCCTTCGCCGCAACGACATCCGGGAGCTGACCATCGTCCGGATGGACGTCCCCTGCTGCGGCGGTATGCAGCGGGCGGCGGAGACGGCGCTGCGGCAGAGCGGCAAGTTCATCCCCTGGCAGGTGGTGACACTGGGCCGGGATGGAAATATTCTGGAGTAAATTAGGAGTGAATGATATGAACGCGACAGTGAATGAAAACTGCATCGGCTGCGGCCTGTGTGCCGGCACCTGCCCGGAGGTCTTCCACATGGGAGACGACGGTGTGGCCCACGGCAGCGGCATCCCGGATGGCCAGCTGGAGGCGGCCCAGGAGGCCCGGGACGGCTGCCCGGTGAGTGCCATCAGCATCGAGGAGTAAGACAAAGCCCCCTGGCCGCCAGGCCAGGGGGCTTGCTCTTCTTTCCTGAGGGATTGAGACAATCGCCGGCGCTGTGGGATCATTCCCACTCGCTCCTGTCGGAAATTTTCTAAACAGATTTGCTTATGGGATTTAGTTCAGGGTATTAGCATTATTTTCATTATTCAGATAGTAGGGGCTATCTGATTTTTTGTTGCCATGGTGTTGCCACGAGAACATCTATATTATATCGATTCTCCAAGTCCAAATCAAGCCCGTTCCTTGTGCTTGTCTATATATCCATATATCAACTTCGAAAGAGCTTTTATGGACTCACATAAATCTTTTGATGTATCATTGCTGTCAAGCAATTGAGATGAGGCGTGTGAAAGTGGGTTGGCATTTCTTAATTTGTGAGCATTCTCGATAACAGTTTTGCTATCGTCAATGCCAGTGTAAAACCTTATAAGCATTCCTTCCCTGTAAAACATATTGTAATTAGGCTTTTTAAGACTTGGATCATTTCCGGCTGCAAAATCTAAATCCGCTGTTACTCGATCAAAATAGTTTTTGTAATAAGCAAAAGCAGCCATATAGTTTGCTCGTTTCATCTCGCATAAGTACATAAAGTAAAGATAGTGGGCTTTGTTATCCCGGGCAATAATTTCGCCTAACTTCTTTACCCTCCATAAATCAAAACAATGGATTGTGCTACTTTTGCAGTGGAATAAATAATAGTTATAAAGATTTGGATGCCGATTAGAAAGAATCTCCAGCAAATCTATGTGTCTGAATTTGCTTTGTATTAAATATGAAATCGCTATGGTTGTATCGTAGGAATTCCACCTATCTAAACGATTTTTTCTAAAAAGCTGATTTAAGAACCCTTTAATTGCCTTATCGCTTTGAGTTTTCATAATCATTACTGTCAGCCGCTTGGGATCAAGACTGATAAATGATATGCTTTGCTCAACGAGTCCAACAATCTCCTTTACTACAGGCTCAGATTTTAATTCATCTTCATTTTCATATACAAAATAATTAAAAACTTCGCTTGGGGTAAATTCTATATCGTTCGAGGAAAAATGTTTATTGATTAGTTCATTATATCTTTCTATATCAATACTATCCAAAAGCAATTCGATAGACAAATCCTTCAAGAAATGGCATAGGGCACCAGAGAAAAGTTCTTCAATATTATGTTTTTGCCCGTTGAAGTATTCATCATATAATGATTTTTTAAGTTCTTCGTTGATTTCTTTCGATTCTTTCAAACAACATTTTTTAGCATTCAATGCTAATCCGTAATCTTTGAGAATTGATGAATACTCATTTCTTATTTCATTGTAAGCCTCATGCAAATATCCTATAGGCTTGTCTGAGGAAATAAGGATGTACATATCGTCAACATAACGAACAATGCGGAAAGAAGAAAATGCCGTAACATTCTTTGAGATATATTCGTGCAGAGCCTTGTCCACAGCATCAAGATAGACAACTGTTGCAAGAAATGATGAAGCAACACTATTTTCAATAAGTGGAAATCTACCATTACCGCAGTATGTAAGCAATTCTTTGAACAAGTGTAACTGTGTTTGAGAGAAAACTACTGCATTAAAGTTACAAACTTTATCTACTTGTGCAATCAGCTTATCCACACTTATATTTGCAAAGAAATTGGTAATGTCTGTTTTAATAAAATATTGATACTCATCAATAGAGGCATTTAGTTCTTTAAAAAAATCATCATAGTCCTGTTTGTATCTGGGGCGCAAATGTTCATAGTTACCGGCATAATAAACGGATATATGTGACGGTCTAGTAGACACATATTGATTGTGTATTTCCATCCCTACCGACTGCAAAAACAAAAACAGAATCGGAGCAATAAGGGATGAGTCTCTGAAACTCCCATCACCTTTTTGCAGATAATTTTCTGATTGATGCATAGCAGGAGGAAAAAGCATAAATGAAGCTGTCTTTATATACCGGTTATAAAAATCCTCTCCAGAGATAATTTCTTTGTCATCAGATGATAACTTTGTAAACGGGAACCATTGCAAATATGCCTTTTGAGATCCTGTCCCTAGTGTAAAGTACATACCGCAAACTTTTTTCCAAGTATCATAAGAGATCCCAAACAAGCACATCCCACCTTTTCTCAATTTGTGTTACGCAAACTTTTATAAATTTCATCAGCGAATATTCCCAACACCTGACGCTTCATCTCTTCATTGGAAAGTAACAGTGAGAAAAAATCTTGATTCTGAGACAAGCCTTCGATAAGGGCATCATCGATATCGTCAAAGTAAGAAAACTCGAAGTCTTTCTGGGTGTTGTTCTTCGCACTCGTCTTCAGCTTGTCCGATTTCATTAAAATATCACGGATCTGGAGCATTGCCTTAACCACAACATCGTTGTCATAGGATTTTCCTGTGCGACTGTTGATCTCGTCAATAATTTCGGACAGCCGTTGTTCCTTATCCTCGGTAAGGCCAAAGTGTTCTGCTGTCGGCAGTTTCACAACCGGTTTTGCCACAAGATTCGGAGAGATGTGTTCTTCTCCTTTTTTCTGCACAAAGTTAGATGCCTGAATTTTCCCGTCCAGGTTAAATCCAGCGCCTGGATGCTTGATGTTGATATATGCAAGAAGATAAGCGATAAAATTATACTTTTTATGCAAGTCATGATCCTCAAAGCAGGACACTTGCAAGAGAAATTCATAGTATCGGACAAAACTACGCATATCAGCGACGGCCTGACGTCGCTCTTCATACTCATAATGATCGAGAAGCTTCTTGCTCTTCTGCAAGAAGAAAGTCAACCGCTGTTTTTGCTTGCTGGTTATCTTGTCGGAGTACAGGATCTCGTTTGCACTGTCGATATCAGCAGGATCAAACAGCGCATAGGCGTCAATCTTAGCCTCCAAATCATAAATTGCACTGGGGGTCACGGAATTGGACAGCAGCGTGGTCGTGTAATACGGCGCAAACGCAGCCTTCATATCTTCGTAGCTGTTCACAAAATCCAAGACAAAAGTCTTTTTATCATACGGCGGGCAGATACGATTCAAACGGGAAAGCGTTTGGACTGCATTCACGCCCCGCAACTTTTTTAGCACATACATGGCGCAGAGCTTCGGCTGGTCAAATCCCGTCTGGTACTTGTTTGCAACCAGCAGCACCTGATAAGCATCGGTATCAAATTCTTTTGTGAGACGATCTTCCGGAAAACCGTTCAGGGAAGCCTCCGTGTATTCGTTCTCATCATGGGGCAACTTCACTTTGCCGGAGAACGCCACTAGGGCGTGGATACCCTCATATCCTTTTTTCGTGATGTAGTCCTCAAATGCCTGACGATACTTCACAGCAGCTTGGCGAGAGGCTGTGATAACCATTGCCTTGGCCTGTCCGCCCAGCTCATGCATGACTGTGGTGCGGAAATGCTCAACAATAACCTCGATACGCTGGGCAATGTTGGTCTCATGCAATTCCACAAAACGGGCAATCTGGCGCTTGGCGGCGTTGGTCTTACAACGAGGATCGTCTTCAATCTCTTTGTTGATCTGATAGAAGGTTGAGTATTCCGTGTAGTTCTGTAATACATCCAGAATGAAGCCTTCCTCAATGGCCTGCTTCATAGAGTAAACATGGAATGCCTCGCGCTGACCTTTAGTATTTAGGCGGCCAAACAGTTGAATGGTAGTGGGCTTCGGTGTGGCGGTAAAAGCAAACATCGAAACATTGGCTTGCTTGCCGTTGCGCTTGATTTCATCGGAGATCATATCTTCCACATCTGCATCTATCTGTTCACCGGAGCCAAGGGACATGGTCACTGCTGCCATATCTTTACCAGCAGTGGAAGAATGGGCCTCATCGATAATCACGGCAAACCGCTTATTTTTCAGATCCTTTACACTATCCACGATATAGGGGAACTTTTGAATGGTAGTTGCAATGATTTTGGTATTGCCATTCAACGCAATCGCCAGATCAGCCGAGTTACACTTATCGTCCATCACGCGGATGAGACCGGCCTTGTGCTCCATGCCCATGATGGCTTTCTGCAGCTGGCGATCCACCACCACGCGGTCGGTCACAATGATGATATTGTCAAAGATGATTTTGTTGTCAGAGTCATGCAATGAACTCAAACGATGAGCCAACCACGCGATGGAGTTCGTTTTGCCGGAACCGGCGCTGTGCTGGATCAGGTAATTCTGTGCGGTATGGTTCACACGGACATCGGCGAGAACTTTACGAATGACATCCAGCTGATGGTAGCGGGGAAAAATAAGATTTTCAGAACGCTTCACCTTGCCGGTCTGGTCATCAACCTTCTCCTTCACCTCGACAAAAATGAACTTGCTAATGAGGTCCAGGATGGTATCCTTCGTCAGAATGTCCTCCCACATATAGGACACGCTGTATTTGTCCTCAAAAGCGGGATTCCCTGCACCGGCGGTCACACCCTCGCCGTTGCCCATGTTAAAAGGCAGGAAGAAGGTGGCATCCCCAGCCAATTTGGTCGTCATATAAACTTCTTCCAGATCCATGGCAAAGTTTACAAGGCAGCCTGCCTTAAACAGGAACAGACGGGCCTTGGGATTTCGCTCGGTGCGGTACTGGTAAATGGCATCCTGGTAGGACTGTCCGGCAGTATTGCACTTCAGCTCAAAGGAGATGATGGCAAGACCGTTCAGAAAAATCACCACATCGATGCGCTCTTTATCGCTGGCCCAGACCTCCTCCATGACAGAGAAGATATTTTGGCCGTATTTGCGCGTCAGTTCCGGATTGAAGGTGGTGGCAGGCTTTGTGTACATCAGATCCAGCTGGCGGTTGGAAATCTCGATTCCGTGCTTCAATACATCAATCAGGCTACCACGGGCTTTGGTGGTTTCTGCATTGATAAAGCTGACGATGGTATCCTCCAGATCGTCTTTGTATATTTTCCGCAGGTAGTCCATGGTATCCGGCTGGGTGTCGCTCAGGAACTTGAACAGCAGCTCCCGGTCAACGGCAAACCGGCGGTCAAAGTTGGTGGCCTTGCGGATGACATAACCATTGTCCTGAGAGAGCCGTTCCAGGAGGAACTTTTGATAGTCTTTTTCGGATAAAACATTTGTCATTACACAGGCACCTCCTTTTTCCCGCTTACATACTCGTAGATAAGCGATTTTTTGTAAGCTTCCAATGTGGAAAGTTGTTCTTTTTTCGTCGCCACAACTGCATTAATCTCGGCACATTTTACATCAAGGTAGTTTGCTATAGCTCTCTGTTCTTCAGCAGGCGGTAAAAGAATGGGCAGCTGTATAAAATTTGCCCACCGCATCGCTTGTCCATCTCTAACCAAATTTGTTGTACTACTCAAAGCATCAATATAGATGTCGGATTTGAAGAACCACTTATAATAGCGCGGCTCCAAAATGGTTTTTTGTGGAATCAGCATGACATATGCAGAACTTATGCTTCCTGTTTTCTCGCTATATTCCAGGCCGCCTTGAAAACTCCTCATATGGATAATAAAGTCTCCTGCGCACACCAATTTCAATATGTCAAAATCCTTTTGTACAGTGACAATTCGCGCCCCGGTCAATTTCATGTATTCTTCTTGGGTGACAACCCCATATTTTTGAGATGCAGTTAATTGAACCATTCCGCTTTTTGCGCGTTCTTTTCTTTGGACAAAATGATACTTCGGGTTATCAACAGCCCAGTGTGCGGGGATACTCCTAAGCCATTCGACCCCGCTATCCTTCATCTTAGTATCCGGGCTTAGTCCCTTGGTGACTGCTTCGGTAATGACAGAACGCTTGTATTGCTCCAGGGCGTCAATCTGAGCCTGGATGTCGGAGGTAAGGGCATCGATTTCGGCACATTTGAAATCAAGATAATCGGCTATCTTCTTCTGCTCGTTGATGGGAGGTTCAAAAACAAGTAGGCGAGAAAACTCCGAAAAGTTCAACCCTTGTCGCACACCATTTCCCATGTTATAGAAGACTTTGATAACGTCATAAGCATGAAGTTGATAATTAAAGAATCTTGAATCTATTTTTTTAATAGGTCTCAAACAAATATATGCTGATGTGATTATGCCACGCTCATGAACCAATCCCGTACGAAGACTTCTTTTATCATTTTGAAGGTCCGTAGGGCGAATGATAATATCATCTGCCTCTACAATGTTGTAAGTATTGAAGCTCTCGGGTAATAAACCATCGCTCGAATTTATGTCCTTGCGAACAATTTTCCCATAACTTAAAGAAAGCAAATTGTTTTCTTGCCCAAGTCGATTCTTGTTTTTCCCTTCTCCAAAGTAGTAATAGACGGGATGAATTCTCCAATGGGCAGGAATACTTCCAACCCACTCAATTCCGCTATCCTTCATCTCTCTCATACCATCATCGCCTCACTCAAACAGTTTCGCCACACGCTCAGATACTGAAAGCTCCAGTTCCATAAACTTTGCTTCCAGCTCTTCGCTGGGCATAGGCTGCTGGTACTTATAGAAGTAGCGGGGGAAAGGAATCTCCGCACCGGTTTTCACAACGGGCTTCTTGGCTCCCAGATTCTCCTCAAAAAACGCCACGGCATCTGGAATATGGGGCAACACCTCGCGGGCCATGTAGTCCTCGATGCTCTCGTCCCACTTCACGATCTCGGTGTCCTTGGTGTCCTTGTCGTAGAGCACATTACCTTTACGGTCACGCTGAATTTCAGCGGACTTATCCATAACGGAAAGGCCGTCGGCGATTTTCTCCAGCAGTTTCTTGTCTGCCGTCACATTCGCCAGCACCTTGGTAAGCACTGGCATGAATGCCGCCGGAGAAAGATAAACCTGAGCAGATATTGCATCACTCAAGGCGGCGACAATGGCTTCATAGACGGGCTGGTTGTTCTGATAAGCCTCCAGCTTTTTCAGCTCTTTCCCGGTAAGTTCCTCGGCGTCTTCCAGTTCATCTACCTTTGCCTGGTCATACAGTGAGGACAGAGAACCCTTAGAAAGCATGGCCTCGATACGTTCCGCAGTAATGGCATAGCTGCGCTGAAGCGGCTGCATCACCACATACTCCCGGTAGATAAACTCCTGGTTGGGATAGATTTTACAGTATTCGTTCTCGGCAAAGTCGGCATACAGTTTTGTGATGGCTGTGCGATCTTCGGGAGAAATTTCGTTTTTCTTATCGCCCAGGGCCTTCCGTAGTTTCTTGAAGAAACTGGACGCATCGATCAGCTGAATTTTACCTTTACGCTCCGGACGCTTATTTTTAGAAAGCACCCAGATATAGGTAGCGATACCCGTGTTGTAGAAAAGGTCTACGGGCAGAGCAATGATTGCTTCAATCAAGTCGTTTTCCAACATCCAGCGGCGGATTTGGCTCTCGCCGGAAGCTGTGCCACCGGAAAACAGCGGGCTGCCGTTTTCGATAATGGCAGCACGGCCAAAGTTGTCATCCATCTTGTCGATTGCGGATTGTAGGAACAGCATTTGCATATCGCCGGAGCCGGGCAGTCCAGCACCCCAGCGACCGTCAAAGCCCTTCTTGTATTCTTCTTGAACAGCAGTCTCTACACCTTCCGCCGCATCCTTGCCGCCCCAAGGAGTTCCAAAGGGAGGATTTTCGATCACGAACCGCATCTTGGTACCCTCAAAGCGGTCGGCCTTCATGGTGTCCTGGTAGCAGATGTTTTCTGCATTCTGGCCCTTGATCATCATTTCCGCCAGGCAGATGGCGTAAGATTCGGGGTTAATCTCCTGACCGAAAAGTCGTACATCGGCGGTAGGATTATACCTCTTGATAAAATTGTAGCTGGTGGAAAGCATACCGCCCGTTCCACAGGCCTGATCCAATACAGTGATGACCTTGCCGTCATCAAAAATATCATCGCAGCCTTCTGCCAACAGGATATTGACCATCAGCTTGATAATGTCTCTGCCGGTATAGTGATCGCCGGCCTCGGCATTTTCTGAGAACTTTCTGATTAGCTCCTCAAAAATGTAGCCCATCTTCACATTATCAATGGTACGAGGATTTAGATCCAGCTCGGAGAACGCTTTGACCACAGAGAGCAGGCGGTTGTTTTTATCCATCTTATCGATCTGCTTATCAAAGTCCAGGCTGCGGATGATGTCCTGGATGTTTGCAGAAAAGCCCTGGATATAAGCCTTGAAGTTAGCCGCTAGGTGGTCAGAGTCGTTAACCAACTCTGCCAGGTCGTACTCACTGGTATTGTAGAACTGGAAGCCGGACAGGCGGTACATCGCCTTTGCTGGATAGTTCGGATTCGCCTTGAACATTTCCACGACTTTAGCTTTGGTGGGTTCCAACGCGCACTCAAAGCGGCGGATGATAACCATTGGAATGATGACATCCTTATACTTATCGCTCTGGTATGTACCACGCAATTTATTTGCAATAGACCAGATGAAGTTTACTTCAGTAGAAACATCAATGGGAGAATCATCCCACATTGCATCGATTATCTTTTTATCAGCCATTCGCTATATACCCCACAGTTTTCATTATTGTAATTCCACATTATCTCTATTTGATAAGTGTGGTAGTGCCGCCTCTGCCCTAGAGTGTCAAGAATCAGCATAAGCTCATACTTTTTCCTCTTTGCTTTCTTCTGGAACAAACTCCAGAATATCGTCCACACCGCACTCCATCACGCGGCAAATACGCTCAATACTTTCGATGGAAACATACTCGTTCCGCTTTAAGCGGGTGATAATATTGGCACTAAAACCGGCCTTCTCTTTTAGCTGCGCGTTGCTTATCTTTTTATCAATCATCAGATGGAATAAGCGGTCATAACAAATCGCCATTTTAGTCCCTCCAAAGCAAGAAATGCTTGGATTTATTTTATCACATTTTCGTGAAAAACTCAACTCGATATCTAATTATCAGGCTTTATCAATGTTATGGAAAAGCAGAGATTTCGCTGCCTTTTCCGAGCATATTCCACCAGCTCCCGCGCATTGCTGGCTGGGTGCCAGGCATAGGCGATGAGATAGTCTACATGATCTACAACATAGCGATTTGCCCTCACGATCGCAACCTTGCGTGGAACCCCCTCCATTCCAGGCGGATAGAATGTTCCATCAAATCCATTGGGTGTTAGGATAGGCCGCTCCGCCGGATGGTATGGCAGCAACAAAGTGAGCTTCACTTCCGGGTAGAAACGCTTTGCATCTTTGACTGCTGATGCTGCAAGGCGGTCAAATCCACCGTAGTGACCGACGATAAATTCTGTGACACCATATTCAACAATGTGCTGCTCAACAGCCGCATACAATGCCGGATAAATCTCTCCTGAAGCCTCTCTGTGCCCGGTGAAAAAACAGCTTTTTTCGCCCAAAGTTTTTCCTCCTTTATAGTTGTGTCTATCGTTAAAATTATACGATATAAATGATTAAATCACAACGATTTATCAAAGTAT
>OGGQ01004961.1_pt1 | contig 10202 bp, 6 predicted proteins | sample 1571191 | NCBI WGS metagenome assembly OGGQ01 (sample SAMEA2582061, study PRJEB24529) | metagenome | biome: Human gut stool | place: China | collected 2011
TGGCTTAATGGCCTGATCCCAGTGATCACGAGCCATAATAGCATCTGCTTTTTGTGAAATCAAGGTCAACCGTTTCTGATAAGACTCGTCCTCCAAGGCCAGCTTCAAAGCCTTTGATGGTGTCGCTTGAACCACAGATAAATCACCGTAGATATCTGCCTTTAGGACAAGATTTACCTGCATATCATAGGAATGATTGATATGGAGAACGAGGTAAATTTTCCCGTCTTCCTTCCTAACAGACAAAGCATCGAGTTGATAAGATTGGATAACCCCAGCCTGACTAAGTGCCAGTTTATCTATATTTTCCAAAGAATCCTGATAGATATAGGAAATCTCAGGGTCTTTGACCTTCTTTACCAAAGAGTCATTTCGCTGTCGATTGAAAACCACAAGACCAAGTATGAGGATTACAGCCAGGGCACTTGCCAGATACTGTAAAATTACTTTCTTCATAGTACTTCCATTATAGCATAGGTGGACAAAATATTCTGAAAACGATTGGCAAACGTTGAAAACAAATGAAAAACAGGCCGACTAAGACCTGTTCAACTCAATTTTTTATAAATCGCTCAAGCGACGATGTTTAATACTAAAATCAAAATAAGCATTTTCCTGAAGTTTGTGGAATATGTCTCTGTAGGCTTTTTCGTCAAAGTGATCGCCACGATAGAGAATCTCAAAACTCAAACCTTCGTATTCCAAGAAGGCATTAGAAGTCTTAAAACCATTACGCTTATAGAAATCCCAACGTGCCTCACGTTGCTCAGGATTGTCATTTGGTTCATCCAAGCGCTCTACTTCCAAGACCATAGAACGCGAGGGTCCATAAAAGTCCACCAGTTTATCAATAATCTCACTTCCGTAGCCATGACTCCGCATTTGAGGAACGATGGCAAAGAAACTCACATAAAAAACTTTGGCATTGTAGAGAACTGAGGCAAATCCAACAAAATCATCCTCGTCATAAAAGGCAAAGAAATGATAATCATCACGACCATCCAATTTTAAGAAGTCACTTAATGGAATACGTTCTTCTTCTGGAAAAGCCTCGTTGTTTAAGCGCTCTACCCTATCTAATTCTGGAAACTCCTTGGTAATTAATTGGCTGCGTAAAGCCATAAATTTCCCCCCTTTTTGATGCTTATACCTATAGGTCATTATAACATCTTGATAAGCAAGTGCAAGTTTCAAGGGCTAAGATAGATCTACGGGTAAACTCCTACTGCCATGTATAAATACTACTTAGATTTCTCCGTCACCTCTCTTCTTAAAAATAAAAGACAACGACCATTTCTAGTCGTTATCTTTTTTGTGATTCATAAGCTATCGCCTATTTTTTCAATTCCCAAATTTCTTTAGCATACTCTGTAATTGTATCATCTGAAGTGAATTTATGAGATTTAGCAATATTAGCCAAGCTCATACGTGCCCACTTGTCATGATCACGATAAAGCGCATCGATTTTCTCTTGAGCTTCTACATAAGCAGCGAAATCTTCCAAGAGGAAGTACTCATCGTTGTGGGTGATGAGCGCTTCGTAAATTTCAGTACCTTCAGATTGAGCATTTGGAATCGTACCATTAACAAAGGTATCAACGACACGACGAATGACTGGGTTATTTTCATAAACTGCACGAGAGTAGTAATCGTGACGTGCATAGTGTTCATAAACTTCGTCCTTGTCCATACCGAAGATGAAAACATTCTCATCGCCAACTTCATCCTTGATTTCAATGTTGGCACCATCAAGTGTTGCCAAGGTAATAGCACCAGTCATCATAAATTTCATGTTTGAAGTACCAGATGCTTCTTTAGAAGCCAATGAGATTTGTTCAGACACATCTGCTGCTGGAATGATAAGTTCCGCAAGGCTTACACGATAGTTTTCAAGGAAGACCACTTTAAGTTTGCCTTGAAGACTTTCATCATTGTTAACAAGGTTTGCAACTTCGTTGATGAGTTTGATAACTGATTTTGCAAAGTGATAACCAGGCGCAGCTTTGGCACCAAATATGAAGACACGTGGTACCATGTCTTTATCTGGGTTATCTTTAAGATCCCAATAAAGTTTGATAATGTGAAGGAGGTTAAGCAATTGACGTTTGTAAGCGTGAAGACGTTTAACCTGAACGTCAAAGATAGCATCTGTAGACACTTCAACGCCTGTTGTTTCCTTGATGTAGTCTGCCAAACGTTGTTTAGCAGTTTTCTTAACTTGATAGAACTGGTTCAATACTTCCTTGTCATCCAAGTAGGTTGTAAGATTTTCAAGCTCATGGATGTCGTTACGCCAACCGTTACCAATCACGTTATCAATTGCTGCTGAAAGTTCTGGCGCTGCAATTTGTGTCCAACGACGTTGAACGATACCATTTGTCTTGTTATTGAATTTTTCAGGATAAATAGTATAGAAATCGTGGAGGGTGTCTTCTTTAAGGAGTTCTGTATGCAGTTTAGCAACCCCATTGACTGAGTGACCACCAATAATCGCCAAGTTAGCCATATGTACTTGGTTGTCTTTAACGATACGTGTGCGTTCGATAACATCTGCAGCAACACCACGTCCAGCCATTTCAGCTACATAACGGTTGTCGATTTCCAAAATGATTTGGTAAACACGTGGAAGAACACGTTTGAAGAGCTGTTGATCCCATTTTTCAAGAGCTTCTTGAAGAATTGTGTGGTTAGTGTAGCTCATTGTCTTAACAGTCGCATTCCAAGCATCTTCCCATGAAAGACCATATTCATCAAGGAGGAGACGCATGAATTCAGCTGGTGCAACCGCAGGGTGAGTATCATTGATGTGAACAGATACCTTTTCGTGGATATCTTTCAATGGCAAGCCCATCTTGAGGTATGATTTGATAATGGTTTGGAGACCTGCACTTGTCATGAAGTATTCCTGAACCAAACGCAATTCTTTACCTTCAATCGTTGTATCATCTGGATAAAGAATGGCCGTAATATCTTTCACACGACGGCGAGCTTCCAAAGTTGGGTAGTCCAATTCATACTCTTCAGGAATTTCAACATCCCAGAGACGAAGGTTGTTAATCACACCATTTTGATAACCGATTTGTGGCACATCGTAAGGCACAGCACGAAGAACTTGAGCATTCTTATAAGTTGGAACAAAACGACCATCTTCATTGCTTTCAAGAACCACATCACCAAAGAGTTTCACATAGACAATATCGTGGTCTTTACGTGTTTCCCAAACATTACCTGTAGAACCAAACCAACCATCTGGTAATTCCACTTGGTAACCATCCACAATACGTTGTTTGAAAAGTCCGTAACGGTAACGAAGACCATTACCAAAACCTGGATAACCGGTAGTCGCAAGTGAATCCATGAAGGCAGCAGCCAAACGACCAAGACCACCATTACCAAGGGCCATATCATGCTCAGCTTCTACAACTTCACGGAAGTCAATATCAAGTTCTGCGAATCCCTCTTTAACAAGGTCAAGAATACCAAGGTTGAGAAGGTTAGTTTCCAACATACGACCTGGAAGAAATTCAATCGAGAAGTAGTAAGCAATTTTTTCTTGATTGTCTGAAAGTGCATGGTTACGTTCAATCCATGTATTTGTGTAATATTTACGGATCAAACCAGCCAAGGCTGTAAAGATTTCTGTTGGTGTCGCCTTAGCAACTTTAATCAACTGCTCTTGATGGAGAGTATCTTTAAAGTCACGGATAAATTGTTCTTTTGTTAAATTTTCTAGTTGCATAGAATTCCTTTCTTACTACTTCTATACCTTGGATCCACCTCTAAAAGAGAATAATTAGGATAAGGGGGATTGGAAATTTTTAACTCCCAAACCTTGCCAGATAAGATTCAAAACAAAGGTTTCAAAATCTTTTTACAAAACTGCTAAAGCAGTTAAATTCATTATAACATGATTAGAGTTATTCTTCTATTCAGATTTTTAGATGTTATCTCCATAATTGCTTTCAAGCGAATCTTAAAGAACTAAATAAGTATAGAAGCATTTTCAAACTCTTTACATGAAGATAACTTTTCCCTCACGAGAAAAGTTATCTTTGGAACTATACTAATTGTTTGTACAAATCAACATATGCCAAACTTGCTGTATCCCATGAGAAGTCACGTGTCATCGCATTGTGTTGAAGTTGTTTCCAAGCTTCAGCATGATTTTCGTAGACATCGAGAGCTTTTTCAAGGGTTTGAACCATCCAGTAACCTGAGAAGTTACCAAATGAGAAGCCAGTACCTGAGCCTGTTACAGGGTTGTAAGGTTCAACAGTGTCACGAAGACCACCAACCTCACTAACCACTGGCAAGGTACCATAGCGCATAGACATCATTTGAGAGAGACCACATGGTTCGAAGGCTGAAGGCATAAGGAAAATGTCACAACCAGCATAAATTTGTTGAGCCAACTCTAGGTTGAAAGTAATGTTGGCAGACATTTTCTCTGGGTAGGCATGAGCGAACCAAGAGAAAGAATTCTCATAGTCACTGTAACCAGTACCCAAAAGAACAATCTGAACATCATGTTGCAAGATATTGTGGAGCTCATTGACCACCAAATCGAAACCTTTTTGGTCTGTCAAACGAGACACCATACCAATGACTGGTACATCTTCACGAACTGGAAGACCAAGACGTTCTTGAAGCGCTGCCTTGTCTTTGGCTTTACCTGACAAATCATCCACTGAGAAGTGGTAAGGAATGTGAGTATCCGTTTCTGGATCAAGGAGGTCCGTATCGATACCATTAACAATACCAGATAACTTACCAGATTCCATGCGCATGATTTGATCAAGGCCTTTACCAAATTCAGGTGTTTGGATTTCTCCAGCATATGAAGGTGAAACTGTTGTTACACGGTCTGCGTAAAGAACAGCAGCTTTCATCCAGTTGAGGCAGTCATTCCAACGAAGGGTACCATCTGCATAACGCTCATAACCAACACCGAAGATTTCCCAAAGCATACCACTGTCAAATTGACCTTGGAACTCAATATTGTGGATAGTGAAGACTGTCTTAATACCTTGGTAAGCTTGAATCCAATGGTATTTTTCCTTAAGAAGGAATGGAATCATGCCTGTGTGGTAGTCATGAACGTGGAGAACATCTGGAATAAAGTCCACTTTTTCCATCAACTCAAGGGCAGCCATTTGGAAGAAGCCAAAACGCTCACCATCATCCCACTCACCGTATACCGTTCCGCGATTGAAATACTGCTCATTATCAATGAAGAAGAAGGTCACACCATCACGAACAATTTTCTTGATACCGACATATTGACGACGCCAACCAACATTTGTATAGAAGAAGCCAAGGTCTTCAACCTGATCGCCAAACTTAGCCGAAACTACATCATAATAAGGGAGAATTACGGCAACTTCGTGACCATTTTTAACAAGAGATTTAGGAAGGGCACCGATAACGTCACCTAGGCCACCTGTTTTAGCGAAAGGCGCACCTTCAGCTGCTACAAATAAAATTTTCATCGTACAATATCCTCTGTTACAACGCTACCTTTTTTGATGACAACTGGGTTGTTTTCTGTACCGCGGATAGTAACGCCGTCAGCAATTTTAACACCTTTATCCACAATAGCATATTCAACAGTAGCATTCTTACCAACTTCAACACGTGGGAAGATGACTGCATGGTTTACAGTTGAACCTTCTGCCAAGTCAACATTACGTGAAACAACAGAATGATCTACTTTACCACGGACAAGAGAACCTGAGGCAAACTGAGAAACTTTAACATCAGATGAAGCTGCATAGTATGTTGGCTCTTCATTTTTAACTTTTGTATAAACTTTTTGGTTTGGTGCAAAAAGTTTATAGAATTTTTCTGATTCCAACATATCCAAGTTAGCATCAAAGTACGCTTTCACTGAGTGGATATTTGAAAGGTAACCAGTGTACTCGTAAGCAAAAGCATTTTCAGCAACTGCCAAATCACGAAGTACATAACGAAGCTTACGTGGTTCTTCTTTAGCTGCTTCTTCTTCCAATTTTGCAATCAAGAATGGTGTATCCACAACAAAGATGTCTGTAGACATATTGTAAGCTTCTTTATCTCCACCCTGGAAGAGCTCATGGCTAAGCACTTTGTCAGATTCATCAATTTCCAAAATGCTGTTTACATCTGAAATGAGTTCTTTAGAAAGTTTTTTGTAGACCACAGTAACTTTTTGTTCTGTTGTATTGTGGAGGTGGAAAACTTGGTTAAGATCAATGTTGACCAAAACATCACTGTTAAGAGCTACAGTCTGATCTGACCCTGAACGTTTAAGGTAAGTCAAAATTTGACGATAGTATTCTTCATCAACAGTTGAGCTTTCAACAGGAGTATTGTAAATACCAAGGTAGTAGTGACTCAAGAGAGTAGACAAGCCCCACTCACGACCAGAACGAATATGGTCGAAGACAGAACTGATGTTTTCGTTTTGGAAGATTCCGAAGACACTACGGATACCAGCATTAGCCAAGTTAGACAAAGGGAAGTCGATGAGGCGATATTTTCCGCCAAATGGTAGGCTGGCAATAGGACGGTGCTCAGTCAAACCATCCATGTCATGGAATCCTACGGTATTTCCTAGAATTGCAGAATATTTATCAATCTTCATCTTTTGGTACCCCCACTACTTCATTGTATCCTACGACTTGCACTTCTTCTGTACCGTCAATTTCCACACCTTCGGAAACGTGTGCACCTTCACCGATAATAGCACGTTTAATTTTTGCACCTTTACCAATGACTGCACCACTCATGATTACTGAATCCTCAACAACTGCTCCTTCACGGATTTGCGCACTTGTTGAAAGCACAGAATGTTTAACAGTTCCATCAACTATTGAACCGTCGACTACAAGGGAATCCTCAACATGGGCATGTTCACCAAAGAAGTTTGGTGGAGCAATCACGTTACGTGAGTAAATTTTCCATTGACGGTTACGACTATCCAAGGCATTTTCAGGAGAAATATACTCCATATTTGCTTCCCAAAGGGATTCGATAGTACCTACGTCCTTCCAGTAGCCTTCAAATTCATAGGCATAGACGCTTTCACCTGTTTCAAGATAAGCAGGAATAACGTTCTTACCAAAGTCAGACATATCAACGGCACTCTTTTCAGCTGAAACCAACATGTTGCGAAGACGTTTCCAGTCAAAGATGTAAATACCCATTGATGCCTTAGTTGATTTAGGATTTTCAGGTTTTTCTTCAAATTCGACGATACGGTTATTAGCGTCAGTGTTCATGATACCGAAACGGCTAGCTTCCTTAAGTGGTACATCAAGAACTGCTACAGTAAGACTCGCGTTGTTGTCTTTGTGTGCTTGGAGCATATCATCATAGTCCATCTTGTAAATATGGTCACCAGACAAGATTAAAACGTATTCAGGATTGATGCTGTCGATATAGTCAATGTTTTGGTAAATAGCGTGGCTGGTACCTTCAAACCAACGATTACCTTCACTAGCTGAGTAAGGTTGAAGAATTGATACACCAGAGTTAACACCATCCAAGCCCCAACTTGAACCATTTCCGATATGGTTGTTCAAAGCAAGTGGTTGATACTGTGTAATGACACCAACATTGTTAATCCCTGAATTGGCACAGTTTGACAAACCAAAGTCAATGATACGGTAGCGTCCACCAAACTGAACAGCTGGTTTGGCAATACTTTGGGTCAATTTTCCAAGACGAGTTCCTTGCCCACCAGCAAGGATCAAAGCCAACATTTCATTTTTCATGAATAGTCCCCCTCATGATTTTTAGTTTCATCCCAAAAAGGATGACGAGATAATCAGTCGAAACTGATTATGACAATTAAAGTAAGTTTTTCACTAATAGTAACAGTTCGAAAATCAAAAGCATCTTAGAATTGTGATTTTCTATCTATCACCCCGAAAAACAAATCGTGTACACGTTTAAGTCTACCCTTTATTTCAAACGACGTTTTACACGCCAGATACTTGCTCCTAGAGCAGGTAGGGTGAAGCTAAGGGTATTTTCATAGTCCTTCCACTTCGCTTTTTGGGTACGGGTTTCAGGATTTCCTTCTTTCCAAACGCCACCGAATTCTTCCATCTCAGTGTTAAGCACTTCTTGGTAGATACCAGCTACTGGCAATCCAATAGTGAAGTTTTGACGTTCCACTGGAGCTAGGTTGAAGACACAGACGAGGAAGTCACCCTTATCGCCTTTATCATCTTTACGAATGAAGGAAAGAACACTTTCAGCACGGTTATCCGCATCGATAATCTCAATACCATCGTAAGAATCATCAATCTGCCAGAGAGATTTATGGTCCTTGTAGAAAGCATTCATATGGCTAGTAAAGGCCTGCATCTTCTGGTTCATCTCATCTTCAAGATTACCCCATTCGAGTTGATAATCAAACTTCCACTCCAAGAATTGACCAAACTCAGAACCCATAAAGAGCAATTTCTTACCTGGGTGACAGAGTTGGTAAGCATAGAGGTTACGAAGACCAGCAAATTGATTATAGCGGTCACCCCACATCTTATGCATCATGCTCTTCTTACCATGAACCACTTCATCATGTGAGAAAGGTAGAACATAGTTTTCATTGAAGCAATACATGAAACTGAAGGTCATCAGATTGAAGTCATACTGACGGTAAACTGGATCTTCTGCGTAGAATTTGAGGATATCGTTCATCCAACCCATATTCCATTTGAAGTCGAAACCTAGACCACCTTCTTCAATCGGTTGGGTGATTGGCGTTGCTGCAGTTGATTCTTCCGCAACCATCATAACATCTGGATAGCGTTTTTTAATTTCACGATTGAGTTTTTGAAGGAAGCCGTAGCCTTCCAAGTTACGATTTCCACCGTCCTTGTTAGGCATCCATGGACCTTCATCATAGTCCAAATAGAGCATGTTAGATACTGCATCCACTCGGATACCATCGATATGATAATTTTCAATCCAGTAAAGAGCACTTGAAATAAGGAAAGACTGAACTTGATTTTTTCCTAAGTCAAAGTTAAGTGCGCCCCAACGATAGTTATGAGCTCGATCATGATCCTGATATTCGAAAGTTGGTGTACCATCGAAGTAGGCCAAAGCATCGTCATTCTGTGTATAGTGACCTGGGACCCAGTCTACCAAGACACCGATATTATTCTGGTGACATGCTTCTACGAAATCTTGAAATTCTTCTGGTGTGCCATAGGTATGCTCAAAAGCAAAGTAACCCATAAGCTGGTAACCCCAACTCATCCCAAGAGGATGAGCCATGAGTGGCATGAATTCCACGTGAGTATAGTTCATCTCAACCAAATATGGAATCAACTCTTCTTTCAATTCTTTGAAAGTATAAGGTTGACCATCCTCTTTTAGTTTCCAAGATGATGCATGAGCTTCATAGATATTAACCGGACGGTTTTGGAAACCAAAGCGTTTGCGACGACCCATCCAAAGGCCATCCTTCCACTTTTTAGTTTTCTTCTTACGAATCACAGCTCCTGTTCCAGGACGAGGCTCTAAGTAAGTCGCAAAAGGATCCATCTTTTCGACGACTTGACCTCCCTTACGTTTCACCAAGAACTTATAGAGTTGTCCTTCCTCTGGGAGAGCTGAAGTCGCCTCCCAAACACCGATATGGTTTTTGGTCATATCCAGAGGTTCATCAAACCAACCTGTGAAATCTCCAATTACCTGAATCTGCTCAGCATGAGGGGCCCACACACGGAAGATAAAACCTTCTTCTCCCTCTAATTCATGCACACCCAAATAATTCTGAAGGTGGAAGTTCTCACCTGTTCCAAATGTGTACATGGCTTCATCGAGATTCATACCATCACTCCTTCCTTAAACTAGTCTTGATAAGAGATATCAAGACACTAAAACATTGAAATTAATATATGTAAATACACCAGAAAACCCTTTATGATAATAGGGCTTACAAGCGTACAAAACCACTTATGTAAGCGTTTCCTATATTATAGCATTTTTTTACTACCTTGTCAGTAAATCTCTAAATCTTTTTTCATATTATTGAATACCAAGGTCTCATGCAGTTTTCCAGAAATATGTAGTTCCACGATACCTGAAGCATAGTCTGCTTTAGCCACGTAGAGATTATCATATATATCCGCATACGAATGATATGAAAATTAAAGTGGTTCCCGAACGAGAGTTCCGCCACTTTGTATTGCCCATCCGCGTAAACA
>OGGQ01004962.1_pt1 | contig 10200 bp, 10 predicted proteins | sample 1571191 | NCBI WGS metagenome assembly OGGQ01 (sample SAMEA2582061, study PRJEB24529) | metagenome | biome: Human gut stool | place: China | collected 2011
TGCGCAGACGCTCCTCACGGGTCATCAGGGTCTCGAACAGCTTCTCGCCGTGACGAGTGCCGATGATATTCGTACCGGTATCGCCGAACAGCTGCTGGACAGCCTTTGCCAGATCACCGATGGTAGAGGCATCCGCCTTCTGGATAAACAGGTCGCCGGGGTTGGCGTGCTGGAAGGCGAACATAACCAGATCCACAGCCTCGTCCAGATTCATCAGGAAGCGCGTCATATTCGGGTCGGTAATGGTGATGGGCGCGCCGGACCGGATCTGATCGATGAACAGCGGGATCACGCTGCCGCGGCTGCACATGACGTTGCCATAGCGCGTGCAGCAGATGGTCGTGCCGCCACGCTCCGCCGCCACGCGGGCGTTGGCGTAGATGACATGCTCCATCATGGCCTTGGAAATGCCCATGGCGTTGATGGGATACGCGGCCTTGTCCGTGGACAGACAGACCACGCGCCTGACCCCCGCGTCAATTGCCGCGTGCAGCACGTTATCGGTGCCGATGATGTTCGTCTGCACGGCCTGCATGGGGAAGAACTCGCAGGACGGCACCTGCTTGAGCGCCGCGGCGTGGAAGATGTAGTCCACGCCCGGCATAGCGTCTCGCACGGACTGCGGGTTGCGCACGTCGCCGATGTAGAACTTGACCTTCTTCGCGTGCTCCGGGTGCTTGGCTTGAAGCTCATGGCGCATGTCGTCCTGCTTCTTCTCGTCACGGGAGAAAATACGAATTTCTTTGAGGTCGGAATCAAGGAAATGCTTAAGGACAGTGGAGCCGAAGGAACCTGTTCCGCCTGTGATCATTAGCGTAGCATTTGAAAAGTTATTCATAAATAGTGTAAACCTCCCTGTTGTTGAAATTAATCAGTATAAACAATACAAAGAAGCTATAAACATAATGCTGATACGTATAGAATCCATTAAGTAATAAAGGGAGAATGATATAGCTCATACACAGAATCTTATCAAACCGTTTTTGAATAGAGAAATGTATTTTTCTGAAGACGGGATATAAGATAAGTAAATATTGGACGGCTCCAATAAGTCCTGTACCATTTAGCAAACCAATAATGTCATTATGTGAGCCTATATTTAAATCAAGTATAGAATTATTCACCGCATACATTTGAGAGAAAGATGAGCCAACAAGGAGTTGAAGCGGATTGCCGGAGAGGTATTTGTTGATATCTGTCGCCCATATTTCAGAACGACCGCTAGTGAAGGCATCAAGTAGACTATCAGCCCATCTAGTATCCAAAGCATAAAGGAACTTATTTGCCATGCTACTCTGCAAAATGAAATAAACAAAAGCAGCCAAGGAAAGTGCATATATTATAAAACGGGTGATGGGATGATGTACTGAGTCGTTTATGACCATCACCATATAAATTGCAGCGGGAATAAGAAAAACCCTTGCCCCTGTTTGCAGAATAGCAAAAGTTGGAATCAAAGCAATCAAAGCATACCACAGCTTACGACTTGCAAATTGTCTGTAATACAATACAATCAATGCAAGCAACAGGCAGCAAACAGATGCCATCGTATGGGGTTCATTGCACAGTCCGATAAAATATCTTCCTTCTCCCCATTTTTCCTGATACCCTATTCCACGAAATAATAGCGCAGCTAAGAATACGCACGTCAAATTCACAATTGCTCGAATTATCTTTCTAAACCTAAATAGACTTCTTGTAATCTGTTGCAAGTTTTCATCCGTAGATAATAGGTTCATAAGGAATACTGTCGTAATATAGTAAATCCACTCTCTAACTTCTATTGAAAAACTGGATGCTTGGAACATGGCAGAAAGAAAGCAAATCATTGATAGGATCATCATATATGCATGTCTTGGTCTAAATCGGACAAAGCATATTCCCATTACAAGCACAGCAATCAAACCGCCGATAATGGTATTGATCGAAAAGGAACCAAATAGCCGCTGTAACAAAGTGGTAATTGTAAATATAAATATCAATAATACCAACAAATCGAAAAATGAAAACGTTGATCGCTTGAGATGGTCTCTTTCATACATACGATTTACTCCGCCCTTTTGCTCATGCGAACATGATGTATAACAGTAAACAATCTGAAAATGAACACCATTATTTCAGACACAGACGTTAGAATGCAAAGACTATATACATTCAAACGTTTGGATAGTGTCAATAAAGCAAGCCCGGCAATTTGCGTGATCAGTCCTACCACGTTAGAGAAATTAGCTTGCCTGGATAATCCAAGAGGAACCATAACCGGAAAGCACAATATATAAGTAGGCAAGATAATCACTATGATTGGTAGTAAGCAACGAAGAATCATGCCTGAGCTGGCATATTCGTTCCCGAAAAGAAAGATGCAAAAAGGATCTGCGAGAATAAATACAATACAAGCTCCAATTAGAATAACAGGCATGAATATTGATAGCATCTTGCGCACAAGCTTGTAGTTTTTCTCGCGCAACATATAAGGATATAGGCTATCAGCAATTGGACTGCTCGCACTTTTACTTAGGGATACTATCTTATCTGCCGATGTATAATATCCCACAACAGGTGATGTGCCGTAAATTGTACTAAGAATGATTGTATTAAGCCCTTGGTATACGGTTGAGGCCGCCCTTGAAATAAAGAATGGAGCAGAATCTTTTAGTATAGCAATGATGTATCCCATCCCAACCTTTCGAGGTATAATGCCATGATTATGAATCAAATCAAAGTACATGGCGATAACTGCGAAGAAATTTCCAATCAATTGGAAGAAAGGCACCAGCCAAAGATCCTTTGGAGACTTAATGAATAAAAAAGTAAGAGCAGCACAGCCTCCCTTAATAATGAGTGTACGCACAGTAATCATACGCATTTGCTCAATTCCACGATAAAAGAAATCTGGCATAGCTGCATTAATCATTGTCGCCAGCATAAATAGAACATAAAACGACGCATCCGTTTTTAATATTTCGTTATATTGTATAATAACGCCAAAAACAGCAGATGAGACAAGGCATAGCATTATCTTAAGAATAAAAACGGCTGAGATTATTTTTCCTATTTGGACAGAATCGTTCCGGCACTCCACCACTTTTTGTGTAGCCGAAAGAATAAATCCAAAATCCAAAATGATCTGAAGATATGCCATGTATGCCTGTGCAATGCCAATTTCCCATATACTGAGGGGCCAAGTATGCGGGCAAGATATGGGACTGTTATAAAACTAAAAAGCTGCGTAGAAAATGTCATCAAATACAAGAAAAAGGTATTGCTAAACAGGCGTTTCTCTTGCATCCTGATTTTTCCTCTCGCTCTTTCCTTTCCTTTCATTTCCTTCCTCGCATCCTCCGCAGTCTTGCTCGTTGAGCCGGGGTTGTATGCCAAATGATCCAATCTTTAACCAAAGCTCTCGTATTTTTCTTTCTACAATATTTTCCCTTGAGTTCATGTTTAGAAAGATTTTGAATATCCATATAGAACTCATCGCGTAGCTTTGTTAGGCCTGCCGGGTGATTAAGCTGACCATTTGCTCGAACCTCACCCGAATAATCTGCTTCGACGTATTCAAAATAGGTCGATATTTTCTCCCAAAGAAACTTGCCCTTTTCAGTATTGATGAGAACGGTTGATATCGGTTTGCCATCCAGCGTCGGATATGCCCGTGCATTCGCACAATCTCCAACAGTGATATCTCCAACTCGTTTTTCACATGCGTATTGGCATTGATAGCAACTCATTCTGTAATTGTCGCCATTCATAAATGCTTGATAAAAAGGATCATCGGAAGATGCTACCCTTTTTTCTGTACCATCCCATGAAAAAGCAAAGTCCATGAATAGATGTTTATCTTTTTTTCTGAAAGCAAAATTGGGGAAATCGGCATGACCGTACATCTTATGCATATATTTTGCAAATGCGCCTGCGCTAGGTGTGCCATGACATATCAGATCAATCGTATACAGATTCTCTTTCCCGCTCTTGACTACATTACGTAACCCAGCAACTTGACACGGGGTTCCTGAAAACAGAACTGTTCTTCCTTCTTTTACGAGCTGCGCGATTTTGTTGAAGCATTCCTTTAAATCACTCTGTATATATTTTGAGCCACGCATTGCTTCAATTTCATCTACCCTATTGCTAAGCACATGGCATAACTTTAGATTTTTATCAAGAACGGCTCCACATACATAGCCATCTTGAGATAGAATATACCTTGCCAGCAAATAAAACGCTCCACCCGAAGCGCTGTTCCAGATTAACGATTCATCTTTTCCGCTCGCAGCCATTGCATGCAATGGCTGATATAGGGCAATCTGATGGATTGCAGGACATGCTGTGGTACAAGCCTGGCAATCAAGGCATACCTTTTCATCCACTTTTGGGTACAGGAAGCCCTCTGTATCTGGTTGAAAAGTAATACAGCCAATAGGACATACAGTCTGGCAAGCTGTACAGCCAGTGCATTGCTCCTTGCGTACGATGGAAATATTCATTCGCATGATCCTCTCAATGCATCAATTACCCATTGCTTAGAACCCTGACGAAGTGCCTCCAATCTGGAGTTGACTTCGATATAATTCACAGGTTTATACTCCCCAGCAGACATATCCAGTCGATCATCGATATTCAGTTTATTCAACAAATCGATAATACGAAGCGGATTACTCTTATGTCTAAAAGAAACAAAATTTCTCTGCATGTTAATGGAAAACGCAGTGCCGTGGAAGGAATCTGTAAGCACAAGCTCAGCATTGGCAAACAAAGCAATAAAGTCACTTGGCGTTGCACCTAGGATTCGTCTTGAGGATACCTTCCAGCGATAGTTACTAAACTGTATAGTCCACACAGGTAATCCTGTTTTCTCAGAAAATTCCCTTACACGTTGTTGATACTCATTTTTGTCGCGTGCAATAAAGTAGCAAAGAATATATTTTTCTTTCGTGTCTATGTAGTTCGAGCTGCTCCCCAGCATACTGATCCATTCGCTACGTGAAAATAAAAATGTCGGATCTAGTAATACTTTGATCTGTTGGGTCGTCAAACCCTTAAGGTTATCTCTCGCAAACTGCTCACGAACACTTATAGCCGAATAGCCATCAAATGCCTTTTGAAAAAGTTTAGTCTCTTCATCCCTTGGTGCCTTGCTTCCTATACTTGAAGCAATAGAAATTCTCCCTTTTGCACGTCCAAATTGCAAAAGGAAAACCTCATCAAGTCCATTCGTAATCTGAGGATTCCATATTTGATCGCTTCCAGCAACTAGTATATCGTACTCCAATTTCTCCATCTGTTCTTTCGCGCTATAGGATTCATCAGATAGCACCATTTGATCGGTTATTCTTCCGAACCCCATATTATAGTAATGCTGTTTCCCTAGCAGAATATTTTTTGCAAGTGAAGTAAAGTATCCAAGAAAGCTATCATTTTCCTTATAACATAATTTCTGAGATGCATGTTCATATGGATTGCTATATCGTATTATTTCCGCTTCATATCCGCATTTTTGTATAAATCGTTGCGTAGCTATCGCTTGCAGGCATACCCCATAGTTGTTAGCCTTGAAGAAGGTTACGATCCCGACCGTTTTCATGCTTAATTCCTCTTTCGACTTTCGCTTTAATTCCAAAGATGAAGTATACTATGAATTTCGTATTGCTTACAAGATACCTCTTCATGAGCCTTTTCGGTTCCTGAATCAATCTGTAAAACCATTCCATTCCACATTCCTGTAACCATCTCGGAGCCTCTGGAACACTTCCTGCAAGCACATTAAATGCTCCTCCAACAGGTATCATAAGTCCAGAAAGTTTGCCCTTCATTCTCCAGCAAAATGATTCTTGGCGAGGCGCACCTAAAGAAACCCATATGAAATCAGGACTTTGGGCTTCTATTCTCTGAGCGAGAGCTTCTTCTTCCTCCACTGACATATCACGAAATACCGATGCTTCCGAACCTACAACATTAACCCAGGGGTACTTGAAGCGAATCTCATTGATTAAACATTGTAGTGTCTCTTGTGTATTCCCGTAAAAGAAGTGCCGTAATTCTCTATGCTCTGACTCTTCTAAGATACGTCGCATCAAGTCTGGCCCTGTCACCCTTCCCATCATAGGAGCCTTTCTTCTACCAATAACTGATAATGGCTTTCCATCCGGTACAGTCAAAAATGATTCGGACTGAACCCGATGGTAGCATGGATCGTCATGAGCCATAACCGTTGTATGTACGTTTGATACGCAGATATAATTACCCTTTGCTTCAGACCAATTGTCAAATATATATTCTACACAGCTTTCCATATTTACTGAAGAAATTGGCACACCTATGATTTTGATCCGTTCTACCATTGCATCAGCCCCTTAATTTGACATCACTATCGCATTTGCATAATATAATTATGATTTGATTATATTCTTTTCATTTCGGCATCTTATTATTTTTAGATGTTCTTCCAGCTCTTTGTCATTAAAGCGACTCGATATACAGCGAGCTGGTACCCCCCCCACACGGAAAATGGGGGATATTCCGAGTAACAACCGCCCCACCAGCAACAATGGATCCCCGGCCTATTGTTACTCCAGCTAGTATGAGCGAATTCGCACCGATCCAGTTGTCTCCCTCAAAGATAATATCTCTATCATCTTCTGGACGCTTTTGGGAAGCCTTTATCTCTGTCATATATTTCCCAACTATATCAGTACGATGGTTTCCACTAACGACCGTCACACGCGGCCCAAACATGACATGATCCGAAATCTTAACTTTTGCGCCTGTAGTCATAATCAATGCTTGTTCGCCAATATATACATCATTACCAATCTCAATGTTTTGTATTCCAAACGCCCTAAATCCACGTCCTATTTTAACTGCTTTTCCGCATTTACCTAAAGAATGCTTTATGACGGGTGATATTAGCAATCTATTTATACCGCCAATCACCAAATTATAGAGGTCATACATTGTTTTCATTTCTATCTAATCTCCACATATTATGCAAATTGGTTTTACCCTACTAGTTCACAGTAAAGCTCCTGTATTTTAACTTGACCAATTTGTGCATCGAACTCTTTACACATTTTCGTTCTTGCATTACAACCTATTCTTTCTTTTTCCTCTGGATATTTTATGAGATAATTAACTCTTTGTTCGATCATTTCAGGATGCCCAGCTTTAATCAGCAATCCATTTACATCATTATCAATGATTTGTGGTATTCCACCTACATCGGATGCAATTGTACACATACCATAGCTCATTGCCTCTAGCACAGAGATAGGCATTCCTTCGGTGTATGAAGGCAGAATCATGATGCTGCATTTTCTCATGATCCTCTCTTTTTCCTTTCCGCGTACCCACCCAAGAAGTTCTACTTTATCTTCAACACAAAGCAATTTAGCTTTTTCCATCAGTTTTTCTTCTTCACCGACACCTGCAAGATACAAACGTAATTCTTTGTCTATATGAACAACTTTTGAAAAAGCTTCCAGCAAATCATATATGCCCTTCTTTTCATCAATCCGACCAATAAACAATAAATTCTTATCCGAGTAATCATAACGTTGAAAATCCGGAATGATGACTCCATTGAAAACAACTATTGCTTTATCCTCTTCGCAGATCTCTTTGACAAAAAAATCTTTCCATTCTTTAGAAAGCAATATAACTCGATCAGCATGCGAGAAGACTGATTTTATCAACTGTCGTTTCCTTAAATCGGCCTTTCCGTAAAACTGGTCAAATGCTCCACCATGCTGATGGATTATAATCTTTTTGTTGAACATATGTGCCATTTGAGCAACTATAGCCTTTCGGTAGAAACTGGCTCCACCGGCCATATGGATATGCACTATATCAGCGAATCCAATGTATATCAAAAGCTTGAACAATGCTCCTAGAAATATCAGTAACTTGTAAAGCTTATTTCCATCCTTATATGTTGTTATGTATTTTATTTCTATATTATCTCTGAATCCAATTTGTAAATACGTATTGATTACGGCAGATATCCCCCCTCTTTCCTTTGGGCCGGGACCCACCATCAGACATTTTATTTGCTTCTCCATAAATCAGATTTCATCCTTTATCTTCGCTACACAGTGTAATCTTTTCACGGAAAGTTAATCCGCATGCGCCCCCAACACGAGCATCACTGTTCGCATGATCAACTTGATATCTACCCAAAGGTTCCGTTCCACGGTATATTTGATATCCAATGCGACCCAGTCGTCAAAGGAAATCTCGTGTCGTTTGGGATAGACCTGCCAAAAGCATGTCAGACCTGGCGTCACGATGAAACGCTGACGCTCATATTCATCATATTGCTCCACCTCACGTGGGAGTGGTGGTCTAGGGCCAACAATACTCATGTCACCTTTGAGAATGTTCACAAGTTGGGCAAGCTCGTCGATTGAGGTGTTACGAATAAAACGCCCCACCTTCGTAATACGAGGATCATCCTTAATCTTAAATGCTTTACCATCGAATTCGTTTTGATCGATGAGTTCCTCCAACCGCCTCTCCGCGCCAGAATACATCGAGCGTAATTTATAAAATATAAATATACTACCTCCACGACCAATGCGTTCCTGCTTGAAGATCGGGCTGCTGTGCGGGTCCTCGATGAAGATTGCCAGCATGGTCAACAGCATGACCGGGGAGAGCACGACGAGCGCGAGCAACGCGCAGACGACGTCAAAGGCGCGCTTGAATTTCCAGTAATAGCGCCTGCCCTTGAGCACGGCCTTGTAATCCACGCGATACGGCCTGTAGTACGCCGCCACACCTAGCTTTTCGCGTTCCTCCTGCGTCAGCCTGTGCAGCTCAAATCGTCCCTTGTCTTCCCCTTTGTGCTTGATTGGATGATCGACATTCGCACGTAGCGGGTTCATGTTCATGCTTTCGTGTCACACTCCTGTATGTATAACCTAGAAGATTCTTTGCGGATCGCTGCGCTGTTTTTGAAAACAAATGAAGACGACTGAATGGAATAACTTGATTAATATGTGAAAGTAGGATTTTCAGCAGTAACGTGCTTTTGATAGGATAGTTCTAGATGGAGACCCTTAACATTACCTGTTTATAATTGTCTGGATTCATGTATCGAACTCCAGCGATAGTTAAGATTGATTTCTCCCTCACTCCGCTTCGATGCATGAGCGCAGATGATTGACATCAACTTTCATACATAGAGCCGCAAGTGACAAAGAATGAACTTCCTTATCTAGTGGTTCGATGTATACGAGTCAACTTCGACATAAAACCAGCCCGTATCCATCTAAGCAATCAAAAAGCAATTGACCCTGCCGCTGGAATGTCTAAAGCCAGAGAGCCGAGAAAGTATTGTGCTTTTTAAACAGGAAATGATGCTGTGATGGGCCATTATATTGTGCAATCTGTGGACAACTTGCATGCATCTGAGATTGTACAGCTTAAAAATTTTCCCTCCGCGCCCGACGCGCTCCTGCTTGAAGATTGGGCTGCTATGCGGATCTTCTATATAGATCAGCAGCATTGTAATCAGGATGACCGGAGAAAGCACGATGAGCGCAATGGAGGAACAGATGACGTCAAACGTTCGCTTGCACATCCAGAATTTGCGCCTGTCCTTCAGCACAGCCCTGTGCTCCACGCAAAACGGCCGGTAATACTTCGCCACGCCGAGCGCTTCCCGCTCCTCCCGCGTCAGCCTGTGCTGCTCAAAGCGCCCGTTGATCTCCGGACTGTGCTTGATTGGATGATCGATCTTTGCGTTCACCGGGTTCATACTCATGCTTCCGTGTCACTCTCCTGTACAGTTGGCAATTCTTGAAATGGCGCAACCACTGCGCTACTAAATCTACCGCGAAAGTCTTTGACAGAAATATGGAACCGTTTTTTGCTCCCAAGGGCATATTTTCAGGTGCACGATTTCTATTTATAGGCGCCAGCTGTAATGGCTTAAGTTTAAATACACAGTTAAACATCAGCATCCGCTTCCATGCATCGAATCACGGCGATAGAAAACAGACTTCTCTATTTAATGGTTCGATGTATGAAAGCCGATATTGTGTGATAACCACGCGATATAAATTCAGGGAATCGGAATGCGAACAAAACCGCTGTTGGGATGTCTGAAACCGGCAATGTCCAAATTTGCTGTGCTGTTTGAACAAAGATTGCACCGCATAACCATCATTATCTTGTGCACAATGCAGGCAACTTGCATCC
>OGGQ01004973.1_pt1 | contig 10169 bp, 9 predicted proteins | sample 1571191 | NCBI WGS metagenome assembly OGGQ01 (sample SAMEA2582061, study PRJEB24529) | metagenome | biome: Human gut stool | place: China | collected 2011
CCCGGGCCTTGATGGTGATGCCCCGCTCCCGCTCCAGGTCCATATTGTCCAGCAGCTGGTCAGACATCTGCCGCTGTGCCACTGCCCCGCAGGTCTCCAGCAGCCGGTCCGCCAGCGTGGACTTGCCGTGGTCGATGTGGGCAATGATCGAAAAATTTCGGATATTCTCTTGTTTTGCCATATTTGTATAAACCTCCTTGGGCAAGTCCGCACCCCCGTGCGGTTGCGCGTCCAAGCGTTTTGGCGCAGCCATCCCCCTGCCGCAGGGCAAACCAGTTCGTCCGAGGATGGGAACTGAACTTCCCGCGGACAATGCGAGCAAAGAGCGAAACCATTCGGATCTTCTCTTGCCAGATACAAGATTCCTCCAAGTCCACACCAAGCCCTGCCCGGCGCAAAATGCTTGAGCTTTCAATCCGGTCCCCGCCGCGCCTCGCGCGGTAGAGGCCGGAGATGCAGAGGATGGATACGGCTTTCGCCGGCAGGCCGCATCAAGCACGTCGAAGCGGCCGATGCTGAAGTGATTTTGAAGATTGCCCCGATACTCCTCGTACTTCCCGCGCTCTCTTGATAGCGGAGGCCGCAGCCTGGGTCAGCCTGGCTCCCAAATGCTGTCGTAGTCATAGTTTATCACAAATTCCCGCAGACCGTCCAGCACTTCCCGGTAAGTTTCTCTGCTGAGGCGGTACTGTCCTGTGGGCATGGCCTGAGCCAGGCGGTAAGTCACCCGCCCCGCTATATGGATATGGTCCGCATAGTTGTCCAGATTCGTCATGATCTCCCTGTCCGCCATGAAGAATTGCAGCTCCGCGTTGTCATAGGCAAGGAGCGTTTGAACCGTGTCCTCCAGCATGGTGAACATGGCCTCCGTCTGCCCCAGCCTCTCCATTTTATCCCAAAACAGGATGCTGTAGGGAGAGAAGAAAAAGATGAAGTCCGTGTCCGGGTGAGCCTCCAGCCAGCCGGTGACTTCTTTGAGATTGGCGCGGCTGTTTTCCAGAAAGGTGGCCGCCGCCGCGGTCTCCCCCGTGGGCTCCGGCCGCTCATAGCCCGCCAGGGCCAGCTCCCGAGAGAAAAACACATTTCCATCCCACACAAAGGCATCCTGAAGGGGCTGGGTCTGCCCCCGGCCCTTTTTCAGCACTGTGTACACGGAGCGAAACGCCGCGTCCTTGTTCAGCAGGTACTGCCCGTCGTTCCATGGGTTCTTGTCATAGAGATACTCCGGCAGCTCCTCCGGCTCCTCCTCAGGACTACGGGCGAGCAGGTTGGGGTCCAGGCCGAAGATCACCCGCTTCACATCCTGGCAGTCATAGGCGTAGTCCAGCGCCGTCCCAAATTCCCGGAAGCCGCCGTTTGGAAAGGTGACTTTCACCGTGGAGGTCTCATAGAACACGTCAAACCAAAAGGGGCGGTAGTTGGCCGCCAGGGACGAGCCCATCAGAACTGTCTCATAGCTTTGGCTCCTGAGAAGCCCGGCTCCCTGGGCCCGCTGGTCAAACCAGACCTCCCCCTCCGGGTCCGGGGGATGGTAGTGGAAAAAGGGGTCCACCAGCCGCACAGTTCCGGCACACAGGGCCAGCAGCGCCGCAGCAGCGGCCAGCAGCCCTGCGCACCAGCGCTTTCCCGCTTGTTTCACGGCCGCTCACCCCCTAAAAGTTTGAATAAATAAACGTGGCCGTGCTGGAAAAGGACACCACCGCCCATGCCAGCAGCCCTCCGCAAAGGAGTGCCCCGACCGGTTTGGGAGAGACCGTCTCCATCCGCCGGATCACGTTTTCCCGCCTGAAAGAGACTGCCAGCCCCACGCACAGCAGCCCGCCGACCACCAGACCCGGCACCCAGCTCTCCAGAGCGGGCAGCAGTGTCCGCAGGGCGGCGGCCTCGCTGTCCAGGGCGCCGGCCGCCAGTGTCTCCAGCGGAAGCCCCCAGCCGCCGCACACGGCGGAGCGCAGCAGCATCCCCGCCGCGCCAAGACTGGGCGCCTGGAAGAATACCCACGCCAGATTCACAAAGAGAAAGGTCATGGCCCACCGCAGGCCCTTCGGCAGCCTTTCCCGCCTCCGGCCCCACAGCCGCTCGCCCACCTGCGCAAGGCCGTGGAGCAGTCCCCAGACCAAAAACGTCCACCCAGTCCCATGCCAGAGGCCGCTGATCAGATATACAATCAAAATATTCCCATAGGTCCGGACACTGCCGCGGCGGCTGCCGCCCAGGGGAATATAGACGCACTCCCGCAGAAAGCTGGTGAGGGTGATATGCCACCGCTTCCAGAACTCTCCCACGCTGAGAGCCCGATAGGGCGAATCAAAGTTCACCGGCAGCCGGATGCCCAGGAGCCGGGCGCAGCCGGATGCGATGTCGCAGTAGCCGGAGAAATCCAGATACAGCCGCAGGGTATACCCCAGGATCACAATCCAGGCGGCGGGGGCGGTCAGCTCCTGACCCAGAGCCCAGCCGTTGGAGACCACAGCGCCCAGGGGGTCTGCCAGCAGCACCTTCTTCGCCATGCCAAAAGAGATGGCATACAGGCCCGCTGCCGCGTCCCCCCAGGATGGACAGAGAAACGCCTCCCGCAGCTGGGGGAAGAACTCCTCCGGCCGCAGAATGGGGCCGGAGGTGACAGTGGGAAAGAAGAACGTATAGAGAAGCAGAGAGTCCCCCTGTGACCTGCGGTACTGGCCGGTATACGCCTCTTTCAAAAGCCACAGCTGTTGGAAGGTGAAAAAGCTGATCCCCAGAGGCATCCACCCCGTCAGCTTGCACACCGCCAGCACCGCGATGTGCCAAAGGCACCCCATCGCCATCGCCAAACGGCGAGGCAGGGCGTCCAGCCTTTCCAGACACCAAAGCACCGCGGCAGTGGCCGCCGTCCCCGCCGCCAGCACGGCAAACCCGCTCCATCCTCCGCCCAGGACTGTGAAGACCACTCCGGCCAGGGCCAGCACCTTCCTGCCGGCCTGCCGGCTGCCCCGGCCCACGCTCAGGCACAGGACCAGTGTCACGAGGAGAAATCCCAAAAAGGAGAGTGATGGAACCTGCATCACGCCTTCTCCGTCATCCCGCTGAGCCGGGCATCCGCCGTGCTGAGCACCTGGGTCAGACTCTGGTTCCGCCCAGGATAGGCCGCCGCCAGCGCCTCCGGCGAGAGATCGGGGAACTGCTCTTCCGTCTGTCCCCGCAGGGCCCGGGCATACCGCAGCTCCGAGAGCTTCATGTCCGCGTCCGCCGCACCCAACAGGCAGGTATCCGCTCCCAGAGAGAAGTACTTCTCATTGGCCCCCGCGCAGCGGTACAGGTGCCGGTAGAGCTGATAGACCGCGCTTCCCAGATATGCCGCCGCCGCATTGATGGCGGTCTTGTCCTCCAGCTTCCCCAAAAGGCCGAAGAGTACCCCGGCGGCGCCGGAGAGAAGCTTGCTCTGAAGCGTGGCCAGCACACTTCCCTGTAGGATATTCCCAGGCTCCGCGGCGCTGAGGACTTCCTCATGGGTCAGCATGCTGCCCTCCCGGGAAAGGGTTCTCCCCAAAATGAAGTCCGCGGACACATGGTAGTAGTCGCAGGCCCTCACCACAAAGCTCAGCCCCGGCTCCCGCACGCCGTTTTCATAGTGGCTCAGCAGCGCCTGGGACACCCCCAGATCCCCGGCGGCTGTGCGCTGAGACACCCCCCGCTCCCGCCGCAGCAGGGCCAGTGTCCTGGAAAATTCAGAAGCCATCGTCATCCGCTCTCCTTATTTGATCTAAAAAATACGTACCGTATAGTTTAGCAGGAAAGCTACCGTTTGTAAATGAATTTTTTGAAATCAATAAGGGACGCGCAAAAGCGCGTCCCCACAAAGCAAGCCGGTCTGTGACCGCCCCGCTTATTGATAACGATACTGCATTCCCGTATATTGGTCCACGCAGCTGAGAAACAGCTCCCGGCTGCGGAATTCCAGCAGCTTGCAGCCCTCCTCCTCATGAAAGGATACAATGCGCCGGCTGGTATCCACCCAGACGCGCCACAGATTTTCACTTGCAACCGCTTTTTCCATCGGAAGGCTCCTTTCACACAACACTGGCTCGTTCCCTATTAATAAGACGATTTTGAAGGCGGTTTTGTTTCACCGGCAGCTAAATTTTTTTTAATTTCCTCCTCCAATAACCGCCGAGGACACATCCTCCAGAAACTGTTCCCAGGCCTCTGGGTCCTCCACAAAATATTTGGGGCAGACTTTTCCGGACACGTCATAGTGGCGGATCACATCCTTCTCCGGCTTCAGCCGGAACTCCCGGCAGAGCCAAGCGGTCAGCTCCACCACCCGGTCATAGGTGACAGCGGAAAATTTCCCGGTCTCGTCCGGATGGCAAACCTCAATGGCCACTGTGTCGCTGTTGCGGGTATTGGAGGCATAGGAGATCTCCGTCAGGGGAATGCACTGGAGCACCTCGCCCTCCAGCCCCACGATGAAGTGGCTGCTGGCATAGATCCCCTCCTCCCCGGAGGAGAGAGAGGCAAAGTAGTTGCGGTTTGCCTGGGCCGTTGTGTCGGGATTGCCCACATAGTGAATCACAACGGCGTCGATCTTCTCCAGCGCTGTGCCGGGGCGGGACCACTCGTTCACCGGCAGAAGGTCCTGTACCACGTATTCCGGCACCGCCACGCCGTCTCCGGGCAGACGGTGATCCAGGACCTGGGATAAAAGCACGCCCAGAGCCGCCAGTGCTGCCGCCGCGCACACCAGCGGGAGACCGCTTTTCCTGCGCCGCCGGGGTCTTCTCCGGCGGCGCGGCGCTTCATATTCCGGCATTTCCATGCTCAGCCGGCCTCCGCACCCACCACAGGGACTTCATAGGTGTACGTCACTTCCTCCGATACTCTACCCGCGGAGACAGCGGACCCATAGACGGCCTCTGTCGCGGCAGTCTCCGTCTCATAATTCTCAGGGTAAAGCTCCCGATAGGTCAGAAGATCGCTCTGGCTGATCAGTCCCAGCTCCTGGAGACAGGCCACCGTTTCCGTCATCTCAGGCCGCAGCACAACATTAATCCAATCCGTGCCGCGCCAATCCTCGCCAGAGCCGCTAAAGCGCAGATCCAGCTGAACAGCCAGCTCCTGTCCCTGGCCTGCGGCGAACCAGTCATAGGTCCCCCAGTTTCCAGCGGCCATATCCCGGCCCACCGCCTCCAGAATCGCGGCGGCCTCCCGGTCGCTCAGGTCATAGCCCATGGCGGTTTTCTCCACATACAGGTTTCCGCCCTCCACCTGATAATGGCTGTCGTCCAGGTGCAGCCGCTTGGCCTTCATCTCCGTGCTGTTCACCAGCTGGTCCAACAGGGCGTCATAGGTATCCCGGGCAGCCATCCGTTCCCTGGTCAGGGGCAGAGAATAATACCGATCCACGGCGCTCCCGCCCTGGTGATAGGAAATCCAAAGCCTTGTCCACTCATAGTCCCCTGCGGGAACCGCCGGAATCAAGCCGTTTGTCTCCTTGTCACGGATATATGCCTCGTCGGCAATCACAGCCTGATGGAGCGCCCGCACCTGCTCCAGCAGCGCCGCGTCCTCCTCCGGGTAAAGCGTATAGCTGTTGCCGGCCACGTCTATTTCCACAGATCGGACCTCGCTGGTCTCCGGCACCCTGGCGGCAATTCCAAACACGTCAAAGTGCAGCGCGCAGCACACAGCCACGCAGCCAAGGACCACCGCGCCCAGGCCAATCCAGCTTCTCCGGAACACCCGTAGGGATTTACTCAGCAGCATGGAGGCGCCATAGTACCCAATGACGCCCGCCACCACCAGGCACACGGTCATGGGCAGCAGGTCGTAATAGCTGCCGCTCTGGAAGCTGTACCAGAACAGCTCATAGAGCAGCTGTCCGCCCAGCAGCGCGCTGAGTGCCGCTACACCATACCGGAATACCGGCCGCAGCCAGCCCACCGCCACCACGTCTCCGGCGGATTCGCTGCGGCGCCGGCGGTACATCATGTAAGCAAGGCCCAGAAGCACCATTCCCACCAGGGCATAGACACCGATCATCCAGATGCCGTCCAGGTGGACCGCGGTCAGAACCGATTCCTGATATGTATAGGTTCCCTCATATCTTTGAATCTCGCTGTAGGTTCTATCCACACCCACGCGGCTCATCAGCGCAACGGTAGGCGAAAGCCTTTCGGCAACTCCCGTGTAGCTGCTGTTAAACCCAAAAATAAACCCTTGGGCAAAGGTAGAGATCAGCCAGTCCAGCAGAACCGCCAGAAAATGCAGCAGGAAATACAACACCGGAAGCGCAAAGATATTTCCCGTAATAAACGCCACAAAGGTGGCGCTGGCAAAGTAGAAAAAGCTCTCACCGATCACCACGAGAATCGTCGTCAGCAGGCTCCCAATGTCAAAGCAGCCATACCCCAGGGATATCGCCACACACAGCGCGCCGGTAACGGCATAGGGCAGCAGCATCATCGCCATGCCGGAGAGGAAGTTTGTGGCAAACAGCCCCTCTCTCCGGATCGGCAGCGTGTGCATCAGGCTCACGCTCCTGGCGCTGTACAGGTAGCTCCACACCACCATGGCGCAGAGGATGGCATATCCCAAAGAGACCACCGGCAGCGCGCCCGCCACCACAGAATAGTACATGTTAGAAAACTCTGCCGCAGAGGGAACCGCCCGCGGCCCGCGGCGAATAAAGTCCAGCAGCAGCGCCAGGGGAAACAGCACGCCCACAAAGGACGCCAACCCCCACAGCGGCCAGAATCGGGTCAGATTCTTGCGCAGCAGCGTGGGATTAAAGCACGATATCCTTGACTGCATAATCCGCACCTCCCAATTCATAGATAAAAATCTCCTCCAGCGTCAGGGGAACCGCGTCCACCAGCATGGGGTCATAAACAGCCAGCCGCGCCGTGGCCTCCTCCGCGTTCATGCGCATAATCAACGTGTGAATGCGCCCCACCCGGCTGGCGTGGAGCACCGGCAGCTCCTGGGGCACCTCGCTGACGCCGTCCCTGAAAACCACCTGGAGCTTCACCATGTTGTCCTGAAGCTGTTCCAGGCTCCGCTCCAGCAGCACCTTGCCGTGGTCCATAATCCCCACGTGATCGCACACATCCTCCAGCTCCCGCAGGTTGTGGGAGCTGACCAGCACCGTGGTGCCGCGCTGGGCGACATCGCCCATCACCAGGGACCACACCTGCCGCCGCATCACCGGGTCCAGCCCGTCCACGGGCTCATCCAGGATCAGATAGTCCGGCATGCAGGAGAGGGCCAGCCAGAACGCCACCTGCTTCTGCATGCCCTTGCTGAGGCGGCGGATGGTCTTTTTCTCATCAATGGCAAACACCGCCTTGAGCTTTTCATAGCGCTCTGTGGAGAAGGTGGGATAAAAGCCCCGGTAAAAGCGCATCATATCCCGGACCGTAGCCTGCAGGAAATAATACCAGTCGTCCGGAATCGCGGCAATCCGGGCCTTGAGCGCCGCGTTTTCCCAGACCTCCTTCCCGCTGATCAGGACCTGGCCGCTGTCCTGGCGGTAAATGCCGGTGAGGTGGCGGATCAGGGTGGATTTCCCCGCCCCGTTGGGCCCCACCAGCCCATACACACTGCCTGCCGGAACAGACAGCGACGCTCCGTCCAATGCCGCAAAACCGTCAAAGGTCTTGACGATCTCTCTCATTTCAATCATATCCGCTCCTCCTGTCTCGTTGTACCGCAGGACCCTATGGCAGTCTCCGCAGCTGCGGAGACTGCCCCGCCTGCAGGCGGGCGAGGCGCTTCCTCCTCGATCAGGTCCAGCAGCTCCTGCCGGCTGACGCCCAGATATCGGAGCTCCGCCAGAATCTCCCGCACCTTGTTCAAAAACTCCCGCTTGCGGTTTTCATCCGCGCCCGCGTTGGCGGAGGCAAAGCTGCCCTTGCCGGGGATGGAGTAGATATACCCCTCCCCCTCTAATTCGTTATAAGCGCGCTGAATGGTATTGGGATTGATGGACAGCTGGGTTGCCAGAGCCCGCACAGACGGCAGCCGCTCATCTGCCGCCAGCCCTCCGGTTACGATCAGCTTTTTCAGCCCGTCCTTGATCTGTTCATAGATAGGCCGGGAGTCCCGATAGTTCAGGCTGATCATTGCGTCACCTTCCTTTTGGCTGTATTAACTGTACTAATACAGTTAATGTAACACCTTCATTTTCTCCTGTCAAGAGAATTTTTTAAATTTCCTGTCCGGAAGATTCGCAAAAATCCGTATTTTCCTCTTTACATCTGGAAAACCTTGTGATATAGTTTTTTAGCATGCAATGCAGCAGCCCAGGACTTCGTTTCGCGGACTTTCACCGGCCCGAGGCGCAGTCCTGCGGGAATGATGAAAGAAAGGTGGAATCCCCCATGCTGAGAAAAGAGCAGAAAACCGCGATCATTGACGCCAACCGCACCCATGAAAACGACACCGGCTCTCCCGAGGTCCAGATTGCCATCCTGACGGAGCGCATCAATGTGCTCACCGAGCACATGCGCGCAAACCCCCAGGACAAGCACTCCAACCGCGGCCTTTTGAAGATGGTCGGTAAGCGCCGGAACCTGCTGGACTACCTCCAGAAGAAGGACATTGAGCGCTACCGCGCCCTGATTGCCAAGCTGGGCATCCGTAAGTAAGATGGAGAAAAGGGTGGTGCGGATGAGCGCGCCGCCCTTTCTTTCATAAATATCCCCCGCCCACGGGAGCCATTTCAAGCCTTTAGCAGTTGAAAAAACGCCTTCCCAGGAACAGCGCCGCGGAGGCTGTGAAGACCTTTTTTCAAGTGCTAAATGGTTTGGCTCTTGTGGAACTATCCAAACTAGAAAAGGAGATTTCCATGTCAACCATCATCACAAAAAGACAGTTCCCCAACTACCGCAAGTACGAGATGGAGCTGGCCGGACGCCCCCTGTTTTTAGAGGTGGGCAAGCTGGCGGAGCTGGCCAACGCCGCCGTCATGGTGGGCTACGGCGACACCCGGGTCCTCTGCTGCGTCACCGCGGCGCCCCGTCCCCGGGACGGCATCGACTTCTTCCCCCTGAGCGTGGACTTTGAGGAGAAGATGTATGCTGTGGGCCGCATCCCAGGCTCCTTCAACCGCAGGGAGGGCCGTCCCGGCGAAAAGGGCATCCTGACCAGCCGCGTCATCGACCGCCCCATCCGCCCCCTCTTCCCCTATGACTTCCGCAACGACGTCTCCATCATGGCCACCGTCATGAGCGTGGACCACGACTGCTCCCCCGAGATCGCCGCCCTGATCGGCACCTCCGCGGCCCTGGCCATCTCCGACATCCCCTGGAACGGCCCCGTGGGCGCTTTGAAGGTGGGCCTTGTGGACGGCAAGCTGGTCCTGAACCCCGACGCCGAGCAGCGCAAGGTCTCTGACCTGGACGTGACCGTGGTCTCCACCGGCAAGAAGGTGGTCATGATCGAGGCCGGCGCCAACGAGGTCCCCAACGATAAGATGTTCGAGGCCATCCAGAAGGCCCACGAGGAAAACCAGAAGCAGATCGAGCTCATCAATAAGATGGTCGCCGAGATCGGCAAGCCCAAGTTCGACTATCCTCACGCCGACTTCAACTACGAGCTGTTCAACAAGATCACCGCCGACTTCATGGACGAGGCCAAGGCCGCCATGGATACCGACGATAAGAACGTCCGCGAGGCCCGCTGGAACGCCATGATCGAGCACTGGCACGAGAAGTACCTCGAGGAATATCCCAACATGGACCAGTACCTTGAGGAAATCACCTATAAGTTCCAGAAGATGATCGTCAAGGAGTGGCTGCTGCAGGGCCACCGCGTGGATGGCCGCCAGAAAAACGAAATTCGTCCTCTGGCCGCCGAGGTGGGTGTACTGCCCCGGGTCCACGGCTCCGGCCTGTTCACCCGCGGTCAGACGCAGGTGCTCTCCGTCTGCACGCTGGACACTCTTTCCGCCTGCCAGAAACTGGACACCATCTGGGAGGAGACCGAGAAGCGCTATATGCACCACTACAACTTCCCCGGCTACTCCGTCGGCGAAGCCAAGCCCGCCCGATCTCCCGGCCGCCGCGAGATCGGCCACGGCGCTCTGGCCGAGCGCGCCCTGCTGCCCGTGATTCCCTCTGTGGAGGACTTCCCCTACGCCATCCGCGTGGTGAGCGAGGTTGTCTCCTCTAACGGCTCCACCTCTCAGG
>OGGQ01004979.1_pt1 | contig 10162 bp, 8 predicted proteins | sample 1571191 | NCBI WGS metagenome assembly OGGQ01 (sample SAMEA2582061, study PRJEB24529) | metagenome | biome: Human gut stool | place: China | collected 2011
CATTCCCGGAATAACCGTTTCCATTCTTACAGGCCGTTTACAATTTGGAATGCCTGGTATGCCGCATCTGCGCCTGTCGCACCGCCCACATCGATTCCTTCGGCCTGTACGGCTTCAGATACAATCGGTATAGTCAGCATGTCGAATGTAATGCCGTCCGGCAATTCTACCTTCCCGTCTCTCATCAGGCCGGGATAGGTAACTGAAGTCAGAAACTCCACATAATCCCCCTGATTCAGCGTTTCCGACAGATACCAGTATCCGTCGTCTTTGCGGGTCCATACTGCAGACGTATCTACCGTGTCTGATGCGCGTGTTATTAAAACAGACATTTCGTTGATTGTATTCCATGCTGCAATATTCACACCGCTCTCATTGCCAGGATATATAATCCAGGCGCTTCCGTCCTGCCCCTGCCCTTCGCTGTCCGTGTACTTGTATGTCACGGTTGGGATATCCGCCCTGATTCTGACATAACATTCCGATTTTCCGGCTGCTCTCACTCCGATGTCATTCTTTGTAAGCCCATCTACCTTCTCATTAATATCGATTTGGATTTTACCGGTTGTGATACTGTTAACCGCCGCCTCAATATCGGTAAAGAATGCAATGGTTGTGCCGATTGTAAGGATTGCGATTAGCAGCAATGCCAAACCGAAATGCATCGGTCTTTTCAACCACTTAACTTTGTTTTTCACTTGACTGCTCCTCCTCCTTTTCCGGCTTTAGAAGCTCCGGTATGATCTGCAGCAGGATAAATACAATGATATATGCGCCTATACAGAAAATTCCTTTCATTGTCCGCATATAGAGCGGAATATATCCAACCATTGGCACCGACATACCGGCTTTTCCGATTACATTTTCAAATGGAACCGGGGCTAAATCTTCTACCTCATTGGCATCGCCTTTTGTCTTAAATTCCCGCGTCTCTTCATTTACCTCGATTACACGGTGGGTGGCTATCGCATTATCACCCTTCCGGAAGGTGATAGGGTCACCGACCGCTATCTCCTCCGGGGTGAAATGCTTATCTACGATTACCACGCTTCCCACATGGTAATATGGCTCCATGCTGCCGCTCATGACAGCATAGATATCATTGCCCATTACCTTCGGTACTATCATGACTGCACCGATGGCAATCACGATAAGTACCATTATTACTGATATAAAATTACATATTTTTGTTACTGTCTTTACCATGATCCCTACTCGCCTTTCTATTTTTATTTGCCGCGACTAGTTCTCATTGCTGTCGTCTTCCTCCGCTTTACTGCTTCCTGTGAAAAGAACTGCAAGCGGAAGGGCTTCACGTTTCGGAATGCTGTTGTTTTCTGTCGGGAATCCACCCTCGTCTACCGTATTTACTTTAACCTTCACATCTGTAAAATAACCTTCACCTCTCTTATAGTTGTGGAATTCCACTTTGGCGTCAGCACCAGGCTCAGTCCCAGGTACTACAGAGGCTTCCTTGGTATCATCAACTGCTGTATACTGCAAATACGGTATCTCTTCAATCACGTAGCTGCCCACCGGCACTTTAAGTACCTTTGTTGCATTCGGGCTGCCCTTTTCGACCGGCACCGATACGTAAAAACTTTCTTTTGTATCCGTATTAGTCACCTTAAAGGTAAATGTAATATTCTCTTTTGCCTTTACCGGCTCTGAGTCTGCCGTCGAACCTTTTACAAGATTCTTTGTAATGCTGAGCATTCCCTCTGCCGTAGCGAGCCTGTTTGTGATTATAATGGCGTCGGACCGGCTTTCGTCTTCCTTATAGGTAACTGATACCTTGTCAGCGCCGACCGATTCCACTTCGTTGAGCGTTGATGAATAAAATTCCGGCCGATACTTCACATCGATTCCAGTACTTCCTGCCAAATCTTCCGTAATTACAAATCCCTCGACTGCTTTTGGAATATTTACAATCTTCACTGTCTCATCTGCTTTAAGCATCACGCTGAAGAAATATGTTCCGTCCTCCAGCCAGCTAAACCCATCCAGTCTCTGTCCGTCATTTCTAAAAGGAATATCCGTTTCATTAAGTGCGGTATTGTCTTTTGTCTTCAGTGTAACATCAAACTTATACTGTGCATTCGGAGACAGGTTTTCACTGTTTGTAAGCTTCTTTGTCAGTTCTATTTCCCGCTTATAATAATAGTTTTTAAACGTTGCCGTCTCTCCCGCTTTTGCCGATGCACTGAGTCCGGTCTTTTCTGCCACTGTGCCAACCTGGGCTGTCGTTTTCCACGCTCCCTTGGTATCAGCTTCGGTGATTGTAAAAGCGTTATCTTTGTCTTCAGGCTCTACTTTGAGCTTAGCACCGGATGGTTCTCCTGCCGTTACAGCAATTTCCGTATCATAATTACCTGCTGAATTTTCCGGAGGAGTAATAACAAACTTAAATTCCTTATCATCCGGATAAGCGGTCTCATCTCCGGCTAATTCTTTTATCACTGTAATATAGCCATATTTCGAATAGGTATTAACAAAGTCTGCCGTACTTCCGCTCTTTTCAATTTTTCCTGTAGTAGTAAGGCCCTCCGGTCTCAGTTCTGTACTGTCCCTGATCTCTGTTCCGTTCCCTTCTGCCCTGATATGGGTCAGAACATAATCTTCATTTACATTATTCGCTCCGGTCTCTTCGACTGTATACTTCACTCCTGTTGGCAAACCGGTAAATTCAATTGACTCTCCTGCTTTTAATGTGAAGTTATACGCTCCATTGTTCCAGACTGCGCCTTCAGGTGTAGTATACTGTTTCCCGTCTTCGAATCTCACGGTGAAGCTGTAATCCGCATCCAGGGCGGCTGCCTCATCAATGCCTGAAACTTCTTTGCTGACTGTCAGTGTGGAAGGCGTTACCTGCACTACCGGATGCGGAAAAGTAACATCATTCCCGTTTTCAAATGTCAGGACAGCGCTTTCGTTGGAATTATAACCACTCTCACCGCTGTGGGTTCCTGTTCCGTTGTCTCCTTCGTCAGGGTAATCTGCCGTATAGTCGCCTGTTACCTTCACGCGATATGTGAGAACCCGTTTCTCGTACTTGCCAAGGGTATCCGCCACATTCCAGTCAATCTGCTTTTCAGAGATAGTATAAACAGCAATTACTTTCCCATCGGAATTAATGTAGTTGACGGTATCTGCATCTGCTAATACGGCTGTAAGCTTTGTTCCCTTATCTGCTGCAGTCTGCACTCCATCGGCGCTCGTTCCCGTAATAGAGCTGGTGCCATAGTAAAGTTCAGGAGCTGCAACCGTAGTTCCACTAATCTGGATTCCTGCCGGCATTACATTGCCGCTTAAAATGTCGGTCACCTTAGGATTAGTTACCGCACTGGAGCCAACCTGTTCTGCCAGACTGTCAAATGTTTTCTCCAGTTCTTCTGTATTCGTAGCGCTGTAGAATGCTGTGACATTCGGGTTATACGGATTAGTAATGTTCCCATTATAGGCTCCCGGTTTCATCCAGTTCATATTGGCACTGGAGTCTGAACCAAAGGCCACCGTGTAAATCGTAGCATCTGGATGCTTTTTCTTTAACTCCCCGCTCTGCGTAATAGCCGCTCTTCTTGCATTTGTGTTACCGCCGCTGCCGGCGCCGTCCCGGTATCCATAGCTATCTACATAAAAGCCCGCAGTTCCGTCGGCAAGATAAATTACATATTTGACATTACTGTTATACTCCTCCGGGTTATATTTTTTTAAACGGTCTAACGCCCTCTCGGCTCCTAAATATCCGCCTGCACTGTGAGTACCCTGATCATAGCCTGGTGCGCTTCCATACGGCTTAGAACCTACCTCGGAAATTGCAGTCCATTTCTGTAAGGTTCTGAAATATTTCAGGCTGTTTCCTTCCAGATTTTTATCTGCATTTTCAGTATTTGCCATCGCAACATTCCTGATGTCATCATATGTCCCAGTTCTTCTATACAAGTCCAGATCACTTGACTGATATTCAATAAAGCTGATTTTACTGTTTGGACTTGTTGTTTTCAGCTTGTTAATAAACCTGTCTACCGTTTCCTTCAATATAGTCCATCTGTTACCCCCGAGATCGTAATCCCATTGGTTCATACTGGACGATTTATCTATGACAAACACTATATCTGCCGTTCCGCCTCCGATCGTCGTCTGAATCGAATCGCCCGTTACCTCCAGTGTCACATCATACTCATCGTCTGCCGTGTAATCCTTCCAGGCCCGTTTTGCAACCTGCGGATTTAACTCGCCGTCCACCGTACTTACTGCATTAAGACTGCCATACGTCGTTATCATCATCCCTGCCGATGCATCCGCCTGTTTCGCGCTGCTCCGTGCCATTCTTAGCAATGCTCTTTTCTTATTCTTTACAAGCACTACCGGATAAACTTCGGTCGGAATATCTACGCCGTTTGTATCTGAAGAATAAACTTCCACATCGTCGTTATACTGTTCTTCGTCAGCCTCCTCTTCCTCATCGTCATCCCCATACATCATCTCAAATTCTTCTTCCGGACTCTTCGGGGCATCTTCATCGTCATCGTCATAAGAATCCTGCGGTACGAATGCCATCACCCGATCCACGCGGTGAGAAGAAATTGAAACCTGCACGTCTCCGCCGCTTCCTGCGGAACTGCTGTCGGAAGAACTGCTTCCTGCCGAACCGCTGTCGGTCGAGCCGCTTCCTGCCGAACCGCTGTCGGTCGAGCCGCTTCCTGCCGAACTGCTGTCGGTCGAGCCGCTGTCGGAGGAACTGTCACCTGTGGTTACGTTTCCTGCAGATCCATTATCTGTGGTTCCGCTTCCGCTCTCCGAAGAATTTCCACTGTCTGTATTTCCATTATCAGAAGAACCGTTATCTTCCGCACTTCCGCCGTTGCCGCCCTGATTTTCCTGACCGCCGGTCTGGCTCTCATTGCCCTGTCCTTCTTGATTCTGGCTGCCGCCGGTTCCATTTCCATCCTGTCCGTCTTCCGGCTTTGTCTGAGTTTCTCCCTCTGCCGGAGCGCTGTCTCCGCCGCCGTTATTTTCTGTTTCACTGTTATTGCCTTCCCCGGTTCCGGTCTGTCCCTCATCACCTGTGGAAGGAGTGGAATCTCCTGTTGTATTGCCGGAATCCTCTTCCGGTCCCTGATTTCCGTCTTCTATCGTTGTGTCATTATCTCCATTGTCCTCTGTGATACCGCTTCCGGAGCCGCTTCCACTGCCGCCGCCTGAACTTCCGCCGGGTCCTGCCGCATCTCCGCCTTCAATTGCTTCGCCGCCGGCCGGTATCTCAGGAATAATTGGCGGTAACTCTTCCTTCTCTTTCTCATCCTCTGACAAAAGTACACTCTTACTTTCAACGAGAATCAACGCGCTCTTCTTTCCGTCGATATCAAGCTGGAATGTTAAATCTGCTTCGGAACGGTTAATAAACAGAAAAATGATTTTTTCGTCGCCCTTCATCTCGTAATTCTGTGTATCAACGATGATGTCGCTGGCCGAAGCTTTTCTTAAGTTGCTGTCAGATGCTTTTAATGCGCTGCTCCCGCTGGCCGCTTCTGCTGCCTGGCCGTTCAGTTTAACAAATACCTGAAGCTCCGCATCCTTGTGCATCGCGTCAGACGCGCTGGCCTTATTTATATAAGGTACATTTTTCAACATATAGATACTGCCGGTACTCTGATCAAATATATCTGAATATGCATCAGAGTCTACCAATTTGACCTTCTCTTCTCCGTCTGAACTCTCAGCCAGTTCCAGCTCCTGAAATCCTAACTGTGCATTATAGAGTTCACCTGAACGGATGGCTGCTTCCGCCTCAGCCTTCAAAGCTGCTCCATCCAGTTCAATTAAAATGTCTCTGTCCTCAGCGGTAGAATCTAAATCCGCAAAAGCGACTCCTTGAAATGATGTCAAAATCATACAAACTGTCAGAAACATCGCAAGACTTCTTTTAAATTTTTTCTTCATCCATTTCATGCTCTTCACCTCAACCTGTTTGTTCTCTATCCCCAACGACTAATCTTCTTCCGTTTCCGTCTTTGTCTGCATCTTCTCTTCTTCCGAATTCAATGCACCATCTATCATCTTTATCAGTTCCAGTGCGCTGCGGAAATATTGTTTTTTTTTTCATCCGCCCAGACAACTTCACCCTGCCAGGTGGCATTTTCCCGGAACATTACATTGACAATGAATGTGCCTTTTATTTTTCTTTTTTCATGCTGTACACCCATAAATATGCTGTTCCTCCTCATCCCGGCATTTGTCACTGTTTTGATAGCTCTATTCATTCATATCTGTACTTTACCAAATGATGGATCTTAGAAACTCTCACAAAAAGTGTTTTTTTGTTATTACGTGTTAATTTATGAGATTTTGTATTATCCATGTGCCAGTGTCGTCTCCGCATTCCCGATTTCAAAGGTACTGTCAATTAACTTCAGCAGTTCCAGAACACTTCTGAAACTTATTTTCAGGTTTCCCTCCAACCACAGCATCTCCCCCTGCCAGGTGGCATTCTGCCGGTACTTGACGTAGATGACAAAGGTTCCCTTCTCTCCATGTTTGTTTTCAATCCTCCGGGCATTATATTCTGCATCTCTTCTTCCCTGACGCAGGCCGGCATCTCCCCGCTTATTATTAAAGCTTCGCAGTATGGTAGATTTTTGCGGAAAATCCCATTCATCGTATAAAGCTTCCATATTTCGCAGTAATTCTGTCATATTTCGGAAGCTTCTCGGTTTATCATCATATTGGTGCCAGAATTTTCCTATATAGTCGCCATTCTCTACCGTATCAATACAGACACAGATTAGATTCGGCGCAAAAATTTTATTTATATTCTCTTTCATGTCATAAATCACCTCATAGGCAAATTTTAACAAATGGGATCTCATACGAACCTTCACAGAAAGAAAGAATTTTGTTTTTTGACATGATTTCGTAAGAAAAAAACAGATATGACGCTATAACTGGTATGCTCACGCATAACCATACGCCATATCTGTATTAATTGAAGAAGGTATTACAACCGGTGCGCGAAGCGTACCTGTTAATGTCAGTTCTGCCTAAGCCGGCAGTTCCGCCAATGAAATAACATTATATTTAAGTTCCGCTCTCGGACCGGACAGCTTTTTCATATTCCGGCTGATCCTGCGGTAGATGATCTGACAATCCTCCTGTTTCGTGCCAACCAGCAGGATCAGGTACTGGGAATTGTTGTATTTCGTAAAAGCGTCTCCCTGGCGGAGACTGATACGAATCGCATCGCAGAGTGCCTCGGAGCGCGCTTTTAATTTTTCCTGATTCTGAATCATCTTTCCTTCATAATCCACCACCGTACAGAGCATCAGATAAATAGAACGGCCGGTACGCTCCATATTGCGTCTCAGCAGGCAGTAGGCATCGATAAAGCTGGGGTAAGAGCAATGATACGCCCCTTCACCAGTTGTTTTTTTAGCGTTTTCTGCTAAGTGATTCTTAATTTCAGACAGGTCACCGGGACAGTATTCAATCTTACTGCTCATTTGGGCGTAACACTTCATCATTTTATCGGAAGGCGGCAGTCCCATTTCCTCAGAATAGAAGCGCGCCGTCTTATCATATAAAACAAAAGCCTCCCTGTACTCACCTTTGCAGAGCAGGGCATCGATCTGGTATACCTGCCACTCATCAAAAGGGTAGATCTCTGCGGCCCTGGAATATATCTGATACATGGTATTGTAATCCTTTTGACGTTTCAGATATTCTCCCAGCCATTCCGTACATCTTTCGAACATATTCTTAAACTGTAAACTCTCCGTTGTAACCCAGATTTCCGTCGAAATAGCGGGAAGCAGTTCTCCTTTATATAATTCAAAAGCGGTTTTATAAACCTGGAATCTTGCCTCTTCGTCTGCTTCCATATCGGCTTTTTCTATCAGAGAACGAAACTCCAGCGCATCCACCCGGACCGGCAGTTTCGGATCCATAACATAATATCCGCCGTCCCGTATGATATAATCAATTTCCGGAAGTCCGAGACGATGCATATGTTTACGCATCTGGTATATCAGATTATAGAAGCTGTTATTCAGATTGAACTGGCTTTCCCTGTCATAAAGAGCCTGTATCAGCCGATCCTTGGGTATCCCCTTCCCGCCCTGCATCCAGACGAGCTGCAAAAGCTGAATAAACTTTGCCGTGTTGTTTCTTCCCAGAACATAGTCTTTTCCTTCATAAGAAAGAGAAAACCCTCCTAACATACGTATCTCCAAAACACCGTTACCAGAATTTTTCACTTTTTTCATCTCCCCCGTTTATTACGTACTGCTTTGCCAGGTAATTCTGCATTTTACACCACCGCTCCTATGGAGACTTTCCCGGAGGAGACTGTGCAGCCAAAATCTGTCCAGACAGTTATAAACATAAATAGAAAAATGCTGAATATTTCTTTTCTGTTCATCAGTAATACAACATAATACTGATTATGTGGTATTATTTCCTACAATAAGCTTATATCCCAATTTCAATATAATCTTATTATAATTTTCCTATTTGGTCTATGGTTATTATATCAATAAAGGACTCTAAATTCAATGTTTTAATATGTTGTACAATAATCTTCGTCAAAATCAAGAGAGTTCCTCCATTGAAATATGAAATCATATCCAAATTAAAATTTTAAGATTATCTTTAATGGGAAAAGTGCGTCTATATGATTGGTAAATTTATCCATATAAGAGTAAAAAGAATGGCATATCCATTTGTATCTTCACTTCTATTCTGCTCCACCCCCTCAGATTGGCGGAGTTCCCCCTAATAACTTCAATCGAACATGCAATAATACCACATAATCAGTATTATGTGGTACATCATAATAACAAATTCATTCTCTCTATCTGTTTCCTGTGTTCACCTCCCGAAGAGATTATATAGATTCTTGTCGTATTGATATTGCTGTGTCCTAACAAATCCGCCAGTTTTGCTATATCCTTTTCCATCTGATAAAAGGAACAGGCCAAGAGGTGCATCCTGCTCCAAATGTTCACAAAATAAATTTTCCATTTTGGCGGTTATAACGTTAGCCATAGTCCTCCTTTAATATAATTATCGAAACTGTTCAGCCCCATTAACCGTGCTTCACAATTTCCAGCTTCAGCGGCGCACCTAAAAAACATGGAGAATGGCTGCCTTGCGTTGCCATCCTCCATGTTTTCTCTATACTGTCTATTTTCTCAATATTATTTTGCGAATCCCGCGGGCATGACTCTTGCGAGCGTGATTCTTTCTTAATTTACAGGAAAGTTTTCCAGAACTTCTCAGGCCAGCCAGCACACATCGATATAAATCCGCGACACAGCTCCGCGGTTCTTTCCTATATGAATCACTGTTTGATCCGCTGTGTCGTATTCAAACCGGATCCGGTAACGTTTCTGCACGTTGCAGAGCATACAGCAGTCTTCCAGATAATACCGGCTCCCGTCCTCCTCCACTACTTCGCTAAACTGATAAGCCTGTTCCACTTTCCTCCCGGAATCTCCAACCCTGATTTTACTGACCGGCAGGCATATGTCTTTTCCGGTTATCTCCACCCTTTGCAGAAAAGAATTTTCTCCGTTTAAGTAGAACCATGCCCTGAAACCGCCGTAATCAACCGTCAGGTTATTGTCTTCTCTCTCTTCCTTCAGCGGCTCCCCGTATATATTTAAGAAATCTTTGTAGCAGTCAGGAAAAATCTTATCCATTCCGTCGTAGTAAATCTTTGAGCTTCTCAGGCATTCCACGGAATGGCCGGGATAACTGTCGGACAAATTCATGACAAATTCAGCCGGTGACGGATAACCAAGCCATCTGAAATAAGAAAAAGTATGAAACGACACCTGACAGATAACCGCGGCTGCAATCAGTATTACTGCCACAGTCTTTGCCTTATCCCCAAAAAGGCAGAGGGAAAGGTAAAGTATTAATAAAACAATAAAGAGCCACTGTAAAAATGAGAAAAACATTCCCTTCTTCCCTTCTCATCAGGATTTATTTTCAATCAATGCCGCCTTGCTTAAGCTCCTCATGAGGTACCTGCGGTTATCCAAAAATACTGTCGTACAGCTCCGTGAGCGCCTCCTCATAATGCTCCGTCCCCACCGTCGCACAGGAAAGAAGAATTCTCGGGTTCATACTCTCCCCCCTTTTTCCCTCCTCTGGAACCACG
>OGGQ01004986.1_pt1 | contig 10141 bp, 8 predicted proteins | sample 1571191 | NCBI WGS metagenome assembly OGGQ01 (sample SAMEA2582061, study PRJEB24529) | metagenome | biome: Human gut stool | place: China | collected 2011
TCTTTCGCAGCATTTATGCTGCTACTTTCCTCTACGCGAGAAAGTAGGCCGGGGCATGGGGCGGAGCGCCCATACAAGGGTGGAGCGCAGAGGAGGGCCCCAGCCCTCCTCGCATATCGGGGGGCGCAGAGGGGTGCAGCCCCTAGCATCAATACCGGTACCGCCGGGTGCAGTAGAGCACCAGCAACGGCCCGACCACCGGGATGATCGACAGGATGGTGAACAGATACTTCTTCTCCGGCTCGTAGTACTGGAAGATAAACAGGTAAATCAGCAGCTGCCCGACATACACCGCCAGCTGCAGCACCAGGCTGATCAGCCCGCCCAGCAGCGGCACCATGTAGGCCACCGAGGAAAAGATGGACAGCAGCGGCAGCGCGTACTGCAGCGGCAGGTCGTAGAGATAGCGGTTGAACGGCGGGCAGTTGTACTTTAAGGTGTCGCCGATATAGCCCTGGATGTAGAGGCTGAAAAAGGGGATGAACGCCAGCCACGGATTATTGACGCAGCGCAGCTTGGCAAGGCGGTAGAAGGCAAAGGCGGTAATCAAATAAACTGCCAGGTCGATCAGCCCCACAAGGGAACCGGTCCAGAAACCAACAAGATTGACCATAAAAGGCACGCTCCTTTTTTTCAGATGATCGATGCGGATGCTGCCCCCATTATACCATCTTTTCTAAAAAATGCCTAGTCCTTCTTTTTGTTTTTCACAGAAATTCCCCGCCTGTTTCCCCAGGATTTCCACAGAGGGGATTTTGGCGCATCGGGGAGGGAGGATGGAAAAATTTGGAAAAAAGGCTTGATTTTTGGCGGCGGGGCTGGTATAATAAGGCTATCAACATTGTTTTTGGAGCGGTTTTTCGATTTTTTCCTGTATCGAGAAGCTGCTCTTTTTTTCTGTTCTTTTTTCTTCACCGCCGCAGCCGTTTCTTTTTCAACAGCCCACCGCCGACCGAAGGCGGTTGTTTTTTCCCTCCGGGAGGGATATAATAACTTCAGGACCCGGGGGCTTTCCCCAATGCGAGGAGGGGCTGCGCCCCATCCTCTGCGCTCCTTCCCATGTATGGGCGCTCCGCCCCTCCACCCCGGCCTACTTTCTCGCGTAGAGAAAGTAGGCAAAGATACGCCAGGGACCTCCTGGTCCCTGGACCCCCGGCGAAGGGGGCGTAGCCCCCTTTGATCCCCCAGCCTTCTGCCCTAGCGGTATCGTTCGCGGTAACTTAAACCCTCAAGCATCCTCGGGGGCAACCTACCTGCCGCGCCACGGATTGACAGCAGGGGGTGTGACCTCCGGTGTAGCTTGGGGAGAAAATAAGACCAATTTTCCCACCCGCTCAAAGTGGCAAATCGGGCTGGGTTAGTGGATGAGGGTAGCCCGGCGCGATGCGTAAGCGAGCGCGAAAAGGGCGGAAACTGCGCACCGGGGGATTCCAAAGGGCGCAGCCCTTGGTGCGCCTTTGGTGACTTTCCCCGCGACGGGAAAGTCACCCGGGGTCGGAGGGGCGGAGCGCCCTCCCCTCTGAGGGTAGAAGCCAAGTCTGACGACTTGCTTCGGGAGCTGTGCTCCCACATGGGGAGCACAGAGGGGGGCACCGGAGGTGCGGCCCCTCGCATCGTTCGAGGCAGAAACCCCCGTCAAAGAAAAAAGAAAAATTGAAATTAAAAGGAGGACCCCATCGATGAACGAACATTGGAATCTGGAGGATATCTACCCCTCCGAGCAGGCCTGGTCGGAGGACCTCGCCGCCACCCGCCAGCTGGTGGACAAGCTCTGCGCCATGCAGGGCCGCGTCTGCCAGGACGGCCACACCCTGCTGGAAGCCCTGGACTTAAACGCCCGGTGCAGCGAACGCTTTGCCAAACTCTTCACCTACGCCAACTGCCACTACGACGCCGAGATGGCAAACCCCGGCTACAAAAAGCTCTATGAGACCATCTTCGGCGAGAACAGCGCCGCCGCCCAGCGCACCGCCTTTTTGATGCCGGAGCTGATGGGCCTCACCCGCGAACGCTTCGATGCGCTGTGCGCCGAGGTCCCCGACCTTGCCCTCTACACCCACCAAATCGACGACCTGCTCTCCCAGAAAGAGCATGTGCTGGATCAGCGCGGCGAGCAGATGCTGGCGCAGATGCAGGACATCCACTCCTCCTTCGATAAAATCTACAGCGACCTCATCGTCAACGACACCCGCTATGAGCAGCTCACCGACCGGGAGGGCAACACCTTCACCGTCAATGACGCGGCCTACGGCGCGGCGATGGCAAGCCCCGACCGCGACTTCCGCAAAGCCTTCTTCGAGAAGCTGCTGGGCACCTACGGCGGCTACATCAACACCATCTCCTCCAACTACTACGCGCTGGTGAAATCCAATGTCTACATCGCCAAAAGCCGCGGGTACCAAAGCGCCCGCAGCCAGTCGCTCAGTGCAAACTTTATCCCCGAGGAAGTCTACGACAACCTGCTGGCCACCGTGCGGGCCAACACCGCCCCCTTCCAGCGGTACATCGCGCTGCGCAACCGGGTGCTGGGGATTGAGAAAAGCCACATGTACGACCTGTTTGTCCCCATCGTGCCGGGCAGCACCCGCAAATACAGCTTCGACGAGGCGTACGAGCTGATGCTGAAAGCCACCGCCATCCTGGGCGAGGACTACACGGAACTTGTCAAACGCTCCCGCGACGAGCGCTGGTGCGACGTCTATCCCCGGCAGGGCAAGGTGAGCGGGGCCTACTCCACCAGCGTCTACGACGTGCACCCGTACATGCTGCTCAACTTCAACGGCACGCTGGACGACGTCTTCACCCTGGTACACGAGACCGGCCACTCGATGCACAGCTGGTACTCCGACCAGTCGCAGCCGTTCATCTACTCGGACTACACCCTGTTCTGCGCGGAGGTGGCCTCCACCACCAACGAAATGCTGCTCTACCACTACCTGCTCGACCACGCCGAGAGCAAGGCCGAGCGGGCGGCGCTGCTCTCCAAGCATCTGGACGACATCCGTTCCACCTTCTACCGGCAGACGATGTTCGCCGACTTTGAGAACCAGACCCACCGCTTGGTCGAGCAGGGCCAGCCGCTGCTGCCGGAGGTGCTGTGCGAGATTCACCGCCAGATCAACGCCGACTACTACGGCCCGGACTTTGCGGCGGACCAATTTATCTCCTACGAATGGGCGCGCATCCCGCACTTTTACCGGGCGTTTTACGTCTACCAGTACGCGACGGGCATCTCGGCGGCGATTGCGATTGCAAAGCGCATCCGCACGTTAGGCGCGCCGGCGATCGAGGACTACAAGAAGTTTTTGCGCGCCGGGTCCAGCGACCACCCGATCGAGCTGCTGCGGATTGCGGGGGTAGACATGGCCTCGCCGCAGGCGGTGGCGGATACGGTGGAGGAGTTTGAAACGACGCTGGAAGAATTGGAAAAACTGCTGTAACCACCACCCTTTTTACTGCCGGAGGGCATCCGCTCTCCGGCGGTTTTTTCTGTCCAAAAAGGGCCCTTGTGCTTTCGTGCGGCAGGGTGTATAATCGGAGATAGTTTTGGTTAAAGGCAGGTGAATCAGATGTCCTTTCTCCTCTATGCAAACAGCAACAGCCAGCAGATCCTGTTCGCCACCAACCCTGCTGTGCTGTTCCGCCACTACACTGACATCCGTCGTTAAAGCCCGGATCGTTTGCCGCAGAACCGCTGCGGCCATTGGGACAGACAGCCATCACAGAATGGAGTCCCTATGATTCGAATTTTTACACAACACAAATTTTTCCTGTTTGCCTATCTGCTTTTCGTTCCGCTCTCCTGCCTGAGTTCGGTGCGCTTTGCGCTCTCCTTTCAGCCGGTCATCGACGCCACCCTGCAGCGTTCCTCCTTCTTTTCGGTGGCCTTTAGCTGCGCCTTTTGGGGGATAGCCGACCTGCTGCTATTGCTGCTGGTTCGACGGCTGCGCTTTGCGCTGCTTGCCCGCACAAAAGCCTCCTTCAAGCAGCAGCTTTGCAGCTCCATCCTCTCTGCACCCTACCAGATGTTTGAGAATAAGGACTGTCTCTCGCTGCTGAACAACGACACGCAGACCATCTGCGACTGCTTTTTCGCCGCTCTGCTCTCAATCTACCAGGTCATCTGGAGCTTTGTCCTTTCCCTGGCCTCGGTCTCGCTGCTCAACCCCGCCATCACCACCACCCTGCTGGGCATCGGGTTGGTCTCGGTGCTGGCGCCGCACTGGCTGGGCAGGCGGCTGGACCAGATGCAGACGGCCTGCTCGACGCTGAAAGAAGAGTATTCCCTGCTGGTGCAGGACCTGACCGGCGGGCTGATTACCCTGAAAACCTGCCGTGCAGAAAAGGCCTTTGCTGCCCGCCACCAGCGCATCAACCAGAAGCTGGAGGCGCAGCAGTGCGCCGTCAACAACCGACTCTACCTCTCCACCTGGATTTCGATGCTGTGCAGCACGGCCGCCTATCTGCTCACCCTGCTGGTTGGCGGATGGTTTGTGCTGCAGGGGAGGATGACAACCGGTGCTGTCATCAGCATTTCCCAGCTGATCGGCGGCGTTGTCGCTCCGCTGGAACAGGTGCCGGAGCTGTTGTCACAGATCCGCTCGACCCAATCGCTCCGTCGCAAATGCGAAGAAATTTTAAAAACCGCCCCCGATCATCGCCCACACTGCTCCGATGGGGAGAACCTAACCTGCTCGGGAGTTCGTTTCCACTACCCCAACAGCAGCAACGGCATCCAGTCGTTTGATTTTTGCTTTCTGCCGCCCCGCAAGTATTGGATTGCTGGGGGCTCGGGCAGCGGCAAATCAACCATCGCCAAGCTCATCGCCGGGCTTTACCGGTGCGAAGGCGGAGAAATCCGCTATCCGCACACCGCGGAGGACCGGTCACAGGTGATGTACATCCCGCAAAAGGCGCACATTTTCCGGGACACCCTGCGCAACAACCTGACGATGGGAAGCTCCTTTTCCGACAGCCAGCTGCTGTGTGTTCTGGAGCAGTGCGGGCTCTCCGATTTTCTTGCCTCCCTGCCCAACGGACTCTCCTCGTTTTTGGATGGGGCCGCCTGCTGTTCCGGTGGAGAGGCGCAGCGCATTAGTCTTGCCCGCGTCATTTTGCAACGGCCCTCCATCCTGATTGCCGACGAAATCACCGCCAACCTGGACCATCAGAACGCCCAGCGGATTGAGTCGCTCCTGCTCTCCCTGCAGGACACGATGGTCATCTCGATCGGCCACCGCCTGCTGCCCGAGGTGCTATCCCGTTATGACTGCATCCTGACGATGGCGGAGGGTTCGATTGTAGAGTCAGGTCCCTTTTCACCGCTGGAGAAGTGACTTTTTGCAGGGGTGGGCCCCCGCCTTCCCCCGAAGTGGGGGCTGCGCCCCCACTTCGGGGAGCGCAGGGGGGCTGCGCCCCCTCGCAAGGAAGCCCCAGGTGCCCCACCCACCCGCGGTAGAAAAAGAAAAACGGAGGTGAAGGGGCCGCCGCCCCTTTATATGGAAGGTGTCCCCCGGGGGCAGAAATTACTGCGCCACAGGCGAATTTTTGTTGTAAACTTTAGCCGAAAGCTTTGCAAAAAACGGTGAAAATTGCCGGGAAGTGTGATAGAATAGAAGGTATCGGGAGAACTCCCAAATCAGGAAGGGAAGTGTTTTTATGCAAACAATCGAGATGCTCAAATCTCTCTGTCAGGCAAACGGCGTCTCCGGCGCGGAGGAAAACGCGCTGGCCGTTGCCGAACAGCTCTGCGAGGGCTTAGGGGCGTGCAGCCGCACCGTCCACAAAAGTCTGGTCTGCCAGGTGATGCCCCCGCAGCAGGGCCGTCCGCACCTGCTGCTCGACGCGCACATCGACGAGATCGGTCTGGTCGTCACCTACATCGAGGAGGGCGGCTTTCTGCGGGTTGGCCAGGCAGGCGGCGTTGACCGCCGGCTGGTGATGGGCTCGCCGGTGGTGGTGCACGCCAAATCCGGCGACATCCCCGGCGTTGTCGGCAGCGTGCCGCCGCACATCCAGAGCGGGGAGAAGAAAAACCCGCAGATCGACGAAATCTGGATCGACACCGGTCTGGACGAAAAAGAGGTCAGGGAGCAGATCGACCTCGGCGACAGCATCAGCTTTGTCGGGCCGTTCACCCAGCTTCTGGGCGGGCTTGTCTCCAGCAAGGCCTTCGACGACCGCTGCTGCTGCGTCGCGGTCATCCAGGCAGCCCAGCTCATCAGGGATTACTGGCGGGAAAACCACCTGGAGCCGATGGGCCTGACCGTGCTGCTCAGCTCGCAGGAGGAGACCGGGGGCCTTGGCGCGCTGACCGCCTCCTTCGCCATCGCGCCCACCCAGGCCATCGCGGTGGACGTCACCTTCGGCAGCACGCCGGAGATTGCGGACAAGCACGTCCCGCTGGTGGGCAAGGGCCCGGCGGTCGGCACCGGCTCGATCCTCAGCCGCAAAATGGCCAGGGAAATTATGGCCGCGGCGCAGGAGGAGGGTATCGGATACCAGGTCGAGGTGCTCTCGGGCAGGGGCACCGGCACCAACGCCGACTCGATTGTCAAAACCCGCGCCGGGGTGGAGAGCGCTTGCGTCTCGATTCCGCTGCGCTACATGCACACCCCCATCGAGGTCATCGACCCCAAGGACGTGGAAAACACCGCGCGGCTGCTGGCAGCCTACGCAAAGAAACTCGGCAGATAGGAGGAAGCGAGGATGGAACTGAACACAAAACTGGAATGGCTCGAACAGCTCTGCCAGATCGACGGCGTATCGGGGGCAGAGGACAGGGTGGCTGAATGGATTCTGGCCCATCTGCCGCAGGATTGCAGGGCATACAGGGATGCGCGCGGCAATTTAATCTGTGAGAAGAAGGGCGAGAAAGCCCCCAAAAACAAGATGCTCTTTGCCGCCCACATGGATGAGGTCGGCTTTATCATCACCTACATCGAGGAGAGCGGCCTGCTGCGCTTCGACGCGGTGGGCGGGGTGGACACCCGGGTGGTCATCGGCAAGCGGGTGCGGCTGGAAAGCGGCATCCCCGGCGTGGTCGGGGCAAAGCCGATCCACCTGCAAAGCGCCGCCGACCGCGACGCGGTGCTGGAGTATGACAAGCTCTATATCGACATCGGCGCGGGCAGCCGCGAGGAGGCGATGCAGTATGTCCAGCTGGGGGACTTTGCCACCTTTGCCACCGACTTTTATTCCTACGGCGGGGGAAAGGTTGCCTCCAAGGCGCTGGACGACCGCGTGGGGTGTCTCTTGCTGCTCGAGCTGCTGCACAAGCCCCTCCCCTACGACATCACCGTGGCCTTCACCGCCCAGGAGGAGATCGGCGGGGCGGCGGGCAACGCGGCCTTTGCCGTAGCGCCGGACATCGCGGTTGCGGTGGAGGGAAACACCGCCGCCGACGTGCCGGGCGTGGCGGCCTCCAAGCGGGTCAGCGCGCTGGGCAAGGGGCCGGTGCTCAACTTTAAGGATAAAAAAGCGATCATGGACCGCGGCCTGTTTGCGGCCACCAAGGCCCTCTGCGAGGAGAAGGGCATCCCCTACCAGATCAAGACCCCCATCATCGGCGCCAACGATTCGGCCAGCATGGTGGCGGCGGGCAGCGGCTGCCGCGTCATGGCAGTGGCGGTGCCGATGCGCTACATCCATTCCCCGCTTGCGGTGATGGATAACGCCGACCTGCAGCCGGCCGCCGACCTGCTGGAAGCGATGGTCGCGCGTCTGGGCGAGATGGAGTAGGCTTTTTTCCGGCCGGGGGCTTCCGGCAGGAAGCGTCCGGCATTTGACTTTACTGTGAGGAGGAGAGAAGATGATTCGTCTGGTGACCGAGCAGGACAGGGCCAGAGTGCTGCCGCTGTGCCGCAAAGATGCCTGGGACGGCACCGAGCTGCTTGCGGCCTACAGCGCGCGGTGCGCGGACAAAGGCGGCGTGGACTGGCGGCGCTGTGACCTGTGGGTCGGGGAATCCGAGACCCAGAAAAAGAATATCCAGTATCTGCTGTGCCGCGTGGGGGAAAACTACCGCCTGGTCGGAGCGCCCCGCTCCCCCACCCGCTGGGAGGAGCTGCACGCCTTTTTGCAGCTGCAGCCGGCGGGAACACTGACTGCGCGGGAGGAAGTGGTGGACGAATATTGCCGGCGGTTCTCTCCTGAGGGGCAGGAGCGGGCGCGGGGCGGCACAAGGATGCTCTGCCGGCGCATCCCCAACGACATCACCGGCAGCGTGGTGACCGAGTGCCGGAGCCTGTGGGAAATTTACGACGTGCTGCTCTCCCAGAAGCCGGAGCTGGCACAGCGGGTCAGCCGGGACGAGTACACCGCCCGCATGCTCTTTTTAAAGCGGGGCGGCGCGCTCTTTTTTGAGGTGCGTGAGCAAAACGGGCCGGTGGCGGTCGGGGGCATCCAGATGCCGCCGGGCGGCGAATACGGGCTGATCTTTAACCTGTGTACCCGGCCGGACTGCACCGGGCGCGGCTACGGCACGCAGCTGGTGGACCGGCTGTGCCTGGAGGCCTTCTGGCAGGGCAGGACCCCGGCGCTGGAGTGCTGCGGCACCAGGCTGGAGACCTATTATCAGCGGCTGGGATTTGAGGGAGTGGACCGGTGGAAGAGTCTTCCGCTGCACCCCCAGCCATCCAAACAGAAGAAGCAAGATCAAGAGGAAAAGGAGATTTGATACCAATGGAGTTTTTTGACATCGACCCGAAGCTGCGCGCGCTGGGCGAGCAGGCCGAGCACAAGGCCCGCGAGCAGTTTGTGCAGATCGACCGCGTCGCCCAGTACAACAGCGAGAAGGTGCTGTCGGCCTTCATCAAAAACGGGGTGAGCGAGTCGCACTTCACCCCCTCCACCGGCTACGGCTACGGCGACCGGGGCCGCGAGGTGATGGACGCGGTGCTGGCCGACATCTTCGGCTGCGAGGACGCGCTGATCCGCTATAACTTTATGTCCGGCACCCACGCGCTGACCGTCGCGCTGTTCGGCGTGCTGCGCCCGGGGGATAAGATGGTCAGCCTCACCGGCATGCCGTACGACACCCTGCACGGGGTGATCGGCATCGGGGAGAAGGAGGGGGTCAGCGGGTCGCTGAAAGATTTCGGCATCCGGTATGAGCAGCTGGACCTCACAGCGGACGGGACGGTCAACTACGACGCTATCCCAGAGGCGGTCAAGGGCGCGAAGGTGGCCTACATCCAGCGTTCCCGCGGCTACTCGTTGCGGCCCTCGCTCTTTGTCGAGGACATTGAAAGAATTGTCCAGAAGGTGCGGCAGAGTAACCCCGAGGCCATCGTCATGGTGGACAACTGCTACGGCGAATTTGTGCAGGAGCGCGAACCCACCCAGGTGGGCGCGGACCTGATTGTCGGGTCGCTGATTAAAAATCCGGGCGGCGGCATCGCCCCCACCGGCGGCTACATCGCGGGCAGGGCAAAGTATGTGGAGATGTGCGCCCAGCGGCTGACCGCGCCGGGGGTCGGCAAGGAGATCGGCTGCACCCTGGGCAACACCCGCTCGCTCTTTATGGGGCTGTTCTTTGCCCCGACGGTGGTGGCCTCGGCGCTGAAAACCGCGCTGTTTGCCGCGTCCCTCTGCGAGCTGTTGGGGTACGAGGTCACCCCCAAGAGCAGTGAGCCGCGCGCCGACATCATCCAGGCCATCTGCCTGCGGGAACCGAAGGCCCTGATTGCCTTTTGCGAGGGTGTGCAGAAGGGCGCGCCGGTCGATTCCTTTGTCACCCCGGAGCCGTGGGACATGCCGGGGTATGACAGCAAGGTCATCATGGCGGCGGGGGCGTTCACCAACGGCGCTTCGATCGAGCTGTCGGCGGACGCGCCGCTGCGCGAGCCGTTTGCGGTCTGGATGCAGGGGGGCCTGACCTACCAAACCGGCAAGGTGGGGATTTTGCTTGCAGCGCAGTCGATGCTGGAAAAGGGAGTGATCTCCCTTTAACCCTTTTTTATCTCTCTACCGAGGGTGGGTGGGGGCACCCTAGCCTCTTTGCGAGGGGCGCTGCCCCTCTGCACTCCCCAGGGGAGGGCGCTCCGCCCCTCCGACCCCGGCCTACTTTCTCGCGTAGAGGAAAGCAGCAGCATAAATGCTGCGAAAGATACGCCAGGGACCTCCTGGTCCCTGGACCCCC
>OGGQ01004992.1_pt1 | contig 10131 bp, 4 predicted proteins | sample 1571191 | NCBI WGS metagenome assembly OGGQ01 (sample SAMEA2582061, study PRJEB24529) | metagenome | biome: Human gut stool | place: China | collected 2011
ACCAGTGGCTGCTGGGCCTGGGGATGCAGGATGACAACCTCCGCCTCCGGGACCACGACCCCGAGGAGCTCTCCCACTACTCCAACGCCACCACCGACTTCGAGTTCGCCTTCCCCTTCGGCTGGGGCGAGCTGTGGGGCGTGGCCTCCCGCACCAACTACGACCTGAACGCCCACCAGACCACCTCCGGCAAGGACCAGACTTATTTCGACCAGGAGGCAGGGGAGCACTACATCCCCTTCGTCATTGAGCCCTCCCTGGGGGCCGACCGGGTGACCCTGGCCTTCCTGGTGGACGCCTACGACGAGGAAGTGGTGGGCCAGGACAAGAACGGCAAGGACGACGTCCGCACCGTTCTGCGCCTGCACCCCGCCCTGGCCCCCTTCAAGTGCGCCGTGCTCCCCCTGTCCAAGAAGCTGGGCCCCGCCGCCCTGGAGATCCGGGACCAGCTGAGCAAGGAGTTCATGGTGGACTATGACGAGGCCGGCTCCATCGGCAAGCGCTACCGCCGCCAGGACGAGATCGGCACCCCCTACTGCATCACCGTGGACTTCGACACCGTGGGCGACGGGGAGAAGGAGGCCGACCACTGCGTCACCGTCCGGGACCGGGACACCATGGAGCAGGTCCGTCTGCCCATCGCTCAGTTGAAGGAGTACCTGCGGGAAAAGGTGGCTTTCTAAAAAGTTTTCAAAAAGTTAACCTTTTTTGATTGCATTTTTTCACAGAATGGGTCTAAATAGGGAAAGACCTGCCGACCAGGCGTTTTCTGGGGGTGGGTGCGGCTGTGCTTGCACGGCTGCGCCCGCCCCCGGGATGTCTTTTTGCGCCAACTGGCAGGCCAACCTACCACCGGCCTGCCAGGCCGGCAAAGGAGGCTAATCCAAAGTATGGCAACCCATCCAAAGAAACTCGAAAAAAAGCAGGAGGGCAAGGCCCTGGGCCTGACCTTCTGGCAGTGCTTCGCCCGGAACCGGCTGTACAGCACCTCCGTTTCGGGGATCAAACCCTACCTGTACATCATCCCCTTCTTCCTGGCCTATTTTGTGCTGGACCTCTCCCTGCGGTTTACCTACCGGGGGGCGGGGATTGTGGGGGTTAAGTTCCTGCCGGCCAGTTTGTTCACCTTGGGGTGGGCCCTGGTGTTTGCCGGGCTGGTGTTCTTCCTGCCCAAAATTCCCCGGTGGTTTGTCCGGTGTGTGCCCTTGGTGACCTTTGTGGTCATCGCCATCACCCACAGCGGGTTTATGAGCGCCTTCCGCCGGTTCTTCTCCTTCTCCGTGCTCACCTATGGGGGAACGGGGGAGTTTATGGACGCCTCCTACATCCAGATCGACTGGAAGGTCATCGTGGGGGCGGCCATCGCGGTGCTGCTGATGATGACCTCCGGCCGGCTGCTGAAGGTCATCCCCCCGAAGCCGGTGAAGGCTTCCGTCCTGGCAGGGGTGGCGGCCTGCCTGGTGGGGGTGGGGGTCATCGCCTTTACCCACTTCCACTACTTCCCCGTGGCGGACACGGTGATCTGGGAGACCTCCCAGGAGGACAACCGGAGCAAGGCCTACCACGAACTCAGCGACAGCACCAACGCCCTCATGGTCAGCGGCCTGTACCAGTACACCGTCCGGGACCTGGTCCGGCAGGTGTTCCCCGCCAACACCATGAGTAACGAGGAGCGGCAGCAGGTGGACCAGTATGTGGCCGAGTACGAGGCCGCCCAGACGGACAACGAGTACACCGGCCTGCTGGCAGGGAAAAACGTCATCCTGGTCCAGCTGGAGGCCATTGACACCTGGATGCTCCAGGAGGCCTACATGCCCAACCTGTCCAAGCTGAAGGCGGAGTCGATCTCCTTCACCAACCACTACACCCCGGCTTACATCACGGCGGGCACCTTCAACACGGAGTTTATGACCAACACCGGCCTGCTCCCCGCCACCGGGGGGATTGCCACCTCCGTCTATGGGAACAACAGCTTCCCCTACTCCCTGGCCAACCTCTTCGGCCAGCAGGGGTACACCGCCCGCTCCTTCCACAACAGCGAAGGAAACATTTATGACCGGAGCAACATCCACCTCAACCTGGGCTATGAGCAGTACTACGGCGGCACCGACCTGGCCATGGAGAACTACCAGATGGACCGCTACCTCATCAACGGCTTTGACCAGATGACGGAAGGAAACCCCTTCTTCTCCTTCGTCATCACCCTTTCTGGCCACGGCCCCTACGGCGAGGATAACCCCAGCTACCAGGCCCACGCCGAGGCCGCCCAGGCGGCTGCCCAGCGCACCGACGGCAACTACGTCTACGCCGTGGCCGGGGCCATGGAGACCGACCAGTTCATCGGGGAATTGGTGGACGCCCTCACCCAGGCCAACCTGTTGGAGGACACCGTCCTCATCTTCTACGCCGACCACTACAACTACTACATGATGGACGACGCCCTGAACATGGACATCAAGGGCGTGGACAACATGAACATGCTCCAGCACACCGACTTCTTCATCTGGTCGTCGGACCTGGAGGCCACCCAGGTGGACAAGGTCACCTCCTCGGTGGATGTGCTGCCCACCATCGCAAACCTCTTCGGGCTGGACACCTCCGGCGCCTTCCTGGTGGGCCACGACGGCCTGGGAGACCAGGGGGGATACGTCTTCTTCTCCGACGGCAGCTGGTACGATGGGGAGACCTATTGGTCCAGCCAGGGCGGCGGCACCGGCGACCCGGACCGGTCTGCGGAGATCACCAAACTCACCACCCTCAGCAACTGGGTGCTGGCGGGGGACTACTACCGCAGCCAGGAATAGCGGCCCCCAACGCCCATCCCATACACAAGAACTCATTGCGGCGCCTTGCCCTGTCACCCCATAGGGCAAGGCGCCGTGGCATAACAAGATCCACTGCCGGTTGGGTCCCAACCGGCAGGCGAGGAGGGAACCACCGATGGAAATGGAAAACAAAAAACGATGGAACCCCATCCCCCGCCGCTCCGCCCTGGTCACCCTGGTGCTGCTGGTGGCGGTGGGCGTGGTGTTCAGCCTCTTTTCCCTGGCCCTGTCGGCCTGGGAGGGGATCAGCTGGGGCGGCAACCCGGAACTCTTCCTCTGGAATGCCCTGCCGGTGCTGCTGCTGTTGGGCCTGCTGTGGCTGGCCACCGGGCAGGACTGGCTGTCCTGCCTGGTGGTGGGGGCGCTGCTGTTCCTCCTCACCGGGGGGAACTATTTCAAGCTCCTCTTCCGCAGCGAGCCCATGCTGTGGGAGGACCTGTACCACATCCGGGAGGGCCTGGGCATGTCCGACCAGTACCATGTGGCCCTCACCCCCCTGATGATCGGGTGGATTGTGGTCATCGTGGCCTGTACGGTGCTGCTGTTCTTCCTGGGGAAGGGGCGGCCCAAGGTGGTGCCCCGGCTCATCGCCCTGGCGGCGGTGGTGGCGGTGGGCGCGGTGAGCTTTTTCTACGTCTACCTGGACGATGACCGCTACAATGCCCTGGCCGGGGACCACGCCCAGAAGGAGGTGGAGGCCTACGCCGCCACCGGGGTGGTCTACCCCTTCCTCCACAGCGTGGGGGACTATCTGGAGGCCTATGCCTCCTATGACGCCGCCGCGGCCCAGGCCATCCTCAGCCAGTACGAGGACGGGGTGATCCCCGAGGAGAAGAAGGTGAACCTCATCTCCATCCAGCTGGAGGCCTTTGCCGACCTCTCCCTGTACGACATCGACGGCCTCTCCCCCGACGTCTACCGGGGGTTCCACGCCCTCCAGGCGGAGAGCTACACCGGCACCCTCATCACCGACATCTTCGCCGGGGGCACCACGGAGACCGAGTGGGCCGTCCTCACTGGAGGCAACCGCCACGGGGACTTCGCCTACGACACCAACTCCGTGGCCTGGTACCTCAAGAGCCAGGGGTACACCGCCAACGGCTCCCACCCCTGCCGGGACTGGTTCTACAACCGCCTGACGGTGAACCCCAACCTGGGCCTGGATGACTACCTCTTCACCGACAACTACTACGAGCAGTTCATCGCCGAGGGGGAGGATGTGGCCTACGACGACGTGTTCTTCCCCGATCTGGAGGCGCGGCTCACCGAGTACTTTGCCACCAACGAGGCCCCCCTCTTCTCCTTCAACGTCACCTACCAGGGCCACGGCCCCTATGACACCGACCGGGTCTGGGGCAGCGGGGATTACTGCACCGGGGACTACCAGCAGACCACCCTCAACGCCCTGAACAACTACTTCCTCCACATCGAAAACACTTCCGATTGGGTGGAGCAGTTCGCCGACTACCTGGATACCCTGGACGAGCCGGTGGTCCTCCTCCTCTACGGGGACCACAAGCCCTGGATGGGCAACAACGGGTCCATGTACGCCGAGCTGGGCATCAGCTTGGACACCACCACCGAGGAGGGGTTTCGGAACTACTACTCCACCTGGTACCTCATCTGGGGCAACCAGGCCGCCAAGGACCTGCTGGGGGAGGACTTCCAGGGCCAAGGGCCGGACCTGTCCCCCTGCTTCCTGATGAATGAGGTCTTTGCGCTCATCGGCTGGGAGGGCTCTGCCTACATGCAGGCCCAGCGGGAGACCGCCCACACCCTCCCCGTCCTCCACACCACCGGCTGGGTGGAGGAGAACGGGGTGCTCACAGCCACTCCTTCGGAAGAAGCCCAGGCGCGGGTGGAGGAATTCCAAAACCTCTCTTCCTATGATCGGAACCATTTTGCGTATTGAATTTTGGGAGGGGCGAGAGAGGTTGGCGCTTCGTTCGGGGCGGCAGAGTACGGGGGTGTCAAGTATTCTGCTTGGTGTGAGGCCCCTCCCAAAATTGGGGGATGCACCCCGAACCGCGCCGGCGAAGCCGGCACTCTCGGGGTGAGAGGAATATTTTCCCCGGTACATGCCCGGGGAAAATATGATTGAAATTTTTTCCGCCGGCTGCGGCCGGCGGAACTCTGCGAGGCGTGCCCTGCCGGGCGAGGGGCGTTGGACGGAAAGGTGGGTTAGGGCCTTCGGGTTTTTTGCGGGCTGCCGCCCGGACCTGCTTGCCCTGCCGGGCGAGTCCGTTGGACGGTTGGGTGCGTGGGAACCTATGGGTTTTTGCGGGCTGCTGCCCGGACCTGCTGCTTTTCCGGGGCAGGCGATGGGACGGAAAGGGGGATGGATACCCTTAAGGAGGCGACCCACGCCCAAAGTCAGCCGCGCTGACATCGAAGGAGACGAAAGGGGGAGAGAGCGGGGGCTCTCTCCCTTTTGCCTGAGAATGGGGGTCCAACGTCTCCCTCTGCCTGGGGTCCGGTGGGCGGGGCCCTTGTCCCTGTCAGGGTGCGATAACCGCACAAATGCCTGCTCTTTTGGTGGGCTTTTCTTGAAAAAAAGGGAAAAAACCTCCCATCTCTCTTGAGATAAGGGAGGTTTTATGGTATCCTTTATGATGTAATGATAGTAGCATTTTTCTTTCATCCTCTTTTGAGAGGACAGTTGGAAGGATAGAAATTTACCGGAAAACAGAGGACCCAACCATGAAATATCAGCAGTGGAATATCGCACAGCGGTCGCAGGAGACCTGCCAGACCATGGAACGGCAAGGCGTTCCCTTTCTGGTTGCTGCCACCCTTTGTGCCCGGGGTATGACCGACCTGAACCAGGTCAAGGCCCTCCTTTCCAGCGGAGAGGACCAATTGCAAGATCCCTTCTTACTCAAGGATATGGACCTGGCCGTGGCGCGCATTGGCCGGGCCCTGCGCAACGGAGAAAAGATGGCAGTCTATGGGGACTATGACGTGGACGGCATCACCTCCACCTGCCTGCTCACCCACTACCTGCGGGACCAGGGAGGGGACGTGTGCTACTATATCCCCAACCGCCTGTCCGAAGGCTATGGGGTGAACCGGGAGGCGGTGGACCGCCTGGCCCAGGAAGGGGTTCGCCTCATCGTCACCGTGGACTGCGGCATCACCGCCGTGGAAGAGGTGGAGTACGCCAAGGAACTGGGCATCGACCTGGTGATCACCGACCATCACGAGTGCAAGGAGGAACTCCCCGCCGCCGTGGCGGTGGTGGACCCCCACCGGAAAGACTGCCCCTACCCCTTCAAAGACCTGGCCGGGGTGGGCGTGGCCCTGAAACTGGTGATGGCCCTGGGAGGCGAGAAGCGCTACCACGCCCTCTTCCAGGAGTACGCCGACCTGGCCGCCGTGGGCACGGTGGCCGACGTGATGAAGCTTTTGGGGGAGAACCGCACCATCGTCCGGGTGGGGCTCAACCACCTGAAAAAGACCCGCCGCCGGGGGCTGTACGCCCTGATGGTGGAGGCGGGCACCCTGAACCGGGCCATCAACTCCACCACCGTGGGGTACTGCCTCTCCCCTCGGATCAACGCCGCCGGCCGCATGGGCCAGGCGGCCATGGCCGTGGAGCTCATCCTCACCGAGAACACCCACCAGGCCGAGACTATGGCCCATGCCCTGTGCGAACTCAACCGCCAGCGCCAGGCCGTGGAGCTGGAGGTCTTTAACCAGTGCCTGGCCATGCTGGCCGGGCGGAAGCAGTACGACTGCCTGGTGCTGGCGGACAAGGCCTGGCACCAGGGGGTGGTGGGCATTGTGGCCTCCCGCCTGGCCGAGCAGTACGCCTGCCCGGTATTTATGATCTGCCTGCAGGAGGACGGCCGGGGCAAGGGCTCCTGCCGGTCCTGCAAGAACTTTAACCTCTTCTCTGCCCTGGAGCAGTGCGCCGACCTGTTGGAGGACTACGGCGGCCACGCCCTGGCGGCAGGGTTCACCATTCGGGAGGAGAACATCCCCGCCTTCCGCACCCGGATGCGGGAGATCGTCCGCACCGACATGGGTGGGGAGGAGCTGGTCTCCACCCTCCAGATCGACGGGGAGATCCCCAACACCGCCCTCCTCACCGTGGAGGAGGTGGAGGGCCTGTCCATGCTGGAGCCCTACGGCGCCGGCAACCCTAAGCCCGTCTTTTCCCTGTCCGGGGTGACGGTGACCTGCATGTCCGACGTGGGCGGCGGCCGCCACCTGAAGATGCGGGCCAGCCGGGATGGGCGCACGGTGGACATGATCTTCTTCTCCATGACCCGGGCCAAGTCCGGGCTGAACGTGGGGGACCGGGCCGACGTGGCCTTCTACCCCCAGATCAACGACTACCGGGGGTCCCGGACGGTGCAGCTCCACCTGGTGGACCTGCGCCCCTCCTACACCGCCCAGCAGGTGAGCGAGCAGGCCCTGTACCGGAAGTTCGCCCGGGGGGAGGCCATCTCCCCCTACGAGGCCCGGCAGATGATCCCCCAGCGGGAGGAGTTCGCCGCCGTGTGGCGGTACCTGGCCAGCCACAGCGGGGACGTGACGGAGATCCCCGTGAGCCTGGCCCGGAAGATCGCCAAGGAAAACGACCTGTGGGAGTCCACCCTGCGCACCATGGTCTGCCTGGAAGTGCTGGAGAGTTTCGGCCTGGTGACCATCCAGAAAGGGGAGGGGGGCACCCTGCACATCCGCCTGCGGAAGCGGCGGGAGGGGGGAAAGCTGGCCTTTTACCAGTCCCCCATCATCCAGCGCCTGCAGACCATTGCCTGGGGCGAGGGAGGAAGAAGCAGTCCCCGTTCCTGACCACGGGCCAGGAGAGAGGGCCCGGGAGCGGGGAAAACCGGAGAGAGACGCGGAAAAGAAAGGGAGCTGCGTATGGAGGACAAGTTAGATAAGTTAGAACAGAACCGCTCATTCACGCCGGCGGAGGTCCAGGAGACGCCGGAGGAAACGCCGGACCCCTTCGTCAAGCTGGAGGCCCGGTACCAAGAGCTGGACGAGAAGATCCAAAAGTACTGCTCCCCCGAGGAGCGGGCACGGATCCGGACGGCCTTTGAATTCGCCCGGGACAGCCATCAGGGGCAGCTGCGGAAAGACGGCTCCCCCTACATTACCCACCCCCTGGAGGTGGCCCACCTGGTGGCCGAACTGGGGCTGGACAGCGACTCCATCATGGCGGCCCTCCTTCACGACACCATCGAGGACACCGAGGCCACCCATGAGGAGGTGGCCAAACGCTTCAGCCCCACCGTGGCCGACCTGGTGGAGGGGGTCACCAAGCTCACCAAAATGAACTTCGCCTCCACCGAGGAGAAGCAGATGGAGAACCTGCGCAAGATGCTTATGGCCATGGCCAAGGATGTGCGGGTGATCCTCATTAAGATCTGCGACCGGGTGCACAACATCCGCACCCTGGAGTACCAGAGCGAACGCAAGCAGCGGGAAAAGGCCCTGGAGACCTTGGAGATCTACGCCCCCATCGCCCACCGCCTGGGCATGCAGCGGATGAAGTGGGAGATGGAGGACAAGTCCCTCATGTACCTGGACCCCGTGGCCTATCGGGACATCTCCGACGAGCTGGCCCGCCAGGCCGCTGCCCACGCCACCTTCATGGAAAACATCCAGGAGGAGATCACCGCCCGCCTGGAACAGGAGGGCATCAAGGGCACCGTCTATGGCCGGGTGAAGCACGTCTACTCCATCTACCGGAAGATGTACGCCCAGAACAAGGAACTCAGCGAGATCTTTGACCTCTACGCCTTCCGGGTCATCGTGGACGACATCCCCACCTGCTACAGCGTCCTGGGGTGCATCCACGACATGTATAAAATGGTCCTGGGCCGGTTTAAGGATTACATCGGAACCCCCAAGCCCAACATGTACCAGTCCCTCCACACCACCGTCATCGGTAAGGAGGGCATCCCCTTCGAGGTGCAGATCCGCACCTGGGAGATGCACCACATGGCCGAGTACGGCGTGGCGGCCCACTGGAAGTACAAGCAGGGCCTGAAGAACAAGAAACTGGGCACCGAGGACACCTTCGCCTGGATCCGCCGCCTGCTGGAGAACCAGCAGGACACCGAGTCCGGGGAGTTCATCCGCAGCTTGAAGGTGGACCTCTTCGCCGACGAGGTTTTTGTTTTTACCCCCAACGCGGAGGTCATCAACCTCCCCGCCGGGGCCACCCCCATCGACTTTGCCTACGCCATCCACTCCGCCGTGGGCAACTCCATGACCGGGGCCAAGGTCAACGGCCGCATCGTGGGCTTTGACTACCAGCTGAAATCCGGGGAGATCGTGGAGATCATCACCTCCAAGAACGCCAAAGGCCCCAGCCGGGACTGGATGAAGCTGGCCAAGAGCAACCAGGCCCGGGCCAAGATCCGCCAGTGGTTCAAGCGGGAAAAGCGGGAGGAGAACGTGGCCCACGGCCGGACCATGTTCGAGAGCGAGCTGAAGCATTTGGGCATCACCATCGCCATGCTCACCACCGAGGAGATGCTCCCCCACATCCTGGAGAAGGTCCGCTTCAACTCCCTGGAGGAGATGTACGCCGCCATCGGCTATGGCGGGGCCTCCGCCCAGAAGTGCGCCAACCGCGCCCGGGAGGAGCTGGTCCACCAGGACCGGCAGCAGGGGGAGAAGCTGGCCGCCCAGCGGGCCGCCGCCCAGCAGGCCGCGGAGGAGAAGGAGCCGGCCGCCCTGGACTCCGGGGTGGCCAAGGCGGGCAACAAGAAGCACTCGGTCTCCGGGGTCATCGTCTCCGGGATGACGGAGTGCATGGTGAAGTTTGCCAAGTGCTGCACCCCCGTGCCTGGGGACCCCATTGTGGGCTTCATCACCCGGGGGTACGGGGTGTCCGTCCACCGGGCGGACTGTCCCAACGCCGTGACGGGGATGCAGCATCCCCAGGAGAAGGACCGGTGGATCAAGGTCAGCTGGGACCCCGACAGCCTGAACACCTACAAGACCTCCCTGGACCTCATCGCCAAGGACCGCCCCGGCCTGGCCATGGACATCACCACGGTGATGGCCTCCTCCAAGATCAACATCCTGGGGATGAATGTCAACGTCCTGCCGGACGGGTACGCCAAGATGAACCTGGTGGTGGAGGTCCGCGCCCAGAGCGAGGTGACCACCATTATGAACAAGCTCAACCAGGTGCGGGGGGTTTACCAGGTCTCCCGCGTCAGTGGGTGAGGGGATACAGACCCTTTGGGGGCTGCTGCTAAATCGGCAGGTGGTCCCGTTTGGACCATCGCAGGGTGGGCCCTGCAAGGTGGTTCCCGCCCGGTCCCGGGCGGGGGAT
>OGGQ01004995.1_pt1 | contig 10124 bp, 9 predicted proteins | sample 1571191 | NCBI WGS metagenome assembly OGGQ01 (sample SAMEA2582061, study PRJEB24529) | metagenome | biome: Human gut stool | place: China | collected 2011
GCTTCCGGAGCACGTGGCATCCACCGTTGCACTGATTGTTAATGAGCTGGTGACAAACAGCATCAAATATGCCTTTTGGGACCGTGAGGAAGGCAGCATTTTCCTGACGATAGAAAAGGGAGAGGAATACTCCTGGGTTACGGTCAGGGATGACGGCTGCGGAATTGATGAAAAAAGCGGTGACCGATCCGGCAAGGGCCTTGGATTAAAGCTTGTGGACAGCCTTGTGAAATCTAGCCTTAAGGGCACGCTAACGATTGAAAGCGGGGAGGGGACCGCCGTCAGATTTTCTGTCTTCCATTAACTGGTATTTTCTTGACAAATTAATCACAAAGTGCTATGATCTATTTCAGTTAAAGGGATATCACTTTAGCGGTAAAATTTAATATAAGATGATATGCAACGGCGTATATCAGTACCACAGAAAGGCATCGAAGCCCAGAAACTTTTTACAGAGTTTTTGGGCTTTTTTATTGCTTATGATCTGCGTGGATTTTCGGACGTTACCTGGAGTTGTGGCCCAGTTAAGGGCTCTAGGGCCTTTATATGGGTCTCTCCCGGCGGCGGTTTTACAACTGCCGGAAAAAACTTACGAAAAGGAGTCGTTTCATAATGGAAAACAAGCAAAATAAGGGCGGCGGTTTAAACAAGAGCTTGAAACTCATCTTTGTTTATACAGTTGCTACGGGTTCAATTTTTACGTTCGTAAACTATTGGGATTCTGTCTTTTACGGATACTGCGGAAGCGGTACATTCCTTGCATTTGCACTGATGACAGTGGCTATTCTTCCGGTAGCCCTTGTATACAGTGAACTGGCATCTCTGTTCCATACATCAGGCGGAGAGCTGATCTATAACACAGTTGGTATCAACAAGCACGTAGGTTTCCTTGCTTCCTGGCTGATCATGGCAGCGTGGATCTCTGTTCCGCCGGCTGTTGTTATGGCGATCATGACATGGGTAAATAAGACCTTTGCCCTGGGACTTGGAACATGGCAGATGGTAGGCTGTGCAGCGGTTCTTTTAGTACTGTATTTCTTTATGAGTATCCAGAATGTACAGTTCTTAGTTAAGGCTCAGGCAGGTATGTTGTTCTGCAACATTACCGTTACAATTTTAACAGGATTTATCCTTCTGTTCTCCGGTCACTGGCATATTTCAAATTTTGGAAATATTTTCCAGTCTACTCTGGACTCCGTATATGGTATTCCTGGATGGGTCATTGGCATGGCACTTCTGATCACACCATACTTCGGATTTGAAACAGTACCTCAGATGGTTGAGGAAGGTGACTTCCCGATCAAGAGTTCCAAGAAAGCAATCTGCGGTTCCATTTTAACCTGTGGCTGCATTTATGTGTTCTATTATTTCTGCGTAGCAGGTCTGGATGGATTAAAGGATGTGTATACAAACTTTGCACAGGATGGTTTCTTAACCATTGCTACCATGCAGAATGTACTGGGCTGGACATTCTGGCCGATCATTGTAGGTATCCTTTCCTGCCTCTTAGGTATGGGCGCTTCCTTACTGGGTTTCTGGATGTCTACCGTCCGTATGCTGTACTCTATGGCAAATAAGAACTTCCTGCCAAAGGTATTCGCAGCTGTAAACAAAAATCAGCAGCCAATGCTTCCAAACGTATTCCTGCTGGTATTATCTCTTATCTTTATCGTACTTCAGAACTCCTCAGACTTTATGAGCGCGTTCTTCAACCTGATGAGCTTTGGCTGTGCATGTGCATATGCGCTGACCATGGTCTCCGCAGTATGTATTCATAGAAAACATCCAGACTGGAAGAGTTCCAACACCGTAAAGGGCGGTGATGCGTTCCGTCTCTTTGCAATGTGTATCGCAGTTGCTATCGCATTCTTCTGTACACTGGGACAGGGAATTGATTCCTGGATCTGCTTTGGCGTATATCTGGGTGTAGGTGTTGTGATCTGGCTTTGGATGGTACTTGTAAACTGGAAGAAACATCCGGTAGAGATCGAGACTCCGGATGGTATCCAGAAGTTCTAAAAGAAAGTTGAGAAAAGTTTAAATGACATGGCAGACATGCCTGGATAAAGAAGGAGCATAAAAACATGTCTGATACAAAAAATACAGAAAATGAGTCTGGCGGACTGAAGAAAAGTCTTCGTCTGATCTATGTATATGCCATTGCCGCAGGTGCTATTTTCACCTTTATCGGATATTGGGATACCATTTTCTATGAATATTGTGGTGCGGGTACATTTTTAGGATTTATCCTGATGACGCTGTTGATCCTTCCGATTGCTATGGTCTACTGCGAACTGGCACCGTTGTTTCCAAGGGCAGGAGGAGAGCTGATCTACAATACAGTAGGTATTAATAAACATATTGGTTTCTTCTCTTCCTGGCTGATCATGGCAGCCTGGATCGCAGTTCCGCCGTCTGCAGTTATGGCCATTGTCCAGTGGATGTTCCATGTACTTCATATCCAAAGCAGCTTCCTTCTTATTGAAGGAGTTGCTCTGGTAGCTCTTATTGGTTATTGTGCTCTGAGCCTGCAGAATGTGGAGATCGCCGGTAAGATCCAGTTGTACATGCTCATGTTTGCCATTGCAGGTTGTATTGTGGCAACGGTAGCCTTCCTGTTCTCAGGAGTATGGAGTTTTGATAACTTTAAGAACTTTTTCTATTCACAGGTGGGCAGCCATTTTGGCATCCCGTCCTGGATCATAGGAATGGCTCTTTTGATCACTCCGTTTTTCGGATTTGAAACAGTGCCGCAGATGGTAGAAGAGGGAGACTTCCCAATTAAAGACTCTAACAAAGCCATCCTCGGTTCCATCGTTTCCTGCGGTGTTGTATATTCCCTGTTTTTCTTCGGACTGGGCGGCATGCCGGTACAGCCTTTGGTAGAAGAAGGGGGCGCAGCTGTTAATGGTTTTCTGGCCATCACCATGATGGAGCAGTTAGGCGGCGGCTGGGGTGTATTTGCAGTGATCTTTGGTATTGCAGCGATCCTTTGTGCCATTGGCACCTGCTTACTTGGTTTCTGGCTGTCAACCGTTCGTCTGATGTATGCAATGGGAGAAAACAATTTCCTTCCAAAGGCATTTACAAAATTAAACAGTCATCAGCAGCCGGTATTACCAAATATCCTGCTTCTCATCATATCCCTGGTATTCCTGCTTTTGCAGAATGCCACCACCTTTATGAATGACTTTTTCAATCTGATGAGCTTTGGCTGTGCCTGCGCATATGCGCTGACGATGATCTCAGCAATGCGGATCCACAAGAAATATCCAAACTGGGTATCTCCTTATAAATTAAAAGGTGGAAATTTCACAAGAGTATTAGCTCTTATCATTGCAGTAGTCATCGCTTTCTTCTGTACGTTAGGACAAAGCGCTGGTTCCTGGAAGTCATTTGGAATTTACCTGGGAGTAGGAGTCCTCTTATGGCTGTGGATGGTCCTTGTAAACTGGAAAAAACATCCGGTAGAGATCGAAACAGTGGAAGGCTTAAAGAAGTTTTAGAAACTTAATTTTGAACCTGTACGGGAAACCGTCTGGCATATATAATAACTATAATAGTTAAAACAATAACAATTTTTTATATGTAAAGGAGAATGTAAAATGGCTAAATTGGATGGTAAGGTTGCATTAATTACAGGAGCTGCTGCAGGACTTGGTGAAGGTATTTCTACCGCATACGCAAAATACGGCGCAAAGCTGATCATGGTAGACTTATCCCCAGAAGTAGAAAAGACTGCTGAAAAGCTGAGAAAAGAGTATAATGCAGAGATCATCACAGTTGTTGCAAACGTAGCTGACCGCGCTCAGATGGATGCAGCTGCTGCACAGGGTGTTGAAAAATTTGGTGAGATCAATGTTGCATGCTGCAACGCAGGTGTATGCCGTCTGGCTCCTTTTGAGGAAATGGATGATAAGACCCGTGATTTCCACATTGATGTAAATATCAAGGGTGTTTGGAACACCTGTAAAGCTGTTATTCCTTACATGTTAAAACAGGGCGGCGGCAACATCGTTATCGCTTCTTCTGTAACCGGTGATATTGTTGCTGATGCTGGTGAAGCAGCATACGCTATGACAAAGGCTGCATTAGTTGGTCTGACCAAGTGCCTGGCAGTTGAGTATGCAAGCCGCAATATCCGTGTAAACTGCTCACAGTTAGGATATGCACGTACACCAATGGTTGAGAAGATGGCAGTTGAGTCCAATCCTGAGAACCCAGAGGCAGCTATTGCAGATATCGCTGTAGGTGTTCCTATGAAGCGTCTTGCAAAACCGATCGAAGTTGGCGAACTGTTCGCATTCCTTGGAAGCGACGAATCCAGCTACCTGACCGGATCCCAGATCGTTATCGACGGTGGCAGCACACTGCCAGAGACCATGTCTATTGGTACCAACTAAAAATAACTTGAAAATCAAATAAAACCGCACTATAATAGTAAAGAACTGGAAAAGGGGAGCTGGCAGTCAGTCGGCTGAGAGTGGGATGTGTTTCCCAGACCCGTAACCTGATTTGGATAATGCCAACGTAGGGATATAAAACCGAGGTCTTTTTAGAGTGTGATCTTAGCGGATATGTCTGTTGCAGGCATATCCGCTTTTTCGCGTGCAATGAGCCAAAGTCCGCGCTTGCGGGAGACCTTGGCGAATGCCGCGAAAACCGGAAAAATGCGGAGCTTTTTTCCGGTCTTAGGTCTTCCAGGCGGCATATTGGGGGCACCACCTTATGTCGCATAATAAAACGTGGCCTGCAGTAGAACATGTTAAACGTACATTGTATACACTGTGGGAATGCTGAGAAGGGAGAAGACGATTATGAAAACAGCATTAACGATCGCCGGGAGTGATTCCAGCGGAGGCGCCGGTATTCAGGCCGACATTAAGACAATGATGGCAAACGGAGTATTTGCCATGAGTGCGATCACAGCACTGACTGCGCAGAACACAACAGGAGTAGAGGCAATTTTAAATGCCACTCCGGAATTTTTAGGACAGGAATTAGACTGTATTTTTACTGACATTTATCCGGATGCAGTAAAGATCGGTATGGTATCAGACAAAGAGCTGATCTGCATGATCGCGGCAAAGTTAAAGCAGTATGATGCGAAAAATGTAGTAGTAGATCCGGTCATGGTAGCGACCAGCGGAGCGAGACTGATCAGTGAAGATGCTATTGAGACTTTAAAGGCAGAATTATTCCCGCTGGCAAAGATCCTTACACCAAATATACCGGAAACAGAAGAACTGACGGGAATGAAGATCACATCTGCCGCAGATATGGAAGCTGCCGCAAAGAAGATCTCTGAGACATATAACTGCGCCGTACTGTGCAAAGGCGGACATAAGTTAAATGACGCCAATGACCTGCTTTGGAGCGAAGGAAAAGGACGCTGGTTTGCAGGAAAGCGTATTGATAATCCAAATACCCATGGAACAGGCTGTACTTTATCATCTGCCATTGCTTCCAACCTGGCAAAAGGCTTTGATCTGGAAACTTCCGTAGAGCGTGCAAAGGACTATATTTCAGGCGCTTTGGCAGCAATGCTGGATCTTGGAAAAGGCAGCGGCCCTATGGATCATGGTTTTGCCATTGATAATGAATACACGAGGGAGGCAAAGTAAGAATGGAAAAGAAAACTTCCCTTTTTGATAATGGACTGATCTGGTTTGGCGCAGGTGTTTCCCTGGCTGAGATCCTGACAGGTACTTATTTTTCCACCCTGGGATTTGGCCGTGGACTTGCGGCTATCTTACTGGGACATGTGATCGGCTGCGTTCTTCTGTTTTTGGCAGGCGTCATCGGCGGAAACAGCCGTTTAAGTGCTATGGAGACAGTAAAGAGCAGTTTCGGTAATAAGGGCGGACTGTTTTTTGCCCTGTTAAATGTATTACAGCTGGTTGGCTGGACCGCGATCATGATCTATGACGGCGCACTGGCAGCAGGCGGTATCTTTTCTTCCGGACACTGGATCTGGTGCCTGGTTATCGGCGTTCTGATCATTGTATGGATCATGGTAGGTATCACCAATCTTGGAAAGATCAATACCGTTGCAATGACAGCTTTGTTTTTACTGACACTGGTACTGTGCAAGGTGATCTTTTTCAGTGGAAACAGTATTCTTACAGAGCCGGATGACAGCCTTTCCTTTGGTGCTGCTGTAGAACTGGCAGTAGCTATGCCATTATCATGGCTGCCGCTGATCAGTGACTATACCAGAGAGGCAGAGAAGCCTGTGGCAGCAACTGCAGTCAGCGCTGTTGTATACGGTCTGGTAAGCTGCTGGATGTATCTGATCGGTATGGGCGCATCTATCCTCACTGGTGAGTCTGACATCGCCCAGATCATGTTAAAGGCCGGTTTAAGTGTGATCGCCCTGATCATCGTAGTATTTTCAACTGTAACAACTACCTTCCTGGATGCTTATTCTGCAGGTATCTCCAACGAGTCCATTTTCCCACAGTTTAAGGGACAGTATGTGGCAGTAGCTGTTACGGTTGTGGGAACCATTGGCGCTATTGTGTTCCCAATGGATGATATTACCGGATTTTTATATCTCATCGGTTCTGTATTTGCGCCAATGATCGCCATTCAGATCGCAGATTATTTTATTTTACACAGAGACAGAAGAAAAACTGCATTTGATACCAGAAACCTGGTGATCTGGGTCATCGGTTTTGTTCTGTACCGTATCCTGATGAATGTGGACCTTCCTGTAGGAAATACACTGCCGGATATGATCATTACCATTATTTTGTGTGTGATCGCAGGTGCGGTATTACATTGAGGTAACAAACATAAGAAAATCCCCGTGTCTGTACATATTTGTACATAGACACGGGGATTGTTGTTATCTACCTGGAAAAACTATCAGGTGACATGTCTGTTTAGTCTAAATCTGTATCAGGTGGTGCTCAATTCCTTCGCTCTTTAATATAGCTTCTTCCCTCTGATGACAGGTAAAGATGATACACTGGCTGTCCCAGGCACCTGCAAGCCATTTTAAGGCAGTTTTTAAACGGTCATCGTCATAGAGGACGAAACTGTCATCAAAGATCAGTGGCATGGTGCCGCGGTCGCTGATAACCAGCTTTGCTGCGGCAAGACGAACTGCAAGGTAGATCTGGTCCATAGTTCCGCTGCTGACCTGGTCAATAGGCACCAGACGGGTTGGTGTGTTCATAAAGATATTTAAGTTCTGGTCAATGCTCATACTGCGGTAGATGCCGCCGGTAATACCTTCGATCAGTTCAGATGCAGTTTTATTTAAGTAAAGACCAAAAGAGTCGCGGATGGAAGTAGATAAATGGGTCATGGTTTCCTGGGCCAGATCAAGAGCATCTAATTCTTCCTGAATGCGCTCATTTTCTGTCAGAACATGTTTTAACTGCTCTGCCTCATTCTTTTTGGCAGACAGCTGTTCTAATTTCTGTTCCAGTTCCCACTGAAGCCGTTGCTGTTTCTCGATCTCGTCTGATACGCATTCTTCTTTTTCCTGGAGCCTGCTGATATCAGCTGCCATGGTATTTAAGGTATTTTCAGACTGTTCCACAGCCTTGCTTAAACGCAGGAAACCGGCCAGTTTTCCCTCTAACGCTTCCATTGCCTCTTCAGAAATAGAAGGGTCCTGCAGATGCTTTGAAAAGATCTCCTGAAGCTGTCTGGTTTCTGTATCCAGCTGCTTTTTAAAATGGCGGCTGCGGGCAAGTAGCATACTGCCGGCTACAGCAAACAGGATACCGCAGAGAATGGCTAATAAAGCAGGGATCTTTATAAGAGATCCAGAAAGCTGTAAAAACCGGGGCGCAAATCCTGAAAGCAGGGAAATGGCAGTATTTGGGAATAAGAGGAGGAACAGACCGCTTGCCAGCCCGGGGACTGCCATCAGAAACAGAAAAACAGCTCCGATCGTGCGGGAATGTTTGCTGCAGGCTTCTAAGGCGTTGTTGTAATCCTGGTAGTGTTTCCGGGCTTCTTCTGTATATTTTTCTACAGAGGCCTGATTTTCAAACTGGCTGTTGACCAGGATCTGCCGGCCTTTAGCCGCTTTTTCCAAAAGCACTTCTTTTTCTTTTTGCTTTTTATCCAGATCATTCTTTAACTGTCCCTTTTCCTGGCGCCTGGCTGTAAGGTGGTTGGCATATTCAGGGGCAGAGATCTCCTGCTCGATCTTGCGGATCTCACCAAGAATATTGGCATAACTTTTAGCTGCTTCCGGAACAAAATGGGCTTCCAGCTGCTTGCGCTGGTTTTTTAAATAAGCGCTGGCTTTGGTGATATTTAAAGCAATGCTTCCGGAAGTGTTCAGATTTGCGATATAATTTCGCAGTTCCGAGACCATTCCGCCGTCAGTGGCACATTTTAACTGACCGATACTGATGGTATTGTCATAGGCAGTTTCAGACAGGCCGCAGCGCAGCTTGTCCAATAATGCAGTTGTATTTTCTTCTTCTTTTCCTGAGGTTTCGTTGATCACGCACAGGCGCTTGTCCCCCTTCTGGAAACGGCGCTCAATGCGGTAAACTTCCCCGTCACATTCAACCCGCAGGAAACCTTCATAGACCCCGCTCTGGGTCCAGGGCTGAAATTTGGAATAGGTATCATTTTTAGAAGCGCGGCCCCGCTGGCGCTCAATGCCAAAGAGCATGCCCTTGATAAATGTATGTAAAGTGGATTTTCCGGCTTCATTTTTTCCATAGACTACATTTAAGCCATCTTCAAAGGAAATGTCCCTGTCATGAAATTTTCCAAAGCCGTCAATATGCAGACTGAGTATCTTCATTGGGTCAGCTCCTTTCGTCAGTAGTGTGGAGTAAGGCATTTACTCCATAATACAGTGCTTTTTTCTCTACAGGACTCATATCTTCTTTCTGAAGTGCCTGGAGCTTGCCCCACAGTTTGTTTGTAGCTTCTGTAGGTCCTTCCAGGAAAGAAGCATCACCGTCATATGGTGTATAGTTCATTCCAATAAAGTTACGTACATCGATTTTTTCTTTCCAACGGTTGCCCTTAAAGCCATTCCACTGTTCGAAATTTTTCATTCTTTTACCTCTTTCTCTAAAATATTTCCGCGCATCTCTCACTAGTCTGGAGTGAGATAATAAAATGTAAATTGTACTTATTTAGGACACTTTTCTGTCCACGCTGTCAGTATACGTAAACCTGAGTGTTATGTCAATTAATTTCCCTTATGATTTTAATTAAATACAATTCTGATAGCTTTTCGCCGGAGTTTGCTTCTTTATTGTACTTTATCGCGTACATTAAGACTTTTTTGTATTTTTATAAATACAAAAAGATACCGGTCAGGAAGTCCTCTGGACAATCTGACCGGTATCTGATTCTTGATATTTTATGTAAACTATATTATTCCCTGCCAAGCGGATATTAGCCTGACCTGCAGAAGCCAAAATACAGCAGGAAAAAATCGGGCGTGTCGGAACAATCTAACGGTTATTGATCGCTGTTACAAGTGCATCAATAGATGCGCGAATGATATCCGCGTCTACGCCTGCACCCCAGGCAAGGGTTCCATCCGGCTTTTTGATACCGACATAAGCAATAGCTTTGGAACTTGAACTGCGCTCCAGCGCATGCTCCTGATATGTTTCCAGGGAATATTTCAGCTCATATGCCTTCTTCAGTGCATTGCTGACTGCATCCAGACGTCCGTTTCCGGTTGCCTCTGTAGTAATAGTCTTTCCGTTAAAGGTAGATGTTACCTGTGTCGTAATGCCTCCATCTTTCTGCTGGAAATGCACTTCATTGACACTATATGGTTCTACAACATTCTCAAATGTAGATTTAAACAGATTAAAGATTTCATCCGGATGGAGTTCTTTATGACTGTGATCGGAAACAGCTTTTGCTGCATACCCCATAGCTTCACGCATCTTAGGCGGCAGGTTCAGGCCGTATTTTGTTTCCAGGATATAGCCAACTCCACCTTTACCCGACTGACTGTTGATACGAATAACATCTGCATCGTAATTTCTTCCAACATCAGTCGGATCGATCGGCAGATATGGTACCGTCCAGCGATTCGGATCTTTTTCATCTCTCCAGTGCATTCCTTTTGCAATTGCATCCTGGTGAGATCCTGAGAATGCCGCAAATACCAGTGC
>OGGQ01004997.1_pt1 | contig 10123 bp, 7 predicted proteins | sample 1571191 | NCBI WGS metagenome assembly OGGQ01 (sample SAMEA2582061, study PRJEB24529) | metagenome | biome: Human gut stool | place: China | collected 2011
CCTCATACTGCATTCTCTCTCTTAACTTGTCCTCAAACAGGTAAGTGTTAAAGGTGCGGATCACATCATCCATTTCAGTGGTAAAAGAAACAATTTCGGAGTAGGCTTCCTGACGGACCTGGTTTTTGGTAGTCGCTCCATTAAAACAATCATTGAGCTTTGCAGCAATATAGCGTTTTTTCCTGGTGTACTCTTCCTTAAAAATAGTTTTGAAGGAGTTGGCATGATCCAAAATCTGCTTTACCACACCTGGTTTTACATATTTTGGTAAACCGGCAAGTAATTCTTTAAATGTGAGTTTGGCCACGGCCAGCTTTGCAGAACTCTGAAGTTCAGTGGTGATCGCTTCACAAAGAAGCATAAGGATCACTCGTAGCTCATTAATGGATTTGATCTGCAGGAGCTGCTCAAGCAAATCATATGTACACTGGATATAACCACCGCCAAGACCGATAGGATTATACATTTTGGTGTAGTCATGGATTGTAAAGGTATACTCTTCTGTGACCGGATCCATAGATACATCAAAAAAGCCGCAGGACTCCAACCGGAGAATATTGCTGCGAACGGTTTTGATGTTACAATCAAGTGCTTGTGCCAGATCTTCCAAATCGAGTGGTGAAGTGATGCCGGTATTTGCGTTGGCATAGAAATGGATCAGAATGAACAGCCGAACAGAGCAGCTTTTTAATAGCTGCTTCTCGAATGAAGTATGAATGATTTTCTTTATGGATGGAATGCTTACATTCGCAAAACGTTTCACTCTGGATCCACCCCCTTTCCGCAATGTAATGTTAATTATAAAGGGAAATAAAAAAATTTGGAATATTGCCAAAGTGTGGGAAAACGGGTAAAAAAGGACTGTTTTGTGAGATGTGTTAATGAGAAAATAAATGGGGAAAATAAGACTGAAAATGGGGGAAGTATTGTAAAATAAGGGTTTTTCCGGGAAAAACTACCGCACTTTACCGAAAATGGTTACCGCACTTTACCGAAAATAGCTACTGCACTTTACCGAAAAATTTACCGCAGTTCTCCGAAAAATATAGCGCAGTTCTCCGAAAAAACTACCGCAGTTCTCCGAAAAAGCTACCGCAGTTTACCGAAAAAGCTACTGCAGTTCTCCGAAAAAGCTTAGCGCAGTTTACCGAAAAGCTATAGTATTTTGCCGAAAGGCTACTGCAGTTTATTGAAAAATAGTTGTATTTGCGCTGAAACGGGCCGATTAGCGCAGTTCTCCGAAAAGTGGAGCATCTAAGCTGGAACTGTTTAGCTAGTGCAGTTTACCGAAAAATAGCTGCATTTGGGCTGGAACTGACCAGATAGCGCAGTTCTCCGAAAAGTTGGTTATCTGGGGCGGAGCCGTTCAGATAGCGCAGTTTACCGAAAAGTAACGCAGCTGAGGTAGAGCCGTTCAGATAGCGCAGTTTACCGAAAAGTAGTACATCTGAGCTGGAGCCGCTTGGATAGCGCAGTTTACCGAAAAATAGCTGCATTTGGGCTGGAACTGGCCGGCTAGCGCAGTTTACCGAAAAGTGGAGCATCTGAGTCGGAGTCGTTCAGATAGCGCAGTTCTCCGAAAAGTAGTGCATCTGAGGTAGAGCCGCTTGGATAGCGCAGTTTACCGAAAAATAGCTGCATTTGGGCTGGAATTGACCGGCTAGCGCAGTTTACCGAAAAGTAGTGTATCTGAGTCGAAGCTGTTCAGATAGCGCAGTTCTCCGAAAAGTGGCTGTATCTGAGCTGCAGCTGTTTAATTACTATACTATGCAAAAATGTATCTGTATTTGAACTGCAGTTGATCGGTTAATGCATTTTCTAAAAATTACTAAAGATATTTGGTTTGAAGTTATGTAGCCACCACATGATAGAAAACCGAGAACAGTATGTCCTCGGTTCGAGTTACTTTTTTTTGATGAAGTGCAGCTTCATTTCGTTTAAAGTACTTACAGTTGGAATTCCCAAAAGTTCTTCAGAGAAAACCATATAAGGATAATGCTCTTTCAATGTAGTCTTTTTTTCCAACAACTCATAAGCTTTCGAAAAAGCACGCTTTAATAGAGTATTTTTATTCGCTGTACGGATTGTATTGTTAAGCGCTTCTACTAATTGAGGAGAGCGATCAAAAATATCCCGAACGGTGATACATACATTTTCGTCTGTAGATTGCTCAATCATTGTCACAATGGCGAAAACAATCTCTACGGCGCGTTTATTTCTTTCTTTAGCAATTGATGTATAAATGATATCGGTATGTTCTGATATTAAGAACTTTGCAGGTTCAGTAATCTTATTTAAGTTGAGTTTTGACTGTCGTACCTTTACATTATACAGTGTCTGAATTAAGCGAAGCATGTAGGGAGAGGAAAAACGTATTGTGTTCGTGGTGTCATCATAACCCAGTGAAACCAAAAGCGGTAAAGCGGATCCGATTCGTTTTGGATATTTTGGATCGCGAATAATCCCGTAGATGGTTTGGAATGCTCCTGTCTTATTTCGCAGCATGATTATATCATTATCACTTAAATTACGTCCTTTCCCCATAAGTTCGGCCAAATCGGGTAAGTAAATAGTAAAACTTTCGTTTATCGCATACTGGTTTTGGTTGATAGTATTTTTAATATCGGCAAGAATAATACTGTAAAATAGTTTTAATAAGGGCAGATCAAATTCACCGATTTCAACAACCTTACCACGACTAATTTCTTCCAGTTTTGCTTCTGATACAGGTACTCCTTCAAAATAAAGTTTTCCGGTATTAGCATCATAATTGAGGCCATCTGTTGATTCCAGAGGTGTTAGATATGCACTTCCGCTTTTGCGTAAACTTAAACCAGATTCATACTCATGATCAATGATCAGGGAGATGTGCTTGGTCAATGAAGTATCGACATAGTCTTTTTTTCTTGTTCGGTTGGTCCTTTTTTTGGTTTCGTGTTCTATGGATTCTAGAGAAGATGCATTAGGTTGTGCGTTGTATGCGTTATCAGCGGCAAAAACCGGCAGCTCCTGAAGAACCACTTTGAGAGCCTCATATACACGATTTTCATTTTCTGTCAAAGGTGGGCCAGACTTCATACGAGCTTGAAGTTCCTGAAAGTGCAGGGCATAATGTTCGGGAATTGGCGCATATACTTTTCCGGTTTCAGGATCCTTTGACCACCACTCATTTTCGGTTTGATAATTGATCTCATGACCAACAGGTACCATCTCGGTTTCAACATCAATGGGGTGCTCTTTTCCATCTTTATCTGTTACTGAAATCTGAACAGTTTTCTTTTTATTTAATAAATCTGAATCTTTTTCCATTATTCACGCTCCTAAAAGCTAAAAAATAAACCCTAGCTTATATTATACAGAAAGAGTGGATTTCCTGCAAGACAAATGAAAGTAGAAGGGGAATTGTTTAAGATTGACTCTTTTGTAAGGTATCATAAGTACTGTGAGAGGTATAAAAAAGAAAAACTGATAAACTGCAGCTTTTATAATTGGCTGCAGTTTATCAGTCTATACATATTAACTATTGAAAACGCTGTGTAGAAATGATATGCACTTTAGGTGTTGAAGGCCGGAAGTTAATGGGCTTCCCAATCATTGTGCATATTCTAGGTTCCTTAGTGAAATCCAACCATTTTAAAATAGAAATCCACCAATTCTTCATTGTCTCCAGCAATCAGTTCAAGAAGCACATATAGTGGATCTTCCTCGTTTCGCAATTTTTCAAGTGATGCAGTAATGGTAGAAATTGTATCTTCGTAGTCATCGGCATCAGTAATATCGTTTAAATTACTAATGTCAATACCCATATTTACAAGTATATTTGCGATTATAGAAACATCCAGATCATCAATGAAATCCATATATATCCCCCTATTCTAAATAAAATTTTTTACAGTATAGTTCCGTAATCATGTGTGATAAGTATTCATGAGGACCATAAACAATTGCGGTTCATGGTCCCTGTGTAGTTAGCAGATTGTAATGTTTTTTATGCCACTTGCAGCAATAAATAACAGGATATCTTCTTTGTATTCTGGCAGCACCTTAAGTAAAAGGTTCTCTTCCTGCGTGATCCACTCAGCAGAAAGAAGTTTTTCCTTTATGACAGGGTCATTGCTGATTCTCTCGGACAAACTTTTTTGTGCAAGTTCTCCCGCAGAAAGAGCCGCAGAAGTTTCAGAAACTGTTGCTGTCTCTTGGAAAGAAGTGCCAGTTTCCTCTGCACTTTCAAAAAATCCGGGTTCGTCCGTATTATCAAAGGAGTCAAAGCCCCAGTCACCAAAAAGTGCGTCAAAATCTGTAGTTTCTGTTTGCGCAACTTCAGAGGTTTTGGAAGGAGTGATTAAAACAGGTACACTCTCCTCGGGTAAGTCGGGCTGAGCAGAGCTATTGGAAGTTATCGGGATATTGGTTTCTGCTTCCAGAGCCGTATCGACCGGTTTCGAAAATCCGACGGATTTTATAGACTTTAGTTCGGCAGACAGCCTGAACATCTGATCTTCCAATGATTTTAATTTTCCAGCAAGACCTGATTCACCAGTGTTCAGATCTTTTGTCGCATGGATATAGGCTGCTATTCCGCTGCCGGCAGCATTTTTTAGTTCATCATTCAGCCAGTTTATTTTAGCAGACAGCTCGCAAAGCCGTTCTAGTGTATAGTTTTCTGCGATAGCTGAAGATGATGATGGCTGCCCTGTTTTGGCCAGCAGCAAGGATGTGGATTCATTTAGGAGCTCTTCCGTAAGGCTTAGAAGAGATTTTCCGCTTTTGGCAATGGAATTTAAAGATTCCAGCAGCTTTGTGTAATTTCCAGAAAGCATCGCTTGGATGATTCGGAGCAGCTCATCTTTTTCAGACATCCCGAGAACAGATCGAACGACATCAGCCGTGATTTCATCTTCGCCATTTGATAGCTGTTCCAGCAGTTTTAAGGCATTTCGCATCGCACCACCAGAATAGGAAGCAATCAGTTCTGCAGCTTCCGGCTGAATACGGATTTGAAATTCTGTCGCAACTTCAAGAAGATGTTCACAGATGATGGCCTCTGGGATCTGCGTGATGGTATAGCAGGCAGATCGCGACCGGATGGTTGGGTTCCGGGATCCGGGCGGCTTCTGTTGTGCAAAGAATGATCAGTGCATAAGCTGGTGGTTCCTCCAGTGTTTTTAAAAGGGCGTTGAAAGCCTGACGGGAAAGCATGTGTACCTCATCAATGATAACGATTTTCCGCTTTCCGAGTGGGCGCTCGTGTAGCCAGTCTGTCAGGTCCCTTACATGATCAACTCCGGTGTTACTGGCACCGTCGATTTCCAGAAAGTCTACAGATCCACTAGATACAGATCTGCATCCATCACAGGTACCGCAAGGATTTCCATTCTTATCTTTGTTTTTACAGTTTGCTGCCGTGGCCACGATCCTGGCAAGTGTTGTTTTCCCGGCCCCGTACTGCCCGGCCAGAATAATTACCTGAAAGAATTTGTCGCGGATGGACTGCATTCTCAGATTATTTACAGTAAATTCCTGCCCCTTTACCTCATCGAAGGTTTTTGGGCGTATCTTGGTATAAAGAGTCATAATTCCCCCTCTTTCATCATCTGGAACAGGAGTTCCAGAAAATCATGTTTTGTGTAGAGTAGCTTTTTGCCCCGGATATTGTGTGCCTGTTCAGAAATCTGGTAAGCCTGTTTAGCAGAAATAGGCAGTTCCGTCATATACGGGAATAATTTGCTTCCAACAAGTTTATGCAGGTATTGATCTGCATAGATGGCTTCCAAAAGCCTCACGATTGCCAGACGGGCGGCCGGTGAAAATGCTTCCAAAGCAAATTCGTCTTTTTCTTTCAGGAGACCGAAGGTTGACAGAAGATCCGCATGATTTTGTTGGTTCAGTGCTTTTATCATTCTGGCGGTCATAGATATGAAAGCGTCATCAGCATTTAGCTGTCGGAATAGTCCGGGACAGCCATTAGAAGCTGTAACCACCTCTAATGATACAAGATCTCCCTGTTCCATAAAAAACTGTGCCATATCATCTTCATTTACCGGAAGAAAACGGATTTCAAAGCATCGGCTGCATACCGTGCGGATCAAAGGCTTGTGTGCTATAAAAATGAATACACATTGCCCGTCTTCCAACTCTTTTAGCAGGCTGTTGACCACGTTTGGGGTCATCTGATTCGCATTATCAATCAAAACAACGCGGCGCACAGTACTGGAATAGGAAATAAATTCTCTTAGGTCCTCCGTATCAGACAATTTGATGCTTGCCTGGTCACAGTCCAGACAGAAAAAATCTGCGCAGGAATGGAGTGGCTTATCAAGTCTGATGTCCAGGAGAAAGTGTGCCAGGATATCTGCACAGGTCCGCTTTCCAGTACCCTGAGGGCCTGACAGAATTAAATGCTGAGCATTTTTTTGTCCTTTGTCCATGTATTGCTTCAGAGCATTTTTCACATATGGGTTTAAAATCAGTTTTTCAAACATTCCTCTCCTCCTCGAAAGACCTCATAACCCAGATAGTCGCAGAAAGCTTTCCGGGTCTTATCGGTCGGATGCATACGGTCAGACTCGAAAAAGATCTGATCGATAGAATTCAGCTCTTTGCTCATTCGTACTGCGTTGGTGACAATAACTGCCTCCTTGGTTTTAGGCGGTGTCGTTCCATTGGCAGCTTCCAGAATATGTAAAAGTGCGGACATATCCGTAACTCGTTTCTCCTGTTCTAATCGGCTGTTTGTGCAGACTGCCATTAAAACCGCATCTGTGGAGGAACTCAAAAGGCGGGCCCGGTCCGTGAAGATGCCTTCCGCAGCGCTGAGTGTGAGCTGGGAAAGCACGCCGCTTGCGTGAAGAAGCGCACCGGCAATGACCAGCGATGGATCCGGCCGGATCACTTCATTTGGGCTGCCTTCGCAGATAGTAAGCGCCATATCAGCCAGGTTTGCAACATTGATGGTATGCTTTAAAAAACCGCCAAAGTATGGATGTGTGGCTTCCTCGGTCAGTGGGAATTCCAAAAACCGTTCGTATCTGGCAGTCCCCATACCGAATACAGCGCAGCATAAACTATACAATTTGGGATCCTCAATTTCATCGAGGAGTTTTTTTAAGAGGGTGATACTTTGTTCTACATCGTAGCTGGACAAAGTAACCCGGAAATCTGCCGGATCGTATGTTTCAGCCGGACTGATCCGGACAATCCGCAGCGTACACTGCTCCCGGAAAAGCTCAACTTTTCCGACAACACGGACAATTTTTCCAACATAGTTATCCGTTTCATCCGAGATGTGTTCGGACCAGCATTTTCCGTATACAATACCACTCTTATCACTGAGCGTAAGGTCCTGCCAGCGCCGGCCATCCGCGATCGACAATTTGACATTCCGAAGTAAAAACTCCGTTGCAATTTCCTTTTCGACCATGTTGGCCAGGTCCTTGATAAAAAATTTCTTCATAATGATATCTCCTCCGTTAAAAAATGCTGATCATAATATTTTTTGATCAGCTCCAATAATTTTTCGTTTTCCGGATAGTCAAATCCTCTTTCAAATTTCAGAAGAGAATTATCTACACCACGAAAACGCGTAAAATACAGTTCCCCGCAGCGGGCAAACACTTCCGTTGGGACCAAATAGTAATCCAGGTTGTATTTGCTGTTTCCATTCAGCCGTGCTTTTAAATCCGGATCTTCACAATCCGAAAGATATTCCTGCAGGCAGGCCTCATACTGAAGCCGGATTTCTTTGAAATCATAGCCTTCACTCAGCATTCCATGAAAGTGATCGTACATGTGCAGAAATTCGTGGACGTAGCTGCTAGGGGAGCGGACATCAATGCATACGCACTGGTAGGCCGGGGAATAAAGGCCGGAAGCATGGTGTCGGCCAAGCTTGCGGAAACGAATGGAAGCATCATAGGGATGCTTTCCCAAAATATCCCCAAGAGCAAGAAATTCTTTTTCCAGTTCCTGCATTTTGTCAAGATCACAGTCTTCGTCTACCTCTATATAGCGGTAAACTGTTAAGAAACGGCTCTCTTTCATGTAATCCTGATGCATTGGCGGAATATTCTTTTTGGTCATAAATGCATTGGCTACCTCTGTGTTATTTCGATGATAGCGCTCATCCGCTTCCTGCATTTTGTGCTGTTCCATCAGGGCTTTTATAATGATGAGATATCCCTCTGGAATATTATCATTACATAGAAAATCCACTGTGCTGATAGAATACTGATTTAAGATCGGCAGGATCTGCTGCAGGAGTGAAAATTGAAATATAATTCCGTGCGCTTGTTGGCCGGCTATTCGCTCCTTTACAGGAATTTCCAGCTTGTCAAAAAATTGCATGACTTCTGGATACAAAACCTGCTCTTTTTCATAAGCATATACGGTACACATTTTCCCAAAAGCCTGGTATCTACGGGCAATTTCATCCAGAATGGACATATAGACCAGGTCATGGTCTTTAGACTCAATGGAATGGATGTAGCGCTTGTATTCAATCCGGATACGTTCTATGACTGCCAGTGTTGCAAGATAATAGGAATCCCATAAGATACATTTTCTCTTATCGTCTTTCAAATAGATTTTGCGGTTCCGGTTTCTGGGCTTTAGTTTTCCGAAGACCAGAAAGTATTCATTTTCAAATACAGTCATTTGAAAAATACAGTCCGTTGGCATACCGGTTGCTCCAACCAGCCTCGTTACCTGCTCATCATGGCATTGCGATAGAGAAATGCTAAATCCCAGAATCTCCTGCAGTTTTTCAGAAATCTCCTGTTCCGTGATCTGACCGGCCAGAAAATCTTTGTAAAGGGTATTTACAAAAGGATCGATCACCTTTTTCCAGTAGGTCTTGATCAGATATTCCGTGAAATCTTTTCGGCTGTTGCTCTTTTTCCAGAATTGGTCTCTGGAAAATAATTTGAAAAAGTCATTCATGGAATAAGTCCGGCGGGTTTTGATCCGGAGCAGTGACTGGATCCGGTCCTCTCCTTTGGCCAGATAATTGGTAGTCACCGTATTTTCTGGCAGAAAATCAAAAAGGTCGAAAAAATCTTCATCCGAAGATTCCATCGCCCCCTCATTTGTGTCTGGTTCATTGAAATTGAATAGCGCAGACAAATTGTACGGCAGTTGTAAAATAGCCATAGGTTCCTCCTCTCTTTGTTGTGAATGCACAAAAAAAGACCAAATTAGAATTCCTCTAATTTGGTCCGCATCTGTGCAGACTCATCCCCTTTTAATAAGCAATGTGCTTGAAACGAAGACAGAGTCTATTGTGTTTGAAATAAATTTTATCAAGGATAGTTTAACATAGATCAAAGGTGAGCGCAACGCCAAGAATGGACAGAAAAGAAGGAGCTAAGAATGGACAGAAAAGAAGGAGCCTTAGTGCCGGGAGGTCTGTTAATCAGAAAAGCTGTTTCAAACGCATAATACGTTAGAAACAGCTTTTTCTCAAATCTTTCTTTTGGAGAGTTCGTCCATGTATAATTCGGCAATATAGGATGGGCCATTGCACCATAATCGGGTCTGCTCATCGTAAAGTGCCTTGCCGGTTTTGGAAGAATAAAATTCCGGCAATATTTCCTTTGGACTTTTTCCTGTATCTTCTGCAATTTCTTCGACGGCCATGGTAATAAGAAGGTCAATCGTATAGTCTATTCGCTCTTTTGAAATCATTTCTTCAGCCATATTTTCTCGCTTTCCACAAAATGCAGGCAATCAAGCGCTGCAGTTGTTTTAAAACAATACTGATCCTTTAACTTATTCGGAAGTAGCTGTTTAATACAAAAATCATCAGCTTCTTTGCTTCCGGCTATTCCAAAGGCGCCGACTAGGTATGCAGCCAGCGTTGCATTTGTCGCGTCATCCGCAATTTTCCCAGCAATAATATCATATTTTGCCATAGTATCTTCAACATCCAGAAACAAAAGTCTTTTTCGATGAGCCGCAACACAGTGCAGCCATTCCACATTTGCATCATCAAATGCATATGTGGATAATTCTGGTGAAGGTCTTAACTGAAAGATGGAAAGATAGCCATAATCCTGATTCTCTTTAATGCTTCCATTTGCGAATGCTTTAGCAATGGAAGTCTTGAGAAAACGAATAGCCTGGTCCT
>OGGQ01004998.1_pt1 | contig 10119 bp, 15 predicted proteins | sample 1571191 | NCBI WGS metagenome assembly OGGQ01 (sample SAMEA2582061, study PRJEB24529) | metagenome | biome: Human gut stool | place: China | collected 2011
TAGATCCCTTTTCTGTGATCATCTGCTCTCCACTGTCCAGATTGCACACAACAACCGGGAACGAGCCGCCCTTTACTTCATAACGCATAGTTTTCCCTCCATAAACTAAATTTGAGTCGATTACATGGTCATCCAACAAAAGATCTCTGCTTTGCCATTTGAAATAAACAGGATCTCTTGTATGATCCTATTCTACTGTGATGTGCCATGAGAATAAAGGTATGCATCCGCAAATTACAATGGTTTATCCCCGTGAAAAGAGAAAATTAAGCCTGAGCTTTCGTGCATTTACGGTGGGCGTTATATCGCTCGACGTCAATCACTCCATGATCCAGCATTTTCTCACACCAAAGCTGAAGCGTTTCCACGGTAATCGAAATCCGCTCCAACTCCTCCTGAATATGAATAAAATCCTCCAGTTCATCATCTGTGATCTTTCCGTCGGCTGTGATTTCGATCAAGCGATCCTTCTGTTTGTTCATGGAGTTAAGAGAAGCCAGCATTTCCAAAACAATTTGAGATAGCTCTTTGATTTTGATCTCCGGAACGTATTGCTGTCCAATCGGACATTGGTTGGCACAGTAGTGGTTACACAGGCCTGGCTGCTTATACTTATCCGACATAAGCAGCACTTCATCGGGATGAGGCATCGATCGTTCATTTTCAATCTTCTCAATTCGTTCGGGAGACATGCTTTCCAACAGTTCGCTGGCCTCTTCTCTGGTCAGCTTTAAGCTCTCCCGCGTAAGCTGGTATATCGTCTTATTCTCTTTGGTCGATACTCTGGCCATGGTGATCTTCCTCTCTGATTGGAAAATACGGAAATGCGGCGCTATGTTAGTATCATTATACGGCATACTGCGCAAAAAGACAATTTATTCTCTCTCATATTACAGCGACGCTCATGGCCTTACAACCCTGCAGTATGATAACGAACCCTATCTGGAAGGAAAAACAGTATGATTGTGCAATTTTAATTATTGCGCGCGCACGCATTTTGTTTTATGATAAGTAAAGTTGGAGGCGATGAACATGAAACTGCTAAAATGGTTGTCGGTAGCAGACCGCTTTGCCAAATCTTATCTGGACGAACAGTTGGCTCCCCTGGGTATCAACAGCAGTCAGCATATCTACCTTTTAAAAGTCTGTGACCATCCAGGGATTTCACAGGACTCGCTGTTAGGCAGCGTCTATGTCCATCCCAGCAATATGGTGCGCATGGTGGCTTCTCTGGAGAGGAAAGGATTCTTGACGCGGACTCCCTGCAAGCAGGACAAGCGGACCTGGCAGCTCTACCCAACGCAGCGTGCCCTAGACATCTGCGATGCGATCCGCGCAGCCTGTCAAGAGACAGAATCTGTTTTGCTGCATGGGCTGACCGCTCAGGAGCAGGCCGATTTTCTGGATGTTTTAGCCAGGTCAGGCAAAGAAATTGCTGAAAAACAGGGTGTTGTCCGCTTGGGAGATGAGTTTGATGACTGAAAACCCACTGGCATATGAGAAAATTTACAAATTATTAAGGGGATTTGCCATTCCAAGTATCACCGCAACCTTGGTCAGTTCGCTTTATAATATTGTAGATCAGATCTTCATTGGACAAGGTGTCGGTTATCTGGGCAATGCGGCCACCAACGTATCTTATCCCCTATCTACCATTTGCCTGGCGATTTCGCTGCTGCTTGGGATTGGCAGCGCCTCAAGGTTTTCCATTTATCTCGGAAAAAAAGATGTGAAACGCGCGGCTCAGCTGGTGGGAAACGGCGTTGTTCTAATGGCCGGAGCTGGAATCCTTTACTTTATCCTGGGTGAGGTCTTCTTGGTTGGGCTTCTTCGTGTGTTTGGAGCTACCAGCGAAGTAATGCCTTTTGCCCGTCAATATTCAGAAATTGTGTTGATTGGCATGCCCTTTCTCATTTTGACCAACGGAATCAGCAATCTGATCCGGGCAGATGGAAGTCCAAAATATTCCATGATCTGTATGGTGGCCGGAGCCATTGTAAATACTGTCTTGGATCCGATATTTATCTTTTTGCTGGACTGGGATGTGTTCGGCGCAGCATTGGCTACCATTTTAGGACAATTTCTCTCCTTCTTTCTTGCCATTCGGTATCTATGGCATTTCCGCACAGTGGAACTGACGCGGAGCTGTTTTCATTTACAGCCTCGCGACAATCTGCGGACTCTCTACATGGGAATCAGCAGCTGCATCAACCAGGTCGCTATTACATTGGTACAAATTGTACTGAACAATTCTCTGACGTACTATGGCGCTCTCTCCATCTATGGAGAGGATATCCCCCTAGCTGCCTGCGGTATTGTAATGAAAACCAACGCCATTCTGCTCTCCATTATTGTAGGCATCTCTCAAGGCGTACAGCCCATCATTGGCTTCAACTTCGGTGCCGGTAATTACAAACGAGTGCGTCAAGCCTATTTGCTGGCCATTCGATGGAATTTTGTTGTTTCCGCAGTAGGATTTTGTCTTTTTCAATTCTTTCCTGTTTCTATCATCTCTCTCTTTGGCAAGGGTGAGCCCCTTTACCTTGAGTTTGCCGTTCTGTTTATGCGCACCTTTCTCTTTATGGTCCTGGTCAATGGTGTACAGTTGCTCTCTTCCAACTTTTTTACCGCCATTGGAAAAGCACTTACCGGTCTGCTTCTCTCTCTGACCCGGCAGGTCTTTTTCCTGATTCCTCTTATTTTTCTCCTTCCTTTGAAGTTTGGGATCTTTGGTGTTCTTCTGGCAGGTCCCATTGCAGACTTTATTGCATTTGTGGTATCTGTCCTTCTCGTATCCCGCGAGTTCAAAATCCTCGCTGATCCACAAAAAACAGGCACAGCGGAAGGTTTGCCAAAGTAATCCCCATTCACATCTCTAAGGGCTGAGAACCCTTCCGACAAGTTTACCGTAGCGGAGTGTCCAAATGGGCACTCCATATTTTTTATGATCTTCTTTGCAGAAACACCTTACCGGCCAACATCCTCTGCATTTACATAGGTCAGGCGCTTCCAAAAACAGACTAGGTCATCCCATTGCAGTCGCCTTCTTTTCTTTCAAAACAGGCGGATGCTTTCGTGGTATTTCCTTCATTGCTGTGCTATAATGGCCTGTAATAAGCCGGGAAATGAGGTGTGTGTCATGGCGGTTGAAAACGGCGAGTGGATCATGAGAGGGATAGATTGGAACGACCCTTACCGTATCCGCAGCTGGCAGGAATTGATTCATTGGATCGATGAAATTGGTTTTCTGCCGCTCTTCAAAAATGAAATTGACGGATTCTCTGCCGAGGAGCACACCTCTGACCTCTATTGGTGGTCCGGTGACCCGGAGCAGGACCCCTGGGAGTGGCGGCAGCTCATCGCCCGCAGCGGCCAGGTGGCCTACGGCAAGTTTTTTGGTCGGAAGGCCGGGTTTATCTCCAGAGCCTGGTTCCCCCATTTTGCCAACTGGAGGCGGGACGGCTATGACTTTGACAGCCGTTGGGACGAGGAGTTGGCCAGCCTGCGCCAGAAGCGCATTATGGACCAGTTTGCCGCCCAAAACGAGCTCTATTCTTTCCAGCTCAAGCGTCTAGCTGGGTTTGGCAAGGAAGGCGAAAAGAATTTTGAGGGCACCATCACTGACCTCCAGATGGGCGGGTATCTGCTGATCCGGGATTTCCGGCAGCGTATCAACAAAAGGGGGCAGCCCTATGGATGGCCCATCTCTGTCTACGCTACTCCTGAGACGTTATGGGGCTATGAGCACATCTCTTCCGCTTACTCGGTTGAGCCTGCCCAGTCTAAGGAACTGGTTTATCAGCAGATCAAAAAGCACTTCCCCTCAGCCACACAGACCTCCCTTCAGGTGGTGCTGGGATGGGACCGATAATACTCAATCTCATAACACGGAGGCGTAAACATGGATTTCGACACCCAAAAGCTGGTCTGGACCAGACCGCCGGAGCAATACCGCATCTCCCAGAAAGAAATTGAGATCACCACACAGCCCCACACCGACCTGTGGCAGCGCACCTATTATCACTTCCGCAACGACAACGCTCCGGTCCTGCAGATGGAAACGGAAGAACCTTATTTCAGCTTTATAGTCAAAACTGATTTCACCGACAGCAAGCACCGCTTTGACCAGTGTGGAATTGTTCTATATCTGGACAGTGAAAACTGGCTCAAGGCCTCGGTGGAGTATGAAAACGAGACGTTCCAGCATCTGGGAAGCGTTGTCACAAACGACGGGTATTCCGACTGGGCCACCACCGTCATCGACGGCAGCATTCGTACCATGTGGTACCGCCTGAGCCGACGCGAGGACGACTATCGGATTGAGTGCTCTCAGGATGGAATCACCTTCCACCAGATGCGGATCTGCCACATGCGCAAGGGCGGTGGAACCATCCGCTTTGGACTCTACGCCTGTTCCCCGGAGGACTCCTCCTTCACGGCGGTGTTCTCCCAGATGCGCCTCACAGAGTGTCAGTGGCAGGCCCACGATGGCCAACAGCCAGACAAGGAGAACCAACTATGATTCGAGATATCTGCAAAGACGAGGCCTTTCTGGCCCAGAAGGCGGAGCCTGCCACATTGGACGATCTTCCCATCGCCGCCGATCTGCTGGAGACCCTGGAACACCACAAGGCCGGCTGTGTGGGCATGGCCGCCAACATGATCAGCGTGAACAAGCGCATCATTGCCTTTGACAACGAGGGCAAATACATGGTCATGTTCAATCCGGAGATCATCAAAAAATCCGGTCCTTACGACGCAGAGGAGGGCTGCCTCTCCCTCACCGGCATCCGTCCGGCCAAGCGGTGGAAGTCCATCAAGGTGCGCTGGCAGAACGAGAAGTTTCAGGAGCGGCTGAAAACCTTTACCGGCTGGACCGCTCAGATCATCCAGCACGAGATCGACCACTGTGAGGGCATTATCATATGAAAAAGTGCAAAATCACCGTCATGCGCATCACCCAATATGAGGACCTGATGGCCCAGTACGAGAACCCCATCTCCCATGCCTGCGATATGGAGAAAGGGCAGGTCTTCATCGCCAACGGCTGGGAGAAACCGGAGGGGTTTTGTCCCAGTGCCTGGGACACCCTCTCCCCCTTCGTGCTGGCCCTGAGCCACGGCGGGGAGAACTTTTATGACGGCTGGATGAAAAACCCCAAATCCGCCATGCTCTCCTGCAACGACGGATTCCGTCCCGTCAGTTTCTTGGTGGAGGCCCTGGACGAGGACGCAGACTGAGGAGGAAAGACGATGTTTGAAAACAAAGTTGCCGTGGTCACCGGCGGCGCCAAGGGAATCGGCAAGGCCATTGCGGAGCAGTTCCGGAAGGAGGGCGCTCAGGTGTGCGTCATCGATCTGCTCCCCAACGATTACTTTGTAGGTGATCTGGCCGACCAGATGGTTCTGGAGGACTTCGCCCGCAAGGTCATCGCCGACTATGGCCATGTAGACTATCTTGTAAACAACGCCCTGCCCCTGATGAAGGGCATCGATTCGTGCACCTACGAGGAGTTCAACTACGCCCTGCGGGTGGGGGTTGCGGCCCCCTTTTATCTGGCTAAGCTGTTTGCCCCCCACTTTGCTCCCGGCGGCGCCATCGTCAACATCTCCTCCTCCCGGGACCGGATGAGCCAGCCCCAGACCGAGAGCTACACAGCCGCCAAGGGCGGCATCTCTGCTCTGACTCACGCGCTGGCGGTGAGTCTCAGCGGCAAGGTGCGGGTAAATTCTGTCTCCCCCGGCTGGATCGACACCGACTATACCATCTACCAAGGCCCGGACGCCCACCAGCAGCCTGCCGGCCGGGTGGGAAATCCCATGGATATCGCCAACATGGTACTCTACCTCTGCTCGGACAAGGCGGGCTTCATCACTGGAGAGAATATCTGCATCGACGGCGGTATGACCCGCCAGATGATCTATCACAACGACTTTGGCTGGACCCTGGAGGACAAAACCACATGAAAACTGCCATCTGCTATTACTCCCGCCATCATGGAAATACCCGAAAAGTTCTGGAGGCTATGGCCCAGGAGGGTGAGGTAGATCTCATCGACGTGACCACCCGTCAGGCCGTCCGGCTGGAGGACTATGACTATATCGGCTTTGCCTCCGGCATCTACGGCTTTGACTTTCAAAAATCTGTGGCAGCGTTTGCCCGGCAGTACCTGCCCCAGGGCAAGCCGGTATTCTTTGTCTATACCTACGGTGGGGCCAAGGGTAACGGAGCGAAGGCCGTGGCGGAGATTGCCAAAGAGAAGCACTGCCCGGTACTGGGAGAATTCAGCTGCAAGGGCTACGACACCTTTGGTCCCTTCAAGCTGGTGGGCGGCATTGCCAAGGGCCATCCCAACGAGCGGGATCTGGAAAAGGCCCGCAGCTTTTATCGAAACCTCAGAGAAACCCATGGCAGAGGTACATAAACATGAAGCTTGCTATTCTCTCTGATACCCACGGCCTGCTGCGGCCTGAGGTAGTGGAATATCTAAAAGAGGCTGACGGCATTCTCCATGGCGGCGACATCAATAAGCCCGGCATCGTGGACGAGCTGAAGCAGTACGCTCCTCTTTACATCGTGCGGGGCAACAACGACAAGGAGTGGGCAGAATCCATTCCCCATGACCTTACCGTTACTCTGGATAACGTGACTTTTTACATGGTCCACAACAAAAAAGAGGTGCCCGCGGACCTTTCCGGTGTGGACGTTGTGGTGTTCGGCCATTCTCACAAGTATGTCCAGGAGGAAAAAGGCGGTATGTTATGGCTTAACCCAGGCTCCTGCGGTCCCAGGCGGTTTCATCAGGAGATCACTATGATGATGGCAGATCTTGCAGACGGACACATTCAGGTGAAGAAGATCACCATTCCCCACGAGGTGAAATAATGGAACTGGGTCTGACCTTTCCCCTCCAGCGATTTTTAAAGCTAAAAACGCCGGCCTATGGCACAGAGCCGGACCGGCGTTTTTGCTGGGACCTGCATGTTATCACTCTGCGGGGATGCAAATGTCTGTTGGCTGTCCACTGCCACAGCCGGTATACCTTTGTCCGTTACGACGTCTCGCCCATACAGTGGATAGACATTCCCAGTCTGTTTCGGGAGGGGCTGACCGACAGTCTCACCGCCGCCGGGTTTTCTCAACATCAAGTGGAGAACTATCTAAATCAGACAGACAGCGTAGAGATCACCCGCACCCACGGCCGCCGGGAGGTTGCCTTTCTCAACCGGGCCTGGGAGGATGTATTGGCTTTGGATCTATGTTTGGATACCTCAAGCCAGGCACAGCCCTTGCTGGACCACGCGGTCAACACCCGCTCAAGCCGGTGCGTGGGCTTTGATGGACTGGGACTGGGGTTGGAGCGGATGCTCAAAGAGATGAATAGACCAGGAGGACAATAATACATGGAAGAATGTCTGATTTGTAAGGCGCCGCTGGAATACCTCGTGGAGGACCAGGTTATGGAGTGCGCCATCTGCCATAAGAAAGAGCCCAGCAAAACCCGCTGCATAAAGGGCCACTATGTCTGCAATGACTGCCACACCCAGGGCATGGACAGCATCTTTGGTCTGTGTCTGGCCGAGACCTCCAAGGACCCTGTGGCTATTGTCCGGCGGATGATGGACCTCCCCTTCTGCCATATGCACGGCCCGGAGCACCATGTAATGGTGGGCGCGGCTCTGCTCACCGCCTACAAAAACGCCGGGGGTGATCTGGATCTGGAGAAGGCGCTGCGGGAGATGTACAGCCGGGGCAAAGAGGTTCCCGGTGGAGCCTGCGGCTTTTGGGGGGCCTGCGGAGCAGGCATCAGTGCCGGGCAGTTTCTGGCTATCGCCACAGAGTCTACCCCCCTGGCCCGGGAGCCCTGGGGGCTGAGCAACCAGATGACCGCCCGGGCGCTGGACAGCATCGGAAAGGCAGGCGGTCCCCGGTGCTGCAAGCGGGACTCCTTCCTCTCCATCCTGGCCGCCATTGACTTTACCCGGGAGCATCTGGGTGTGGAGATGGAGCGGACCGTTCCCGTCTGCTCTTACAGCAGCCGGAATAATCAGTGCATCGGCAAGCGCTGTCCCTTCTCGGCTGCCAACCACAAAAAGCCCAAGGTGGCCTTCCTCTGCGTCCACAACTCCTGCCGCAGCCAGATGGCGGAGGCTCTGGGCAAAAAACTGGCCGGGGACGTGTTTGACAGCTTCTCTGCAGGTACCGAACCCGGTGTCCGCATCAATCCTGACGCGGTGCGTCTGATGAAGCAGGTCCACGGCATCGACATGGAGCAGACCCAGCATAACAAGCCCCTCTCGGAGCTGCCAGCTGTCGATATTGTGGTCACGATGGGCTGTAACGTCCAGTGTCCCACGTTCCCCTGCTCTCACCGGGAGGATTGGGGCTTGGATGATCCCAGCGGCAAGGAGGACAAAGAATTTCTCGCCGTCATGGCCCAGATCGAAGAAAAAGTGCTCGACCTGAAACGCCGCATTCAGTCTGGCAAACTAAAATAATGCAATATAGAAAAGGCCCGGAGCTTCTGCATGTTTAGAAGCTCCGGGCCTTATTTGTGGTTATTACGGCGTCTGTTCCAGCTCCCTGGCAATGAGGGAGACGGCGATGGTAAAGGCCTGAATACGCCGGTTGGCCAAGGTGATTTGAGATTTATAGCGGGCCGGATTCTCTTTCCCTTCCAGCGTTTTAACCGTCTCCCGCAGCTTATGCAGGGTCGAGTCAATCTGCCGCTTGGCCTCCAGCAGCTCTTCTTTGGAATATGTCATGCTCTGCCTCATAATTATCGCGACCCTTCCTCCAGAAATAACGTCTGCCGTGGAGCGCACCCCAGCTTTTTGAAGTCAGAGAACAGGCAGTCTATGCGGGTAGGCCGGACACAAATGAGATGCATGGGAGTAGGCAGTTTGCGCAGAACGTCCAGTGAAATCTTTTTATGTGCCGCATGGGCGTTATAGCACGGGCTGAATGGCTCCACCAGCTCCGCTGTTCCCATGACCTGCATCCCGTGGAGCTTGCCAAATCCCTCGTATTTGTTATAGATAGCCAGGCACACATTTGGATTTTTCTCAAGGCCAATGAACTTCTTGCCCCCTTCACTGAACATCCAGAAGCAGCCGTCGTGCCAGCTGTACTCAATGGGGGTACAACGCACATAGTCCCCGGTGCCGGTGGCCAGGGCACAGGTGTTGTTGGACTGGATATATTCCTCCACCATGGCACGCAGCTTGCCCTGTTCCAGCTTGGCGCTGTCCGCGTCCTTTTCCTCCCAGTAACGGGCAGCCGCTTGATACTCCTGCTTTGTCACATAGACCCCTCCTCACTTCATTTTCTCCAGTATAGCACAGCTCCAGAGGAAATGTCAGGAAACCGGGCGAAAGTGGCAGTTTTCCTTGGTGGATTTTTTGCCGTCCGGACGGTATACTCAAAGGCAGATAACATACCATCAGGAGGAAATTGCTATGAGTTTGGGAAGCAGTTTATACCATGCCCGGAAAAAGAGCGGACTCTCCCAGGAAAATGTGGCGGAAAAGCTGGGGGTCAGCCGCCAGACCATCTCCAAATGGGAGACCAATGAGACCCTGCCCGATATCCGTCAGTCCAAGGGCCTGGCCATGCTCTACCACATGACGCTGGACGAGCTCATCGAGTACGATTTTGACGAGCAGCAGGCTCAGCAGATGATCGAAAGTGTCAGCGACGAGGCCCAGACCCGAATCGACTGGAACAAGGTTTGGAGCAAAAAGTATCCGGTGCTGGCTACCTACCATAAAACGGTGCGCATCAACGACTATGCCCCGGCTCTGCGGGAGATGCTCACCCAGCTGCGGGTGGACTACGGCTATAATAACACCGACGCGTTGCTGGTACTCAAGGACATTCTGGCCCGGGTATGGAAGGGCCAGATGTAAGGGCTCTGTTTCCCGGAAAGCAAAAATTCCCCCATCCTGTGTGATCGCTGGACAAGCACAGAATGGGGGAATTTTGTTTTATATAGGCTTCTGGATGGGCTGTTACTTCCTTAAAATTTGATCCATGGACTTTCCCTTGGCCAGCTCATCCACCAACTTGTCCAGGTATCGGATCTCCCGCATCAGCGGGTCTTCCACCTCCTCCACCCGA
>OGGQ01005001.1_pt1 | contig 10115 bp, 10 predicted proteins | sample 1571191 | NCBI WGS metagenome assembly OGGQ01 (sample SAMEA2582061, study PRJEB24529) | metagenome | biome: Human gut stool | place: China | collected 2011
GTGACCGAAGTGCACACCTGCCTCGAGAAGCTGCTTCATAGAAACGACTGCCATAGTAAAATACCTCCAGATATTGTTTTGCCTCCGCACACCGTGATCCGGCACCGTATCGGACGGCTCCGGACTGCCCTCCACCCAAAAGGGCACAAAAGGGCATAGTGATGCGTGTGTAATGCCTTGTTATCATAGCACAAAAAGTGCACGGTTGCAAGAGTTTTTCTCTGTTTTATCCAAAAAAGTTTCCGGTTTTTTTGCTTATTTGCCTTTGGCGGGCTCTGCCACGCTTTCCAGCCCCATGCGGGTGAGGGCATAGCCCTTGCCGAACATCAGGTCATATTGCAGCATCCAGTGCTCCTGGGTCCAGCGCTGCTGGAACTCGGTGGGTTCCAGCGTGGTGGTGCCGTCCAGGTTCATGGTCACGCCGCGGGTGCAGGCGCGGCTGGCCACCCGGAGCTGCCGGTTCAGGAACTGGAAGTACAGCGGCTGCTGCAGGCCGTAGAGGTTCATCATCACCGGCGAGATGTCGTAGGCGGCAAGGGTGCCCAGGTCCACCTGTGCGTCACTGTAGTTGGACCACAGGAGCAGCGTGGTCTGGTGCAGGCGGGGGTCCGCGCTGGAATCGCTGGCATAGCCGGTGGTGGTGTACACGTCGTAGTTGGAGTCGATGGGGTTGTAGTGGTCGCCCCAGAACACCAGAATGACCGGCTCATCCACCTGCGAGAAGTACGCCGTCAGCTTGCCCAGCATGGCGTCGGCGTCCCGGATGCCGGTGGCAAAGTCCTCCAGCGCGCCCACCGTGCTGGCCTTCATGCCCGCCGGGTGTTCCAGCACCTTCACGCGCTGGTCGTCGGGGTAGTTATCCTTATTATAATTGGTATGATTCTGCATGGTGACTGCGTGCAGGAACACCGGCTCGTCGGAGGATGCCTTCATCTTCTCATACTGGCCGATGATCTGGTCTGCCATGGAATCATCCGTGACCAGGCCGTTCGTCCAATAGTGTTTGCGCACCTTGGTCACACCATGCATGTCTTCCAGACTGATAAAATCATCCAGTCCCAAGTTGGGGTAAGCCGTGTCGCGGCTCCAGTACTTGGCCCAGAAGCAGTGGACCGCAGCGGTCTGGTAGCCCTGCGTCTTGAGGTAGCTGGGTAGGGCGAACATGGGCTTGGTGACGTGCTGCTGATAGGGCTTGGAGCCGCTGGGCAGGAAGGACGCCGAATAGCCGGTCAGAGCCTCGAACTCCACATCACAGGTGCCACCGCCAAAGCTGGGGCTGTAGGCCCGGCCATAGGCGCTGGTCTGCTGCAGGGCGTGCAAGTTGGCCGACACATCCGTGTCGAACTTGATGCCGTACTGTTCCAGCTCCGACACATCCCAGTAGGACTCGTTCATTACATAAATAATGGTAGGCTTTTTTACCTGCTCGTCCTTGGCGGTGGTGGCCGCGTAGCTGGTGGGGTACAGCGGGCTGGTGGAGAACTTCCGGCTCTCATCCACATTGTCCAGAATGGCATCCACCGTCTCTTCTGAGTAGTTGTCCGGCTTGTCGATCTCCAGATTGGACAGGTTGGTCATAAAGCCGGTGACAACACCATAGTAGCGGTAATAGCGGTCCTGCATCCAGGCGTCCGGCACGATGCCGATGGCCTGGCAGACGGCCGGCTGCAAATACACGCCAAAAATCAGCAGGCACAGGGCCGCTGCGGTGGCCGCACTGCCCGCCACACGGGGCAGCCAGCGCTGTTTATGCCGCCCACGGTACAGGAAAAAGCTGCCCGCCATCAGCGCCAGTTCCACCACGACCGTGACGATCATGCTGGTCTGGATCTTGATGCCGGCAGCGGACGCCACACCGGCGGCCTCCGACACCTGTGCCAGGTCCCAGGGCAGGAAGGGTTCACCGCGCAGCTGCAGGGTATAGAAATTCACCGCGCAGGGTACGCAGCCCAGTACCGCCATGCCCAGCGTAGACAGCGGCGGCAGCTGGAAGATCCAGTCCAGCAGCAGCCAGACCAGAAACAGGAACAGCCATGCCAGCAGATAGGCCTCAGCATGGGGGAAAATAAAGCTCGTAACGGTGTCCGCCGTCAGCGCACCGCGGGCGATCCACTCGCCCAGCAGCACCGTGATCAGCGATGCCGCCAGCGGGAACGCCATGCGGGCCGCCAGAAGCGGCTTGGGAGTTTTCAACGAATTCATGGGTCCGATCCTTTCCACATCTACCAGCAGAATCTCCTCGGTTCGTGCTTTTGCACAAGCCTTCTGCGATTATTATAGTCATTCCTCCGAAAATGTCCACCCCTGTTTTACAAAAAAATTACCCGTTTTTTGTAAAACCTGCTCAGAGCCCCAGCCTTGCGCGCAGGCTCTGCCACAGCCCGGGCTTCGAGGGCGCAGCCGAGGGCAGCTGGGTATGCACCAGCACGGCGTCGGTGCCGATGGTCTCGATCTCCTGCCACGGAATGGTCAGGTTCTCTTCCCTGCCCAGCAGGCCGAACAGACGGGGCCGCCCCAGCAGGATCAGGCTCTGCAGACGAGCGGTGGCGGGATCAAAGGCCAGATCATCGGCCCGGCCCAGGCACACCCCCTGCTCCAGCTGCACAACTTCCTTTTCGCAAAGTTCCCGGATGGTCACAGCACCTCTCTCCTCTCTGCCACCAGCCTATGCGGCCCGGGCCGCGTCCATGCAAAAAGCGGTGGAAAAGCACCGCCGGGTTGTGGTATACTGGAGCTGTTCCCCAACAACTCTGAATAAAGCGAGGCAGCTTGTATGTATAAAAGTATCGTGTTTGATCTGGGCGGCGTGATGATCGACTTTGACCCCAGGGGCTATCTGGTGGACCGCCTGTGCAACGCCGAGACCGAGGAAGAGGTCTACGACCTGACCTTTGGCAGCGAGGAATGGAAGCTGCTGGATGCCGGGCTCATCTCCCGCTTTGACGGCAACCACCGGATGCTGGAAAAGGCCCGGGCTGCGGGCCGTGCCTTTGAGGTGCAGGGCGTGCTGGACGACTGGCTGCACATCCTGCGGCCCCGGCACCGGATGGAAGAGCTGGTGCGCCGCCTGAAGAGCCACGGCTACTGCGTGTACTACCTGAGCAACATCCCGCAGGATGTGCTGGACCTGCTCCGGGACCGGGGCGTGCTGGACGGCTTTGACGGTGGTGTGGCTTCCTGCGAGGTGCACATCAACAAGCCCGACCCGAAGATCTACAAGGCCCTGCTGGACAAGTATTCTCTCAAGGCCGCGGAGTGCGTGTTCATCGACGACCGGCTGGAGAATGTGCAGGCCGCCTTTGCGCTGGGCTTTGCCGGCATCCAGATGAAGGACAGCGTCAGCACCCTGGTGCGCAGCCTTGCCACCTGCAACGTGACGCTGCGGTAACCTTTCTACAGACAAACAGCCCCCGCCGGGCATTCTCGTCCCGGCGGGGGCTGTTCTTTGTGTGCAGAATTACTTTTCCTCGTAGTTCTGGCAGTAGTGCGGGGTGCCTTCCTGCTGCGTATTGCAGGTGCACTGCTCGGTCACTTTGATCTGCGGCAGGTCACATTTGCAGCCGGCCACATTGTGGCAGCATGCGCAGACATCACAGGTAACACCGATGTTTTCCATATTGATCACCTCTCTGCAGACAGGATGCCCCGTCTGCCGGGCGATTATGCATCTGTTTTTTGCGCTTCCCGTTTTGCCTTGAGGGTCACCGCCACATGTTTCACGGACAGCACCGGGTGCACCGGCAGCATCCGGGGACCGGCCCAACGCATCACCGTGCGGATCTGCTCCCGCATGGCGGGCTTGTAGCAGTGCACTTTGCAGGCCGAACAGAAAGTCTTGGTCTCCATGAACGGGCATTTGTCAATACGGGCCAGTGCGTAGTCCTGCAGTTCCTGACAGGCCGGGCACAGCTGCCCTTTGGGTGTTTTGTGCTGTTTGCGGCAGTAAAGCGCGATCATCTCGCTCACCAGCAATTTTTCGTCGGCACGTTTTTTGTCTAAGTTCTTCGGGGTCTCCTTCATGAGATCCATTCCTCCTGCTGTTTTTACTCCCGCTTCCGGCCTGAGCGCACCGCTGCACGGCGCACTGCATGACGCAGCACCGCAAAGCAGGCTGTCACTCCAACTGCCACCACCACTGCCATACACACCGTCCTTCCAAAACCAAACGGCAGGGGCCGCAGACACGCTGCTGTGTCCGCCTGTCCCCTGCCGCATGTATTCATATTCTTCTGTGCAGGGCTGTCCACAGCAAAACTGCCGGAACCGGTCCCATTAGTTTAGACGAACAAACCTCATTTGTCAAGAGACGCCTGGTCTATGGTTACCAGGCAGCCAGGTCTGCGCCCAGCTTGCGGCAGGCGGCCTGCACGTCATCGTCCGGAGTCTCGTTGCAGATCAGGCCCTCGCCGCCGAACACCTGTGCACCGTCGCCCTGGGCACGCTCCACCCAGTCGCGCATCCACTGGCCGTCGCCCCAGCCGTAGGAGCCGAACATCGCCACCTTCTTGCCGTTCAGCGAGCCCTCCAGATCCGAGAACATCGGCTCAAACTCGCTCTCCTCCAGCTGCTCGGCACCCATTGCAGGGCAGCCAAAGGCGACCACATCATACTCGCCCAGCTTGGCGGCGTTCATCTCGCTGCAGGGGATGATGGTGGCGTTGGCACCTGCGCCCTCTGCGATGCAGTTTGCCATGGTCTCGGTGTTGCCGGTCTGGCTCCAGAATACGATTGCTACTTTGCTCATTTGAATCGACCTCTCTCAATCAATCTTTCGTTAGTTTACGCTAACTTTCAGCTCCAGAAAAATGCGGCCGGACAATGCCGACGCATTTCTCGTGGTTAGTTTGTTCTAACCATCAACAGAATACCACAGGTTGGCAGGCTTGTCAAGGTTTACTGCTCAAAAACATGGAACAGAAGCAGCAATCCCCCATAAATCACCGGCTGATGCAGCAGATAGATCCCCAGCGAATGTCGGCCCAGCCAGCCCAGCGGCGCACAGACCGACCGGCGCAGCGGCTCCATGCGGGCCCGCCCCATGCAGAAATGCAGGAAGTACCCTGCCCAGAACAAAAACAGCCAGGGCAGCAGCGGAAAGTAATCCGTGGAGAAAAAGCCCCGCGGGAAAAAGCCGAAGAACGCCGTGAAGAGGTTGGCATACCAGACACCCGGCAGCAATATCTGCCACGGGCCCAGCTGCCAGAAGCCATCCTGTGTGTGGTAGGTTGCCGCAAACATCAGCAGCGACACCACCAGCCCGGCCCAGGCCGGGATCTTTTGCAGCAGCGGCTGCAGAAGGCCGGTGATGAGCATGGCCGCCCCCAGCAGGGTGAGCACCCCGAACACGACCCGGTCCTCCGGCATGAACAGCAGGGTGACCGCCGTGACCAGCACCCCCGCCCCGGAAACGATCAGCCCGCGCCGCAGCGGGCGATGCCCCAGCGGCAGGCAGAAGCCAGACAGCAGAATGAACACCCAGCAGATGCTCTGCTGCCACAGGTGCCCCTGCCAGCCCGTATACCATGTGGCAGACATGCCAAACAAAAAGATCAGATCCCAGCAGGCATGATAGCCGATCATGCTGAGCAGGTCCAGCCCGCGCAGCTCATCCAGCAGCGCATAGCGGCCCGCTGCCGGTTTGTTTTTGGAAGGTATGTCCATTCCCGTCCCCTCTTTTCGTGCAGTTTGTTTTAGTATAAGCCGCCGGGCGGGAGCCTGTCAATACAAAAAGCCCGCTGCACAGCGGGATGCACTGTGCAGCGGGCAGCATAGATAACTGGGGAACCCTGATCAGACTTCGGTGTTGAAGTAGCGCTTCAGCAGGCCCTCGAAGCCGCGGCCGTGCCGAGCCTCATCCTTCGCCATCTCATGGACGGTATCGTGGATGGCATCCAGGTTCAGGGCCTTTGCCTTCTTGGCCAGGTCCATCTTGCCGGAGCAGGCACCGCACTCGGCCTCGGCACGCATCATCAGGTTCTTCTTGGTGCTGTCGGTCACGACCTCGCCCAGCAGCTCGGCAAAGCGGGATGCATGGTCAGCTTCCTCATAAGCGTAGCGCTTGTAAGCCTCGGCGATCTCGGGGTAGCCCTCACGCTCTGCCACACGGGCCATGGCCAGGTACATGCCGACCTCGCTGCACTCACCCTCAAAGTTGGCGCGCAGACCGTCCACGATCTCCTGGGGCACACCCTCAGCCTTGCCGATGCCTACAACGTGCTCGGTGACATAGGTGTTGCCCTTCTTCTCAACAAAAGCGGAGGCAGGAGCCTTGCAAACGGGGCACTGAGCAGGGATCTCGCCCTCAGCAATATAACCACAGACGGTGCAAACATATTTCTTCATAAGAACAGACCTCCATCATTCTCTGATTGATTCATTTTGAAATCGAAGTGCAGGCGTTGGTACTCACCAGCGCTTCTCATGGCTCTATTATAGCGAATAGTTCCTAGTTAGTCAAGCATAATTTTAAGAATTATTCTCAATTACAAAAAACTGGCAAGGTCACTAAAAACCTTGCCAGAAAACTATGCGCTTTGCCGGGTTTCCTCGGACGCATCTATTTTATTGTAGGGAGATCAGACCTGCAGGTTGCTGCTGGAAGCAGCCTCGGAGCCGTCGGCAGCGTCAAACTCGTAGTCGTTGCCGGGCAGGATGGCGTTGAGCAGAATGCCGGCAATGGCAGCGATGGCCAGACCGGACAGGTTGATGTTAACGCCTGCGATGGCAAAGCTGACGCCGCCCACCGAGTTGAAGCCCAGGGCGCACACCAGAATGACAGCGGCCACGATCAGGTTGCGGCTGTTGGTAAAGTCCACATGGTTTTCCACCACGTTGCGCACACCGATGGCGGAGATCATGCCGTACAGCACAAAGCTGATGCCGCCGATAATGCCGGTGGGGATGGTGTTGATGACGGCCTCAAACTTGGGGCTGAAGCTCAGGATGATGGCCAGCACAGCGGCAATGCGGATGACCAGCGGGTCGTAGATCTTGCTCAGGGCCAGCACGCCGGTGTTCTCGCCGTAGGTGGTGTTGGCCGGGCCGCCCAGCAGGCCGGCCATGGTGGTGGCCAGACCGTCGCCCAGCAGGGTGCGGTTCAGGCCGGGGTCATTGATATAGTTGTGGCCGACGGTGGCGCTGATGGCGGCGATATCGCCCACATGCTCCATCATGGTAGCCAGTGCGATGGGGATGATGGTGAACAGAGCGCTGATGAACTCCGGGCTGCCGTCGATGGCGAACAGACCCATGGCCTCCTTGTGCAGGGGGATGCCGAACCAGGCCGCGTCGGCGATCTTCTGGAAGTCCACGGCACCGGTGACCAGAGCCACCGCGTAGGACACCAGCACACCGATCAGGATGGGCAGGATCTTGACCATGCCTTTACCCCAGATGTTGCAGATAATGACCACGCCCAGCGCCACAAAGGCCAGCAGCCAGTTGGTCTGGCAGTTTTTGATGGCAGAGGGAGCCAGGATCAGGCCGATGGAGATGATGATGGGGCCGGTGACCACCGGGGGGAAGAACTTCATGATGCGGCGGATGCCGAAGGTGGAGATCAGCAGGCTGGCCACCAGGTACACCAGGCCGGAGAAGGCAACGGCGGCGCAGGCGTAGGGCAGCATCTTGGTGTTGACCACGGTCAGGTTGCCGTCAGCGTCTGCCAGCATGGGGGCCACGATGGAAAAGCCGCCCAGGTAAGCAAAGGAGGAGCCCAGGAAAGCCGGGACCTTCTTTTTGGTGATCAGATGGAACAGCAGCGTGCCCAGACCAGCGCACAGCAGCGTGGTGGAAACGCTCAGGCCGGTGAGCAGCGGCACCAGCACCGTGGCACCAAACATAGCAAACATGTGCTGCACACCCAGGATCAGCATCCGTCCGGTGCCCAGCTGTCGAGCGTCGTATACGCCCTTGGAGTAATCGATCTTTTCACTCATGGATTTGTATACCTCCTGCGTCAGCCCAAAAAAAGAGGCATTGCCGTGGTCAACGGCAGTGCCTCCTGAATTGGGAACGATGATTGTGCCCGGAAGAAATGGAAACGGAACAGCGCAGTCGAAGGATCTCCGGCATACTGTTCTCCCCTTTCGTCCGAGTTTTTCCAAACCGCCGGAACCGCTCCGGCCAAAAGCCTGCCCGCCCGCACCGCAGAAACCGGGCCGTCAGGCAGCTTTACTGGATAGTATAGCAGATTTACGCCTGCACCGCAACCTTTTTTGCCAATTTTCTTGCATTCCGGTCCAAAGCGCACTATAATATTACCTACTATTATAATCTGTATACCGAACAAGATCAGGAGGATCTATGATCTATCTGGACTATTCTGCCAACACGCCGGTGGACGAGGCCGTGCTGGAACGCTTCTGTGCGGTGGAGCGCAGCTGCCCCGGCAACGCGAACTCCCGCCATCAGGCCGGTGCCGCCGCCAAAGCCGCCATCGACGAGGCCACGCAGAGCATTGCCCGCAGCCTTCATGTGCAGCCGGCGGAGATCATTTATACATCCGGTGCCAGCGAGGCCAACAATTTTGCGCTGAAGAGCATCGCCCGGCTGGAGCGTCACCACGGCAAACACATCATTTCCACCCCGCTGGAGCACTCCTCGGTCAGCGGCACGCTGACTGCCCTGCAGGAGCAGGGGTACGAGATCGACCTTGTGGACATCAAACAGGACGGCACGGTGGACCTTGCCCACCTGCGGGAGCTGCTGCGGCCGGACACCATTCTGGTGGCCGTCACCGCCGTGGACAGCGAACTGGGCGTGGTGCAGCCGGTGACTGAGATCGCCGCACTTTTAAAGGACTATCCCCACTGCCACCTGCATGTAGACGCCACCCAGGCCGTGGGCAAACTGCCGCTTCCCTCTTTTGAGGGCATCGACACCCTGAGCCTGACCGCCCACAAATTCTACGGGCTGAACGGCATCGGTGTGCTGGTCAAGCGGCGGGGCCTCGCGCTGGAACCGCTCATCCACGGCGGCGAGAGCACCACCATCTACCGCAGCGGCACCCCCACCGTGGCGCTGGCCTGCTCGCTGGCACTTGCACTGGACAAGGCCATGACCGAGCTGCCGGAGCGGGTGGAGCGGGTGCGCAGCCTGAACGCCCGCCTGCGCACCGAACTGGCAAACTACCCCAAAGTGCGCATCAACAGCCCAGAAGCCGCCGTGCCGCAGATTTTGAACCTGAGCGTGAAGGACGTAAAGGGCACCGTGTTCCAGCGGGAGCTGGACGCGCATGGCGTGTGCGTCTCGGTCAAATCGGCCTGCTCGTCCGACGGCCTGCCCTCCCGGGCCGTGTTCGCCGTGAGCCGCGACCGCCGCAACGCTCTTTCCTCCTGGCGCATCAGCCTGAGCCACCGGACCACCGATGAGGAGATCACCGGATTTTTACAGGCTTTCGATGCCTGCTACCGCACTCTGACCCAACCGTAAAACGAGGTAACCCATGAAAAAAACTCTGGAACCCTATCAGCTGATCGAACGCAGCATCATCAAAAAATATCGCAAAGAACTGTGGACTCCCTTCATCGTGGCGGTCAAGCGCTACGAGTTGGTGCAGGCCGGTGACCGCATTGCCGTGTGCATTTCCGGCGGCAAGGACTCCATGCTGATGGCCAAGCTCATGCAGGAGCTGCAGCGCCACAGCGACGTGCCCTTTGAGCTGGTGTTTCTGGTCATGGACCCCGGCTACAACGAGATCAATCGCCAGAAGATCGAATCCAACGCCGCGCTGCTGCACATCCCGGTGACCATTTTCGAGAGCAACATCTTTTCCGTGGCCAACAACACTGACAAGAACCCCTGCTACCTCTGCGCCCGGATGCGCCGCGGCCACCTGTACAGCAAGGCCAAGGAGCTGGGCTGCAACAAGATCGCGCTGGGGCATCACTTCAACGATGTGATCGAGACCACCGTCATGAGCATGTTCTACGGTTCTCAGCTGCAGGCCATGCCGCCCAAACTGCACAGCACCAGCTTCCCCGGCATGACCCTCATCCGGCCCATGTACTGCATCCATGAAGAGGATATTCTGGCCTGGAAGCGCTACAACGAGTTGGAGTTCATCCAGTGCGCCTGCCGCTTTACCGAGAACTGCACCATGTGCGACAACGGCG
>OGGQ01005004.1_pt1 | contig 10098 bp, 9 predicted proteins | sample 1571191 | NCBI WGS metagenome assembly OGGQ01 (sample SAMEA2582061, study PRJEB24529) | metagenome | biome: Human gut stool | place: China | collected 2011
AAGTACTGAACAGTACCCTTCCGCTCACAATGGATTAGTTTTTTGACAGTCTGAGAGCCGCTTTCAGGCGGCCCTGTTGAGTTTTATTTGATTACTGCTGAAGTGAAGATACATCAACGCCGAGTTTGGCAGCCATATCTTCATTTACAGTAAGCTCATACTTCTCGGTAGGAAGGTATCCTATGGGCATCTCAGCGGGATCCGTTCCGTTTACAAGGATGTCAACGGCCATTTCGCCTGCCATATATCCAAGCTGATAGTAATCGACCGCGTATGTAGCGATACCGCCGGCTTCAACCATACCGCTGTCGCCCGCGAATACGGGAAGACCGTTGTCGCTGGCGATCATACCTACAGTAGCCATACCGTTGGCGATTGTGTTGTCCGTGGGAGCGTAGACAGCGTCTACCTTGCCTACCATAGACTCAACGACTGTCTGTATTTCATTGGTATTTGATACCGTGTAGTCAACGGCTTCCATTCCGAGTGCCTCGCAAGCTTCCCTTGTCATTTCGGCCTGGATAGCGGAGTTGGACTCTGCCGAGCAGTAAAGCACGCCGATTGTCTGAACGTCGGGAATAAGCTGCTTAAGAAGGTCGATCTGCTCCTTTATTGGAGTAAGGTCGGAAACTCCTGTAACATTTCCGCCGGGAGCGCTGTTGTCGGCAACAAGTCCGCTTTCAGCGGGATCGGTAACTGCCGAGATAACAACGGGAATGTCCTTTGTCATACCGGCTACGGCCTGAGCGGCGGGAGTAGCGATGGCGTATATAAGATCGTTTCCGTCGTTAACAAGTTTTTCGGCTATGGTCTGGCAAGTGGACTGATCGTTGGAAGCGTTCTGCTGGTCTATCTCATAGTTTATGCCGGCGTCGTCAAGAGCGGCGATGAAGCCCTCGTTGGTCTTGTCAAGAGCCGCATGCTGAGTAAACTGCAGCACGCCGATTTTATATGTCGTACCGTCTCCGGTTGATTCCGTGCTTTCCGTGCTCTCCGTGGTTTCCTCTGTGGTCTCCTCGGTCGTGCCGGACGAGCAAGCAGTAGTGAGCGCGATGGCAGCTATAACGGCCGCAACCGCCTTTAAAGATTTCTTCATAAAAAGTTCCCCCTTGATATTAAATTTTATTTTTTTAAAGGATTAATACACATTATACACCGTAGTTTTGCAACACTCAATCACAAAATTCCCATTTAAAAACGAATATTCATTGGTGTTTAATGAATATTTTTGTTTAATTTGCATAAATATAACACTCTTAATGTAAATATATAGCCCATATACAATTTTGTCTAAAACGAAAAATGAGGGGAAACGCCGATGATCTCTCAAAACGGAAAAATAAATTTGTCAAAAACAGAGATAATCGTGTATAATGGCTTTATGGTTTTAATGAAAAATGAACGGGGATGAAAAGATGAAAAGCACGGAAGAGAAAAAAAGAGGGGAATTCCGCTCAAGGATGGGATTTATAATTGCCTGCGTCGGCTCGGCTGTCGGAATGGGCAATATATGGATGTTTCCGTATAGGGTTGGAAAATTCGGCGGCTTTGCCTTCCTCATACCGTATTTTATATTCGTAATATTGCTGGGATTTTCCGGAGTTATCGGCGAGATGGCCTTCGGAAGGAGCGTTAAAAGCGGCCCTATGGGAGCCTTCGGCGCGGCGATGAAAATGCGCTTTGGCGAAAAGAGCGAAAAATGGGGAAAGATCATCGGGCTTATACCCGTCCTCGGCTCCCTTGCAATGGCGATAGGATATTCGGTCGTTGTCGGATGGCTCATAAAATATTTCTGGGCGGCGCTCAGCGGCGTTCTCATAAACGTGGAGGATATGGGAGCCTATTTCGGCGAGACGGCCGTGAGCTTCGGAAGCGTGCCCTGGCATATGCTCGCTCTTGGCGTGACCTTTGCGGTAATGGTGCTTGGCATATCAAACGGAATAGAGAAAATGAATAAAATAATGATGCCGCTGTTTTTCGTTTTCTTCATTATATTGCTTATCAGAGTGGCTACCCTCGCGGGAGCCGCGGAAGGATATAAATATCTTTTTGTTCCCCGCTGGGAACAGCTTGGAAATATCCGGACATGGGTATATGCCCTCGGACAGGCGTTTTTCTCCCTGTCCGTGGCGGGCTCCGGAACCATCGTCTACGGAAGCTACCTTAAAAAGGACGTGGACGTGGTTTCCTGCGCGAGAAACGTGGCGCTTTTTGACACCATCGCGGCGCTTATATCGGGAATGGTCGTTATCCCGGCGGTGTTCGCCTTTGGCCTTGACGTGGGAAGCGGCCCTCCGCTTATGTTCATAACGCTGCCGGCGGTATTCCGGAATATGCCGGTGGGCTCGGTTTTCGCGGTGCTGTTTTTCATAGCGGCCATATTCGCGGCCATAACGTCCCTCGTCAATTTGTTTGAGACTCCCATAGAGGCTCTGGAAAGCGGCTTCGGGCTTTCAAGGGGCAAGGCCGTATGCCTGACTGCCGCCATTGCCGTGGCCATAGGACTGTTCATTGAAAACGGCGATGTCGTTGGAGCATGGATGGACGCCGTGTCCATATACGCCGTCCCTCTCGGAGCCGTTCTGGCGGCGATAATGTTTTTCTGGATATGCCCGAAGGGATACGCCAGAAAGCAGATAGAGCTGGGCAGGGAAAAGCCCCTCGGAAAATGGCTGGAGCCTGTGACAAAATATGTGTTCTGCGTCATAACCATCGTTGTTTACGTTCTGGGAATACTGTTTGGAGGAATAGGATGATCCGCGCGTAAATACAGTCCTCTATCCTTCATAAAGCCGTCCGCCCCCGCATATAGATAAGCGAGAACGATTTACAGGGGTGCCTTTATTGAAGGATCATATAGAGGAAAGAGCCGTAGCCGTGGCCAATTTTATCGTAAGTTCAAACTCAACGGTGAGGGAGACCGCGAAGAGGTTTGGCATAAGCAAGTCCACGGTACACAAGGACATTACCGACAGGGTGGAAAAGCTCGATCCCGACCTTGCCCGCTCGGTGAGGAAGGTGCTGGAGGTAAATAAGGCCGAAAGGCACATAAGGGGCGGACTTGCCACAAGGGAAAAATATTTGAGAAGGAATACTCGTTGACAAAATATTAACTTTGGTATAAACTCTACTTAATTGAAAAAGGATTACTGGGGGTGCTTGACCTTTGTCAGGCTGAGAGGGCTTCGGCCTAACCCTTAGGCGTTTTCGCCGTACCTGATTTGGGTAATGCCAACGTAGGAAAGTAAGATATAGTGTAAAAACAGGGCGTTTCCGATGGGGAGACGTCCTTTTTATATTATGAAGGGATGATACTATGGATGAAAAGGATGTAAGAAAGGTAAAAGAAAAAGCCGGCCAATACCTTGACGCTCAGGTGGAACTGCTCAGGGAATTTTCAAAGGTCGACTGCGAGTCAAAGGACGTGGAGGGAAACCGCAGGGTCGTTGACATGGCGGAGGAGATGCTTTCTCAGATAGAGGGCATCGACATCAAAGAGACGTTTTTCGAGGGAACGGGAGCCCACATCGTGGCAAGGATAAAGCCCGAGAATCCCAACGGAAAGATAGTCATAAACTGCCATCTGGACACGGTGTTCCCCAAAGGCTTTACGGAAAAATACCCGCCCTTTGTCGATGACGATAACTGGCTCCACGGCCTCGGAACCGGCGACTGCAAGGGAGGCTTCGCCGTTTCCGCCTATGCCGTGAAGATTGCCTCGGAGCTGGGAATACTCCCCAATAAGGAGATCGTTATGATTTACAGCTGCGACGAGGAGATCGGTTCCATAACCAGCAGGGAGGTTTTCGAGAAGGAAGCCGCCGGGGCTGAATGCGCCTATGTTTTTGAGGGAGCGGTGAAAAAGGACGGAGTATACGGCATCGTCAGTGAAAGAAGGGGAGTAATACTCGGCGCCCTTGACATTAAGGGAGTTGAGGCCCATGCCGGCGGAGCCTATCTTCAGGGACACAGCGCCATAAAGGAACTGGCTCACAAAATACTCAAATATTACAGCTTCAACGACTACGACCGCGAGATATACTATAACGTGGCGCCCATATCCGGAGGCCGTCCCAACGGTGTCGTAGCGGGAGATGCCCATATGGAATTTTGTGTTGCAGGACTTCCCACAAATGACTCCTTTGCCGAGGCGGAGGCTAATATACGTTCTTTGGCTGAACATAATGAAGATCCTGTGTGTACCACAACAGTGGAGTATAGGACGCTTTTCCCCGCCCTTGAGAGAACGGAGGCCGGAAGCAGAGCATGCGCCATAGGCACAAAGGCCGGAGAGATGCTCGGGCTCAAGGTGGAGGAAGCCTTCGAGCCGACGGCGACCGACGCCAACTGGTTCTGCTATTTCGGCGTGCCCGCCGTGGACGCCCTTGGACCGGTTTGTACGGGAATACATACAACGGAGGAAAAGGTTTATATCCCTTCGATTAGAGAAATGACTGAGCTTTTTACGGTTATGCTTGGACTTATGGATACGGAGGATAAATAAAATGAAGAAATTTTTAGCGCTGGCACTTTCGGCGGCTCTCGTCCTTTCGGCGGCGGCCTGCTCATCAGAAAGCTCGGAAACGACTGAAACAACTGAAACGACGGAAACAACGGTGACCGGAGAGCTTGAGGATTTCGAGCTTGTTCTTGACTGGTACCCCAACGCCGTTCACTCGTTTATATATGTGGCGATGGAAAAGGGCTATTACGCCGAGGAGGGGCTCAACGTCAACGTGCGCTTCCCCGCCAACACCAACGACGCCATAACGCTGACGGCGGCCGGACAGGCTGACGCCGGACTTTATTATCAGACAAACACGATCTCGACAGTGGCCAATCAGGGCATACCCGTCAAAGTCATCGGCACGGTCGTTCAGCACCCGCTCAACATCGTTATGTCGCTCAGGGAGAGCAATATAAATACGGCGGCCGACCTCAAGGGAAAGGTACTCGGCTATCCCGGAACGCCTGACAACGAGATATTCGTAAAGGCGATGATGGAAAACAGCGGGCTTAAATACGAGGACGTGACCATGCAGGACGTGGGCTTTGACCTGAATACGGCTCTTATCACCGGAAACGTGGACGCCGTGATCGGCGGATATATAAACCATGAGTATCCTACGCTTTTGCAGGAGGGCTACGACGTTACATATTTCGATATAACCGATGAGGGTATACCCGATTATGAGGAGCTTGTTCTTGTCACCGGAGACAAACAGCTCGCCGAGGAAAGAGACAAGCTGGAGGCGTTCGTAAGGGCGTCCAAAAAGGGATTTGAGGATGTTAAGGCCGATCCCCAGGCGGCTTTGGACATACTGCTCGCCAACCAGGACGAGGCTAATTACCCCCTTGACCCCGATATAGAGCAGGCCAGCATGGATATACTCCTTCCGCTGATGGAGAGTGAGGATCAGCCATTCCTTTCCACGGACGAGCAGGGCTGGGAAGACACGATAAAATGGCTTGACGAGCAGGGAATGCTTGAAAAAGATATTACCGCCGGGGATATACTCGTTGATTTAACAAAGTCGGAAACGGCGGAGGAGTAATATGAAAACGGGAGAGCTGTACGGCGTCAGCGTCGGCCCCGGCGATCCGGAGCTTATGACGCTTAAAGCCGTCAGAATAATAAAAGAGGCGGACGTCATCGCCATACCGGCGGAAAGCAGGGAAAAATGCGCCGCCTACGGCATAGCGGTCAAAGCCGTGCCGGAAATGGAGAAAAAGAAAATCCTTCCCGTGCCGATGCCCATGACAAGGGACGCCGGAAGGCTCAAAGAGGCGCATGAAAGGGGAATAAAGGCCGTAACGGAGCTTTTGGACAATGGTCTTGACGTGGCTTTTATCACCATAGGCGACGTCGGAGTATATTCCTCCTGCCAGTATATATGCCAGCCGGTGAAAAATCTTGGCTATGAGGTCGGCTTTATAAGCGGAGTGCCCTCCTTCTGCGCGGCGGCGGCAAGGCTTGGCCGTCCCCTTGTCAGCGGAAACGACAGCCTGCACGTCATACCGTCGGCGGACGATGACTGGAAGAAGCTCGGCGGAGTGAAGGTCATTATGAAGCCCTCGGCCGGAGCCTTCGGCCTTGAGGGGATTTCCGAAAATGTTTCGGGAGTGGAAAACTGCGGACGGGAGAACGAAAGGATATTTACGGGCGCTCCGAAACCGGGAGAAAGGCTCGGATATTACTCGTTGTTCATAGTCGGCGGCGAAGAAAATCAATGAACGAAAATGGACGCTTTGAGAAATCAGGCGTCTTAGCGTGTCGAAAAAGTCCTTCGGGACTTTTTCGATTTTAAATTGAGGCAATAAATCCCTATTTCTGCGGAAAGCCCTGAACTTTGTCAGGGCGCAGAAATACGGGATTTTCCTCGGCGGAAATGAATTCCGCCTGCGGAATAAACTCGGGAGTCCCTTCGACTCCCGAACCCTTCCGCTCACAATGGATTAGTTTTTTGACAGTCTGGGATGCTATGAGAAATCGGGCGTCCTTTTTTTCTGGCGAAAACCGTGGAAACGCCCTGATTTTGGGGCTTTAACGTAGGAAAACTATGAAGCGTGTTGGCGGAAAAACGCGCATTTCGGTGGGCTTAAGGCTGAACGGATTTATTGAAAGTGCATTACTTTTTTTCACTGGCTGTTATAGTATACAAATATAAAAATTTTTTCATACGCTATTTCTTTTATTGTGTCAATTACGGAGGGCTCTCCCGCGGGTATATACTTATGCTGACAAAAAATCAACATTAAAGGAGTGCTTAAAAATGAATCTTTTTCCCGTAATAGCCACGCAGATGGGTATGCTGGCCGTGTATGTGGCCATCGGAATAATCGGCGTAAAGACAAAGATATTCAACAGGGAATCCCTTGACTATGTATCAAAATACATAATGAAGCTCTCCCTTCCGCTTATGATATTTATGAATACTTTAAATGGAGCCACGGCGGAGCAGGTCATCGCGGCCCTTCCTATGCTTGCTGTAGCGGTATGCATGTATGTTGTGCTTTTTATAGCAGGAACTGTTTGTTCAAAGATGTTCAAGATAAAAGGAAACGCGGCGCAGGTATATAAGGCCGTGGCCGTATTCGGCAACGTGGGCTTCATAGGCATACCGCTCATCGACGCCCTTTTTCCCGAGAGCGGTATGCTCTATATCGCCATATTCACTATCATTGACCAGGGGCTTTTGTGGACGCTCGGAATGAAGCTCACGACTCCGGAGGAAAAGAAGGTAAAGGCCGGAGCGTTAAGCGCGGTGAAAAAAATGATAAATCCGGCCATTGTGGCCATCGTACTCAGCGTGATAGGCGTGTTTGCCGGAGTCAAGCTGCCGCTTATTCTGGATTCCACTCTTACAAAGGTCGGAGCGACGACAACTCCCCTTTCTATGATCTATATCGGAGGGCTGTTCTGCTATGTCGATATAGCCAAATACGCTAAGAAGCCGGAATTTTACGCCATCGTGGCGTTTAAGATGATAATATTCCCGATAGTTCTCTTCCTTATTATAAGGAATCTGCCGCTTTCGCAGGAGATCGTCATAACGCTTTGCATACTGGGCGGACTGCCCTCCATGTCGTCCGTGGCCATGTTCGCCAACGCCAACGGCTCCGACGGAGACTACGCCATAGGCTCCATATTTGTCACCACCATAGCTTCCGTCGTTACCCTGCCGGTCATAAGCTACATAATGGGCGCGCTGATGTGACGTCTGACGGATTTTTTTAGAAATTTAAGAAAAAAATAAATTAATTGAGGTTTCCTTGAGGCTGAGGTTGTGATATACTAATTTTTACAGGCAAATATTTTTTATATTTCGGAATAACCGAATAATTTTGATAGCTTTTGCCCTGTCGGAGGTGAAACTATGGAGCTTGAGTCTCTTTTCAGAGGAGTGGACTTTACCCGCCTTTCCAGGCCGGAGGTCGGCGTACTCGATATAATCGACATTTTAATAGTTGCCTATATAGTCTATAAGATAATCGGCTGGGTCAAGGAGACGAGGGCGTGGACCCTTTTTAAGGGCGTCGTTGTGTTCTTTATCTTTTACGCGGTTGTCACGGTGCTTCAGCTCAATACCATGCATTGGCTGCTTTCCGAGACGATCTCCGTCGGTATCATGGCCTTTGTAATACTTTTTCAGCCGGAGCTAAGGAAGGTGCTTGAGCAGCTTGGAAACGGAAGGTTTATAAGGAACGTGTTTAAATTTGAGTTCCAGGATGAGGACAACGGCGAAACCGCCGCCGTGGTGGAGGAAATAGTGACGGCTTCAAGAAAGATGGCCGCCGTAAAGACGGGCGCGCTCATACTTGTGGAAAGGAAGGTTCCCCTTGGAGATCATATCCGCACGGGAATCGCCCTTGACGCCATTGTCACAAGCCAGCTTCTTATAAATATTTTTGAGAAAAACACTCCGCTGCATGACGGAGCGGTCGTAATAAGAAACAACAGGGTGGCCGCGGCGGCCTGCTTTTTGCCCCTGACGGAAAACAGGGTGAGCATGGAGCTTGGCACAAGGCACAGAGCGGCCATAGGAGCAAGCGAGGTGTCCGACGCCGACATAGTCGTCGTTTCCGAGGAAACGGGATATATCTCACTTGCCAGAGCGGGAGTTATCTACAGGAACATAACGCCGGACGAGTTGAGGAAGATGCTTATGTCCACGGCGGGAAACGAAAGCAGAAGCGTTAAAAAGAAAATAATGAAATGGAAAGGAAGGCGGTCCGACAATGAGAAAAAGTAAGTTTACTATGGACATTGGCTGGAAGCTGCTTTCCATTATGATAGCCATTGGTCTGTGGTTTATGGTAATAAATACGGAAAACCCGGTGGAGACCAGGTCATACACGGCCTCGATCCAGCTCCAGAACGAGGAGGCTCTCACGGAGAGGGGCTATGTGGTGGTAAATGATGATGAGCTTTCATCCACGAGGGTTACTGTAAGGCTCAGGGGACAGAGGCTTGCCCTTGACGCCCTTTCCCAGAGCAGCACGAGGGTGCAGGCAGTGGTCGATCTCAGCGACGTGATTTATTCTTACAGCGGCGAGCCGGTATCGGTTCCCGTGGACATAGTCATTCCAAGCGTCGTCAACAGCAGCTTTGAGATACTTTCAAAATCGGTGCAGACCGTTTCGGTTGATATACAGCCCTATGTAAATAAGGACTTTGACGTTAAGGCGGTAGTGAACACCACCGACGAGACGGCCAAGGAGTTGGCCAACGCCGTCGCTTCGCCCGGAAGCGTGACGGTATACGGAGCCAGAAGCATAGTCGAGAGCGTTGCCGAGGTCAGAGCCTATGTAAGCCCGGAGACAGTGGAGGACGGAATGGTAATGACGGCCGTGCCAGTGGCCTATAACGCCGATGGAATAGTTGTAGGCGACGTTACCTTCGGCACGGAGGAGCTTTCCGTAATGATTACGCTGGACGAGGTAAAATCCGTCAGAGTCAACCTCAGCTTAACGGGAGAGGTGGCCGACGGCTATGAAATCACGGATTACTATACAAATCCGGAAACGATGGAGGTGGCCGGAGATGCGGCGGCGCTTTCAAGGCTGACTGCCATAAATCTGCCGGATATAGACGTTACCGGCCTTGAGGCCAACTCCGGATACGAGTTCTTCGCCGGGGATTATCTGCCCGACGGGCTCAGAGCCCTTGACGGCGGAAGGATAACCGCCACGGTCATAGTCGAGGAGGAAGAGACGAAGGAACTCATTATCCCCGTTGACAGCGTGACATGGGGAGATACTCTGGCCGAGGGATATATGGCCAGCATAAGCGGCGAGGACATCTCCATCAGCGTCAAAGGCGTCGCGAGCGTTATCGATACGCTGACGGCGGCGGACATCGAGGCTCATATCGACCTTGACGGACTGGAAGAAGGAGAGCATGACGACGTTTATGTAAGATTCGAGCTTCCCGAGGGAGTGTCGCTGGCGGGCGGCGGAGGAACGGTAAACGTATCCATAACTCAGATAGAATAAAAAATTTAGGATTTTGGATATTTTGGGCGGAGGACGGACAGTCTTCCGCCCAGCGTGTCGAAAAAGTCCTTTGGGACTTTTTCGAGTTTAAATTAAGGCAAT
>OGGQ01005008.1_pt1 | contig 10093 bp, 7 predicted proteins | sample 1571191 | NCBI WGS metagenome assembly OGGQ01 (sample SAMEA2582061, study PRJEB24529) | metagenome | biome: Human gut stool | place: China | collected 2011
TCCCGCCGGCTGTCGGAAGGTCCGCGGCAGATGTCCTCGACAGACCAAAGGCCGCTTTCATATGCAGCGCATGACCGGGGCGGCCGACAGCACATCCAGCGTCCGGCACAGCAGTGCCACAAATTCCATATCGATATTTGGCAAACGATCGGATCAAGCCGCCTGCTCAAACTGGCTTTTGTAGAGGCCGGCGTAGAAGCCGCCCTTGGCCAGCAGTTCGTCATGGGTGCCGCTCTCGATGATGTCGCCGTCCTTCATCACCAGGATGCAGTCGGCGTTCTTGATGGTGGAGAGCCGGTGGGCGATGACGAAGCTGGTGCGCTCCTGGGTCAGCAGATCCATGGCCTTCTGCACCTGGAGCTCTGTCCGGGTGTCCACCGAGCTGGTGGCCTCGTCCAGGATCAGCAGAGGCGCGTCCTCCAGCATGGCCCGGGCGATGGTGAACAGCTGCTTCTGCCCGGCGGAGAGGGTGGTGTTATCCCCCAGCACCGTGTCATAGCGGTTTGGCAGCTGGTCGATCAGGTCCATCAGGCCCACGGCCCGGCACACCTCATCCAGCTTCTCGTCCGGCACGTCCGCCTTGTTGTAGACCAGGTTCTCCCGCACGGTCCCCTCGAACATCCAGGTGTCCTGGAGGACCATGCCGAACAGGTCGTGGACATTCTCCCGTTTCAGATCCCGGATGGGCACGCCGTCGATGGAGATGCTGCCGCCGCTGACCTCATAGAACCGCATGAGCAGGTTGACGATGGTGGTCTTGCCCGCTCCGGTGGGGCCTACGATGGCGATCTTCTGTCCGGCCTTTACTTGGGCGGAAAAGTCTCGGATGATGGGCTGGTTCCACTTGTATGCAAAGTTCACGTGGTCGAACGTCACGTCGCCCCGGACTTCCGAAAGCTGCGCAGTCTTGCCGCTCTCGTCCTCCATCTCCTCGGCGTCCAGAAACGCAAAGACCCGCTCACAGGCGGCGGCCATGCTCTGCACGCTCTGGAGCGCCTGGGAGATGTTCTGCAGGGGGTAGGTAAAGTTGCGGATATAGAGCATGAAGGAGACGATGACGCCGAAGGTGATGTGTCCCTGCATGGCCAGCACCGCGCCCACAATACAGACCACCACATAGGCGAAGTTCCCGATGAAGTTCATCAGCGGCTGCATCATGCCGGAGAGGAACTGGCTCTTCCAGGCGCAGTTGTAGAGCCGCTCATTGCGCCGGTGGAACTCTGTCCGGGCACCCGCCTCGCCGTTGTATGCCTTGATGACCTGCAATCCGGCGTAGCTCTCCTCCACCTGGCTGTTGAGCCCGCCCAGTTCCGCCTGCTGCTGGGCGAAGTAGGCCTGGGACTTGGCGATGATCCGCGTCACCACCCAGAAGCCGATGAGCGCCGCGGCGATGCCGCTCAGGGCCATGATCCAGTTGGTGATCAGCATCATAAGCGCCGCCCCCACCAGAAGGGCAATCGACGAAACGATGGTGGAGAAGCACTGGTTCATGGACTGTCCCACGGTGTCCACGTCGTTGGTGACCCGGCTCAGGGTGTCGCCGGTGGCGTGGGTGTCAAAGTAGCGCAGGGGCAGGCAGTTGATTTTTTTCGAGATGTCCCGCCGCATGCTCTGGGTGATCCGCTGGGTGACGGTGGCCATCAGGAAGCCCTGGACATAGTTGACCACGAACGCCAGCCCATACAGCGCCGCCAGCATCGACGCGATGCGGACAACGGCGGGGAGATCCATGACCTCGGACAGGCCCTCCTGAATGAGGTTCGTGACATCCCCCAGCCAGCTGGGGCCGATGAGGGTCAGCACTGCCCCGGCCAGGGACAGCAGCACCGCTGCGATGAGGGGCGCCTTATATCTGCCGATATAGCGGAAGAAGTCCCCGAACGCCTTTTTCAGATCCTTGCTCTGTTCCCCGGTCCCCATGCTGCCGGGGCCGGTTTGAACCATGCTTGCTCTCTTTTCAGCCATGTGCGATCTCCTCCTTGGAAAGCTGGGATTGGGCAATTTCCAGATATTCCGGGCAGTTTTTCAACAGTTCTTCATGGGTGCCCTTGCCCACGATTTTGCCGTGGTCCAGCACCAGGATCTGGTCCGCGTCCCGGATGGTGCTGATCCGCTGGGCAACAATGATTTTGGTGCTGTCGGCAGTTCTCTCCCGAAGGGCCTGCCGCAGCGCCTTGTCCGTCCGGTAGTCCAGGGCAGAGAAGGAGTCGTCGAAGATCAAAATTTCCGGTTTTCTTGCCACCGCCCGGGCGATGGAGAGGCGCTGCTTCTGCCCGCCGGAGACATTGGTGCCGCTCTGGGCGATGGCCGCGCCGTAGGCGCCGTCCATCTTCTCCACGAACTCCGCAGCCTGGGCGATGGATACCGCCTCCCGAACATCGTCCGCCGTGATCCCGCCCCGGCCGTTTTCCCCGTAGGCCACGTTGGAGGCCACCGTGCCGGAGAACAGGATCGCTTTTTGGGAGACATACCCAATTCGGTTTCTCAGGTCCTCCTGCTCATAGGAGCGGACATCCACCCCATCTACCAGCACCTTGCCCTGGGAGGCGTCATAAAACCGGGGGATCAGGTTGATGAGGGTGGTCTTGCCGCAGCCGGTGGCGCCGATGAGGGCCACGGTCTCTCCCCGCTTCGCGGTGAAGCTGATGTGCTGGAGGGAGTCCGCCGCCGCGCCGGGATAGCGGAAGGAGACATCCCGAAACTCCACGGTGCCGGTCTCCGCCGGCTTGGCTCCCGGCCCGTCGGTGATGTTCACCTGGGTGTTCAGGACCTCCCAGATGCGGTTGGCGGACATCTGGGCCCGGGGCAGGAGGATGAAGATCATGTTCAGGAGCATGAAGGCCATGATGACCTGCATGGCGTAGTTGGAGAACACCACCATGTCGGAGAAGATGACCAGCCGGCTCCTCATATCCGCCGCTTCGATGAGGCAGGCCCCGATCCAGTACACGGCCAGGGTCAGGCCGGAACCGAGGAGGGTCATGGTGGGGGACATAAGGGCCATGACCCGGTTGGCGGTCATGTTGGTCACCGTCACCTCGTCGTTGGCGGCGGCGAATTTCTGTTCCTGGTACTCCTCGGCGTTGTATGCCCGGACCACCCGGATGCCGGTGAGCTGTTCCCGGGTCACCCGGTTCAGATTGTCGGTGAGGCCCTGGATCTTCCTGAACCGGGGCAGGGCGAAGATGAGGGTGATGGCCAGCACCAGGATCAGGACAAAGACCGCCACCGCCGTGGCCGCCGTCCAGTGCCAGTCCTTCCCGGCGATCTTGCAGATGGCCCACACCGCCATGATGGGGGCCTTCACGATGGCCTGGAGGCCCATGGCCACCAGGTTTTGGATCTGCGTGATGTCGTTGGTGGTGCGGTTGATGAGGCTGGCGGTGGAGAACCGGTCCACCTCCTCCAGAGAAAAGTCCAAAGTCTTGTCAAAGACCTCGCCCCGCAGACGTCTGGCCAGCCCCGCCGCCACCTGGGCGGCGAAGTATCCCACGATGACCGATGCCACGCCGCTGCCCAGGGCGCACAGCAGCATATAGTCCCCCTGGGTCAGAATGTCCGCCATGGCGCTCCCCTCGGTCTGAACCAGGGTGGTGATGGCCGACATATAGTCCGGCAGCTTCAGGTCCAGCCAGACCTGAATCACAATGAATACAATGCTGGCCGCGATCATGGCCCACTGCCGGCGGTCAAAGTACCGCAAAAGTCTCTGCATGGTTACTCCTCCTTACAGCAAGAAAACGATAGCTAAATTGTTAGCAAACTGTTAATAGTATGCTATTGATATGGGGAATTTGAATGCCCGCACCCGGGCGGGCATTCAAGTCAGGGAGTCCCGGACCTTGCGCAGCAGCATGGTGAAGATCTCCCGTTCGGCCTCGGTCAGGGAGGACAGGATGTGGGCCTCCGCCTCCGCCATGCCCTGCTCTGACGCCCGGCACCGCTGGGCGCCGGCCTCAGAGAGCCGGACCACCTTGATCCGCCGGTCCTCGGCGGAGCCAAAGCACTCCACAAAGCCCTTCTGCTCCAGCCGGGAGACGATCCCGGCCGCTGTGGACTGGGCCACATGGATGACCTTTTCCAGCTCCTTCAGGGTCATCTGCTTCCCACCCGTCCAGTCCAGCGCCAGCAGTACCCCCATCTGGGCCATGGTCAGGTCATCTGCGCGCAGGCTGTTGTTGGCCTGCTTCTCCAGCTCGTCGTTGATCTGCTTGATCAGCGCGCCGCAGGAATCCTGAGGCATCATCTATATCCCCCCTTTGATGGCATAACGATAGCACACTTTTGTTTCAATGTCAATAGCGTGCTTTCAAATTTGCGGATCGTTCATCATTTCGACCTTGATCCTGGGCCCTGCCGTGCTGTGGAATGACAAGACAAATGACTTCAGGGGCCCCAGGAAGCCCCAATAAAGCGGCACACAGCAGGCGAATGCAGGAGACTCACGGAATACGATCACGCGACCTTGACAACCATTTCAGAAAGGTCCGGAGCCATTGCATTGCAATGGCTCCGGACCTTCAGGCCTCCGGCCCCGGAATAAGACCCTGGGCGGCCCGCGCTGTCAAGACCTGGCACCGGGACTTGCAGAGACGCTCCGCGGCACGGACGATCTCATCGAGGCGTTTGCCGGGCTGCTAGTTGAGAAGGCGGATCGATTCCCCAACATCCGCCATATTGTACCCAGCGCCGCATCTGAAAAAAGATTGTGATCAGACTTCAACTGCGGCAGAGACCGTCCACAGAGAGGACTACCCCGGTGATATAGCTTGCCATATCACTGGCCAGAAAGAGGAACGCGTTGGCAATGTCCTCCGGTTCGCCGATCCGCTGTAGCGGGATTGTTTTCGCCAGCTTTGTGATGATCTCGTCAGGCACACCCCGCATCATGTCTGTGCTGATAACACCGGGAGCCACAGCACAGACCCGAATTCCATAGGGGGCCAATTCCCGGCCCAGAGACAGCGTGATGCCATTCACCGCAAACTTGCTGGCAGGGTAGCTGACACCGGTGGCCTGTCCGCAGATAGACACCATGCTGCTGGTGTTCAGGATGACGCCGCCCCGTTCCTTCATACAGGCATTCACGACGGCACGGGAACAGTTCAGCACGGATTTTACATTTAGATCCATGACCCGGTCCATTTCCTCGTCGGTACTGTCGGCCAGCTTTGTCATGGAAGTCATGCCGGCGTTATTTACCAGGATATCGATTGGCCCCAGCTGTGCCTGGACATCTGAAAAAGCCTGCTCCACTGCGGCGCGATCCGATAAATGCGGCGAAATGGCAAGGACTGGCCAGCTAGGATCGAGCGCCTTTAACTGCTCCAGCGCGCGCTTTGCCGTCTCTGGTCTAGAACCGCACAGAGCTACGCGTGCGCCGCTCTCCAGAAACTTTTTCACCGTTGCAAAACCGATACCGCGGGAACCGCCAGTGACCACTGCGGTTTTTCCTTCTAAAGATATCATAAGCCGAAAGCTCCTCTCTTTTTACATTCTTTTTAGAGATTCCGGACAGCCTCATATGCATCATGGATGGCATCGATGATTTTTCGGCTGCCGAAACTGTCGCCGATACAGAATACCGGGCAGATCCCCCTATAATCCTGCAGAGCCTGCTCCGCTGTGGGCTTAGCACCCATAGCAAGCAATACCGTATCACAGGGAATTTCCTCCTGCCTGCCGTGGAATTCTGCCCGGATACGACTGCCATTCAGGCCGCTTTCCACAGAGCGCAGACACGTCTCCGGCCGGAAAACCACATGAGAGGCCCGCATCTGTTTTTGCAGCAGCTCCTCGTTCATGATGAAGCCCGGCTCCGGAGGGATCCGGTCGGCCATTTCAAGCAACGTTACTTCTTTGCCCATCCGGTCCAGGTGCAGGGCGGTCTCGACGCCCACCATGCCGCCGCCAACGACCACGACACGGTCCCCGACATCGCATAGATTGCGCAGGGCTTCCGCGGCGGGATAGACGGCGGGACCATCCAACCCGGGGATCGTAGAGGGACGCAGCTGGCGTCCTCCGGCCGCCCAGATCAGCCGGTCCGGATGATAGGCTTGCACGGCCTCCGGCGTGGCCTCTGTGTCCAGGCGCACCGGGATCTGGCAGCGCTCCAATTGCCGCGTCAGATAATTGAGCAGTCGGTGCATATCCAGCTTGAAGTAAGGCTCTGCCGCAAAGCGCGCACTGCCGCCTATGGCAAGCCCCTTTTCCCAGATCTCTACCTGGTGTCCCGCCTGCTTGGCATAGAGAGCCGCGGCACAGCCTCCGGGACCTGCGCCCACAACCAGGATCTTCAAGGGGATTTTGGCCGGAGGGATATCCCGGCTGCCATCCTCGAATCCACAGCGGGGATTCACCGCGCAGGTGGCCGGCTTTCCTGCACAGACCCGGCCGATACAGCCTTCGTTGCAGGAAATGCAGGGCCGGATATCCGGGATCCGCTTTTCCAATACCTTGTTGGGCAGCTCGGGATCTGCCAGCAGTCCCCGCCCGATCACCGCGATGTCACACACACCGTTGCGCAGGGCGGCCTCCGCCTTTTCCACATCGGAAAAACGGCCGTGGGTCAACACCGGCAGATGGCTGACCTGCTTGATCACTTTGGCGGAACGGGCCTGGAGCGTCATCTCCTGGATGGCTGCCGGCGGCATGGCATAATACCAGTTTTCATAGCATCCGGCGTCCACATGGAGGGCATCTGCCCCGAACCCCTCGATCAGATGGGTGAGGGCGATGCCTTCCTCCATCTTTCGGTGCCCGTCGTCCGCCTCCACATAGTGGTCCGGCGTGTACTTCACCAGTACGGGGAAGTCCGTCCCACCGGCGGCCTTGCAGACATCGATCAGCTCTTTGAGAAAGCGGGCGCGCTTTTCCAGCGTGCCACCATATTCGTCCTGACGGGTATTCCAGGCGGCGGTGAGGAACTGGTCCGTGAGATAACCCCCGTAAGCGTGGACCTCAATGGCGTCCGCACCAGCCCGGACAGCGCTTTCCGCACTCTTGCGGTAGTCATCTACCAGGGCGTGGATTTCTTCCACGGTCAGCTGATGACAGGGCACGCCCGGCGCGTACTTCCACTCGCAGGGGGAGGCGCTGACCGGGACGGGATAGAGAAGGGAGGGGCCGCCCGCCCGGCCGACGCCGGTCATGATCTGGGCGCAGACCTTGCAGTCATAGCGGTGGCACGCCTCCACCAGCTGGGCAAACAGCCGTTCCGTCTCTTCATTGAAGAAAATGGAGTGCTCTGTGGATTCGAACCTGCCGGACCCCATGACGTTGCACACCACCATGGCAGCACCGCCCCTGGCCCGTTCCACGAAGTAGGCCACCGTGGCCTCTGTCATGTTGCCGATGGTGACCCCCATAGGGGCCATCACCATCCGGTTTTTCAGCAGCATCTTTCCGATATGGGCTGGCTGTGACAATAGAGACATCGATCTTCTCCTCTCTCAAACGGTATTCATGCGCTCATGGGTTCGACGGCTGCTTGGAGACAGGGGTGGCGCGCAGGGCCAGCATGGAAAAGACCGCCATCACCAGGAAGATCCCAACATAGGCCATCCATGCACCGAAATAGCTTCCGCTGATTGTGCGGATCGTTGAGGAGAGCATGGGGCCGACCATGCAACCTCCCATGAATCCAAAATTGACCAGTCCGTAAATGGCACCGTAATCTTTGTTGCCGAAGAGACGCCCAGCAAGCAGGGGCGGGGCCAGCGTCCCCAGGCCGGTGCCGAAGGCCAGCAGGACCGTGGCAGCCAGGGCGAGAGAAGGCATACCGGGAACCAGTGCCAGCACCACCAGAGAGACACAGCCCAGGATCGCGTTGACCCATACGCCGTTCTTCAGCCCCAGCTTATCATACAGGATCCCCAGGATGGGCTTGGAAACGATCCCGGCCGCGCTGTACAGTGACATGGCCAGTGCGTAGTCGCCTACGCTCTCAGTCAGATAGGTGGGGACCTGGGTCATGATGCCGGCGGAGAGGAATCCACAGCATACCGCTGCCACCATGAACAGCCAGAAAGCGCTGGTCCTGACGGCTTCCCCCTTCATCATGCCGGTGCTCTCCTTGGACTTGGGGTCAGCCGCCTGCTGGCCGTCGGCGCTGGTCAGAGGGGCCTGCCCCATCTCGGCAGGGCTTCTGCGCACGAGCGCCGTGACCACCAGCGTGACCACCGCTACCACCACTGCCGCGACCCGGAACGAAAAGCGCCAGCCCTGATTACTGATGAGAGAGGACACCAGGGGAGTAAATATCATGCCGCCGATGCCCGAGCCCATAAAAGCGACAGAGGTCGCCAGCGCTTTTTTGTGCACGAACCAAGCAGAAATCAGTGTGTTGATCGGAATGTACGTCAGTGTGGACATGGCGAAGTTGGCCACAAAGAAGGTGATATAAAGCTGCCAGATCTCCGTGATGAAACTCTGCAGCAAGATGCACGCCGCCGTTACAATACCGCCCACCAGCATCCACAGCCGCATATTTCCCCGGGCCATTTTGCCCGCCAGGAGAAAGCTGAACCCCATACACGCAATGGAGGAACAGAGACTGGCCACATTGAATTCCACATAGGAGACACCCAGATCATTGCAGATAGGATACTGATAATAGGAAAATGTATTGCTGACAAAGACCATGGGGAACATGGTCAGCAGGAAGCAGGCCGCCACAATGACCCAGCCATAAAAGCCCTTTTTCTTTTCCATGGTTCTCCTCCTTCCAGAAAGCCGCTTCCGCGCTTTATTCCGTAGGATTGGGATACATCTCACGGAAGCGCTTGGACATGTTCAGCGCCACCAGGAACAGCACGATCACCAGCACGCAGGCCACCGTGCACAGATACCACGCCGCCACATAGCCAAAGGCGTTGGACACCACGGCCACCGCCGCAGAGCCCACGGCGCAGCCCAGCATGAAGAACACGTTGATGCTGCTGTAGATGCCGGTGTAGTCCCGCACGCCGAACACGCTGGACACCATCAGCGACGGCACCACCGAGGCCATCATGCCGCACAGCCCCGCGAAGACGCCGTACAGATACGCCATGGCCGGGATCTGGGGCGTCAGGGCCAGGGACAGGCAGCTGAGGGCCATCAGGATGCCGGCGCCCAGGACGCACCGCTTCAGGCCGAAGCGGTTGATCAAAACGCCGCCCACCAGCATGCCCACAATACTCACCGCCATCTGAACGGAGAGGATGCTGCTGGCCGCCACTATGTCCCACTGCTCCCACAGCAGGAACGTGACCACATGGGTGGCAACGCCGGCCGCGTAAACGCCCACCAGCAGCATGGCGATGCCCAGCAGGATAAACGCGCTGGAACGGAGGGCTGTCTTTTTGTCCAGGCCCTGCCACTCCTCCGCGGGATTGGCCTGGGCCTGCGCTTCTTCCTTGCGGCCGCCGGTTTTTACATAGGGGGTCTGGCCGTACTGCTCCGGGCTCTTTTTCAGCAAAAACACCAGGATCAGCACCATCGTCACAAAGGCGATGGCCGCGCCGGCGAAATAGGTGGCGCGCCAGCCGCGGGTGGAGATGAACTGGGCCAGCACCACGGACCAGATGGCACCGCCCAGGCCCATGCCGCTCATGGCAACGCTCATGGCGATGGAGCGCTTGTCAATAAACCAGTTGGTAATCATCATACCCACCGGCACATAGGTCAAAAACGCGAGGCCCAGGTTCAGAACGAATCCCACGATCCACAGCTGCCACACCTGCTGGCACACGCCCTGGAGCGCATAGCCGCCGGCGGTGACCACTATGGCCGCGAAGAGAATTTTCTTCATATTCCCGGTGTGCAGCCGGGGGACCAGCACCGCTGAAGAGAGCGCGCTGGCGCAGGAGGTAAACACGTTGATAAGCGAATAGGTGGTGGTACTCACACCCAGCTCCACGCAGATGGGCTCCATAAACAGGCCCGTTGTATTGCTGATCAGGCCGCTGCCGCAGAAAAACAGCAGAAAGCAGCCGATCATCACGCTCCACCCGGAGAACTTTTTCGTCTTTTCCATATCTTCCCTCCGCCTTCCTCATCACACAGGATGATCACGGGGAAGAGGGCCCGTTGATTCGGTTGTCAGCGG
>OGGQ01005030.1_pt1 | contig 10036 bp, 12 predicted proteins | sample 1571191 | NCBI WGS metagenome assembly OGGQ01 (sample SAMEA2582061, study PRJEB24529) | metagenome | biome: Human gut stool | place: China | collected 2011
CGCTGGTGCTCACATCAACGAAAGGATTGACAGGCTCAATGACGATCTCCTGGAAGGAAACCTCGATCTCCACACGACCAGCGGGCATCTTGAAGGTAAACTTTCCGTTGCCCTTGTCGGTCAGTTCCAGCTCGTTGCCCTTGTTGTCGGTGACGATCAGTTCGTCCAGCTCATAGCCGTCATCGGGGGTGACGGTGATGGTGACAGTCTCGCCCTGCTCGGCGTAGCGCTTCTGGAGGGAAACCTCGCCGCCGGTGACTTTGCCGGGCAGAGAGATGGAGTAGGTGGGGTCGCTGTTATCCTCGGGATAGGTGGGGGTGGGGTCACTGGGAGTAGGGGCCACATAGGTGGTGACGGTGACGGTGCAGGTATCGCTCACACCTGTCTCTCCGCCATTGACCACCTTGGCTGTGATAGTGGCGGTGCCGTCACCCTTGGCGGTGACCTTACCACTCTGGTCAACGGTAGCCACATTGGTGTTATCGCTGCTCCACTCCACAGTGCCGGTGTAGTTCTTGGGCTCCACCGTGGCGGTAAGCTGGGCGGTAGAGGGGGCGGCATTGGAGTAGATCTTCACATTGTCCTGCTCAATGGTGATGCTGGTAGCGGGCTTGGGGGTGACATCCACGGAGCCGCCGCTCTCGCCCACGGTCTCTTTCTCGCCATTGGAATAGGTAATCTCGGTTCCGGCGGGCAGAGTAGCGGTCAGGCCACCCTCGCCCTCGGCGGCAATGCTGCCGGCGGTCTCTCCCGCAGGGACAGCGTAGGTCACATCGTTTACAGTGATGGTCTTACCGGCGGGGAGTTCAAAGGTCTTGCCCTCCCCGGTGAAGTAATTATCACCCAGAGTGATCTCCACATTGTTGCCAAATTCGTAATTGGAAACGGTGGCCTGGTCAATGGTGGCCTTGGCGCCATCACCCAGCAGCAGCTTTACAACAGTGCCGCCGGTGAGGTTGGTGGTGCCGCCTGCGGTGGCGTTGATCAGGTCAACGGTGCCATTCGTGACGGACACAACAGCGCCGTCCTCCATGGTCAGACTTTCGACCGTAGAATCCGCATCGTTGAACTCAGCCTTGCCGCCAGCAGCTACAGTGATTTCTCCCAGTTCGACACGGCCATTTCCTGCTTCGTTGACGGTCAATGTTCCGGTTTCGGTAACCGCAATGCTGGGAATTTGGGCTTTTTGTACGGGTGTTGATGTATACGGAGCAATGATCACATCGCCGTCCGCTACAATAGCAGGACCTTCCGCATCTTCCGTTCCGATATTCAAATCCCGGATAGTGGCCGTACCACCCTCCTTCACTTGGATCACAGGGCCTTCCGCACCATCAGCCAATTGATAACTGGAAATACTTTTTGAATCGACACTTCCTGCGTGCCGAAGGGAAAGGGTGCCCCCTTTTTCCACGATAATGGGGTGACTCAAAGTGACCGAAGCGCAGCCAAATGAGGAGCCGGTCTCCTGCATCAGACTTCCGCCATCTTTAATGGTGATCTGACCGGTAAAAGAGATGTTTTGCAGTACACTGAGGTTGGAGCGAGTGGCACCGGTAGCTAGTTTGAATGTAATAGGCTCTGTAATAGTTATATCATCCTTAATTGTGACACTATTATTATGACTTTCACTTTTGATTTCCACAGCATGAGGAAGACCACCATATGTAAAATTCATTCTTGATGTTCCATTCCAATGCTTGGTTCCATCTGCTTCTGCCGGGCAATCACAATAAAATGTGCGAGTGCCATCCTTATCATCCCAATAGAATCCCTTTGAAGCAGCAGTACCTGCAACTTCTAAAGTAGGAAAATAGCATGCAAGGTGATTTCTCCCAATCTCAAATGAAAACAGATACTTTTCTTGGACCTTTTCTCCATCTACTAAATCATTGCTTCTGTATCCCCGAACATGCCCATAGGTTGGAAGTTCCGAATCGTCTTCACTTGCAGCTGCTGGCACACTCACAAGGCTTAGCAGCATCGCCAGCACCATAACGGCTGATAATATCTTTTTCTTCATTTTCTTCACTCCTCTTATGTTTTTATCTTGACACACAAAAATTGGATACTGACATTATAGTGAATATATTCAGTATAGTCAATACTTTCACTATGTTACTTTTAAGTAGGGTGAGCGTATTGATCAGTTATCGTCCGTTTTATCAAACACTTCTGAAAAAGGGGGTCACAGAATATTACCTGATTTTCAAGCAGGGGGTGGACTCCAATACCCTTCACCGCATGAAGCACGGCAAGGCCATCACCACCACCACGCTGAACACCCTGTGTGAGATTCTGGACTGCCGGGTGGAGGACATTCTGGAATATATCCCTGATGAAAGCTGAAAGGCGCGTTCAGACACAATTATCCTGTGTCCAAACGCGCCTTTATTCTATATTTGGGCATGACAATAGGCAGAGAAAAGCTACTGCTCTGCTCTGCTCTGCTCTGCTCTGCTCTGCTCTGCTGTCAGTATATTGCGCCTTCTCATAGGTTGTCAACCCCTGATTCTTCTGACTTTTCCACATTGTACCACAGTCCATGGTATCTGTAAAGTTTCTTCCCGAAAAACAGCCGAGAAGCCGACACCCGCAGCTGTGAGTTCCGACTTATTGCCGCTCTATCATGCGCTTTTCAGATAAAACATGTGTGACAATTAAGCAAGTGTTTCTCGTCCGCAATGTCCAAGTTGGACAGTCGCCCAATGAAATAGGTTGAATTTATCCTATTTTGGAGTATAATAGATTCAGAAGGAGGGTGATCCCATGATGATCAATTCCAATACGATGGTCTCTATCACAGAGGCCAATCAGAATTTTTCCAAGGTGGCCCGGCTGGTGGATGAGCAGGGCTCCGCCGTCATTCTGAAGAACAATGTGCCCCGTTATCTGGTAATCGAGTTTAGTCAAGTGGAGCAGCTGCAGGCGGCCCAGGACGAGGACATCATGCAGATCTCCACAAGGCTCATTCAGCAAAACCGGGCGGCCTATGAGGAACTGGCCAAATGAAGATCCTGAACAAGCGCCAGATCCTGATGCTCCATCAGCATCTGGTGGAGGAGACCGGCGGCAGTCCGGGCCTGCGGGATGAGGGCCTTCTGGATTCAGCTCTGAACGCTCCCTTCCAGGTATTCGGTGATACCAGCGCCTATCCATCCCTCCAGCAGAAGGCGGCACGCCTTTGCTATGGTCTGGTCAAAAATCATCCGTTCATTGACGGCAATAAACGGATCGGTGCCCACGCCATGCTGGTTTTCCTGGCTGTCAACGGGCTGGAGTTATCCTACACGCAGCAGGAGCTGTCGGATATCATTCTGCAGGTGGCTGCCGGGGAAAAGGGATATGACGATCTGTTGGTGTGGCTTCTTGCCCATCAACTGTAAGCAACCGGGGAGAGTCGTATGCACGGCTCTCCCCGGTTGTTTCTATGCTATAAATTTTGAAGATTGCAGGGCGGCTGGGTCAGTCCATCACACCACCTTGGGGTTGATGCCCACCTCCGCCCAAGTGAGCAGAGATAGGTGATAGGGCCGGCCGGTGGGATCCCGGTAGCTGTCATTCAGGGCGCTCACCAGGTTCTTTACCTCCCTGGGGTGGCTCCGGGCCACAAGAATGCCCCGATTCAACGGGCGGCCATCCACGGCGCAGCCATCCCAGTACATCTTGAGCTGGTACAGGTCCAGAGCCTTGCTGGGCCCCTTCTTGGCCTCGTACACCTCCGTCTGATCCCGGCGGCTGACGAACAGATCCATCTTTACCCGCAGGTCAAGAGAGCGATAGGTGTTCTCCTCCAAAGCCACCCGGAGCACATCGGGCTCCGCCTGCTTCTGCTCTGCCAGAGCCCGGGTCAGCCGCTTCTCCACGCTCTCCCGGGGAGCCATCGGGGTCACATTGGCCCGCAGCCAGGCAAAGAGCTTCTCCAGCCGGGGATCTCCATCCAGGAAGCCGGTCTTGGTGGGCCTGGTGGGGGGAAGGGCTCCGGACTGATCCGCCGTCAGCTCAACCACCATCAAGAAGTGGTTGCGGCTGGGGTGGAGCTGCTTGCTCCAAATGCGCTTGTCCAGGCCGCGCTCCATCAACCGGCCGTTGCACCGGATCTCCACACCGCTGGACTCCATGTTGCCCCGGTAGTAAAGATGGTTGTCCTTGACCGGATGGATCAGGCCCCAGCAGCAGCGAACGCTCACCGGTCCACCGCCCAGGTCCAGATCGGTGGGCAGGATATCGTGCAAACCGTTCAGCTTCCAGTAGGGGAAGACGGGCTCCACAGGGTAAACCTGTTCCCCAACCACCACAGCCACTTCCATCTCTCTGCCATCCAGAATGGGGGCATAAGTATGTCCCAGTTCTTCCAGGAGAATGTCCACCAGGGCCTCAAAGGGCTTGTCCGTCCGGTCTCCGGCGGGACGGATGGTAGCGAAAAAGTCACGGGTGCAGGTAAAGGAAACAGCGGTGCCGGTAGGGCCCATCAGGATTCCGCGTCCCGACAGATAACGGCCAGTCATGGGATCATCTCCCAGGCGATAGGGGCCCTGCACCACCAGGTGGCGGTCCTGGGCATCGTCCTCCGGCGTGCGGGTCTGGATGCTCCAGCTGCCGTCCTCACAGGCGCTGGCCAGGGCGTGCTTGAGACCCATACCGTGCTCGTTCAGGGCCGTCTCGCCGCCGGAGCGGCTGCCCAGGGTGAGGGCGGCGTGGATGTCCCGGATACCCGTGCCCGTGTCCACCACCGAGACATCCACAAATTCCTCCCACGGGCGCAGGCGGATCTCCACCCGCCGCTGGTCGGGCCTGGTAGCCCGGAAGTTGGAGAGGGCGTCGTCCACGAACTCATTGATGATCTCGGGGAAGCGCTGGAAGTTGCCGGAGATGGAACGCCAGAGTTCCTGACCGTTGGGGTTGTTGTGGATGGCAAAATGGGTTTCTTTCATATAAGTACAGATCCTTTCTTTAGGGCCGTTGGCCCTGTATTGGGAAAATAAAACACCGTGCAGGGCGGGCCTACACGGCGTTCCCAAAAGGATCAGGAGTGGTCCGCATCCTTACCCCAGGGGCCCTCTTGCCTTTCCTGGGCAAAAAGGGTATACTATCCCTGCGGTGCGGACGCAGTCCGTTGTGTAGGTGGCACATTCACCTGCGCAGGCGTGGGGGAGGTGGTGCTCCCTCATGCTGCCGCTGTTTTATTTTCTGCGTAAATTGTAGCATTGATGTGGGCCCACATCAATGCACATATGCTACAAAATAACCCTGTACTTTTTGTTGAAAATGTGGGCCCACATTTCTGGAGAGTACATTGCATGTATTGCAAAAACCGTATATGATAAGTGTATCTTTAACAGATAGGAGAAGGAAATATGGCTCGCACCGAGGCACAGCTGGAGTCTAGCAGAAAGTATCATAAAGAAAAGCTGGAAGAGATCAAATTTCGGGTTCCCAAGGGAGAAAAAGCACAAATTCAAGCTTATGCTGCTGCAAAGGGTGAGTCTACAAATGCATTCATCTATCGGGCTGTTCATGAAACAATGGAGCGCGAGGAGAACGAATAATCTTACGTTTCTGCAGCCTGCCGTAGAAATACACAAGAGCCGGAACCAGGATTTTCTTAAATCTTGGTTCCGGCTTTTTTCTTACAATTATTCCATGATTCATACCAAGGACGCTGTCATTTTCTCTGAGACCGGTAATGTGTATTGGAGAGCCTAATTTACCATCCACACGATACGATCTACTTTGTTACTTCTATATGTACGGTGGATTTGCTGATGCCAAATTTCCGGGCGGCAGAGCGGACGGTTGCTCCATTTTCGATGATGTACGCCGCCAATTTACAGGCGCGCTCCTCGATATTTCCTTTCAAATCCTTACACTCCCTCTCCCGTTTTGCCACAAGATATATATGTGGCCAGAGAGAGTACCATGCCTGTACGCGCTGGAAATCCCCCGGATTTTCCCTCTTCTTTTCGATTTGAATATCTATCCCAAGGGTGGCATATGCTATTGCGGGTGATTCAAATATGAAACAGCATGCATGGAAAATCTACGCTGCCTGGATTCTGTTTACCGAAGCGGTGGGCGGCCTGTCCGGCTGGCTGACCCGAGACGGAGCCAAAGCTTACAGTGAAAGCATTATCCAGCCCCCGCTTTCCCCTCCCGCCCTTGTATTTCCCATCGTCTGGGGAATTCTGTTCGTTCTGATGGGCATCGGAGCAGCTCGGATCTATCTAGCTTCTCCCTCTCGTGAGCGCACCAGCAGCTTGCGCATATTTCTGCTCCAGTTAGCCTTCAATTTCTTTTGGAGCATTCTGTTTTTTAACTTTCAAGCCTTCGGCGCTGCACTGGTCTGGCTGGTGATTTTGTGGGGATTAATTTTATGGATGATCACCTCGTTTCATAAGGTAGATCCGTTGGCTGCCTGGCTTCAGGTCCCCTATCTGCTCTGGGTCACCTTTGCGGCCTATTTGAATTACGGTGTATGGATTTTAAACTAAAAAGGAAGCCCGGCAGGCAACGCCTGCCGGGCTTCTTCCCTTTTGCTTAGTTATTCTCTCCGAAAAACAGAGCCATATCTTCTTCCACGGTACCAATGCCGGCGATACCGAAATTGTCCACCAGCACCTTGGCCACATTGGGGCTGAGAAAGGCGGGCAGAGTGGGACCCAGGTGGATATTCTTCACTCCCAGATACAGCAGGGCCAGCAGTACGATGACCGCCTTCTGCTCATACCAGGCAATGTTGTAGATAATGGGCAGCTGGTTGATGTCCTCCAGTCCGAAGACCTCCTTGAGCTTCAGGGCAATAACCGCCAGAGAGTAGGAGTCATTGCACTGGCCCGCATCCAGCACCCGGGGAATGCCGCCGATGTCCCCAAGATCCAACTTGTTGTACTTATACTTGGCACAGCCGGCGGTAAGAATGACCGCGTTCTGAGGCAGAGCCTTGGCAAACTCGGTGTAGTACTCCCGGCTCTTGGCTCGGCCGTCACAGCCCGCCATAACCACAAACTTCTTGATTGCTCCAGACTGCACCGCCTCTACGATCTTGTCCGCCAGAGCCAGCACCTGGGCGTGGGCGAAACCGCCTACGATCTCGCCCCGCTCGATCTCCTGGGGCGGCTCGCACTTCTTGGCATGCTCAATAAGAGCAGAAAAATCCTTTTTCTCTCCAATGCCGCCGGGAATATGCTTACAGCCGGGGTAACCCGCCGCGCCGGTGGTGTACAGCCGGTCCTTGTAGCTGTCCTTGGGAGGCACGATGCAGTTGGTAGTCATGAGAATGGGGCCGTGGAAGGTCTCAAACTCCTCCTTCTGCTTCCACCAGGCGTTGCCGTAGTTGCCCACAAAGTTGGGGTACTTCTGGAAGGCGGGATAGTAGTGGGCAGGGAGCATCTCACTGTGGGTATATACGTCCACCCCGGTGCCCTGGGTCTGCTCCAGCAGCATCTCCAAGTCCCGCAAATCGTGACCGGAAACCAAGATGCCGGAGTTCTTGCCCACACCGATGGATACTTTGGTGATCTGGGGGTTTCCGTAGGCCTGGGTATTGGCCTTGTCCAGCATCGCCATCCCCTGCACGCCGTACTTGCCGGTCTCCATGGTCAGGGCAACCAGATCGTCTGCGGACAGGCTGTCATCCAGAGTGGCCGCCAAGGCCCGCTGGAGAAAAGCATCCACCTCGCCGTCGTCCTGAAGCAGAGCATTGGCGTGCTTGGAGTAGGCGGACAGGCCTTTCAAGCCGTAGGTGATGAGCTCCCGCAGGGAGCGGATGTCCTCATTCTCTGTGGATAGCACACCTACCTGAGCAGCCTTCGCTTCCCAGCTGCCGGTTCCGTCCCACAAGGCGGCCAGATGCAGCTGATCCTTGTGCTCCACCTGGGCCAGCAGCTTTTCCTTCACCGCCAGGGTATCCCGGATGCGAGCCTCAATGGCCTCTTTATCAAAGTTGGCATTGGTGATGGTCGTGAACAGGTTCAGGGTGATGAGATGGTTGATCTCCCCCTCCACCGCCTCCCCCTGGGCACGAAGAGCCGTGGTCACGGCAGACAGGCCTTTCGTTACATAGACCAGCAGATCCTGCATCGCAGCTACATCCGGCTGCTTGCCGCACACGCCTACACGGGTACAGCCGGTGCATCCGGCAGTCTCCTGGCACTGATAACAAAACATCTTGGGCTGCATAAATAGGTCCTCCTAATTTTGTCCTGCGCGGCAGTTTCGCCGCGGAATGGGCTTGACTTTCGAAACATACTATACTAAATTGTTTCTAACAATTCCGTTGTTATACCAACAAAAGGAGGGTCTTCATGGATTTTCTTTTTCTAACGGAAACCCCTCTGTTCCGAGGAACCACCGCTCAGGATCTGGAGGCCATGCTGGCCTGTCTGGGAACGGACGTGCGCAGCTATGAGAAAGGACAAATGATTTACCGGGCCGGGGAAGTGATTTCCTCCCTTGGGGTCATACTATCCGGCAGTGCACTCATTGAAAATGATGACATCTGGGGCAACACCACGGTGCTGGACTGCGTGGGTCCAGGACAGATTTTTGCAGAGACCTACGCCTGTACGCCCGATGAGCCGCTGATGGTCAACGTGGTAGCCGCCGAAGCGGCTCAAATCCTGTTTCTCAACGTAAGCCGGGTCCTGCAGGTATGCCCCAATGGCTGCGACCACCATAATACTTTGATCCGCAACCTGCTTGCCCTCTCCGCCCAGAAAAATCTGAACCTGTCCCGAAAGATTTTCCACACCTCCCCCAAAACCATTCGCGGCCGCCTGCTCTCTTATCTGTCCTATCAGTCCATGCGCAGCGGCAGTTCTTCCTTTACCATTCCCTTTAACCGTCAGCAGTTGGCCGACTATCTGAATGTAGATCGCAGTGCCCTGTCCAATGAGCTGAGCAAGATGCAGCGGGATGGGCTCATTCAGGTCGAACGAAACCGTTTTGTCCTACTGGGGGTCTGACTGCAAAAACAGGACATCCTCTCGGATGTCCTGTTTTTCATACGTTCTATTTCCAATACCGCTCTCGGCGGAAAAACAAAAAGGACATCCGAATGGATGTCCTTTTTGTGGTGCGCGAGGCGGGAGTCGAACCCGCACGCCCTTGCGAGCACTGGCACCTGAAGCCAGCGAGTCTACCAATTCCACCACTCGCGCGTGGTTTGGAATGCACCGTTTGCTCAGTGCATGAGATATACTACCACATCCTCCCTCCCGTGTCAACACTTTTCTTTCTTCATCGACCATTTTTTCTTTTCCTGACGCTGTGCCACCGGGAGCGGCATCGTTTTGTACGATTCCGTTTCCCCATATATTATATTCTAATTTCTACTAAATCGGCTTTTTTCACCCTTTCTTCTCCCATTTTCGCAAGGAGCAGTCAAAAAAAGTTTTCCAAAAAACTCCTGTTTGTTAAAATTCCACATTGACTTTCCGGCTGATCCCGGGTACAATACGCTCAAATATTTTAATTAAATAATTTTAACTAAAATATTTTAAATTAAATGATTGAACAATCGAGAGGAGAATTTCCCATGTTTGAGAAAGTCCGTGACATTATTGTTGATACTCTGAGCTGCGAGATGGACGAGGTCACCATGGAGGCCAGCCTGTCTGATGATCTGGGCGCCGATTCCCTGGACGCCGTGGAGCTGAACATTGCTCTGGAGGAGCAGCTGGGTCTGTCCATCGCTGACGAGGATCGCCCCAACATGAAGACCGTGGGTGACATCGTGCGTTACCTGGAGGCCCTGGAGGGCACCAAGGACAACCACATCTAATTTCTACGAGGTGAACTTCCATGGAACTGGAATCCATTTATGCGCTGATGGAGCGCTTTGAGCGCTCCTCCATCTCCGGCCTGGAGCTGGAGCAAAACGGCACCCGGCTGAAGCTGGAGAAGGCCGTGGCTGTGGCTGCCGCCCCGGTTGCGGCCGCTGCTCCTGTGGCTGCTCCCGCTCCCGCGGCTGCCCCTGTGGCCGGTCAGCCTGCCCAGGCAGAAGAGGGCGAATACATCAAGGCGCCCCTGGTGGGCA
>OGGQ01005034.1_pt1 | contig 10031 bp, 7 predicted proteins | sample 1571191 | NCBI WGS metagenome assembly OGGQ01 (sample SAMEA2582061, study PRJEB24529) | metagenome | biome: Human gut stool | place: China | collected 2011
GAAGCGATTAAGGCAGTTGAGAAGGAAAAGTAGTTGTTTGGCTGATAGTTTGATGCTATACTGTATATATGATGTCAGGGTTGAAAGGTATTTTGCCCCTGACTTGATAGATAAGATGAAGAGCCCATTACTGAGCAGGCAACGGATTTTGCTTCGTAACTGCGAAGACACTGAACAGTTAATGGGCAGAAATTGAAAAATATCAGAAAACGAGAGGGCGACAACATGAGCGAATATGTAATCACCACCGACAACAATTCAGATCTTCCGGAGAAATATCTCAAAGACCATGGAGTAGGCTGCATGTATCTCAGTTATTCCATGGATGGCAAAAATTACACGCATGGAAATTTCCTTCCGGAGCATGAATTTTATGAGGCAATGAGAAACGGTTCCATGCCAACTACAGCACAGGTAAATCCTGAAAATGCAAAAGCACTGCTGGAGCCTTACCTGAAAGAAGGAAAAGATATTCTTCATATTGCATTTTCCTCTGCTTTAAGCGGTACATACAATAGTAGTCGTATCGCAGCGGAGGAATTGATGGAGGACTATCCGGACCGTAAGATCATCGTGGTAGATTCTCTTGGCGCTTCCCTTGGTCAGGGGCTTCTGGTTTACCTTGCGCAGGAGAAGAAAGAGCAGGGAGAAGATCTGGAGACAGTTGCGAAATGGGCAGAAGAGAACAGGCTTCATATGGTACACCTTTTTACAGTCAATGATTTAAACCACCTATACCGTGGAGGCCGCATTTCCAGAACCACTGCAGTAGTAGGAAGCATGCTGAATATTAAACCGGTCCTTCATGTAGACAACGACGGAAAACTCACTGCCATCGGCAAAGTCCGCGGCCGTAAAAAATCCCTTCAGGAGCTGGTAAAGCTTATGGATGAGAAAATCGGCAGCTATCATGACACCTGCCATACTATCTTTATCAGTCATGGAGACTGTGAAGACGATGCAAATTATGTGGCAGAGAAAGTAAAAGAAAAATACCAGATCAACACGATTATCATGAATCAGGTAGGAGCCACCATCGGCGCTCACTCAGGTCCGGGAACAATGGCTTTGTTCTTTGTGGGAGATGAAAGATAAATTAGTTTTTTTGTAAAATGGTTTCATGGTATCATTATCCTGCGGGAAAATAAATGATACTGCGGAACCATTTTTGATATTACAGGAGAATTTTATGAAATTATTAAAAAAAGCATTCGCATTCATATTTATATTTATGCTGAGCGTTTCAGGTCTGACAGGATATCAGGTAAACGCCTCAGAGGAGCCCAAACATCTGAATATCCTGTTCACCCATGATCTGCATTCCCATTTGAACAGCTTTCAAACGATTGTAGACGGGACACAGCAGGAGACCGGCGGATTTGCCCGGCTGAAAACATTGATCAATGAGTACGAGAAAGAGAATACAGATACACTTATACTGGATGGCGGAGACTTCTCCATGGGAACTCTGATACAGACTGTATATGACACAGAGGCCGCAGAACTGAGGATGCTTGGATATCTGGGCTGTGATGTGACAACTCTGGGAAATCATGAATTTGATTACGGCTCCGATGGTCTGGCAGATATGCTGAATGCCGCAGTCAGTTCAAGGGAAAATCTTCCCGGGATGGTTGTGTGTAATGTGGACTGGGATGCAATGAAAAAAGCCGGACTCAGTGAAGGGCAGAAACAGATTTATGAAGCATTTCAGACATATGGAGTAAAAGACTATACGGTAATTCAAAAAGGCGATATAAAGATTGCAGTACTGGGTGTTTTCGGAAAGGATTCTCTGGATTGCGCCCCTACCTGCGAGCTTCTTTTCAAAGACCCGTCAGAAGCCGCAAAAAAAACAGTAGAGGAAATAAAGAAGAACGAAGATGTAGACATGATCGCCTGTGTATCACACAGCGGAACATGGGAGGACGAAAAAGTATCAGAGGATGAAATCCTTGCAAAGAATGTGCCGGACATTGATCTGATCGTCAGCGGACATACCCACACACAGTTGGCAGAACCGATCCTGCAGGGAGATACCTGCATCGTATCCTGTGGAGAATATGGGAAAAACCTGGGAACACTTTCTATGACTCAGAAAGAGAATGGACGGTGGGAAACGGATACCTATGAGCTTGTTCCGGTTACGGATGAAATCAAAGCAGATGAAGCCACACAGAAGAAAATAGATGAATTGTCAGATACTGTTGATACCAATTATCTCTCTAATTTTGGTTATACCAGAGAGGAAATTCTGGCAGAAAATGACATTGAATTTAACAGCCTCAGTGAGATGGAAACAAAGCATGAGGAGTTGAATCTGGGAGATATCATATCAGATGCTTATGTATATGCAGTAGAGAATGCAGGAGACTCTGATGGAGAAAAAGTAGATGTTGCGATCGTACCTGCCGGAACTGTAAGAGATACTTATACAAAAGGCAATATAACAGTGGAGCAGGTATATAATTCCTTCTCGCTGGGAACAGGAAAAGACGGACTTGCAGGTTATCCTCTGATCAGTGCATATTTAACGGGAAAAGAACTGAAAACAGTGGCAGAGGTAGATGCCTCCATTTCAGATTTTATGACAATAGCCAGATTATATTGCAGTGGAATGAATTTCACCTATAATCCCCATCGAATGATCTTAAATAAAGTAACAGACTGTTATCTGACAGGCAAGGATGGGGAAAGGGAAGAAATACAGGACGATAAATTGTATCATGTTGTCACCGACCTGTACACTGGCCGTATGCTGGGTTCTGTTCTGGACAAATCCTATGGTCTGATATCCATCGTCCCTAAGGATAAAAACGGCAATCCCATAGAGAATCTGGAAGATTATGCAGTCATGGATGGAAAAAAAGAATTGAAAGCCTGGGCTGCAATCGCAGAATACATGCAATCCTTTGAAGATACAGACAAAGACGGAATTGCAAATGTGCCGGAATATTATAATACAACACACGAAAGAAAAGTTGTAGACAACAGCAAAAACATCATAAATCTGGTAAAACATCCGAATAAATTTGCCATAGCGATTGTGGGAATCTGTATTGTGGTTGTTGGAGTGATTCTGCTGCTGATCTTTGGGGTTGTAAAGATTATCAGAAGAAGAAAACAGAATTTATGTCAATAAAATCGCATAACAGTAGTAGGGCAGTTTCTGATTAACAGGGACTGCCTTTTATGCTGCAATTATATTTCCTGATGAAATTTCCCACGACAATTAAGACAGGTATATATCATGTTCACAAAAAATATGATATACTTACGCTGTATATAAGCTAGAGTAAAAAACGGGGGAACACGAAATGGCTGAAATGGAAAACAGTAAAGATCTGATCAGTGTATTGTGGAGCGGAGCAGATATTCTTCGCTCAAAAATGGATGCAAATGAATATAAAAATTATCTTCTGGGTATTATTTTCTATAAATACCTGTCAGATTCTTTTCTTATCAAAGTATATGATATGATTTGTGACAGTAAACCACAGACGTTAAAAGAAGCACTGGATGTATATGTAAAAGAATTAAAAAGTGAAGATGGCGAAGAACTAAAACAGGGAATGAAAGAAGAATGCCATTATGTGATCGAGCCTGAACTTACATACACGTATTTTGCAGATGCTGCAAGAAACAATTCTTTTAACAGAGAGCAGCTGCAGAAAGCATTCAATAATATTGAACAAAGTGATCCTATCTTTGCAGATCTGTTTGCAGATATTGATCTGTATTCCAACCGTCTGGGAACGGGAGATCAGAAGCAGAGTGATACAGTTGCAAGTCTGATAAAGGAAATTGATAAAGCAGATTTATTGAATTCAGATGCTGAAATACTTGGAAATGCCTATGAGTATCTGATCGGACAGTTTGCATCAGAGACAGGAAAGAAAGCCGGTGAATTCTATACACCTCAGGCAGTATCTAAAATTCTTACCCGTATTGCAATTGCAGGACAGGAAGAAAAACAGGGATTATCTGTCTATGATCCATGTATGGGTTCTGGATCCCTTCTGCTTAATGCAAAAAAATATGCGAAATATTCTCAGTATATCAAATATTATGGACAGGAATTAAATACTTCGACTTACAATCTTGCAAGAATGAATATGTTTCTTCATGGCATTCCGGCAGAGAATCAGAACTTGAGAAACGGAGACACTCTTGACGGAGACTGGCCAACAGACGAAGAAACAGACTTCAATATGGTACTTATGAATCCGCCTTACAGCGCGAAATGGACCGCAGCAGCAGGCTTTCTGCAGGATGAAAGATTCAGTGATTATGGGGTACTTGCACCGAAATCAAAAGCAGATTACGCTTTCTTACTGCATGGACTGTACCATCTGAAAAATAATGGAACTATGGCAATTGTACTTCCACACGGTGTTCTCTTCAGGGGAGCTGCGGAAGGGAAAATCAGAGAAAAACTGCTTCGCTCCGGAAATATTTATGCAGTAATTGGTTTACCTGCGAATCTCTTTTATAATACTTCAATTCCAACTTGTATTATCGTGCTGAAGAAACACAGAGATGGCAGAGATGTGCTGTTTATTGATGCTTCAAAGAAGTTTGATAAAGGCAAGAAGCAGAATGAAATGACAGATGTGCATATCAATGAAGTGATGGAGCTGTACAGCAAACGGGAAACTGTAGAAAAAGAATCATTTCTTGCCAGCTTTGAAGAAATAGAAAAGAACGACTTTAACCTCAACATCCCACGCTATGTTGACAACTTTGAAAAAGAAGAAGAGATAGACCTGAATGATCTGTTATCCGAGATGAAGAAAACAGATGATGAATTAGAAAAAACACAGGGTGAATTCCTGGCCCTGCTCAGGGATTTAACTTCTACAGATGACGCAATTATGAAATCATTAGATGAACTGATTGCGAAAATGGAGGGGTAAATTATGGGAAAACCTGAGATTAGATTTAAAGGTTATACGGATGAGTGGGAACAGCGTAAGTTGGGAGAGATTTGCGAATCATTTGAGTATGGACTTAATGCGGCAGCTAAAGAATATGATGGCGAAAATAAATATATTCGTATTACAGACATAGATGATAATTCCCATGAGTTCATTCAAGATGATGTGACTTCGCCAGATATAGATTTGACAAACTCAGAAAATTATCAACTCAAATATGGAGATGTTCTTTTTGCAAGAACAGGTGCAAGTGTCGGAAAAACCTATATTTATAAGGAATCTGACGGATTAGTTTACTATGCAGGTTTTTTAATTCGAGGTCGTGTAAAGAGCAATTATTCACCTGAATTTATATTTCAAAATACACTTACAGATGATTATGATAAGTTTATTCGCATCACTTCGCAACGTTCAGGACAGCCGGGAGTAAACGCACAAGAGTATGCAAGTTATGAAATATCAGTGCCGAAATTTGAGGAGCAACAGAAAATCGGAGCCTATTTTTCTACCCTCGACCACCTCATCACTCTTCACCAGCGAAAGTCAATTCCCCATCCAAACCATTCAACCACCCACACGAAACACAAAGGAGAAGAAAAATATGTCAGAATTAGAGTCAATGATAGAGGAAAAATTGATAGAACAGCTAATTTACGGAGATTCCCAGTGGACATACCGGGAAGATTTAAAAACTGAGGAGGATCTGTGGGCGAATTTCAGATATATTCTGGAGCAGAATAATAAGGACAGGCTGGATGGAGAGGGACTTTCTGACTCTGAATTTGAACAGGTAAAGAACCAGCTACAGTTTTCCTCATTTTATAAAGCCGGGGAATGGTTGGTAGGTGAGAATGGAAAGGTAATGGTTCATGTACAGCGGGATACGGAAAAGTTACATCTTGTAGTGATGAACCATGAGCATATTGCAGGCGGTTCCAGTGTTTATGAAGTGATTAATCAGTATAAAGCACTGAAATCAGATGATGAGGATTCTACAGATGTGCGGGACAGAAGATTTGATGTAACTCTTATGATTAATGGGCTTCCCATGATACATATTGAGTTGAAGAATAAACAGCATTCTTACATGGACGGATTCTGGCAGATTAAAAAATATATTGGTGAGGGTAAATTTACCGGGATTTTCTCAGCTGTGCAGATGTTTGTAGTCAGTAACGGTGTGGATACCAGATATTTTGCGGCAGCAGGGGATACAGAGTTAAATCCCAAATTTATGAGTGGATGGGTAGACAGAAAGAATAATCCTGTTTCAGATTATCTCAGCTTTGCAAAAAGTGTACTCCGTATTCCCCAGGCTCATGAAATGATTGCCAGATACACAGTTCTGGATGAAGATGCCAGACGGCTGATTCTGCTCAGACCATATCAGATTCATGCCATTGAGTCTATACGTGAAGCTTCAAAAACCGGAGAATCCGGTTTTGTATGGCATACAACCGGTTCGGGAAAAACACTGACATCCTATAAGGCAACAAGAAATCTTTTGATGGATATTCCAAGTATTGATAAGACGATTTTTCTTATTGACCGTAAAGATTTGGATACACAGACAACTATGGCATTTCAGGCATATGCAAATAATGATCTGGTAGATGTGGATGAAACAGATAATGTAAATGATCTCAAAAAGAAATTAAAATCGGCTGACCGTCAGGTGATTGTAACGACAATCCAGAAAATGCAGATTCTCATAAGTAAAAGACTGCAGGAAGGGACCCCGGACTTTGATAAAATCAAAAATCTGAGGATTGCTTTTGTAGTGGATGAGTGCCACAGGGCAGTGACACCGAAAACAAAGAGAGAACTGGAACGTTTCTTTGGCAGATCTTTATGGTACGGTTTTACCGGAACTCCACGCTTCGCAGAGAATCCATATCCGCAGATGGGCGATTTGCCACGAACAACAGAAGAATTATATGGAAAATGTCTCCATTCTTATACCATACAGAATGCAATTCATGACAAAGCTGTTCTGGGATTTCAGGTTGAGCATAATGGTCCTAAAAATATGACAGATGAAACGGACAGCAGCCAGTATGACAATGAAGCGCATATGTTAAAGGTATTGGATGTAATCTTAAACAAATCCTATTACAAATTAGGCTTTCAGAACGGAAAGGGAATGACATATGAGTGCATGCTTACAACCAAATCCATTCAGGTTGCACAGAAATATTATGAACTGCTTACCAGGGTAAAGAACGGAGAAACTTCTCTTGTGATTGATGAGAAAATCAGACAGGTGCTTCCGGATTTTCCTAAATTTGCCATCACCTACTCTGTTACTGAAAATGAAGAAGGCTCCCATGTAAATCAGGAAAAAATGCAGAAATCTTTGAATGATTACAATGGGATGTTTGGAACGAAATATGAAATGTCCCAGATACAGAGCTATAATGGCAATCTGAATAAACGTCTTGCCAGAAAAGATGCCAGATTTAAGAGCAGACGAGAACAGCTGGATCTGGTAATTGTGGTAGACAGACTGCTTACAGGTTTTGATGCACCATGTATGTCTACGATTTTTATTGATCGTCAGCCTATGGGACCTCATGATCTGATTCAGGCTTTTTCAAGAACTAACCGTATTTATGACACCAATAAGACATATGGGCAGATTGTAACTTTTCAGGCACCAAAGCTTTTTAAGAAGTGTGTGGACAATGCAGTGAAATTGTATTCTGCCGGAAGCACAGAGACAGCGTTGCTGGCAGAATGGGATGAAGTAGAGCCTGCATTTCGTAAAGCACTTTCTGCACTGAAAATCTGCGCTGAGAAGCCTTCGGACATTCCGGGCATGTCCATGAAAGAGAAGAAAATTTTTGCAAAAATGTTCCAGGAGTTTGACAGCCTGTTTGCACAGCTGAAATCTTTTACAAAGTATAATGACAGTATGTTGGAAGAATATGGAATTACAGAGGCAGAATATGACGATTATGCAGGCCATTATAAAAATGTAATGGAAGAGATTCGTGATTCCAAAGATCATGGGGATTCAGATTCCAGTGATACACAGGTGGATCAGGATTATGAATTGATGGCATACAGCAGTACAAAGATTGATTACGAATATATCATTAACCTGATCCAGAATATTGTAACTCCGACAGAGGAGGATGAGGAAATTACACCACAGGAACGGCAGAAAAAGCTGGAAGAAGTAAAACAGTACGTGGCGGAGCTTCGTAAAGATAATGAAAAAGTAGCAGACCTTATGTCCAATCTGATTGCAGATATTGAGAAAGATGACAGAAAGTACAGAGGAAAGTCTATCCTTAATATTATTGAGAATATGAAACGAGATTGTGTGGAAAAAGTTATCTCTGATTTCTGTATTCAATGGTATGCGTCAAAGGATGATGTAATGTATGCGGCAATCCATTACAGAAATGGGAAAATCCCCAATGAAACGGCAATTAAGGCGACTGTTGATTATACCAGCTACAAAGAAGCACAGAAAACAGCTTTGCCGAAGTATAAATTTTATAATCGCATGATGGCAGAATTGAAGAAAACTCTGGACGAAGAGATAAAACCTCTTCTTATGACTGCATAAATCCATCAATTTATCCGCTCTATTTGTAGAATTGCTATAATCATTACATTGTGAATATCAGCGCAGGTAATTTCGGAAATGGAGAATGCTTATGTCAAATGATACAAATAACAATGTACTGTTTTCGCAGTATTATGCACAGTGGATTGATGTATATAAAAAGGGTGCAATTCGTGAAGCAACTATGGCAAAATATCTGATGACACAGAGGTGGGTGGAGAAGCTGGTGCCTGAACTGAGGGTGTCAGAGCTGACCAGAACGGCATATCAGCAGCTTTTGAATGATTATGCAAGAGAACATGAGAGACAGACTACGCTGGATTTTCATCATCAGCTGAAAGGTGCTATTCTGGATGCGGTTGATGAAGGAATGATAGAACGAGATCCAACCAGAAAAGCCATTATTAAGGGGAAAACTCCCAAGGCCAAGAAAATAAAATATCTGAATCAGTTTGAACTTCATACATTGATTGCTGATCTGGATATTAAGGAGGAACCAAACTGGGACTGGTTTATTCTTCTTGTTGCAAAAACCGGAATGAGATTTTCAGAAGCTCTGGCGATTACTCCGGCAGATTTTGATTTTGGCAGGCAGACGCTGTCAATAAGCAAAACCTGGGATTATAAAGGTGAAGGTGGTTTCCTTCCAACGAAGAATAAATCTTCTGTGAGAAAAATTCAGATTGACTGGCAGATTGTTGTAAAATTCTCAGAACTGACCAAAACACTTCCACAGGATCAACCTGTTTTTGTGGGAGAATCAAAGGTTTACAATTCTACTGTGAATGATGTGCTTACCAGGCATTGCAGAAGGTGTGGAATATCTGAGATTTCCATACATGGACTCAGACATACCCATGCCTCATTATTATTGTTTGCAGGAGTGTCCATTGCCAGTGTTGCGCGTAGACTGGGGCATGCAAGTATGACTACAACACAGAAAACATACCTGCACATTATTCAGGAACTGGAGAACAAAGATGTGGATCTGGTGATGAGAACTTTATCAGGATTATAATCTGGATGATTTAGAGAAATTACTTGCGCTGATAAAAAGTTACTGTTTTTTTCTGTTACAGGAGGCATGGAAAAAAATGTGAAGTGTGATATACTGTTAGTTATCTTATAGGCAGGAATTACAGAATAATAGGGAGTTTTTGAATGATCGAACAAAAAAGAAAAATTGGTTTTACCGTTGCGTGTGTAAATGAATTTGCCAATAAACACAATCTAAGTGCCAAAGAAGCGTTTCAGTACCTTTTTCAATTCAAAGGCATAGCTTTCATTAAAGAAAATTACGATGTCGAGCATACTCTGGATTTTGAAACAATTTTGGAAGACTTAGAAATTTTATGTAAAAAAAATGGAGGTACATTATTAACTAAATAAGCTGTGAATCAGTTATTTGGCTATAAGCAAGTAGAGAAGGTACTATTTTAGTAACATGATGCTTGGAAAAAACGGAGGTTATTAACAGTTAAATATAAATTATAAAATCATATAAGCACATGTTGAGT
>OGGQ01005045.1_pt1 | contig 10009 bp, 11 predicted proteins | sample 1571191 | NCBI WGS metagenome assembly OGGQ01 (sample SAMEA2582061, study PRJEB24529) | metagenome | biome: Human gut stool | place: China | collected 2011
AGACACGGCCCTTTCACGGCTGTAACCCGGGTTCGATTCCCGGTCGGGTCATTAAATAAATATTAATTATCTCTTGATTTTGTAAAGAGAATGTGATATAATTAAATAGTTGATATGGCGCAGTAGCCAAGTGGTAAGGCACCGGTCTGCAACACCGTTATTCACCGGTTCAAATCCGGTCTGCGCCTCTCTTAACTCCGATATTGAATCGGAGTTTTTTTATACTTAAAATCCGGCCATCCACAGATGCCAGCCATTGTTGACCAATGTCTTGGCCAATAACTTTAGTCAACCATAGTGGCCGGTCACAGAAACCAATTTTGCAACCAATTTTCTTAAAAGTTGGATAGAAATTGGATGGAAAAAACCCAGTAAAATCAAGGCCTCAACCAATTATCCAATTTTATATTGAAAAAGAATTATATTTTTTAAAAGATATATATAAATAAAATAGTTTTCGCAAAAAAGTTGGTGAATTGGTGGAACCCAGTAAAATCAAGGGTTTGCGGCCAAAAAGTTGGTGGAAAATTGGTGGAAAGCTGGTGAAAAGCTGGTGAGGGAAAAGCTTGACCGCGCTTTTTTTCGGAGGCAGCTATAAAGTGATTGCCGTAAATATCGTATAAATCAGTTAAGAATATGGAATGGCTGTAGCTTTAAGTTTGTGTTTGACTGCCGCTGTTGTCAGCCTGATGAGCACGAAAAAAGGGGATACCGAAACAAACGGTATCCCCATATTTTTTACGCCAATCTATTTTACCTCGAGTATTCCCTTTGTAGTAAGCCTTATGGCCGGTATTACAGAAAGGGCGACAAAGCCTAAAGTCATAAACGGATCGATGAGAGGATTTACGCCAAGCTCGGCGGCTTTTTCATGAAGCTCGTCCATGACGGCAGCAACCTCCTCGATGGTATTGTCGCACATCAGTCCGGCAAGAGGAAGGGCAAGCTGTCCAATGACCTTTCCATCCAAGGCGATAGCAAGACCTCCGTTGTTAGCCCTTACGCAGTTGGCCGCCACTGCCATATCTTCGGCGCTCCTTCCGGCAACAATGAGATTGTGGTTGTCATGGGATATGCTTGTGGCGATTGCTCCCTTTTTGATGCCGTAGCCCGACAGATAGCATTTTCCGATATGTCCCGTACCCTTATGCCTTTCCGCTACGGCAAGCATAGCGCAGTCGGAAACATCGGATGTGATGATTTTTTCCGTAGTTATCTGCCCGTTCTGGAGACCGATGACCGTATACTCAGGCTGCTTTTCTATTTCAAAATCAGAGGGAGCAAGTTCCTTGATGTTGAACGTATGCTTTACCCTCAGCAAAAGTTTTTTGTCGATTTTCGGAGGCTCAAATTCGATGAGGCCGTTTTCCTTGCTGTATATCTCCTCTCCTTCCTTATATACGGAAAGAATGTTGAGCGCCCTTATGTCATCCACAACGGAAAAGTTCGCTTTGTAGCCTATGCCTATGGCGCCTACGTTAGGCATTCTGAAGTGCTTTGCCACGTTTATGGTTGCCGTCTTTATGGCCAGTATGGGATTGGCTCCGAGGGACACGGCCTTTTTGACGATATAATCCATATGTCCCTGCTTAAGTATGTCGCCGGGATGCTTGTCGTCACAGCAGGTCATACAGCGGAAGTGGTATTTTTCGTCAAACAGCTCCACCAGAGCCTCAAGGTTTTTGGCCGCCGTACCCTCTCTTATGGCGATCCACATACCCTTTCTCAGTTTTTCCAGCGCCTCATCCAGTGTAGTGCATTCGTGATCCGAGGTGACCCCGGCGGTGATATAGGCGTTAAGATCCTTTCCAACCACACCGGGAGCATGTCCGTCTATTTTTTTGGCGTAAGCGAGTGTTGAAGTTATTTTTTCAAGAAGCTCAAAGTCCTTATTTATAACGCCCGGGGCATTCATGACCTCTCCCAGACCGAGGACTCTCTCCTCCCTCAGATACGGCACAAGCTCGTGATGGGTAAGATTTGCCCCGTTCTCGTCGTCCGGTGTGGCCGGAACGCAGGAGGGCAGCATTATAAATACGTCAAGGGGCAGACCGGCCGTGGACTGGAGCATATAGTCGATGCCGTCGGTGCCGATGACGTTGGCGATCTCGTGGGGGTCGGCTATGACAGCCGTCGTGCCGTGTGGGATGACCGCTCTGGCGAACTCGTAGGGCGATACTATGGATGACTCAAGATGTATATGGGAGTCTATAAATGACGGTATGACGGTTCTTCCGTTAAGGTCGATCTCCTTTATTCCCTCATAGTCGCCTATTCCAACGAAATATCCGTCCTTTATGGCGATGTCTCCGTCAAGCAGCTCGTTGGTGAATACGTTTACATATTTCGCGTTTCGCAGGACGATATCGGCTTTTATGAATCCAAGCGCCGAATCTATTCTGTCGTTCATAATATCAATCCTCCTTTGAATAATATTTTTAAAAAGGCCGCCGGCGTCAACAAAAACCATTATGTTTAAAAAAGTTCGGTTTTTAACAGCCAAGCCTCTGAGATTATAAAGGTTATTTCTATCAGTATACTATATGGAAAATCAAAAAGCTATCTAAAATTGAATATTGACGCAAAAAGATGGCCTATGGTTTTGACAATGGTTTACTGTAAGGATATAATTAAATCATAAAGAAAACGGAGGAGCTATATGACAAAGGTTACCTATTTATATCACAGCGGATTTATGGTCGAGACAGATAAAAGCTGTCTTGTTTTTGACTATTATACTGACGGCGGAGCGATGGACAATATAGACCTGTCGGCCTTTGAAAATAAAAACGTGTATGTTTTTGTTTCACACTTCCATCAGGATCATTATGACAGGGAGATTTTTAAGTGGAAGGATAAAAACGTAAGATATATACTTTCAAGGGACTGCATATTTGACAAGTCCATTCCAAATGTCACAAGAGTCAGCGCCAATAAGGGATATATAATTGACGGCGCCCAGATTGAGACGCTCAAGTCAACGGATGAAGGCGTTGCTTATATAGTACACATCGACGGCATTACGGTCTATCATGCGGGAGACCTGAACTGGTGGCACTGGAACGAAGAAAGCGACGCCTTCAACAATATGATAAAGCGCCAGTATACGTCGGAGATAAATAAAATAAAGGGAATGAGCGTGGACATCGGATTTGTGCCCGTGGACACGAGACTCGGGGACAAGTATATACTCGCTATAGATTACCTTATGAGAAATGTGGATATAAAACATATCTTCCCCATGCATTTCTGGAAGGATTACAGAATATTCGACCTGCTTAAAGGCGACATAAGGACGAAGGAATACAGAGACAGGATAATGCGCATAGAAGGCCCCGGCCAGGTGTTTGAACTGTGAAAAAGGAATTTGTAAATATGACTGAAAATATAACGGAAGATATAAGACAAAGGCTATTTGAGCTGAGAGATGAAAAATACAGGGCTTTCCAAGAGAAACTTAAGCCGTCGGCCTCGCCGGTTATCGGCGTAAGGTATGCGGAGCTGAGGAAAACGGCCAAAGAGCTGGCTAAAGGATGCTGGAGAGACTATGTTTCCGCCCTGAACAGCTCTTCGTATTATGAGGAGCGAACCGCCGCCGGCATGAGCATTTATTACGCCAAAACGGACATCGGCGAAAGAATGGAATATACGGATATATTCCTTCCGTTTATAGACGGCTGGGCCGTATGCAACGGAGTCTGCGCTACCATAAGACTTAAAAAGGACGAGAGGGGCAGGTTCTGGGAATATGCCGTCAAAAAGGTGCTTTCGGGAGAGGAATTTGTCTCAAGATTCGGCCTTGTGGCCATACTCCACGATTTTGTGGATGAGGAGCATATCAACGGCATATTCGATATTATCGAGCGAATAAATTACGCTGGATTTTATGACTCCGTCGGAGCGGCGTGGCTGCTGGCGGAGTGTATGACAAAACTGCCGGAAAGAACCTTCGAATATATGAGAGTCAGCCGCCTGAATGACATGGTCTACAATAAGGCCATACAGAAAATGCGGGAGTCATACAGGGTGAGCCCTGAGATTAAAAACGAAATTAAAAGAATGACAAGGGCCTGAATAAGCCTCGAAGGAGGTGGCTTTATGCTGGAATACGAGCTTAAAAGAATGGTCAACAACGACATAGAGTATTGCAAAAAGGAATGGGACAACTATTCCTTTGACTGGGAGAGGATGGGCCGCCTTTTTGAGAAGATGATACATAAGTACATCAACGTCATCGACGGCTTTGACAAGGATCTGAAGGTCATTTCCGCCTATGAGAAAAAAAACAACAGCGGGGATACATACAGGGACAATCTCAGGCTCATAATAAGCCGCCTTGAGGCGTTCAGGGACAACGGCTATAAAAATGACGGCCTTTTGAAGGAAAATATAAGGGGTTTCAACATACGCCCCTACGACAGGACGGAGTTTGACTCCGTCAGGCTTATAATGGACAGGTGCGAGAAGATAGGCAAAAAGGAAAAGGAGGAAATCTCGCAAAAGCTGGACGAGATAGAAACGGTCTGTACCTCCGCCGCCGAGCCTACGGAAAAATGGAACAGGCTCAGACCCTATGTGGTATGGCTCAGCGGAAAGAGCCTGAATATCGCCTCGTATATACTGCCCCTTTTGAACATGATAGGATAAAAAATCACGCTCCGAGGCCGACGGCCGGGAGCGTTTTTTATAGCTTACATATTTGATATTTCACTTAAAAGACCGGCAAGTTCGGCCTTTGCAACGGTTTCGCCGGGGCCGTAGGCCATACCGGGACCTGTGGGTATAAGTCCGGCGTTGCGGCAGTATCTAACGGCTGTGAGAGCCCATTCGGATATGTCGTTGTAATCCGTATACTCGTAAATGCCCATTCCTTCGATGTTTGAAACGTCCTTGCCCTGATATTTCATATAATTATAAATGAACATGGCAAGCTGTTCCCTTGTGACATTCTCATCCGGGCGGAATGTGCCGTCCTCAAATCCGGCGCCTATTCCGTTTTCGTAAAGCCAGGCTGCGGCGGGGGAGCCGGTATCGGAGAATGGCGCGGCGCTTTCGGTTTCTGTTTCTCCTGCCAGAGCGAAGAGAGCTTCGGCCACGTCAAGCCTTGTTGCGGGTTTGTCCGCTGTTTCGGTGTTATCGGCTTCCGAAATAATGTTATCCACAACCTCGTCTGTCTCAGCGATGGCCTCGGTTTCAGCGGTTTCCAAGATATCCGTTTCAGTTTCCACGGTTTCCACAGCTTCCGCTTCCACAGTTTCCACAGGCGTTTCTTCCGCATAGGCGTAAACGGCCGAGGTCATTATCAGAGCGATAGAAAGCGCCAATGGTTTTTTAAAATTTCTTAACATAAATATCCTCCTTTAAGACCATAATGCTCTACGGAGAAGTATAATTGTATTTTACATAAAAATCAATTACGAAGGTAAAACAGAGCGTTAAAAAGCCCCGGACAGAGCTCCGGGGCATAGGGGTCATATTTGGGAAAGATTATTTAAAATCACCGCCAGTTCGGCTCTGGTGACATTTCCTTTGGGATTGAAAGTGCCGTTGGTATTTCCGTTAAGTATGCCGTTTTCCACGCAGTATCTGACGGCCGTGAACGCCCAGTCGGATATGTCCTCATAGTCGCTGAACTTATACACGTTCATACCGTTGTTGTCGGAAACGTCCATTCCCAACGCGGCAATATAGTTATAGATGAACACGGCAATCTGTTCCCTTGTGACCGTCTCCGCCGGACGGAAGGTGCCGTCGCCAAAACCGGAGACAACGCCTCTGTTGTAGAGCCAAGCGGCTGAAAGCGCCGTTGTGTCCGTGAAAGGATTGGCTGAACCGTCATCGGGTCTGCCGCTGAGTCTGTGCAGTCCTTCTGCCACGGTGATTCTCGCGGCCGGAGAGTCGGGCAGGAACTGGGTTGGGGTAACGGTATCCATATATCCGGCATCCAGAACGCTGTTTATGTATGGCTCAGCCCAGTGACCGATAATATCCGTTATTTCTGTTTCCTCGGGTTCCTCAGGCTGTTCGGCCTGTTCATTTCTGACCGTCCCGCCCTGAGCGTAAGCTATTTTTTCAAGGGGGGGTAATGGAGCAGACGAGGAAAGATGAAACGCAGAGTGCCATAAGGCGTTTAAAAATTTTAGGTTTCATATAAGTTTCCTCCTTTATAAATAATGAATGTTATACAAGCAAATTATAATGTACGGGGAAAAAATCAACGGCAAATGGGAAAATATAAGCGCAAGCGGGAACCGATATTTATCCGTTTTCGCTGTCGGATAAAAATGAACAGTGAGAATTTTTAAAAAAAATACAACTTTGGTGCATTTGCCATTAAATACGGCCTTTTCGGCGTTGACACTATCACTATTTTTGGTTGTTTTGACGGCTTTATTGTGTTAAAATATATAATTAGCGGAAATAATAAGGACAGAACGGAATTTTCACCGACGGAGGTAACCCAATGATAAAGCTCATAGCCACGGATATGGACGGTACGCTCCTGAACAGTGATGGGGAGATCAACACCGAGATTTATGATATAATAAGGAAACTTAATAACGACGGCGTAATGTTCGCGGCGGCCAGCGGCAGACAGCTTATGTCGCTGAGAAGAAAGTTTGAGCCTGTGGCCGACGATATAATATATATCGCCGAAAACGGCGGATATACCGTCTGTGGGGACGAGGAGATTTATGTAAACGCTCTGGACAGGAGCCTTGTGGACGAAATACTGACGGAGACAGATAAGATAGAGGACACATCGCTTTTTATGTGCGGGAAGAAATATTCATACACCAATGTCCCTGAGCTGGCTGAGATAATGAGAAACCCCGTATTCGGCTATGAAATAAAATGCGTTGACGATCTGAGAAACGTGGACGACGATATTTTCAAAATAGGGCTTTTTGACAACGTGGACCCCAGGGAGAGGACGCTTAAAATACTAAAGCCCAAATTCGAGGGAAGGGTCCATATGACGCTTTCCGGCTATAACAGCCTGGATTTCCTCAATATTGAGACAAACAAAGGAGTGGCTCTGAAGAGCGTAATGGAGCGCTTTGGCGTTAAGAGTGAAGAAACAGTGGCTTTCGGTGATAATTATAACGACATAGAGATGTTTGAGGCCGCGGGAGAAAGCTATGCCATGCGAAACGCCGACGAATATGTCAGAGGCAGGGCGAAAAATGTTATAGGCACTAACGATGAGGATTCCGTGGTAAAAACCATAAAGAGCATTATGGAGAGGGAAGGACTATGAAAAAAGTTGCGAGCCACGCCCTGGGATGCAAGGTAAACCAGTACGAAAGCGAGGCCATAGCGGAGCTTTTCGCCAATAAAGGCTATGAGATAGTTGATATTGACGACTGGGCTGACATATATATAATCAACACCTGTACGGTCACTAATTTCGGGGACAAAAAGAGCAGACAGCTCATAAGAAAGGTGAAAAGACAGAATCCCGAAGCCATAGTCGCGGCTATTGGCTGTTATGCCCAGACCGCTCCTGAGGATATCGAAAGGATAGAGGGAGTCAATCTTATCATCGGAACAAAGGGCAGAAAAGACATCGTTGAGCTGGTGGAAAGCTACCGGCCGGAGGACGGAGTTAAAAATTATGTGGGAAAGATCGCCGGGGAGCATGAGTTTGAGAGGCTCAGCATAAGCAAGCTGGCGGACAGGACGAGGGCGTATCTGAAAATACAGGACGGCTGTTCGCAGTTCTGCTCGTATTGCATAATCCCTTACGCAAGAGGCCCCATCAGAAGCAGGGATCCGGAGGACATTATGGACGAGGTAAAGACCCTCGCGGAAAACGGCTTTAAGGAGATCGTTCTGACCGGTATCCATGTGGCTTCCTACGGCAGGGAAAGGAAGGACGTCACTCTGCTTGACATCATAAAAAGGGTGCAGGAGCAAGACGGAGTGGAGAGGATAAGATTCAGCTCTCTGGAGCCGAACATCGTCACGGAGGAGTTCGCGTCCGAGCTTTCAAAGATGGACAAGGTGTGCGACCATTTTCATCTGTCCCTGCAAAGCGGATGCGACAGGACGCTTGAAAGAATGAACAGGAAATACGACACCGCAGGATATACGAAGGCCGTGGAGACGCTGAGGAAATATTTTCCGGACGTGGCTCTGACCACGGATATAATCGCGGGATTCCCCGGAGAGACGGACGAGGACTTTAAGGAAAGCCTTGAGTTCGCGAAAAAAACCGGATTTTCCAAAATACACGCCTTTCCTTATTCGCCCAAAAGGGGGACCCCGGCCGCGAAAATGCCCGGACAGATACAAAATTCCGTCAAAAATGAGCGCACAGCCGAGCTTATAAAGGAAAGCGACAGAATGGGCGCGGAATTTATAAAGCGCTTCGAGGGAAGAATAATGCCCGTATTGTATGAAAGAGAAGTCGAGCCGGGAGTATATGAGGGATATACGACCAACTACATAAGGGTGTTTTCCAAAAGCGGGGGAAATATAAAAAACAAAATTATTGACACAAGGATAATCTCGTCTAAGGAATTTAATGAATCCAAGGATGAGGGCGCCGTCGGCGAGCTTGTGTGAAAATTGAAATTGTTAAGACTTTCCTAATTGCATTGCAAATCCAGAAAATATATTATAGAATTAATAGTATACAGGATCGGCGCGGGGCTGATCCGCTGGGAACGGTAAAAACAGCAGGCGGCCGTTTCAAAAAAGCCGCTGAGTTTTTGATACAAACTATATGAAAGAGCGGAGTTTTCTTTACATTGGGAGTGGTGATATGGAAAAGAAAAATTCAATGAACGAGACCATGAGATTCGGAGCTGTGGAAAAGGAGTATACAAGCGAGGCCGAAAAGATAATACTTACGGTTATAGCGGCTCTTGAGGAAAAGGGCTATAACCCCGTCAATCAGCTTGTGGGATATATACTTTCCGGAGACCCGACCTATATCACCAGCCATAAGAATGCCAGAAGCATCATCAGAAGGCTGGAAAGGGACGAGATTCTTGAGGAGATCGTAAAGGACTACATCGGCAGAAGATCATAAACCGCGGATGAAAGGAAGAAGATTTTGCGTATTTTAGGACTTGACCTTGGGGACAGGACTGTTGGAGTCGCCGTAAGCGACGGACTTGGACTTACCGCCCAGGGCGTGGAGATAATAAGAAGGAACAACCCGTCCGAGCATAAGCAGAGCCTTGGAAGGATAGCCGAGCTCATAGAGGAATACGGCGTGGACACCATTGTTTTGGGCTATCCGAAAAATCTTGACAATACCGAGGGAGAACGCTGCGAAAAAACAAGGATATACAAGGAGTATATGGAAAAGCGATTCCAGAAAATACCCATAATACTCTGGGACGAGAGGTTCAGCACAGTGGCGGCAAATAACAGGCTGATGGACGCCGGGCTGAGCCACGAAAAAAGAAAAGACGTGATAGATAAGATGGCGGCCGTGTTCATACTTCAGGGCTACCTTGACAGTCTGCGCATAAAAAACGAGAAAGAAAAGGACGAAATATAACAGGTCCGTAAAAATAACAAAAACAAGCAGAAGAAAGGAAGAAAACAGATGTCGGATGAATTTAAGGATATGGAAGAGTTTGACGACGATGATATGGAAGTTGTCACAATGATCGACGACGAGACCGGAGAAGAAGTAGAATTTGTAGTAATCGACAGGAGAGAAATGAACGGAAGGGAATACATCCTCGTTATTGACAGCAAGGACATTGACTGCGACGAGGCAGACGCTTCCGTGCTTAAGGCAGTGAGCGAGTCAGACGATGAGATAACATATTCGGTTATCGACGACGCAGAGGAGTTCGCGGCCGCGGCCAAGCTCTTTGACGGCGAGGACTACGAAGTGGAATATTAAGAAAACAGGACGCTTTTTTCGCCGGAGAACGCTCCGGGGTTTTAGTGCGCCCGTTTTTAAAAATGGAAATATCAATACAAAAAAGACTGTCAAAAAACTAATCCATTGTGAGCGGAAGGGTACTGGTCAGTACTTTGG
>OGGQ01005062.1_pt1 | contig 9977 bp, 6 predicted proteins | sample 1571191 | NCBI WGS metagenome assembly OGGQ01 (sample SAMEA2582061, study PRJEB24529) | metagenome | biome: Human gut stool | place: China | collected 2011
ATTTTTAATGTTTGAACACTGATTGGAAGAAGGCGTGCCAGAATATTTATTTTTTTTCCGGCTTTTTCTTCCGGCGACATATTAAGTTCCGGAACACTTCCTTCCCGCAGCTTCAATTCCTCCCGGGATTTCTGAATCTTTTCTTTTAATTCAGAGACACTGAGATTCATCAGTTCCGAATAGTCATAGACATTCAGAAAGGCCAGCAGGGCATCATCCACGGTTCCCACTGGATTTACCTTTCCCTTTTCTTCATAAATCGTTTTAAACTTCAAATGCAGTGAGTGAAAATTCATCCGGTCATCGTCACTCCATTTTTCATCGGGACGTTTTCCGACAAGACGCTGAAGTTTTGCATAGCTTCCCTCCTCGGAAAAGCACAGATCATTCAACCTGGACAGGCGATAAAAATCCACAAATTCATAGTAAATACGATTTTCTTTCTCCCCGGTCCTGGCCGGTAAAATCCGTATCACCGTCCCCGGAACAGAAACGGCGCCTACGCATTTGAGAACGCTGACCCGCTTATTGCCTTCCTCCACATAAAACTTACTCATAAATTCATAAGCTTTGATCGGTTCCCGAATACCTTCTTCAAGATGGGAACTGTAAAGAGACATCCATTTCTGGGCAAATTCGGATTTCTCAGATAAAATCGGATAAAAACTTTTGCTGAAGGATACCCCTCTGCCGGCATTTTTCGTCCCGACAATCTGATTGATCGGAATCTGTACCAGCCCGAGAGGCATTTCCCCGGCTGTCACCACATGATTGTCCTCGATGATTTCATCAAGGACCTTCAATTCCTCTTTTTCTTTTTTCCCGATCCGCATATATTTTACATACTCGGAATAGGGTTCACCGCTTAATCGCAAAGACATAAAATTTCTTCCTTTCGCGGCATCACACGCAGAGCGCCCTTTCTCGTTGTGATGATCGAAGCCGCCGCATTGGCAAAGTCAAGCATCTCACTCAGCTCGTTTTCGTTATATTCTCTCCATCCATGGGTCAAAATATAATGGAGGATGCAGGCGCAGAAAGTATCTCCCGCGCCTGTTGTTTCAATCGTGTGTTCCTGCTTATAAGCCGCCCTGGAAACACAGAGATTGTTGGTATAAGCACGGCTGCCCTCTTTTCCGAGAGACAGCAGAATCAAAGGAATATGAAACCGTCGCTGAAGTACGTCAATTCCTTCATCAAAATCTTCAAAACCGGTCAGCCATTGGATTTCGTTATCCGATATTTTCAAAACGTGGCAATGTTCCATACCATACAAAATTTCTCTTTTTGCATCGGAAAGGGTTCGCCAGAGCGGCTCTCTTAAATTCGGATCAAAGGACAGCAGCGCCCCGGATTTTTCGGCAATCTTAATGGCTCTGCGTGTCGCTCTCCGGCATGTCTCATCCGTCATGGACAGAGAGCCAAAATGAAAAATCTTACTGGAGACAATCAAATCTTCATCAATATCCTCTTCGGAAAGCATCATATCCGCCCCCGGATTCCGGTAAAAGGAAAATTCCCGGTCCCCATCAGCCAGCGTATGGACAAAAGCCAGTGTTGTATGCACATGTTCATCTTTTTTAAGCCCTCTTGTATCGATTCCGACTTCTTTGAGGGCAGCCTCGAGCTGATCTCCGAACATATCCTTTCCAATCTTGCCGATAAAGGCAGTTTTATGCTCAAGACGATTCAGCATGGCAAGGACATTGCACGGCGCGCCGCCCGGATTGGCTTCCAACACCGGATTGCCCTGAATGCTCGTTCCATTTTCCGTAAAATCAATCAATAATTCTCCTAAAGCTGTCACATCATAGGGTTTCATCGCTATCCCCTCCCGGCTCATTTTCTTTCTTTAAATAGTAAAATCCGTATGCCGGAATATTGACACCGGAAGCCTGCATCGGCCGGCCGGAAATCATATCCGTATAGGTTCCGTCAGTTTCGTTGATCCAGGCTGTTTTATCATATTCGCTGAAATTAAACAGCCCGATTATTTTCTCGCCTTTATAGTATCTGCCGATACACAGGACGCTTTTATCCCATGTATCAATGGTCCATGTATCCGCATCTGCCATAAATACTCTTTCATTTTTACGGATTTTCTCCACGCGGTCAAGCTGGTTGAAAATCTTTCCCGGCACCGTCGTCACATCGTCCACCTGTCCGGCCGCCTTCCAGTCCATGGCCCCACGGTGAATGTAACGTGAATCCGCCGCCTTATGCGGGTTTTCTTTATAGCTGTAGTCATTCAGCTGACCAATTTCATCACCGCTGTAAATGACTGGAATTCCAGACTGCATGAACATATAGGCATGAAGCATAACGTCCAGACGAATGGCTCGCTCAAGAGCCTGTGCACAGCCGGCATCACCGTTGCCCACAATAGTTTCTGCCTCCGTCCCATCTCTGTCAGTCCCGGAAACCGCCAACTCACAGACTGCCTTCTCAATACCGCACATGGAAGCCGTTGTTCCACAAAAACGGGCATCCCCTGTCAATGGATCCGCATTATAAAGCTCACCCCGGCTGTTGCTTGCCCCCGTATACCCTTGAAAATAATCATTTAAATACTGTTTATGGGACCGCTCGCCAATCCCTTCCTGCATCAGTGTTCCATAGTCCAATCCCCAACCGATATCATCATGGCACCGCAAATAATTCAGGAAAACATATGTCTTCGGCAGTCGATTGACAATATCCAGCTGCTGCTTTAAAAGCCGCACATCCCGTGTGGCCACTGTATGCCATGTTGTCGCCATTGTCGTCACATTATAGAGCATATGACACTCCGGTTTTTCCACAGTTCCGAAATAAGGAACCACCTTTTCCGGCTCCATAACAACCTCTCCAAGAAGTAAAATCGCCGGGCACACAATTTCGCCGATCATACGCATCATACGCACAATAGTATGCACCTGAGGAAGGTTCCGACAGGATGTATACAGCTCCTTCCAGATATATGGTACCGCATCAATACGAATAATATCAATCCCCTTATTGGCCAAAAACAAAAAGTTGTACATCATCTCATTAAAGACCCGCGGATTCCTGTAATTTAAATCCCATTGATAGGGATAAAATGTAGTCATTACATGCTTCTGTGCATCGGGAAGCCAGGTAAAATTGCCCGGTGCGGTTGTCGGAAAGACTTGAGGCACTGTATTCTCATAAATTTCAGGCACCGTAAAATCGTCAAAGAAAAAATAACGATTCTGATATTCTTTATCTCCCTGACGGGCCTTTTTGGCCCACTCGTGGTCTTCTGACGTATGATTCATAACAAAATCCATGCAGACATTGATTTTCTTCTCATGGCAGGCTGCTGTCAAATGCTCCAGATCTTCCATCGTACCAAGCTCTTTCTGGACCCTCCTGAAATCCGCCACCGCATATCCACCATCGGAGCGGCCTTCCACCGTATCCAAAAACGGCATCAGATGAATGTAATTGACATTACTCTTTTCAAGGTAATCGAGCTTACTCTCAACGCCTTTCAGAGTTCCTGCAAAATTATCTATATAAAACATCATGCCGAGCATGTCGTTTTTCTTATACCAGTTCGGCTGTGCCTCTCTTTCTAAATCCAAAATCTTTAAATCTTCATTTCTTTCCTCATAAAAACAGCGCATAGTATCGCACAATTCAGCGAACATCGCATCATTTCCATAAAGTTCTATATAAAGCCATTTTAATTCATCCAGATGACGGTCAAATCTGGTCTCAAACACATTTCTACTCTTGTCCATCGAATCTCTCCTGATAATCACCTTATTCATGAAGGAAGCCCGGCCAAACAGGCCCGGCTCCCTTTCACCTTACTGGCAGATAACCTTTTCTGTTTCTTTATCAAAAACATGAATTTTTTCTGTATCAAATGCCACACGGATATCATCTTCTGCTTTTACATTGGTATACGCTGGAACACGGGCAACCAGTTTCTGATCATTGGCTTTCAGATACAGATAGATTTCGGAGCCCATAAGTTCCGTCATATCCACATGGGTATCGACATTGGCGGCTTCGGAAACAGCGAGATAGGATTCTTCCACATGAATGTCTTCCGGACGTATACCCATAACGACTTCTTTTCCCACATAAGCAAGTAATTCTTTATGTTTCATTGGAATATGACGGCTTCCGTAAACGAGCACAACACCGTCGCCTTCTTTTTCAACTTTAACATTCAGGAAATTCATCTGCGGAGAACCAATGAATCCGGCAACAAACATATTGCATGGATAGTTATAAAGGTTCTGAGGGGTATCTACCTGCTGAATATATCCATCTTTCATAACAACAATACGATCACCCATGGTCATAGCCTCGGTCTGGTCATGGGTAACGTAAACGAAGGTTGTCTGTAAACGTTTGTGAAGAGCAGCAATCTGACTTCTCATTTCCGTACGAAGCTTTGCATCCAGGTTGGATAATGGCTCATCAAGTAAGAATACTTCCGGGTCACGGACCATCGCGCGTCCAAGGGCAACACGCTGACGCTGACCGCCGGATAACGCTCTTGGCTTACGGTCAAGATAGGGTTCCAGTCCAAGGATTTTTGCTGCTTCGTTCACCTTCTGGTCGATTTCAGCCTGAGGAACTTTGCTCAGTTCCAGGGCAAAGGCCATATTTTTCCGAACCGTCATATGGGGATACAGAGCATAGTTCTGGAATACCATTGCGATATTACGTTCCTTCGGGGATACATCGTTGACAACACGGTCACCAATGATCAGTTCACCCTTGGATACACTTTCCAGACCAGCGATCATACGAAGTGTTGTGGATTTTCCACAGCCGGAAGGGCCGACCAGAACAACAAACTCTTTGTCCGCAATTTCAAGATTTAAATTTGGAACAACAGTTACACCATTATCATATGTTTTTTCTACGTTTTTAAAAGTAATACTTGCCATGATACATACCTCCTATTATCATCCTAATTTATTAAAGTGTCTCAACAAATCTCATAAAGGCTTCCCGGCCTTCTTCCGTACATTTATAAACACCGGCATCTTCCAGCACATGGGTAAAGATAATTCCCACTTCTTTTTGAAGAATTTCCCGGATATTCTCCCGGTCAATCCGCTTATACTTCGGAAGAAATTCAGCTACCCAGTCGGCGTGCTTCTCAATCCGTTCATCGGATGCCGCATCCTTTCCTTCCAGAATATAATCTTCCAGAAGTTCCAGTTCCTCTTTTAATCGTGACGGGAGAACTGCAAGTCCCATGACTTCGATCAGGCCGATATTTTCTTTTTTTATGTGATGGTACTGTGCATGCGGGTGGTAAACCCCCAATGGATGCTCTTCCGTTGTTATATTATTTCTCAGTGTCAGATCCAGTTCAAAAAGCTCTCCCCGCTTCCGCGCGATCGGCGTAATGGTATTATGGGGTTCCCCATCGGTCTCAGCAAAGATAAATGCCGCTTCGTCCGTATATTTTCGCCAGGCCTCAAGTACATGTACCGCAAGCTCGATCAGCCGTTTTTCGTCTTTATGACGAATCCGCAGTACGGATAAAGGCCATTTCACGATTCCGGCTTCCACATCCGTAAATCCCGGAATGATCACCATTTTTTCAATCGGCGCCTTTGCCATGGCAAAGGTGTAATTACCGCCCTGAAAATGGTCATGGCTTAAAATCGAGCCGCCAACAATAGGAAGATCCGCATTGGAGCCGATAAAATAATGAGGGAACAGCTTTATAAAATCAAAAAGCTTCACAAAAGCCTCTCTGTCTATCTTCATCGGCGTATGTTTCTGATTAAACACAATACAGTGTTCGTTATAATAGACATAAGGTGAGTATTGAAATCCCCATGGGCTGTTATTGATGGTAATTGGAATCACCCGATGATTTTCCCTTGCCGGATGATCCACCCTGCCTGCATAACCTTCGTTCTCCGCACAGAGCTGGCACTTTGGATAGCTCACAGATTTCGCATTTTTTGCCGCCGCAATGGCCTTCGGGTCTTTTTCCGGTTTGGACAGGTTAATGGTAATATCAATATCTCCGTAGTCACTTGTGACCACCCATTTTCTGTCTTTTTTAATCCGATAACGCCGGATGTAGTCACTGTCCTGACTGAACTGGTAAAAATAATCCGTCGCGTCTTCCGGGCTTTTTTCGTACCGTTCCCAGAATTCCTTCTGGACCTGGGCCGGACGGGGCATGAGACAGTTCATCAATTTCGTGTCGAACAAGTCCCGATACACAATGCTGTCCGGGATAATTCCACGCATCACAGCCTCATCCAGAAGGTCTTTAAGTATCGGCTCCAGCTCCGGCTTTTCATCTGCTGCCAACAGCCTGCTGCCGTCACCCGCGACCCAGCCATTTTCTTCCGGCGCCCGGTAATCATCTTCTTTAAAAAGTTCCAGAAGAAGATTAATCGTATAATTTTTCTCACATTTTGGCGTCAGCCCCGTATCGATACCGTACTGCACCAGTCTGTAAATCTTTTCACTTAACATATCCGCATCCCCCGCATCTGCTCAGACATCACATTCATGAAAGCCGGTGAGCGCCTTCGCCCACATCAACGACATAAAACTCTGCCCTGTGGCCGGTCCGGGCCTGATAGCCTTCACCAACCTTTTCTATAAAGTCATCTACCGCATCATTTTTCACAATGCTGACCGTACAGCCGCCGAAACCGCCGCCGGTCATACGGGAACCGATGACTCCGGGGATCTGCCATGCCAGATCAACCAGAATATCTATTTCATCGCAGGAGACTTCGTAGTCATCCCGAAGCGATATATGGGAAGCATTCATATATTTGCCAAAGGCTTCCAGATTATTTGCCTTCAAGGCATTATAGGCTTTAATAGTCCTCTGATTCTCATACATCGCATGTTTTGCCCGTTTCCGGCATACCGGGTCTTTAATGGCCATCTTATGTTCTTCAAATGCTTCCTCAGTCAGATCACCGAGAGTCTCAATATGGACGACCTTCTGTAAATCCTTTAATGCCTGTTCACTTTCGTTTCTACGGTCATTGTAAGCTGAACCGACGAGACTGTGCTTTACCTTGCTGTTCGTAATGACAATCCGTGCATCCGGCAGCGCCACCGGAGCATATTCAAATTCCAATGTGCTGGTGTCCAAAAAGATTGCCGAATCTTTTTTGCCCATGGCACTGGCAAATTGATCCATAATTCCGCAGTTCATACCATTAAAATGATTCTCTGCATACTGTCCGATAACCGCCAGTTCCTGTCCGCTCAGACTTTCGATTCCATGAATGTCTTTCAGCATCCATCCGGTCAGAACTTCCAGCGAAGCTGATGATGACAGGCCGGAACCATTCGGTATATCGCCATAAACAAGAAAGTCCACACCCCATGGAAGTTTATGGCCGCGCGCTTCAAATGCCCACATAACGCCTTTCGGGTAGTTGGTCCATCCGGCTTCTTCGGCCGGCTTTAAATCCTCCAGAGAAGATTCAATAACTCCGTCTTCCGGAAAATTCATTGAATAAAAGCGAAGCCTTTTATCTTCTCTCTTTCGGGCTAACCCGTAGGTTCCGATCGTCAGCGCGCATGGAAAAACGTGTCCACCGTTGTAATCCGTATGTTCCCCGATCAGATTCACCCTTCCCGGTGCAAAATAAGCTCTGATCTCGCCGCCGGCGCCGAATAATTCTTCAAACGTTTCATTTAATACTTTTTTCATCATCAAGCCTCCATATGTGAAATATACATTCTTGCTTCATATGGCCGGAAAATCTCCGGTCTTTCAATCGAATCATAATTTCCAATCAAAAGCTCCATATTCTCCCAGTCTGCTTCTAACGGGTACTCCAGAGTACATCCGAAAAAATTACAAATCACAAGAAGCTTACGGAATACATTTTCCCGCTGGTAGGCAAAGAAATTTTCATCGTCCTCCAGCAGCATCCGAAATGTACCATCGACAAACACATCCCAGGTCTTACGGAGCCGGATCAGCTTCTTATAGCAGGCAAATATGGAATTCTCATCATAAAGCTGGCTTGCCGCATTGATTTCTTTATAATTAGGATTCACCCGAAGCCACGGTATTCCCTGTGTAAAACCTGCATTTTCTGAAGCATCCCACTGCATCGGTGTCCGTGCATTATCCCGGCCTTTTGCATGAATCGAGGCGATAATATCTGCCTCGTCATAACCTTTTTCCAGCCGCTCCCGGTACATATTTCGTGTTTCAATATCTCTGTAATCCTCAATGGCATAAAGAGCATTCGTCATTCCCAGTTCTTCGCCCTGATAGATATAAGGTGTTCCCTGCATTCCATGCAGCAGGATAGCCAGCATCTTTGCCGATTCCACCCGGTATTCCCCATCATTTCCCCATCGGGATACGATACGGGGCAGGTCGTGATTGTTCCAGAAAAGACTGTTCCAGCCACGGCCGGACAATTCCATCTGCCATCGATTCAATATTTCTTTTAATTTCAGGAAAGGCAATGGCGCCAAATCCCATTTCTCTTTCCCTTCTTCCTGGTCCAGTACGATATGCTCAAACTGAAAGACCATGGAAAATTCACTGTCATCCGGATTGCTGTACAGCTTTGCCAGCTCCGGTGTGGCGCCCCAGGCCTCGCCGACCGTGATCAAATCCTTTCCCCGGAAAACTTCTCTGCTCATTTCCCGGATAAATTCATGGAGTCTCGGCCCATTGGCCGTAATCCCCTTGTCCGGTTCCTTCGCTATCTGATCAATAACATCCAGGCGAAAACCGCCTGCCCCTTTTTTTATCCACCAGTCGATCATATTGTAAATTTCCCGGCGTACTTTTGGATTCTCCCAGTTTAAATCCGGCTGTTTCACAGAAAACTGATGAAAATAATACTGCTTTATCTCAGGAGCCCATTCCCAGGCAGAGCCACCGAAACAGGCCCGCATCTCATTTGGCGGACAGCCTTCCTCTCCATCCCTCCAGATATAGTAATCATGGTAAGGATTTTCCCGGCTTTTTCTCGCTTCCTGAAACCAGCGGTGTTCATCCGAAGAATGATTCAATACCAGATCCATAATAATGCGGATATGATGTTTTTTTGCTTCCTGAATCAAACGTTCCATATCTTCTATGCTGCCAAACATAGGGTCGATATCCTGATAATCGGAAATATCATAACCATTATCATCCTGAGGCGACTTGCATACCGGCGACAGCCAGATTGCATCAATCCCCAGATTTTCCAGATAATCCAGCCGACAAATGATACCGTTCAGATCGCCGATACCATCGCCGTTGCTGTCCTGAAAGCTTCGTGGATATATCTGATAGATAACTGCTTTTTTCCACCATTTTTCATCATTTACCTGTGTCATCAAAAACTACCCCACGATTTTAAAATAGTATTGATATGCCTGATATTCTCCGCCTTTGAGAGGTAATGGAATACCTATTTCTCTCAGAGCATCTGCATCATAGACACATTCGCTTTCCTGCTCCTGATAGCTTCTTCCACTTTTCAGGCCCTTTAACCGTACATAATTGGCTGTCATATTGCCGTGGATTTCCAGCATGACGACGCTGACCAGCGCCTCTGTGCCGTCTTCAGATACAAATTCCCAGGCAGCCAATGTATCCTCAAAAGGATTACTCAATCGATAATAAAGGCCATTTTGAATCAGCGGTGCATAGCTGCGATATTTCTGAACCTGCTCTTTGACGATTTCTTTCTCCGCCTCAGACAGATTTCCGAGATTCATTTCATAACCGAATACACCAGCCATGGCCACAACACCACGGGTCTCCAAAGATGTGATCCGTCTCGTCTGTTCATTCGGAACCACCGAAACGTGGGAGCCAACCGCCCCCGCCGGATAACCAAAAGAAGTTCCGTACTGAATTCTTATCCGGTCCAGGGCATCCGTATTGTCACTGCACCATATCTGAGGTGTGTAATAAAGCATTCCCGCATCGAACCGGCCGCCGCCCGCAGAGCAGCCCTCGAAGAGAATCCGGGGATAGCGCTGGACGAGAC
>OGGQ01005066.1_pt1 | contig 9964 bp, 9 predicted proteins | sample 1571191 | NCBI WGS metagenome assembly OGGQ01 (sample SAMEA2582061, study PRJEB24529) | metagenome | biome: Human gut stool | place: China | collected 2011
GGGAGGGGGAGGAGAAACTTTCTGAAGAAAGTTTCTCCTCCCCCTCCCCAATGCTTCTCTCCCCCTTTTCCTCTTAACGTGCTGTACGGGTCGCGTTGAGGACGGCGAGGAGGGCGACGCCGACGTCGGCGAAAACGGCCTCCCAGAGGCCGGAGAGCCCGACGACGCCAAGGACCATGAACAGCCCCTTGATGCCGAGCGCCATGACGATGTTCTGCCAGACGACTACGCGGGTCTTGGCGGCGATGGAGAACATTTCCGGCAGGCGCGAGGGCGAGTCGTCCAGAATGACCGCGTCCGCCACTTCAATGGCCGCTTCCGAACCGAGGCCGCCCATTGCCACGCCGACACCGGACATGGCGAGTACAGGGGCGTCGTTGATGCCGTCACCTACAAAAAGTACGGACTGCCGGGGGCCGAGCGATTCCAGCTCGGCGGCCTTGCCTTCGGGGAGCAGCCCGGCGCGGTACTCGTCGAGATGCAATTCCTTGGCGACGATGGCGGCGCTTTCGGGGCGATCGCCCGTCAGCATGACCAGCCTTTCAATACCTTGGCCGCGCAGGGATTCGATGGCGGGAGCGGATTCGGGCCGCAACACGTCCGATACTTCAATGGCCCCGAGATAGGCATTGCCGACGGCGACATAAACGACGCTGCCCTGACCGGCGGGGAGCGAGGGCACGCTGATGCCCGCATCCTGAAGCAGGAGCGCGTTGCCGACAAGGAGCGTCCGCCCCTTGTGCTCTGCGGAGAGGCCCTTTCCGGGGATTTCCTTGGATTCCACCGCTTCCAGAGCAAAACCGTGCGAGCCGGGAGCCGTTTTCATGATGGCGCGGGCGATGGGATGCGTCGAGCGGCTTTCCACCAGCCGGGCGGCGTTGAGCACGTCTTCCTCGGAAGCTCCCTCGGCGGGCAGGACGCGGGTTACTTCAAAGACGCCTCGGGTCAAGGTTCCGGTCTTGTCGAAAGCCACGGTCTTGATGTTGTGCAGGGCGTCGAGCACATGCCCGCCCTTGACGAGGATACCCTTCTTGGACGCGGCGCCGATGCCGCCGAAGTAGCCGAGCGGAATGGAGATCACGAGCGCGCAGGGGCAGGAGATGACCAGCAGGACAAGCGCCCGGTACAGCCATTCGTCGAACGTCCCGTGCCCGGCCAGCGGCGGGATGACCGCCACCAGCGCCGCGATGAACACCACGGCGGGCGTGTAGTAGCGGGCGAAGCGGGTGATGAAGCGTTCGATGGGGGCCTTGTTCGCGGAAGCCTGCTCGACGAGTTCGAGGATGCGGGCCACGGACGAGTCGGCGAAACGGGAGGTCACTTCCACGGTTATCGCGCCCTCAAGGTTGACCGTCCCGGCGTAGACCTGCTTGCCCGCGCCCACGGACACCGGCACGGATTCGCCGGTCAGGGGGGACGTATCCACCTGCGAGGAGCCGGTCAGAACGGTTCCGTCCAGCGGGATTTTTTCGCCGGGCTTCACAAGGATGCGCATACCGGGCCGGATTTCCGCGGGATCGGCGTCGTTTACCATCTGTTTGCCGTCTTTTTCCTCAATCAGATGCGCCACTGTGGGCCGGGCCGCCAGCAGGGCCCGGATGGAGCGCCTCGAGTTGCCCGCCGCGCGATCCTGCAAGGCTTCGCCGATGGAGTAGAACAGCATGACGCCCACGGCCTCGGGCAGTTGGCCGATGGCCGCAGCCGCGATGGTTGCGCCGCCCATCAAGGTGTATTCGTTGAAAAAGTCGAACTTGAGCAGGCTTTGCAAGCCCTTCTTGAGGACGGACAGGCCGCAGAGCAGGTAGGGGATGCCGAAGAATACCGCCTTGGCGACGAACGGGGTCAGCAAGGCGTCGAGGCGTTCCTCGAAGATCATGCCGACGGCGAACAGGGCTGCGGCGATCCAGAGCTTGTATTCGGAACGGAACAGGGAGGGCTGCGGTTCGCTGCTTTCCGGAAGCGGTTCGTTTTCGTCCATCTCGGAGAACAGGGTGCCCGGTTCGATGGCGTCCGCAAGGCGGATCATCGCCGCGAGTTCGGGCTGTTCGCCTTCGACGCGCAGCCGGGCGCTGTCGAGGTTGATGGCGGCGGATTTCACGCCGGGGAGACCCGCAATGGCGTCTTCGATCCGGGCGGCGCACCCGGCGCAACGGAGATTGTGTACGGCGTAGCGCTTAGTCATGGTTTTCCTCTTCTTGCGGCGCGTTTTCGAAGCGCTGGGCGAGCGAATGCACTTCAAGGGAATGGAAGCAATCGGATTCTCCGTGCCCGAAGCCGCAGGCTTCTTCGGCGCGCAGGATTTCCGCGATGCGGGCTTCATCCTCGATGATGGTCGGATCGTTGGCGAGGGAATCCTTCATCCATGCCAAGGCTTCCCGGATATTGGGGCGCGGGGAGTCGTCCGCAAGCCGGTAGTAGACCCAGCGGCCCTGTTTGTTGCTTTCGATGAGGCGGGCCTGCCGCAGGATCGACAGGTGCTTCGAGGTTGTGGACGGGGCCAGATCCAGAAAGGCTGTGACTTGGCATACGCAGAGCTGGCGGCCTCTCAGGGCCATGAGGATGCGTATGCGGTTTTCGTCGGCAAGCGCGCGGCAGGTGGTCAGGAAGTCGAACATGGCGTTTTCCTTTTTTGGGGGAGAGATGGGAGGAGTGGTGAGCCGGGGGAGGGGAGAAGGGCCCCTTTGGAAAGGGTCTCCTTCTCCCCTCCCCCGGACCCCTCCCCACATCCCCCTAAACTTTTTGGCTGGTGGGGAGGCGGCGCGGAAGGAGTTCCGTTGTACGTCCCTCTTAATTCGTTGATTAACGAAATATGATGTATGATGAATCTTGTCAATAAGAGGAAAGGTCAGAGGGGAGGAAAAAACTGGGATGTGAGGGTATCTTTTTGAAAAGACAAAGAAAAACGGGTTAATCCTTTTTAAAGGATCAACCCGTGGCAAGTCTGGAAAGGGAAGGTGTTTGTAGATCGGATAGGCTGTTCCCGGCTTTGGGGCAAGGCCTTCTTCATATTTCAGAGCCGGTCAAAGGCGTTACGCTCGGGAAAAACTCTGAGCGGGGATTCGATATATGGAAAAGTCTTTTGGAAAGGGAGCGATGGAGGGAAGGGGGGGAAGCATGGGTGCTCTCCCCCCTTCCCTCAGAAGCGTTTCCCTTCCCCAAGAGTTTCATGAGTTCAGCTTGTCCCGTTCCCTTCGCCCCAGAACAGGCGGATAACCTCCTCCGAAGCCGGGCGGCCGCACTTCGCGCCGATGACGAACGCCGCGAAGGCGACGATGGACGTGGGCACGATGGCGTGGATGCCTCCCATGCCGGGCTTGAGGATGCTGAGGGCGAAGAAGCAGGCGACTCCCGCCACGATGGAGGCGACCGCGCCGGAGGCGTTGGCTTCCTTCCAGTAGAGGCCGAGGATGATCGGCCAAAGGAAAACGGCCTCAAGCCCGCCGAACGCGAAGAGGTTGATCCAGACCAGCAGATCCGGCGGTTCGATGGCGGCGGCAAAAACGATGAGTCCGATGACGGCGGTACAGACGAGGCTCATGGTTTGCAGGCGTGCGGGCGTCATGCGCGACGCGTCGCCTTTCAGCCCGTAATGGATGTACAGATCCTTGATGATCGCGGCGGAGGCGAGCAGGAGCATGGAGTCCACCGTGGACATGATTGCCGCCAGCGGCCCGGCGATGAACACGCCAGCCCAGAAGGGCGAAAGCAGCTTCATGATCAGCGTGGGCATGGCCAGATCCCCTGCGGGCAGATCGGGGATGACGGCGCGGCCGAGCGTCCCGGCAAGGTGCACGCACAGGAGGAGGAACCCGATGATGAGCGTACCCATGATCATGGCGTCGTGCATGGACCGCGAATCTTTGTAGCCCATGCATTTTTGCGAGGTCTGCGGCAGGCCGAGGATGCCGAGGCCCACGAGTACCCAGAAGGACAGGATCATGGGCTGCGGGACCGCGTCGCCGGGGCCGGTGGGCGTGATCAGGCCGGGATCGATGGCTTTGAGGGTGGCGACGCACCGTTCCATGCCGCCGCCCGCGTTGACCACGGCGACGAGCACCACGACGGAGGCGAAAACCATGACCATGCCCTGGATGGCGTCCGTGAGCACCACGGCCCGGAAGCCGCCCACGGCGGTGTACAGGATGACCGTGAGCCCGAACAGCGCCAACCCGACGATGTAGGGATAGCCGGTCACGGCCTGAAAGAGCCGCGCCCCTCCGATGAACTGGGCCAGCATGGCCGCCATGAAGAAGACCAGCAGGGCCAGCGAGCAGAGGACGACCACGGCGTCGCTGCGGTAGCGGGCGCGCAGGAAGTCGGTCAGAGTCACGGATCGGGTTTTGCGGGCCATGATGGCGAAGCGCTTGCCGAGCACGCCGAGCGTGAGGAAGGTCGTGGGGACCTGGATCATGGCCAGCAGGACCCAGCTCAGGCCGAGCTTGTAGGCCACCCCGGGGCCGCCCACGAAGCTGCTCGCGCTGGTGTAGCTGGCGATGATGGACATGGCGAGCACGAAGCCGCCCATGGAGCGGCCGCCGATGAAATATTCCTCGATGAACCCGTGGGAGTCCGAGGTCTTTTGGGACTGCTTCCGGGCCCACAGCGCGGCGAGGAAGGACAAGGACAGGTAGATGACGACCGGGACGATGGTGTTGAGCTCGGCCATCAGAATGCCTCCGGGTGGCGTTCGTCGGTGACTTCAAGGCCTTCCCGCTTGGGCGCGCCGCCTTCCTCATCAAGGGGGATGTCCTTGAAGAACCGGCGGACCATGAACCACAGGAGCGCCGACAGCAGCGGATAGCCCGCGATGCAGCTCAGGAAGAACCATGCGGGGAGGCCGAAGATGTAGTCATACCCTTCCGGGTCGCCGTCGCCGAGCCCGTAGGCGCACGCGTACCACCAGACGAAGTACAGGCCGTAGGCCCCCAGCGTCAGCAGGGCTTCGCGGTTGGCCTGCGCGTAGCGCCAATCCTGCTTGAAAGGTTTATTCATGACGTTTCAGTGGGTTAGAGTGAAGGTCTGGATAGGGAGGCAGGCCGCACGGCGGAAAAACGGTTCGCGCTTGCGAGCGCGCTCACCATTCCCGCGTGTGACATGGGAATGGTGAGCGAGTGAACTGCCGGAAAGAGTTGTAACTTTTGAGGGGCGGCGGCGCAACCGCCTTTCGGTGGGGCAGGGACGCTAGGGCAGGATGCTGAGCCGTTTGAGCGCCGCTTCGGCGATGCCCCGGGCCCGCACGCCGGAGGCGTCCGGCCCTTGGATGTTCACGGCGAATGACCAGCGGTTGTGCGGGGTTTCCACGCCGCCGACGAACCAGCCTATGATGCCCCTGTCGGCGTCGTCCGAGCCTGAGCCTGTCTTGCCCATGAAGCGCAAGCCCTTCCCGGAGGACAGCGTGATGTCCCGCTTGACGACGGCGATGTCCTCGGCGGCGAAGGGCAGGGAGCCGTTGAAGAGGGCGCGCAGGAGGCCGACCTGTTCGCGCGGGGAAATCTTGAGCGAGGACTGAAGCCAGAACCGGGTCAGCCCCCCGGAAATGTCGCGGTTGCCGTAGCCGATACGGTCCAGCCCCCGCTGCATCCGTTCCTCTCCGATGCCCGTTGCGACGCGCTGGAAATACCAGACCACCGAATGGCGCATGGCCGAGGCCAGCGTCTGGTCATGGTTCCACGCGGCGATGGAAGAGGGCTTGCCGTTCCATTTCATGAGGGTGCGGGCGTCGTCGCGGTCCAGAACGCCGCTGTCCAGCCCGATGAGCGCATGGAAAACCTTGAAGGTGGAGCAGGGAGGAAGGCGGGTTTCGCTCAGGGCTTTGTTGAAGACCGTATAGCGGTCGGCCCCTTCGTCATACATGATGAATGTGCCGTCAAAGCCTTGGAAGATATCCGCCAAATCGGTTCGCTCGACGGTTTCCGAAGCCCGCGCCACGGAGGCGAGCAGGACAAGCGCGAAGAGGGTGCCTATGATGTGTTTTTTCATGTCGCCTTCATAAAAAGGAAGCCCTCCGCCGAAGGTTTCGGTGGAGGGGAAAGGGCCTTCAGGACAACGAGGCCCCGGCTGTTTTGGTGATCACGGCTTGATGTAGGCGAAGTCTTCGCGTTGGAGGCGGACGATTTCCACGACGCCGGCGGGCACGACTTCGACGCAGGGGAGCAGGTCTTCCTTGGTGATGGGGACCTTCTTCATGGCGTTGGCGCATACGCGGAAGGAAACCCCGGCCTGAGCCAGTTTCTCGATGGCTTCGGTTTGCGCGTTGTCTTTCCGGGCGAGGAAGCTGGCCGCCCCGCCGTTGGCGAGCAGGACGACGGTGCAGGGTTCGCCGTTCAGCGCGGCGAGATAGTTGTTGATATTGCCGAGAGCCATGACGAAGCGGGATTCATCAGGCAGATCCACATGCACGAGCAGGTCGTAAAACATGATAGTCTCCTTTGACAGGGTGGCCTGTCCTGTTTTTGATGATGCCTGTAGGCAGAAGTACGGAATATTCACCTATAAGGCAATATGGAATAAATAGTATCAAACGAAAGCAGGTTGTCTCATCATAAAGATTCGTTCCTCCGGCGTGCGGGGGGCGGGAACAAGGAGCACGTTTCATGTCCAATCCGATTCATTCCACATCCGCAAAGTCCGTCCTGCCCATGCTGGCCATGCGCGGCCTGGCGACGGGGCTTTGCGCCGGGTGCGTGGTCGGGCTTCTCCGGTTGTCCCACGATCGGGCCGCGGCGCGTGTGGCGCTTTGGCTGGAAGAGTGGCGCGAGGTATGGTGGACGGTACCGATCTGGTTCGGCGTACTGGTTGCGCTGGCCGTGATCCTCAGGCGCATCGTCAGGGAGGAGCCGCTCATCAGCGGCTCGGGTATTCCGCAGACGGAGTTGGCGCTGGCCGGGCGTCTTTCCTTTACATGGTGGCGTGTATTGCTCGCAAAATTTTTAGGGAGCTGGCTGGCGTTGTTCGGCGGGCTTGCCCTTGGCCGGGAAGGCCCGAGCATCCAGATGGGCGGGGCCGTGGGCGCGGGGTTTCATGCGCTTTGGAGGCCGGCGGTTCCCCATGCCCTGACCGGAAGCCCCTATGTTGTGGCCGGGGCCGTGGCAGGCCTTGCCGCCGCCTTTGGGGCACCCGCCGCCGGGGTGCTGTTCGCCTTCGAGGAAATGAAGTCCCGGCGGGATACCTCGCTGATTGTGGCGGCGTGTGCGTCGGCCATTGGCGCGCACCTCATGATCCGCATTGTCTTCGGCATGGGGCGCATCCTTCCGTTTGCGGGGTTCGAAGCGCCTCCGCTGTCCTCTTTCTGGATCGTGGCGCTGGAAGGCGCCGTCTTTGGGGTGCTCGGCGTGGGATACAACAAGACCCTGCTGTGGCTTCACGATAGGGAGGCCGGACAGACGCTGATCCCGGATCGCTGGAGGGCCTTGCCGCCGCTGCTGCTCGCCGGATGCCTCGCGCTGTTCGCGCCTCTGCTGATCGGCGGGGGCGAGAGCCTGATCATCTTTGTGGGCGAGCACGATGTGGCCCTGAAGACGCTTATCCTTTTGCTCGCGTTCAAGTACCTGTTCGCCCAGTACAGCACCGTAGCGTCCATTCCGGGCGGCCTCCTTATGCCTATTCTGTGCCTCGGCGCGCTGTGGGGGAGGCTCTGGGCGGAACTGCCCGTCTCGGCGTTGGCCGCGCATGGGCTGGCGTCCGGTTCGGTGCAGCCGTATGTGCTGTTCGGCATGGTGAGCTATTTTGCGGCAACGGTGCGCGCGCCGCTGACGGGCATTGTCCTCGTTACGGAGATGTCGGGCACGTACACCTGCCTTCCGGGCAGTTTGCTCGCGGGGCTGATCGCCTGTAAGGTAGCCAACCTCCTGCACTGTCCCCCTGTTTATGATTCCCTCAAGGAACGTATCCGGCTATAAGGGACACCCCTTTGCTCTTTTCGTTATTCCGCTTATGGTGCCCTTTCCCTGTTTTTAAGGAGTGTTCCGTGCGGTTCTCTTGCTTTGCCCAGAAATCATCCGAAGGCCCGGAGGAAGGTGTCGAACACCTTCTCTGGAACGGCCAATCCATCGCTTTTACCATCCGTCGCGGATCGCTCCGGCGCAAGCGCACGCTTATCCGGGTGACCCGCGCGGGGAAGGTGGAAGTCATCCTTCCCCCGTTCCTGCTTCGAAAAGAGGCTTTCGCCGCCATTCAGTCGCGAGGGGGGTGGATTTTAGATCGTTTACGTGAAATACAGAGTTGTCCACAGCCGTCTCCGTTGTATTACACAGATGGTGAGGAGCATCTTTTTTTAGGGACCTACTGCCGGCTTCAACTCGTTGTATGCGGCGTCAAAAAAAATTTTTTGTCCTCCGATGAAAAAATTGGACAGTCCGTTGTTACTGGAAGATCACAACTTATTCAGTTAAGAGTGGATTCGGACGATCCCGAGACGGTACACAAACAGCTTTTCTTGTGGTATAAGACACAAATACAAAAGCATATAGCGTATAGGTTAGCAGCGTTATGCCCCCGTATCCCTTGGCTTACGGCGGTTCCCACGTGGCGTGTGCGCACGATGCGGCGTCGCTGGGGGAGCTGCACGGGAAGCGGGGTGATTACGCTCAATACGCATCTCATCAAAGCGCCCCCGCAGTGCCTCGATTATGTTTTACTTCATGAAATAGCTCACTTGCAGGAACATAACCACAGCCAGCGGTATTACGCCGTCCTTGAGCGGCTGTTGCCCAACTGGAAGGCCGTCCGGAGGGAGCTTGAAGCTTGGTCGCCGCTCGTGCTCAACTGATGCCGGGCTCCCTAGGAAAGCCGGCTGGAGCGGTCACATCTGGGAAAGGAGCTCGGGGTAATCGAGGATGACCTTTTCCGGGACGAGGCCGTGTTGTTGGACGGGGACGAAACGGACACGTTCTTCCACCGTACAGGCTTTTCCGGTCTGGAAGAGCAGTTCGCCGCATTCGGGAAAACGCCGTTTCAGGCGGGCCCTGATGACGGGAGAGGCTTCCGAGCCCTGTGTGGCGTAGACCACGAAGCGATAGGTGGCAAGCCACTCCTTCCCTTGCTTGTGCAGGCCGGAAAGGTGCATGTCGTCGCAATGGATTTCGGGAAGCGTCCAGGTCATGAGCAGTTCGAAGCGCTTCTGGAGCAAAGGAAGATCGGGCCGCCGATCCGGCCTGAGGAAAAGCCCGGCAAGCCCGGCGAGCAGGAAACACACGGAGAGCGGGAGCAGGATTTTCCAGCGCGTGCTGGCATTTCGGGCACAGCGTCGGAGCCCTTCAGGCCCGGAAGGGCCAAGTTGCGACAGGAGGGGGCTGATTTCGGCAGGGGTATTGGAAGGCACGGTTTTCCTCGGCGGCTACAGTGGCGATCGGTTCTTTGTTGCAGAATCCTTGGTAGGCGTCCATTACTTGAAGAGGGGAAAATTGTTAAATAGTATATTAGATATAGTTTTCCTGTTGATCTTTGTCAGCGCATGTGCTTTTGTGGGCACATTCGCATAGGGACGCAACTTCGGGAACACGTTCCGGGACATACGGAATGGGTGCTGTTTCCGTAATCGGCTGGATGCCGGAGGGGCAACACGCTGGATGGGCTTCGGCGTAGGACAGCGCCGGGCCATGAGGGGAGTGTGGGAATACCGCGCTCGGGGGACCCTCTACACCAAAGATGGATATTGACATGAGACATCAGGAACGCAATGTTTCCGAGTTTGATGAAATCATAACCTATCCGCCGTCTGCCGCTCCTTCCGGGGAGAAACAGGTAATGAGCTGCGTTCAAGCTTTCACGGCGGCACTCGGTTTCGCTATGTCCGCGGGATGGGACTGGCTTCCGTCGATGCACACATTGTGGCTTCGCGACTATATTGAGGCGGTCAGTATGCCGACGCCGTTCGGTTTCTTCGGGACGCTGTCGGGAAGTATTTTCTTTAAGGCTATGTCACAACAAACAGTTGATAAATAGCCATTTTTATAGGGGAGTATCA
>OGGQ01005067.1_pt1 | contig 9960 bp, 8 predicted proteins | sample 1571191 | NCBI WGS metagenome assembly OGGQ01 (sample SAMEA2582061, study PRJEB24529) | metagenome | biome: Human gut stool | place: China | collected 2011
GAGATTTGATGTTAGGCATTCGTTCCACCTCCTTGGCTACCTATAACAGCGCACCTTATGATACCATATTTGCCGTTCCAGCGCAAGCATTTTTTCGATTTTTGTTTCAAAAAGTTTTGATTTTCCCATACTTTTTGTGCCGCGAGGCCCCAAAACCGGCTTTTTGGCGGCAAACAGAGCAGAAAAGAGGGAAAATCATGCGCTTGACAGATATGGCGGACGAGCTCTACACGGCCGCGGCTGACCTGCCCGGCGGAGTCCGCGCGGCCACGGCAAAGCGGGGCGGCGTGACGGTGACGCGGGTGGAGATCGCCCGGGAGGGTCTCGAGAAGCCTCGGGGGCGGTACGTCACGCTGGAAGTCCCCAGCGTCAGTGTGCTGGACGAGCGGGACGCCGAGGTCATCGAGCAGGCAGCGGACGAGCTGCGGGCGCTTCTGCCGCCGGAGGGGCCGGTGCTGGTGCTGGGCGTGGGCAACCGCCGGGTCACCGCCGACGCCCTCGGCCCCCGCACCGCCCAGAAAATTTTTGTCACGATGGGCGCAGGCCGTCCGCCGGTGAAGGGCATCCGCCCGGTGGCGGCGGTGGCCCCGGGCGTCTCGGCGTCCACCGGTCTGAGCCTGCAGCAGCTGGCCGGTGCGCTGGTGCGGGAAGTGCGGCCCACGGCCCTCATCTGCGTGGACAGCCTCTGCTCGTCGGAACCCCAGCGTCTGGGCCGGACGCTGCAGTTCTCCGACACCGGTCTCTGCCCGGCCCAACCCGGCAGCAGCAAGCATCTGGACGCGGCCCGTCTGGGCCTGCCGGTCATCGCGGCGGGCATCCCGACCCTGATGATGGCGCAGGAGGGCAAAGACCTCGTGGTGACGCCCCGGGAACTGGACAGCGTCATCGCCCACGGGGCCGCACTGCTGGGCGCGGCCATCAACCGCGCCTTACAGCCGAGGCTCAGCATCGCCCAGCTCTGCTGGCTGGTGGGATAAAACCAGGCCGTCCATCATATTGTATGGATAAAACAAAAGGGGAGGGGGCAGTCTATGCGCTATGGCGAGGCCGGGCAGAGCCATCTGCTGCCCTTTCTGGGCGCAGCGGCCCTTTTTGCGGCTCTGACCATCACGGCCCACAGCCTTGTGCTGGGGCTGGCGGCGGTCATCGCCGGGCCTGTCCCGGCGGCGCAGACGGCGCTCTCCCTGAGCCGAAAGGCCGTCTCCGGCGCGGCACAGGAGGAGGCCGCATCTGTGGCCGAAGCCGCCCCTGAAAGCACCGGGACTGCCGCCTCTCAGCCCGAAGCCGCCGCCCCGACAGGCGGCATCGAAAGCTATCTTGTGGAGCTTCTGGGTGACGACGCCCGGCCCGAAGGCGCGGGCGCTGTCATCGAGAAAAACTACCCCCAGGGCAGTGGTGAAAAGTACGTTGCCTGCGGCGCGGGCAGCATCAAGAACAACACCCGACAGACTGCGGCGGACATCGCAGCAGAGATACAGGAGCCACTGCCCTTTGGCGTCGAAAAGGACAGCCCTGACCCGCAGATCCTCATCATGCACACCCACGCCACCGAGGACTACCGCCTCTCGGCGGGGCTGTGGTATTCGCCCGGCGACGGTGCCCGCACTACCGACACGAACCTGAATATGTGTGCCGTGGGCCGGGTGATGGCCGACACCCTCAACGCTGCCGGGCTGAACACTCTCCACGACGAGACCCTGAACGACTACCCCAGCTACACCGGCAGCTACGAGAACAGCCGGGCCGTCGTCCAGCGGTATCTGGCCCAGTACCCCAGCATCAAGGTGGTGCTGGATGTCCATCGGGACGCCATCGAGACAGAGGGCGGTTCCCGGATGGCCCCGGTCTGCACCGTGGACGGGCGGCAGGCCGCGCAGGTCATGATCATCTGCGGGTGCGACAACGGCGGCAGCGTCCGGCTGCCCGGCTGGCGGCAGAATCTCCGTTTCGCCGCCGCATGGGAGCGGAGCATGGAGGGGATGTACCCCGGGTTCACCCGGCCGGTGCTGTTCAGCTACCGCTTTTATAATCAGGACCTCACCACCGGCAGTCTGCTCATCGAGATAGGAGGCCACGGCAATAACCTCAACGAGGCCCTCTACGCCGGGCAGCTGGCGGCCAACGGCCTTGTGCAGGCGTTGCTTAGCCCGGATGCTTGACGAAACGGCGGCAAAGTGCTATATTTTACTGGTAAATGCAGTGATTGGGAAAAGTAGCGCATCACAACGCCACAGAGAGCGCGGCAGAGCTGGGAGCCGTGCGCGGACGGTGCGTGAACGAACACCCGGGAGCAGCAAACTGAACAGGGCGCAGTGAGAAAAATGCGCCGCCAGTAGGTGCGCCGCAGGCTCAGCGTTAACGGAGCAGCGCTTTTACTTGAGCGCGTGAGCGACCGGACACTTCCGGTAATTCAGGTGGCACCGCGGACATTACAAGACAGCTTGTTCGCCCTGAACTTTCAGGGAGAAAAGCTGTCTTTTTCTTTTTAGGCTTACCTTCGAGCCGTCCCGGCGCTGTCTGGCGGGTCTTTTTGCCGTCATGCTTTGCTTATCTCGCTTGAAATACACCAAGTATTCCTGCACTCAATAAGCTTTGCCTGACAACAAAAATCCTGTGCCAGCCCGCGTCTTGACGACTCTCAGGCAAGCCGGAATGCATCAATCGATAAGGAGAAAAACTATGGAACGCACTGAGATCGTTTCGCTGTACAAGAACACCCCCGCCGATGGTACGGTCGTCACCGTATGCGGCTGGGCAAAAAACATCCGCGACTCCAAGAACATCGGCTTCATCGCCCTGTCCGACGGCGGCTGCTTCAAGACCCTGCAGGTCGTGCTGGAGGCCGGCAAGCTGGCAAACTACGATGAGGTCGTCCACACCGGCCTGTACAGCAGCCTGCGCGTCGTGGGCCGCATCGTGCTGACTCCGCAGGCAAAGCAGCCTTTCGAGCTGAACGCTGATTCCGTCGAGATCCTGGGCGACTGCCCCGCCGACGAGTATCCGCTGCAGAAAAAGAAGATGAGCATGGAGTATCTGCGCACCATGCCCACCCTGCGCCCCCGCACCAACACCTTCAACGCCGCTTTCCGCGTCCGCAGCGTGGCCGCTTACGCCATCCACAAGTTCTTCCAGGAGAACGGCTTCGTCTACGCTCACTCTCCGCTGCTGACCGCTTCCGACTGTGAGGGCGCCGGCGAGATGTTCCGCGTCACCACCCTCGACCTCGACAACGTCCCCAAGAACGAAGACGGCACCGTCGATTACACCAAGGACTTCTTTGAGAAGCCCGTCAACCTGACTGTTTCCGGCCAGCTGGAAGCCGAGGCCATGGCCATGGCGTTCGGCAAGGTGTACACCTTTGGTCCCACCTTCCGCGCGGAGAAGAGCTTTACCACCCGCCACGCCGCCGAGTTCTGGATGATCGAGCCGGAGATGGCGTTCTGTGATCTGAACGGCTACATGGACACCGCTGAGGCCATGACCAAGTATGTCATCCGCTATGTTCTGGACAACTGCCCCGATGAGATGGTTTTCTTCAACCAGTTCATCGACAAGGGCCTCATCGAGCGCCTTGAGCTGGTGGCAAACAGCGAGTTTGGCCGCATCAGCTACACCGACGCCATCGAGATCCTGAAGAAGAACAACAAGAAGTTCCAGTTCCCCGTGGAGTGGGGCGTGGACATCCAGACCGAGCACGAGCGCTACCTGACCGAGGTAGTGTTCAAGAAGCCCGTCTTCGTCACCGACTACCCGAAGGAGATCAAGAGCTTCTACATGAAGCAGAACGCCGACGGCAAGACCGTGGCCGCAGCCGATATGCTGGTCCCCGGCATCGGCGAGCTCATCGGCGGCAGCCAGCGTGAGGAGGACTACGACAAGCTCGTGACCCGTATGGACGAGCTGGGTCTGGACAAGTCCAGCTACGACTGGTACCTGAACCTCCGCAAGTTCGGCGGCGTGGAGCACGCAGGCTATGGTCTGGGCTTCGAGCGCATGATCATGTACCTCACGGGCATCCAGAACATCCGTGACGTGCTGCCCTTCCCCCGCACGGCTTACGGCTTCTAATCAGTGAGTCAACCTCTCCGTCATTGCTTCGCAATGCCACCTCTCCTGACGAAGAGAGGCTTTGGCAGAACGGGAAACTTTTCCTTTTCGCCAGAGGCTCCCCTCGGTAGGGGAGCTGGCAAAGCCGCAGGCTTTGACTGAGAGGTTTTCTTTTATTTTCAACAAGGAGAGCAAAACAAGTGGAAAACATCGCCCCGGCATTGCTGGAATGGTTCTACAAGAACCAGCGCATCCTGCCCTTCCGCACCGACCCCAGCCCCTACCACGTCTGGCTCAGCGAGATCATGCTGCAGCAGACCCGCGTCTCGGCGGCGCTGCCCTATTATGAGCGCTTCCTCGCCGCCCTGCCGGACATCCCGGCGCTGGCGGCGTGCGAAGAAGAAAAGCTCCACAAGCTCTGGGAGGGGCTGGGCTACTACAGCCGGGTGCGCAACCTGCAAAAGGCCGCCCGCATCGTCTGTGAGCAGTACGGCGGGCAGCTGCCGGCCGACTACGACGCCCTCCGCGCTCTGCCCGGTATCGGGGACTACACGGCGGGGGCCATCGCGTCCATCAGCTTCGGGCTGGCTGTCCCGGCGGTAGACGGAAATGTGCTGCGGGTGTTTTCCAGACTGTATAATGACCCCGGCGTTATTACAGAACCGGCGGTAAAACGAGCTTTTACGGCCCGGGTCATGGAGCATCAGCCCCCCGAAAAGGCGGGCGACTACAACCAGGCTCTGATGGAGCTGGGCGCACTGGTCTGTGTGCCGAACGGCGCACCGCTCTGTGAGCAGTGTCCGCTGGCCTTTCTGTGCGAAGCCCGCAGGGCCGGTACGGCGCTGGAACTGCCCCATAAGGCTGCGCCCAAAGCACGGCGCATCGAGCCGGTGACGGTAGTGCTGGCCGAAGATGCCGAAGGATGCTTCCTGCTGCAGCAGCGGCCCGAAAAAGGTCTGCTGGCCGGTCTGTGGCAGCCGCTTCTGTGGGAGGGCGAAGCCCTCAGCGCCGAAGAAGTCTGCGGCCGGCTGGAAGCGCTGGGCCTTGCCTGTGAGGGCATCGAACCTCTGCCGGCGGCAAAGCATATTTTCAGCCACATCGAGTGGCGGATGAGCGGCTATTCTGTCTGCGTCGGCAGTGCGGAAGCCCCGGCGGGCTGTGTCTGGGCCAGCCGCGAACAGCTGCAGAACGAATACACCCTGCCCGGCGCATTCAAGGCGTATAAGAAAAAGCTGGGACTCTGAAAAAAGCAAAATTTTGCCTTTTTGGTTGTAATTTTCGTGAAGTACGGGTATAATAGTTTCAGAATAGACCGAGCCTGTGCCGCGGAACGACCGCTGAAAATAGCCGGACCGCTGGTTCGACCAAAAAGGAGTGTGCTGAACCTATGAAGAAATCCTGTCTGATCGCTGTTATCGCAACGCTGGCTGCTGTGGCTGGTGCGCTGGCTGCTGTGGCTGTTTATCTGCGCCGCCGTGAGAAGGAGCTGGACGAGTACGAGCGTCTGCTGTTCGGCGAGGATACCGCCGCCCCCGCTGAGGAAGAGCCTGCTGAGGCCGAAGACGAGGCTGCAGAAGAGGCTGCTCCCGCTGAGGATACTGCCGAATAACGCGGGCCGAAACAGAACAAAATGACGAAGGGCGCACCGGCAGTCTGTAACAGGGCTGTGTCGGTGCGCCTTTTTATACCCTCTCAGGCGCTTGCGCGCCAGCTCTCCCAAGGGGAGAGCCATTGGCAGGCCGGGCAGGTAAGGCGTTTTCGCCTGCGGCTCTTTAGCAGCCGGGCCTTGCACCCAAACTTTAGGAGGAGAGTACATATATGAAGCAGCTTTTGTTATGGCTCATCGGCGTCGCGCTGGGCGTCGTGGTGCTGCTTGCGGCGGTGCTGGGTGTGAGCTATTCGTTCACCTCGGAGGGCGCGAAGCCCGCGTCTGAGGTGCAGTTCGCCGGGCAGGAGCTGGAGCCCAACGGCTGGTGCTGGCAGGTGCCGCTGCTGGGCGGGCAGGTGGATAAAGTCTTCGCCAGCCCCCGCACCCTCACGGTGCAGAAGCTGGGCGTCCTCTACGACGCCCACCCGGCCTTCGCCCTGCCCGAGTGGTACAGCTACGGCCCGCTGACCATCACCGACAGCGGGGGCAATGTGGTCTTCGAGGGGACCGCGGCCTCCTACGACGACTTTTTGTTCCCGGCCAACGGCGGCTATAAGGCCGAGCTGACCGTCTGGCGTCTGCCGGAAAATATGCTGGCCACCCAGTTCGAGGGCGGCAGCACCGGCGAGCTGCGGCAGGACGTCCGCCTCGAAAAGCCCGCGAAGCCCATCGGCTGGTACAATTATTCCTTCCGCTTCACGCTGCAGGCCAGCGCCGAGGTGGAGCTTTCCGCCGAACGGATGGAGCAGGGCGGCACGGTGGCCGCGGCTTTCACCGGCATGGTGGGCGAGACGGCCCCCACGGTGGAAACAGACCTCGGCAATGTGCAGGCTGTCCGTCTGGGCAGCGGGTGGCGCGCCTATATCCCGGCGGCCTACAATGCCGCTGCCGGTGCGCACGAAGTGACCTTTACCGTGGGCGGCGAGACGGTGGTGAAGAACATCACCGTCATCCCGAAGGACTTCGGCACGGTTGAAATCGAAGCCGAACCGGAAGCCTCCGAAGCTGCCAACACCGAGTTCCGCAACGTCATCTGGCCCCTCTATGAGCAGCCCGCCCGCGAAAAGCTGTGGAGCGGCGGCTTCGCCTGCCCGGCGGAGAATTACATGACCCTCGTGGACTTCGGCCAGACCAAAGTCACCGGCGGCAAGCAGGGCAGCAAATCGAACTCCACGAAACTCTACACCATCCCGGGCGACCCCTGCCGCGCCCCCGCCAACGGCGTCGTGGTGCTGGCCCGGAACCTCGCTCTCACCGGCAACACCGTCGTCATCGACCACGGCTGCGGGATGCGCAGCTACCTCTACGGGCTGGATGCTCTCTCGGTGAGCGAGGGTCAGAGCGTGGAGCGGGGGCAGGCCGTGGGCGCATTGGGCGAAGACCTGACCATGGACTTCAAGCTCGGCAGCAAGAGCGTGAATCCGTGGCTGCTCTTCCAGACCAGCGGCGGACTGTTCTGGAAGGAGAATGGGTGAGGTCGGCAAATCGGAATTTGACGAAGGAACTGGAGAAAATGAAATACGAAAAAAGTTGCGGAGCAATCGTTTATACAAATATCAATGGCAAACGACTTTATTTGGTTGAACAAATGCTTGACGGACACTGGGGTGTCCCCAAAGGACATGTTGAAGAAAACGAAAAAGAAGAAGAGACCGCTTTAAGAGAAATAAAAGAAGAGGTCGGGTTAGATGTCATTATTGATACGGGCTTTAGAGCTGTAGAGACATATTCGCCCAAAGAGGGTGTCCTCAAAGATGTGGTCTATTTTGTTGCTTACAGCAAATCAATGGATACAACCATGCAAGCGGTAGAAGTAAGAGATATTAAATGGATTGAATTAAAAGAGGCAATAAATTTGACAAAATTCCGAGATATGCAGGAAATTATTATGAAGGCAGATACATATTTATGTAAAACAAATTGACCGTTTCCCGTTTGTTGGAGCAACAAATTCCAGTTTATCACAAAGAATCCAGATATGAAACGAGCAGAGCCTCTACCTTTCGGTGGAGGCTCTGCTCGTTTCATATCTGCGGTTTTGCTCAGGAAATGGCGTCCACGTCCCACTTCATCTGGACGGCGTCGGCGCCTTCCAGTGCGATGTGGAGCGCACCGGCATTGTCGATGGCCTGCTCCGGCGTCCGTGCACCGCACAGAACGTGCAGGCCGGGGATCATCCGGGCCGTCAGGGCGATGACCAGCTGCGCCTTGGTGCAGTGGTACTTCTCGCAGAGGTCAGACCAGCTGTCCAGCAGCCGGATGGCCTGCGCCCGGCGGGCGGGCTGGAAGCAGGGGTTCGTGTTCCGGGTGCTGCCCTCGGGGTAGGTGGTGTCCATGGTCACCTTGCCGGTGAGCAGGCCCTGCTCCAAGGGAGAATAAGCCTGAATGGACACGCCCAGCTCCTTGCAGGTGGGCAGCAGATGCTTTTCGATGCGGCGGGTCAGCAGGCTGTACTTTTCCTGAATGACATCCAGCTGGCCGTATTTGCAGTAGCCGCGGATGAACTCAGCGGTGGTGTTGGACGCGCCGATGGCACGGATCTTGCCCTGCTCCTTGAGCTTCATCATGGCTTCGACGGTCTCTTCCAGCGGGAAGATGGAAAGGTCCGGCGTCTGCCAGTGGGTGTAGAGCACGTCCAGATGGTCGGTGCCGAGACGGCGCAGGCTGTCTTCCACATCCTCGATGATGCTCTTGGCCGACAGGTCACGGTAGGTCTGCACGCCGTCCACCACCTTGTGGAGAACGGGGCTTTCGTGCCGCCACTCGAGGCCGCACTTGGTGGAGAGGATGACCTTGTCCCGGTCGATGTGGCGCAAAGCTTCGCCCACCACCTCTTCGCTGTGGTAAAGGCCGTAGATGGGGGCGGTGTCTATCCAGGTGATGCCCTGCTCCACGGCAGTCTCGATGGCTTTTACCGACAGGGCGTCGTCGTTGTCGCCCCACCAGCTGCCACCGCCGATGGCCCAGGTGCCAAGACCCAGAAATGGTGCGGAGAGACCGCTTTTGCCAATGTTACGTTTTTCCATAAATCGTTACCTTCTTTTCCGGCAGCGCCCCGCGAAGGGGGTGTTGTCGCTGACTGGTACATATTGTTGTATTTTAGATTTATTCTAAAAAGAGCTGCCGCGCAGGTCTTCTGCACAGCAGCTCTTGGGAACCTGTAACTTAAATATTGCCAAATTCGCTCAGCTTTAACGTCTCATTGTGCGTTTCAGCCCAGCGGATAGCCCAATCGGAGGTGAACAGGAGCAGGCGGCTGCCCTTCATGTCCTCGACGGCCTTGGTGTCGCTGGTGAGGTCGAGGTCGCGCAGGACGTAAGTGTCGGGGTCGTTCTGGATCCAGCGCAGCTGCTCGAAGGGGAGCTGCTGCATCCGGATCTCGACGTTGTACTCGGTGTTCAGACGGTACTCCAGCACTTCCAGCTGCAGCACGCCGACGACGCCGACCACGACTTCTTCCATACCGCCGCCCACTTCGCGGAAGATCTGGATAGCGCCCTCCTGAGCGATCTGCTCCATGCCTTTCACGAACTGCTTGCGCTTCATGGTGTCCTTCTGCTCGATGCGGGCAAAGTGCTCGGGGGAGAAGGTGGGGATGCCGGCGAACTCGACCTTCTTCTTGCCGGTACACAGGGTGTCGCCGATGGAGAAGATGCCCGGGTCGAACAGGCCGATGATGTCGCCTGCGTAGGCTTCATCGACGATGGCGCGGTCCTGCGCCATCAGCTGGGTGCCGGTGGCCAGCTTGATGTTCTTGCCCTCCTGCACGTGGTAGGCTTCCATGCCGCGCTCGAACTTGCCCGAGCAGATGCGCATGAAGGCGATACGGTCGCGGTGGGCCTTGTTCATGTTGGCCTGAATTTTGAAGATGAAGGCAGAGAACTCATCGCGGCAGGGGTCAACGGCCTCGCCGGTCAGGCTGTCCACGCGGGCCAGCGGGGTGGGGGTGAGGCGGAGGAAGTTCTCGAGGAAGGGCTCGACGCCGAAGTTGGTCAGCGCAGAGCCGAAGAACACGGGGCTCAGCTCGCCGCGCAGCACGCGGTCGAGATCGAATTCCTCGGCAGCGCCGTCCAGAAGCTCAATTTCGTCCACCAGCTGCTGGTGCAGGTAGGGGGTCAGCAGTTCGTCCAGTGCGGCATCGCCCAGCTCGGCCTCGGTCTCTTCGACTTTCTTGACGCCGTTGGCACGGCCATCGCTGGAGAAAGCAAGGACCTTGCGGGTGTTGCGGTCGAACACGCCCTTGAACTCCTTGCCGCAGCCGATGG
>OGGQ01005070.1_pt1 | contig 9955 bp, 7 predicted proteins | sample 1571191 | NCBI WGS metagenome assembly OGGQ01 (sample SAMEA2582061, study PRJEB24529) | metagenome | biome: Human gut stool | place: China | collected 2011
CCCGGACCCCCAGGGACGTTACGGGGGCTGCCACCAAGACAGCTGGGCACTTGCGCCCGGCGCGGGAAATTCTCGAACCCATCCCGGTGCGCCGACCGCTGCCGCTAAGTGTCGGATAAATAGCCACCTGCTTCTACAAGAGACATCGCGCCTGCCGCTGTGGGGTCCCGGAAGGGCTCAGGCACTGGATCCGCACCGGACCGTGGGCAGGAATTACGGGGCCGCTGTGGAAAACGGGCGGCCGTTTCCGGTCCGCACCCACTCCGCTGGTTCGGTGCTAGGTGTCTCCGCTCACCGCCAGCCCCCGGGGGGTACATCCAATAAGGGGGGCCGCAGCCCCCCTATGTTTGGTCGTTTTAAGGGGATAGGGTACCTAGGGGAAGGGGGAATCGAAATCCCCCTTCTCCTAGGCGGTTCTTTGGTGACTTTCTGTCCGCACAGAAAGTCACTCGCCTGAAGGCGAAATATCTTTTCCTACTCCTTATTTACGCAGCGTTCTGACTTGAAAAGAACTGCCCATGCTTAGGCAGACGGCAATTCCCCGTCCCATCCGCAGGCGATACCAAACCAGAGCCCAGCGAAGCGGGTTCCATTGGGAGAGGACGAGCGACGGAATGAGCGAGCCTTGCCCTTTAGGGCGAGGCGAAGAATATGCAGTCCACGAGGACGATGTTTCACGTGAAACACACCACCAGAAAGCAGCCCCCCGCGCACGCCTGGGCGCACGCGGGGGGCAGGAAAGGACCGGCGGGTTCAGCCGGGCCGGCGGGGAATGTGAATGGTCAGTTGGATTTCCTGGTCGGTGTCGGTTCGGCTGCACTGGGCGTTCACGCCCGCCGAGCGCATCAGATTCAGGCTCCGGGTGATGGTGTTGAGAAACAGGCGCACATCCCGGATGAGAAAGGTGGGCTTGCGGGCCCGGGCGGACTGCTCCTGGGCCAGCATGGCCTCCACCAGGGCCTCCGTCTGGGCCACCGTCAGGTGTCGTTCCACCACCTGGCCGGCGGCCTGGGCCTGGTCCTTCGGATCCTCCAGCCGCAGGAGGGCCCGGGCGTGGCGCTCTGAGCACCCGCCCTGGCACAGCTGCTCCAGCACGCCATCGGGCAGCTTCAGCAGCCGCAGCTTGTTGGCCACGGCGGACTGGCTCTTGCCGATGCGCCGGGCCACCTCCTCCTGGGAGAGGGAATAGGTGTCGATAAGGCGGCGCAGGGCCTTGGCCTCCTCCCAGAAGTCCAGGTCCTTCCGCTGGAGGTTTTCCACCAGGGCCAGCAGGGAGGAGGACTGGCTGTCCGTGTGGATGGACAGGCAGGGCACCTGGGCCAGCCCGGCCAGCCGGGCGGCCCGCAGCCGCCGCTCTCCCGCCACCAGCTCCCAGCTGCCGCCCCGGCGGCGCACCGTCAGGGGCTGCAGCACACCCAGAGCCTGAATGGACCCGGCCAGCTCCTCCAGCTCGGCCTGGGAGAAGCGCTTCCGGGGCTGGTCCGGATTGGGCACAATGGCGTCCACCGGCAGAAACAGCACCTTACCCGTCTCGTAGATCCCTTTTCTGGACATGCCCAGCATGATCCCGGCCTCCTTATCCCTCGGTGTAGTGTCAACCTTAGTTTACCATATTATGGAAAATAAACGGTCGAAATGAGGAGGGGCTGAAAAATATTTCCCGGGAAGGGGAGGGCACTGAAAAAAGGAAGGCGGGGCGGGATTATGAATCATGAAAAAAAGAAAGTTGCAAATTGGCTTGTAAAGGGACAGCGGGGCATAGTATAATAACAGCAGAGATGGAATGGAGAAAGACGCCGGGATGGACCCGGGAGAGCGGATGGCCGGGGGCCGTCCTGTGCCCAGGGCCCGGAAGGGGACCTGGAGCTGAGGAAGGAGAGATTGTATGAATAAAAAGAAGCTGCCGCTTGCTCTGTGGATCTTTGTGGGTCTGGTCGTGGGCATTGTGGCGGGCCTGCTGCTGATGAATGCCACCGTAGGGGGCATGGCAGGCAAAGACTTTGCCATCAACTACATCAAGCCCTGGGGCGACATCTTCCTGAACCTGCTGAAGTTCGTGGTGGTGCCCATCGTCCTGTTCTCCATTGCGTCGGGAGTTATTTCCATGCAGGACATCAGCAAGGTGAGCGCGGTGGGCGGCAAGACTGTGGTCTACTACATGTGTACCACCGCCTTCGCCGTGGTGCTGGCCCTGATCCTGGCCTCGGTGGCCAAGGCTGTGGGGCTGTTTGCGGCGCTGAAGACCACCGGGCTGGAATACACACCCCCCGAGGGCCAGAGTATCATGACCACCATTGTGAACATCTTCCCCTCCAACGCCATCACCCCCCTGGCTGACGCCATCATGCTGCAGGTGATTGTGATCTCCCTGCTGCTGGGCTTTGGCGTCATGCTGGCCGGAGAGCGGGGCCTTGTGGCCGCCCAGGTGATTGACAGCTTCAACGAGGTCTTCATGAAGATCATGGACCTTATCATCAAGCTCTCTCCCGTGGGTGTGGCCTGCCTCATCTGTCCGGTGGTGGCCGAGAACGGCCCCAAGATCCTGCGGGATCTGGTGGCGGTGCTGGTGGTGGCCTATGTGGGCTACATCCTCCACGCGCTGATCGTCTACTCCACCACGGTGCGGACCATGGCGGGGCTGTCCCCCCTGGCCTTCTTCAAGGGCATGGCTCCGGCCATGATGATGGCCTTCTCCTCCGCCTCCTCGGTGGGCACCCTGCCTTTCAACATGGAGTGCTCCGAGCGGCTGGGCGCCCGGCGTGAGATTACTTCCTTTGTGCTGCCTCTGGGTGCCACCATCAACATGGACGGCACCGCCATTTACCAGGGCGTGTGCGCCGTGTTCATTGCCACCGCCTACGGCATCGACCTGTCGGTGGGCCAGATGCTCACCATTGTCCTTACCGCCACCCTGGCCTCGGTGGGCACCGCCGGCGTGCCCGGAGCGGGTATGGTCATGCTGGCCATGGTGCTCCAGAGTGTCAACGTCCCCGTGGAGGGCATCGCCCTGGTGGCGGGCATTGACCGCATCTTTGACATGGGCCGCACCACGGTGAACATCACCGGCGACGCCGCCTGTGCCATCATTGTCTCCAAGCTGGAGGATAAGAAGGAAGCCCGCTCCAAGGCCGCGCTGAAGTAAGCGGTCAAAGCACCCGCTGTTTTCCTCTATCCCTTGGGCGGCAAGGGATGCGGGGAATGTGATTTTATTGAAAGCGGGCTGGCGCCCCCTGGCGGTTTTCTGCCGGGGCGTGAGAGAATTGGGTTTCATAGAGATTTTTTCACGAGCCAGGGGGCCCGCCGCGTTGTGCGGCGGGCCCCCTTTTGCTGGCCGGAGTGTCGAAGGAGGGGGGCGGAGGGGAAAAATTTTTGTGTGGGATGCTGGAAAGAATTTTAAAAAAGGGATTGCAGGCGGGGGGAAATTCCTGTAAAATGGTACCGTATCGACATAATCTGCGTGGCCCGGAAATACGGGCCACTGTCATTTTCTTCAGAAAGGCGGAGAGAGCGGCATGGAACTTCTGAAGCAGCGCATTCGCAGAGACGGAACAGTAAAAGGCACGGATGTGCTGAAAGTGGACAGTTTTCTCAATCATCAGATGGACGTGGAGCTCTTTGCGGAAATCGGCAAGGAGTTTCTGCGCCGGTTTGAAGGCTGCGGCGTGAACAAGATTTTGACCATCGAGGCCTCGGGCATCGGGATCGCTTGTGTCACGGCGCAGTTTTTTCACTGCCCGGTGATTTTTGCCAAGAAGAGCCAGACGAAGAACATTGACGGGGCGGTGTACTCCACCAAGGTGGAGTCCTTCACCCACGGCCGCATCTACGACGTCATCGTGTCCAAAAAGTTTTTGGGTCCGGAGGACAAGGTGCTTATTATTGACGATTTCCTGGCCAACGGCGCGGCGCTGGAGGGGCTCATTGACCTGGTGCACCAGGCGGGGGCCCAGCTGGCCGGGGCGGGCATCGTCATTGAGAAGGCCTTCCAGCCCGGAGGCGACCGCCTGCGGGCCAAGGGCATCCGGGTGGAATCCCTGGCACGGATTAAGTCCATGAATGAGGAAACGGGTGTGGAATTTGTGGAGGAATAAGGACAGGAACACCTTCTGACAGGGATTCCACAGGGCCCCATCGGGAGATGGGGCGGCCGGAAGGCCGTAAATCCGAAGGGCAAGGCCCGAAGGATTTCCGGAGGACGGAATTCAGTTTCGCCCGAGGATTTGAAAGAGAGGGGCTCCCACAGATGGGTTTACCCGGCTGTGGGAAAAATCCCTGGCGTGGATTAAGTCCATGAATGAGGAAACGGGTGTGGAATTTGTGGAGGAATAAGGACAGGAACACCTTCTGACAGGGATTCCACAGGGCCCCATCGGGAGATGGGGCGGCCGGAAGGCCGTAAATCCGAAGGGCAAGGCCCGAAGGATTTCCGGAGGACGGAATTCAGTTTCGCCCGAGGATTTGAAAGAGAGGGGCTCCCACAGATGAGTTTACCCGGCTGTGGGAAAAATCCCTGGCGCGGATTAGGTCCATGAATGAGAAGACGGGCGTGGAATTTGTGGACTGAGGCCGCCGGAAAATTTGGTTAAAACCGGGAAAACCGGTTTTAATATAGTAGAATGAAATGAAACCCCAAAATCAAAGGAGGAAAACCAGAAATGAAGAAGTTTCTTGCCATGGCTCTGGCCGTGGCCATGACCCTGTCTCTGGCCGCCTGCGGCAGCAACAACAGCTCCAGCAGCAGCGCGGGCTCTGCCGGTTCCGCCGGCTCCAACGGCTCCGCCAGCAGCAGCAGCCAGACCGCCAGCAACACCGACTTTAAGGTGGGCGCCATTTATATCAATGGCCAGAACGACACCGCCGGCTACACCTATCAGCACCACAAGGGCATCACCACTGCCATGGAGAACCTGGGTATGGACCCCGCCACCCAGCTGCTCATCGTGGACCAGGTGCCGGAGAACGACACCGACGTGTCCAACGCCATTGACACCCTGGCCAGCCAGGGCTGCCAGATGATCATCGGCATCTCCTTCGGCTACCTCAACGCCATGGAGGCCGCCGCTGCCAAGCCTGAGTACGCCGACATCATCTTCACCCACGCCACCGGCTACGCCAGCAACCCCGATAACTTCAACAACTACTTCGGCCGCATCTACCAGGCCCGCTACCTCACCGGCATCGCCGCCGGCCTGAAGAGCCTGGAGACCGGCAACAACTCCCTGGGCTATGTGGCCGCCTATAACCTGGACTACGCCGAGACCTGCTCCGGCATCAACGCCTTCACTCTGGGCGCCCTGGCCGTCAACCCCAATGCCACCGTCACCGTGAAGACCCTGGACACCTGGGGCGACGAGACGCTGGAGCGCCAGACCGCCCAGGCCCTCATCGACGCCGGCTGCGGCGTCATCGCCCAGCACTGTGACTCCGCCCAGCCCCAGCTGGCCGCCCAGGAGGCCGGTGTGTTCGGCTGCGGCTACAACTCCGACATGACCGAGCAGGCCCCCAACGCCCACATCACCGCCGCCATCTGGCACTGGGATGTGTACTACCAGGCCGCTATCGAGGCCGCCATGCAGGGCAAGGAGACCTTCATGTCCACCATCGGTGAGGCCTACTACGCCGGCCTGGCCGAGGGCATGGTGGACGTGAGCCCCATCAACGAGGCCGTTGCCGCTCCCGGCACCCAGGCCGCCATTGACGCCGTCAGCGAGCTCATCAAGTCCGGCGACTGGGATGTGTTCTCCGGCGTGAAGCTGAACATCACCGTCAACGAGGACGGCACCGCCACCGTGGAGCAGGTGGACGCCGACCTGAAGGACACCGAGGGCAACGTGATTGTGGCCGCCGGCGGTCCCAGCGTGGACGACGCTGTCATCAAGGGCAGCATGAACTACAACGTGGAGGGCGTGGTGGTCGGCTAAGGCCCGCCCCTCTGATACCTGACACAGACCCAATTCCGGGCCGGCCGGGAGACCGGCCGGCCCGGAACCTATTTTGAAGCGGGTGGCCCAAGGCCGCCCCTCCAAACAGAAAGAAAACCTGAAGGCGAGGGAGACGATTCCGTTGACCAAAACCTTTTCCTACGAGCGCAGAAGGGAAACGAAGTTTCCCGCAAAGTTCTTTGCCCCGCTTTCTTACAAGAAAGAGGGGGGGAGATAGGAGAGAGCGGACAGAAGGACTGTCCGCTGTCTCCTGTTTCCCGGGGCTGGAGACAGCCGCGGAAGGAAAGAAAAAGGAGGGAATTCCATGGCGGAGCAGTACGCCATTGAGATGCGGGGCATCACCAAGGCCTTTGGCAGCGTGGTGGCCAACCACAACGTGGAGCTGAAGGTGCGCCAGGGTGAGATTCTGGCCCTGTTGGGGGAGAACGGCTCGGGCAAGACCACGCTGATGAACATGCTCTCGGGGATCTACCGCCCGGACGCGGGGGAGATTTGGGTGGACGGCAAGCCGGTATCCATCCAGTCCCCGGAGGACGCCAAGCGGCTGGGCATCGGCATGGTGCACCAGCACTTCAAGCTGGTGGACGTCTTTTCCGCGGCGGACAACATCTGGATGGGCAGCCAGGAGAAGGATCTGCTGCTGCACAAGAGCCGGTACGACAAGATCCGGACGGTGACGGAGAAGTTCGGCTTTGAGGTGGACCCCCGGAAAAAGGTCTACAACATGGCCGTCAGCGAAAAGCAGACCCTGGAGATTGTGAAGGTGCTCTACTACGGGGCCAAGGTGATCATTCTGGACGAGCCCACCGCCGTTTTGACGGTGCAGGAGACGCGGAAGCTCTTTGACGTGCTGCGGCGGATGAAGGCGGAGGGCCACGCGGTGATCATCATCACCCACAAGCTCAACGAGGTGCTGGAGATCTCCGACCGGGTGGCCATTCTCCGCAAGGGGGAGTACATCACCACGGTGGACACCGCCTCCACCAACGAGCAGGAGCTCACCGAATACATGGTGGGCCGGAAGGTGGATCTGAACATCCAGCGCCCGGTGGTGGAGAAAACCCGGCCCCTGCTGGAGATCCGGGACCTGACCATCCGAAACGACGAGGGCGCGGTGGCCATCGACAAGGTGAACTTCTACATCCGGGGCGGCGAAATTCTGGGTGTGGCGGGCATTGCGGGCTGCGGTCAGAAGGAGCTGTGCGAGGCCATTGCGGGCCTGCGGCCCATCCAGTCGGGACAGATGATCCACAAGGGGGAAAACATTGTGGGGCTCTCGCCCAAGGCCATTCTGGACAAGGGCATCTCCATGTCCTTCATCCCCGAGGACCGTCTGGGCATGGGCCTGGCGCCCTCTCTGCCCATCATCGACAACATGCTTTTGAAGAGCTACCGGGAGGGCAAGGGCCCCTTTGTGGACCGGAAGCGGGGCCGGGAGGAGGCCGAGACGGTCATCCGGGAGCTGGGGGTGGTGACGCCCTCGCCGGAGACTCCGGTGCGCCGGCTGTCCGGCGGCAACGTGCAGAAGGTGCTGCTGGGCCGGGAGATCAAGGCGGGTCCCAACGTGCTGGTGACCGCCTATCCGGTGCGGGGCCTGGACATCAACTCCTCCTACGCCATCTATGACATTCTCAACCGCCAGAAGAAGGACGGGGTGGGCATCCTGTTCGTGGGCGAGGACCTGGACGTGATGATGGCCCTGTGTGACAAGATTATGGTGCTGTGCCACGGCCGGCTCATGGGCGTGGTCCACGCCCACAAGACCACCAAGGAGGAGCTGGGCCTGATGATGACGGGGGCCCTGGACCTCACCGGGGACGAGGCCCGCCACGCCAAGGGCATCGCCAAGGACACCCGCTTTGGAGAGGAGGCCGGGGAATGAACAGAAAACAGCCGCTCTTTCACGTGGTGAAGCGGGAGCATGTGGGCCGGGGCCAGATGGTGCTGGCCTACGTGCTGGCGGTGGTCATCGCCGTGGCGGTGGGCGCCGTACTGCTGAGCGTGATGGGGGTCCCCTTCGGGGCCTTTTACCAGAAGATGTTCACCCTGGGCCTTCTGGACAACAAGTTCGCCTATAAAAATGTGGAGAACTTTATTAAGCTCTTCATTCCTCTGCTCATCGTCTCCCTGGCCCTGGCGCTGTCCTTCCGCATGCGCTTCTGGAACATCGGCGGCGAGGGCCAGTTCCCCCTGGGCGCCCTGTGCGCCGGGGCGGTGGCCATGCAGCTGGGGGACAGCCTGCCCCGGATTGCGGTGCTGGTGCTTATGGCGCTGGCGGGCATGGTGGGAGGCGGGCTGTACGGGGTGATTGTGGCGGTGCTGAAGGTGCGCTACGGCACCAATGAGACGCTGCTCACCCTGATGCTCAACTATATGGCCCTGTATCTGCTGGCCTTCTTCGGCGAGACCCGGGGCGCCTGGAACTTCTTCCTGGACCCCCAGTCCCCCCGGCCTCGGTTCCAGACCTTCCCCGCCAATGCCCAGATGATCACCATCCCCATCGGCTCTTTCTCCCTGAACGTGAGCCTGCTGGTGGCCCTGGCCCTGTGCGCGGGGATCTTCGTGTACCTGAAGTACACCAAGCAGGGCTATGAGATCGCTGTGGTGGGCGACAGCCCCAACACCGCCCGGTACGCCGGCATGAAGGTGGGCGCCATTGTCATCCGCACCGTCTTCTGGTCCGCCGCCCTCATCGGGCTGGCGGGGGCCTTCTACGTCTCCTCGGCGGGGGTGCTGTCCACCTCCCTGACCAACGACGTGGGCTGGACGGGCATCATCGTGGCCTGGCTGGCCAAGCTGAATGTGGTGGGCATCCTGGTGGCCTCCGCCCTCATCACCGTGCTCCAGTACGGGGCCCAGGCGGCCAGCGTCACCTACTCCAGCGTGGACGCCAACTTTGCCGACCTGCTCCAGGGCATGATCCTCTTTGCGGTGCTGGCCGCGGACTTCTTTACCCGCTTCAAACTGGCGCGGAGCGCGCCCTCCGGGGAGGTGGCGAACAAATGAATGAGACAAGTGCGGCCAGCATTCTGGTCCTCTTTCTGTTCAACATCATTGTCTATAACATCCCCCTGCTCTATGGCACCGTGGGGGAGATCATCACCGAGAAGGCGGGCAGCCTGAACCTGGGCGTGGAGGGCACCATGGCCGTGGGGGCCATGTTCGGCTACCTGGCCGGAGCCTGGACGGACAACATTCTGGTGGGCCTTCTGGTGTCCTTTTTGGCCGCCGCCCTGTGCGGGCTGCTGTTCGCCCTGCTCACCGTATCCCTCCAGGCCAACCAGAACGTCACCGGCCTGACCATCACCACCTTCGGCGTGGGCCTCTATTTCTTCGTGGGCAAGGGCGTGGGCCAGAACTGGCCCACCATGCAGCAGGCCCCCGGCCTGTCCGCCGCCTTCGGGGAGATCCACATCCCCGTGCTCTCCGATCTACCGGTGGTGGGCAAGGTGCTCTTTTCCCACAACCCCCTGGTCTACCTGGGCCTGGCGGTGGCGGTGTTGGCCTGGTGGTACCTGACCTGCACCCGCATGGGCCTGAAGCTCCGGGCGGTGGGGGAGAACCCCGGCGCCGCCGACTCGGTGGGCGTGAACATCCTGCTCTACAAGTACCTGAACCTGATGCTGGGCTCGGGCATCATGGGCCTGGGCGGCTTCTACATGGCCCTCAACATGAGCGGTTCCTTTGAGGGCTCCAACTGCTGGGTCAACGGCTACGGCTGGATCGCCATCGCCCTGGTCATCTTCGCCAACTGGAATCCCCTGTACGCCATCCTGGGCACGGTGGTCTTCGGCTTCTTCAACACCCTCCAGGTGTACGCCGGCACCCTGGCCTCCGCCTTCCCCGAGGGGCTGGGCTGGCTCAACGCCGTGCCGCCCCACCTCTTTAAGGCTCTGCCCTTTATTATCACCGCCGTGGTGCTGGTGGTCTCCTCCATCCGCACCAAGGAGGGCAGCGGCCAGCCCGCCGCCCTGGGCCTGAATTACTTCCGGGAGGAGCGGTAAGAAGGACCC
>OGGQ01005079.1_pt1 | contig 9936 bp, 8 predicted proteins | sample 1571191 | NCBI WGS metagenome assembly OGGQ01 (sample SAMEA2582061, study PRJEB24529) | metagenome | biome: Human gut stool | place: China | collected 2011
CGTAATACCCCTTCTAGGGGTTGCTCAAACCACTAGTTTACTAGTGGTTTTGATTTCTTATTTATCAGTCTGCCATCAGTTTTACCAGAATAGCTTTCTGTGCGTGCAGACGGTTTTCTGCTTCGTCGAAGATTTCGTCAGCGTGTGCTTCGAATACTTCCGTTGTGATTTCTTCGCCTCTATGTGCAGGCAGGCAATGCTGTACCATACAGCCTTCGTTTGTTACTGCCATCAGTTCGTCGTTTACCTGGAAGCCAGCAAAAGCAGCTTCTCTGATTTTCTGTTCGCTTTCCTGGCCCATGGATGCCCAAACGTCTGTCAGGACAACGTCAGCGTTTTTGGCAGCTTCCAGAGGGCTTTCTGTCATCTGGAATTTATCGCCGTACTGTGCCGCAAAGTCCAGAACGTCTTTATGAGGCTGGTAATCTTTGGGGCAGGCAATGCTTACGGACATGCCAACTTTCAAGCCACCAACGATGAGGGAGTTTGCCATGTTGTTGCCGTCGCCGATGTAGCACATTTTCAGCCCTTCCAGTTTGCCTTTGTGTTCCCGAATGGTCTGTAAGTCAGCCATTACCTGGCAGGGATGGCAGAAGTCTGTGAGCCCATTGATGATGGGGATAGAGCCGTATTTTGCCAGTGTTTCCACTTCTTCCTGTTCAAAAGTACGGATCATGATGCCGTCCAGATAACGGGACAGAACTCTTGCGGTGTCTTCTGTGGGTTCGCCACGGCCGATCTGTGCGTCTTTGGAGCTGATGAACAGTGCGTGACCGCCCAGCTGATACATGCCTGTTTCAAAGGATACACGAGTTCTGGTAGAGGATTTTTCAAAAATCATGCCCAGTGTTTTGCCTTTCAGGATATGGTGTTCAATGCCCTGTTTTTTCTGGAGTTTCAGCTGATCTGCCAGATCCAGCAGTTCCAGGATTTCTTCTGTTGTCAGGTCTAAAAGTTTCAGAAAATGTTTCATATATTATCTTCCTTTCTCAATCAAAGTGAAGCCAGTGTCTGTTCCAAAATGGTAAGTCCTTTGTCCAGTTCCTCCTGTGTGATGGTCAGAGGAGGCAGCAGACGGATTTTGGTCTTTGCGGAAAGTACCAGAAGGCCTGCTTCCAGCAAAGCGTTGATAACGGGTTTTGCTTCCACATCCAACTGGATGCCCAGCATCATGCCGAGGCCTGCTACGTTTTCAACGTGAGGCATTTTTTCAATTTTTTCTTTCAGATATGCGCCTTTTTTCTGTACATCCTGCAAAAAGGCGTCGTCCATGGTATTCAGGATATGTACCGCACCGGCACAAACAACAGGGTTGCCGCCGAAAGTAGAGCCGTGGTCACCGGGAACGAATACGGTTTCTGTCTTTTCACCGAACAGCACCGCGCCGATGGGAAGGCCGCCGCCCAGACCCTTTGCACAGGATACCAAGTCAGGCTGGATGCCGAACTGCTGGTAGCTGAACAGGGAGCCTGTTCTGCCCATGCCAGTCTGTACTTCGTCCACAATGAGCAGGATGTCTTTTTCCTTGCAGGCTTTGGCAACTGCCTGCACATATTCTTTGTCCAGAGGAACTACGCCGCCTTCCCCCTGTACCGTTTCCAGCATGACTGCGCAGACATCGTCAGTCATTTTGGAAAGAATGTCGGCAAAGTCATTTGCTTTGGCAAATACGAAGCCATCTACGAAGGGGAAGAAGAAATTATGGTAAGCGTCCTGTCCTGTGGCGGAAAGGGCTGCCATGGTTCTGCCATGGAAAGAGTTTTGCAGGGCAATGATTTTGCTTCTGCCTGCGCCGTATTTCAAAAAGCTGTATTTTCTTGCGGCTTTGATGACGCCTTCATTGGCTTCTGCGCCGCTGTTGCCGAAAAATACTTTTTTCATGCCGCTTTTTTCACAGAGGAGTTTTGCTGCCTGAATGCAGGGCTCTGTGTAATAAAGGTTAGAAGTGTGCTGCAAAGATTGGAGCTGTGCGCCCACTGCCTGTACCCAGCCATCGTCGCAAAAGCCCAAAGCGTTTACGCCGATGCCGCTGGTGAAGTCGATGTATGTTTTGCCTGTGTCATCCTGTACGGTGGCGCCTTTGCCTTTTGTCAGGAGCACGGGGAATCTGCCGTAGGAATGGATGATATATTCATCGTCATATTGTTTTGCTGTCTGGAAATCCATCTATTTCCCTCCTTTGTTTATGGTAAAAACATGGTGCCGATACCTTCGTCAGAGAACATTTCCACCAGTATGGAATGTTCGATTCTGCCGTCAATCATGACGGCTTTTTTCACCCCTGCACGCACTGCGTTTTCACAGCTCTGTACCTTGGGGATCATGCCGCCGCTGATGATGCCTTTTTCCACCAGATCTGCCACTTCATCCACATGTACCACAGGAATGAGGGAGTCCTCGTCGTTGACATCTTCCATAAGACCACGGATGTCTGTAAGAGTGATGATGTTTTCTGCGTGGAGTGCGCCGGCGATTTCAGCTGCTGCTGTATCGGCGTTGATGTTGTAAATATTGCCTTTGCAGTCGGTGCCAACGGTGGCAACGACGGGGATGTAACCGCTGTCGATGGCGTTTACAATGGGGGTGGTGTCGATTTTGGTGATGTCGCCTACATAGCCGTAATCACCTTCCAGTTTTTTCGCCTGAATCATGCAGCCGTCAATGCCGCAGAGACCAACAGCTTTGCCCCCCAGCTGACCAATGAGGCCAACCAGATCTTTGTTTGTTTTCCCAGCCAGTACCATCTGTACCACTTCCGCTGTTTCCTTGTCGGTGTAGCGCAGACCGTTGACGAAGCGAGATTCAATGTCTAGTTTTTTCAGCATGCCGCTGATTTCTGGGCCGCCGCCATGGATGAGCACCACATGGATGCCTACCAGAGAAAGCAGGATGATGTCACTCATAACGGCTTTTTTCAAATCGGGATGAATCATGGCATTGCCGCCGTATTTGATGACAACGGTTTTGCCGTAATATTTCTGAATGTAAGGCAGGGCAGCCGTCAGGACTGTTGCCTTCATGGTGTTGATGTCTTTCATGTTGTCTGCCCTCCTATCATGTGCGGTAGTCGCCGTTGATTTTCACATAGTCATAAGTTAGGTCACAGCCCCAAGCGGTGGCTTCGCCGTCCCCCTGTTTCATGTCTACATCAATGTGGATTTCTTCCTGCAGGAGGATTTCTTTTGCTTTGTCCTCATCAAAAGGAACGCCTGCGCCTTTTTCACAAACCAGAATGTCCCCTTTGCAGGAGGAAATGGAAACGGAAATGGTGTCTACGGCAAAATCCCCTTCGGTGTAGCCGATGGCACAAAGGATACGTCCCCAGTTGGCATCAGCGCCGAACATAGCAGCCTTTGTGAGGCTGGAAGTGATGATGGATTTGGAAATGGCTTTTGCCAGTTTGGTGTCGGGTGCATGGTGAACGCTGCATTCTACCAGTTTTGTGGCACCTTCGCCGTCACCAGCGATTTTCTTCGCCATGGAAGTGCAGATTTCTTTTACAACCAAAAGGAAAGCGTCGAAGTCTGCGCCTTCGCTGTCGATAACGGGGTTTTCCGCCAAGCCATTTGCCATGATGGAAACCATGTCGTTGGTGGAGGTGTCACCGTCTACGCTGACCATGTTGAATGTGTCGTCCACAGCCAGTTTCAGTGCTTTTTGCAGCATAGGTGTGGTGATGGCGCAGTCTGTGGTCAAAAAGCCCAGCATGGTTGCCATGTTGGGGTGAATCATGCCGCTGCCTTTTGCCATGGCACCAATGGAAACGGTTTTGCCGCCGATTTCAATTTCATAAGCTTCTTCTTTGGGTTTGGTGTCTGTAGTCATGATGGCATGCACAGCATCCAGATGACCATCCTTGGACAGGATGGGCGCCAGTTTGGGAATGCCTGCTGCAATGGGTTCGATGTTCAGTGTCATACCGATGACACCTGTGGAAGCAACGATGATGTCTTTGGGGGAAATGCCCAGCGCTTTTGCGGTCATTTCGCACATCATTTCTGCTTTTTCCACGCCGTCAGCGTTGCAGGTGTTGGCGTTGCCGCTGTTGCAGATCATAGCCTGCGCCATACCGTCGGCAATGTTTGCTTTTGTGACGGTGATGGGTGCGCCATAAACTTTATTCTGTGTATAAACGGCTGCTGCGTTGCAGGGAACTTCGCTGTAAAGCAGCGCCAGATCTTTTTTGCTCTGATTGTTGCGGATGCCGCAATGGATGCCTGCGGCAGTAAAACCTTTGGGGGCTGTTACGCCGCCTGTGATCTTCTTCATAAGTATTTCATCCTTTCTTTTGTAAGGCTGTATCAAATCAAACCGGTGGTTTCCGGCAGACCCAGCACCAGATTCATGTTCTGTACTGCTGCACCGGAAGCGCCTTTGCCTAAGTTGTCAAATACGCTGATGAGGGTCATTCTCTCATCATTGCCCTCAATGTAAAGTTTCAGTTTGTTGGTGTTTCTGATTTCGTTGGCTGCTAAGAAACCAACGTCTGTATCTTCTACGGAAATGAGGGGATGTCCTTTGTAGTAGTCCTGCAGCATTGCCACCAGTTCCGCTTTGGTGACTTTCTTCTGGAACAGGTTGGTGTGCAGGGGGATGCAGGTCGCCATGCCGCTGTAGAAGTCGCAGACAATGGGCATGAACACAGGGGGCTGTGTGATGCCGGTGACGTGCTGCATTTCCGGCAGATGTTTATGCATCTGAGAAAGACCGTACTGTCTGGGGCTGTCAAACTGGTAGGAACGTTCCTCTGTTTCGTATTCGGCAATCATGGATTTGCCGCCGCCGCTGTAGCCTGTGAGGCTGTGAGCGGTGAAGGGATAATCGGGAGCAACGATGCCCAGATGCACCAGTGGATATGCCGCCGCAATGAACCCTGTGGCGTGACAGCCGGGGTTGGCAATGCGTTTGGACTGGATGATGGCTTCTCTGTGTGCCGGAGAAAGTTCCGGGAAACCGTAAGTCCAGCCTTCCGCTGTTCTGTGAGCGGTGCTGGCATCAATGATGCAGGTGTTGGGGTTTTCTACCAGCTTCACGGCTTCTTTTGCTGCCGCGTCAGGCAGGCAAAGGAAAACCACATCTGCCAGATTCATGAGCCGTTTCCGTTCGGCTTCGTCTTTTCTTTTTTCTTCCGCGATGAGCAGCAGTTCCACGCCGTCGTGATGGGACAGCTTTTCCTGAAGCTGTAAGCCTGTGGTGCCCGCCTGCCCGTCGATGTATACTTTGTATGGCATAAACATACCTCATTTCCTTTGATTTGCTGAATGTTATGGTATTATTATAAATGTTTATACGGGAAAGTCAATAAAAATGCGTATATTTATACAAGTTCGGGGAATTGGTGGTACAGAACGAAAATAGGTGGCAAATTTTGGGTAATATCCCAATAAGTACAAGGGATACAGTGAGTTTGGAAAGAAATTGTTTTGTGAAAAGTGCAAGAAAGGAAGGGGATGCATCTATATGCAGCATATAAAATTGCTAAATTATGCATGAAGATAGCATATATACATTTATATGCGATGTATATGAGTGTGTGAAATGGGGATTTATGCTGAAAAAGGGAGGGAAAGGGGAGTTTCGTCACAATTTATATTGTTTTTTTGCTTTTAACTTGTAATAATCAAATCAAGAATTATTGAAATGCTAGGGGGAGAGAAATATGCGGATATTATTTTGTAAAATTGCGTTTATGAAATATTATAAAGGGGTGCAAGAAAACGTGGATGAACCTCGTAATGGGGGCAGTTATGTTACTGAAAACCGTGATGGTGGAGAGGTATACAATTTTGACGCTATTTCCTTAGAAGGCAGAGAAGGTGAATATTGTTTGGGCTTTGTAGAAACCAAATCCACGCGGAAGGACAGAAAAAATGAACTGCATATTGAAAAAATACAAGGCTGTGAAGCATTGAAAAATGAAGAAGCTGTAGAGGATGTTTTGGTAGTATGGTGTGCAACGACTCCTCACGAGGAAACTTCTATTATGGGATGGTATCATCATGCAACAGTTTATCGACATTATCAACAATGTGATTTTGGCAATGATTTTGTACAGGATTATAATGTGATTGCGAAAAAAGATGATTGTGTACTTTTGCCGGAGGGAACGCGGCGCCGCTATATATGGGATGCGCCTGTATCCAAGAAGCGTACTTATGGGTTTGGGCAATCTTTGATTTGGTATGCGCAAGAAGAAAATGCAAAGCCATACATAGAAAAGCTGATAAAACAAATTCAGGAATATGACGGGGAAAACTGGATTGGTGTGGGATACCCTGAATCATAATAAATTTGGAACAAAAAACAGCTAACTTGTGTTAGCTGTTTTTTGTTTAAAAATATTAGAATTCTGCGTTCTTAACAGTTCTAGGGTAAGGCAGTACGTCACGGATGTTGCTCATACCTGTCAGGTACATTACCGCACGTTCGAAGCCCAGACCATAACCGGAGTGTCTGGTGCCGCCGTATTTGCGCAGATCCAGATACCACCAGTAGTCTTCTTTCTTCAGACCCAGTTCGTCCATGCGTTTTTCCAAGAGATCCAGACGTTCTTCTCTCTGGCTGCCGCCGATGATTTCGCCAACGCCGGGAACCAACAAGTCCATAGCGGCAACGGTTTTGTTGTCATCGTTCATGCGCATGTAGAATGCTTTGATGTCCTTAGGATAGTCTGTTACGAATACAGGTTTTTTGAAGATTTCTTCTGTCAGATAGCGTTCGTGTTCTGTCTGTAAGTCAATGCCCCATTCTACAGGGTATTCGAATTTCTTGCCGGATTTGATGAGCAGATCAACGGCTTCTGTGTATGTCACACGGCCAAAGTCGTTGTTCAGGATGTTATGCAGTCTGTCCAGCAGGCCTTTGTCTACGAAGCTGTTGAAGAATTCCATTTCTTCGGGAGCGTTGTCCAGTACATACTGAATGATATATTTCAGCATTTCTTCTGCCACTTCCATGTTGTCTTCCAGATCAGCGAAAGCCATTTCGGGCTCGATCATCCAGAATTCAGCAGCGTGACGTGCTGTGTTGGAGTTTTCCGCACGGAATGTGGGGCCGAATGTGTAAACATTGCGGAATGCCATGGCGAATGTTTCTGCGGACAGCTGACCGCTGACTGTCAGGTTTGTTTCTTTGCCGAAGAAGTCTTTGGAGAAGTCCACAGTGCCGTCTTCGTTTTTCGGCAGGTTGTTCAGATCCAGTGTGGTAACGCGGAACATTTCCCCAGCGCCTTCGCAGTCGCTGCCGGTGATGATGGGAGTATGTGCGTATACAAAGCCTTTTTCCTGGAAGAACTGATGGATTGCGTAAGCAATCAAGCTTCTCACACGGAATGTTGCAGAGAACATGTTTGTTCTGGGACGCAGATAAGCGATCTGGCGCAGGAATTCCACGCTGTGACGTTTTTTCTGCAGAGGGTAGTCGGGAGTGGAAGTGCCTTCGATGGCGATTTCCTGTGCCTTTACTTCAAAGGGCTGTTTTGCTTCGGGTGTTTCCACCAGCAAGCCTTTGACGATGATGGCAGCGCCAACACCCAGTTTTGTGATTTCTGCGTAGTTGGACAGGTTGTCCGCTTCAAATACGATCTGGATGTTCTTGAAGAAAGAACCGTCGTTCAGTTCGATGAAGCCGAAATTTTTGGATACACGCATGGTGCGGACCCAGCCGCCCAGTGTCACTTCTTTATTGGCATAGTCCGCTGTGCTGCGGTAAATTGATTTTACGGTGTTCAAATCCACGAGTATCTCTCCTTTATGCAAAATTGCGTTATTTCACCTGTCCTTTATTGTAGCCTGTTTTTGGGAAAAACACAACCTTGTTTCCGTCTTTTCCGAAGGAAAAAGGGAAAAAGAGGGGTTTTTTATGCATCTTCCTCCACATAAGGCAGGAAAGCGCCGTAACCTTCCTTTTCCATGTCCTCTTTGGGAATGAAACGGAGGGCTGCGCTGTTGATGCAGTAGCGCATGCCGCCCAGTTCCTGAGGGCCGTCATCGAAGACATGTCCCAGATGGGCATTGCCTACCCGACTGCGGACTTCCGTGCGGATGCGGTTCAGAGAAAGGTCGTCATATTCATTGATGGCGTTGGGGTCAATGGGTTTTGCGAAAGCAGGCCAGCCGCAGGCAGAAATGAATTTATCCTTGGAGGAGAACATAGGCTCACCGGAAGTGATGTCCACATACAGCCCCGGTGTTTCCTTATCCCAAAACTCGTTCTGGAAAGGGGGTTCTGTGCCGTTTTCCTGAGTGACGCTGTACTGCATTTCCGTCAGGTTTTGCCGCATTTCTTCCTTTGTCATGACTTTATAATCATCGGGATTGATGCAGAGTGCCTTTTCTTTTTCGATTTTGGCAAAATTGATATGGCAGTAACCGCCGGGGTTTTTGGTGAGATATTTCTGGTGGTATTCCTCAGCAGGGATAAATTGCAGCAAAGGCAGGTTTTCCACCACCACAGGGCGGTCGTATTTGGTCTGAAGCTGTTCAAGGGCTTCCGCTGCCACTTTCTGCTGGTCTTCTGTCAGGCTGTAAATGCCGGTGCGGTACTGGATGCCGAAGTCTGCCCCCTGTCTGCCCAGAGAAGTGGGATCGATGGTATAGAAATATTCCTGCAAAATATCAGTCAGTGTGGTTTCGTCTGCGTCAAAGATCACTTCCACCGTTTCGGCGTGACCGCTGTGGTTGCAGACCTCCTCATAAGTGACGGTGTCCCACACTTTCTGTTCCACGCCGTCTTTTTTGCCCAAAGCGTAGCCCACACGGGTGGAGAGCACGCCGGGCACCATTTCCATATATTTTTCTGTTCCCCAGAAGCAGCCGCCTGCCAGATAAATGGTTTCTTTTTTCATCATATTACACCTCATTTCTGGATTTCTTTCAGTTCATATAAGTCCACACGGCGGTGGCGGAGCAGGGGCAATTGGTCGCGAATGGCATCTTCCCGTTCAAAATCTGCATGAGCAAAGAGGATGCCTTCTGTTTCGTCTAATTGTGCCATGACTTCACCCCAAGGGTTTGTGGCGATGGAGTGTCCCCAAGAATGGTAGGATGCCTCCATATCCCTTGCAGGGGCACAGCCAAAGAGATAAATTTGGTTATCCAGCGCCCGTGCTCGGAAAGACAATTCCCAGTGGGCAGGGCCAGTGGTCATATTGAAAGCGGCAGGGATGAAAACAGCTTTTGCTCCTTCCAGTGCCATAAGCCGCATCCATTCGGGAAAACGAATGTCGTAGCAGATGCACAGCCCCATTTTTCCCCAAGGGGTGTCAAATGTGGTCAGGCTGTCTCCGGCGGTGAGTGTTTCCGATTCCATGAACCGCTGACCGCCTTTGACGTCGATGTCAAAAAGATGGACTTTCCGGTGTTTGGCGATGCACTTGCCTGTGGGATCGAATACATAAGATGTGTTGTAGGTCTTGCCGCCGTCGTCCTCGGGCACAGAGCCAGCCACCAGATACAAGTTGTTTTCCTTTGCCATATCCGATAATGCCTGCCAGATTTCGCCGCCTTCCTTTTGGGCAAAGCGAGGAAAATTGGGGGTTTCGTAAGGACAGCAGAACATTTCCGGCAAAACGGCAATGTCTGCGCCGCCAGCCGCCGCGTCTTTCAGATGGGCACGGGCAGTCTGTAAATTTTCGTGAGGGGAAGAAGCTACCTGCATTTGTATCAAAGCCACTTTCATGGAAATACACTCCTTTCAGATGTGTGCCAAAGGGTTTTCGGCACAAAGATATTTGTCCGTTATTATAGCACATTTTTGTAAAAAACAATACAAAAAAAGTAGGATTAAGAAAGCAGCTTCTCCTTAAGAAAACATTGGCTTTCCTTTTCTTATGAAGATGCCCCTAATTTCTTTGTGAGAAAACAAAAAAAGCGGATACCGCTTTTGAACTGAACCCAAAAAGTTAGACAATATTTCCAAATTAAAATATTCAAGAAG
>OGGQ01005090.1_pt1 | contig 9899 bp, 10 predicted proteins | sample 1571191 | NCBI WGS metagenome assembly OGGQ01 (sample SAMEA2582061, study PRJEB24529) | metagenome | biome: Human gut stool | place: China | collected 2011
GCACGGCCCGTTTTCTTTTCGGGCAAGACCGAAAAGAAAATGGGGGGTGCATCCCGCTGGACAAGCCCCCCGCGGGAGCAGAGACCCGGTGGCCGCCGGCCGGCGGCCCATCTTACTCCCAGCAAAGGCCGGATCTTATTCGATCTCCCCATGTTTCACATGGAACACTTTTCCACCAAGAAGTGTTTGCAGCCGATCATCCTCACAGCAGGTGATGAACACCTGCCCGCCGGCGATGCGGTTCAGGACGAATTCCTGCCGCCGGGGGTCCAGCTCGCTCAGCACGTCGTCCAGCAGCAGCACCGGATACTCGCCGGTGGCGTTCTGGTAGATCTCCCGCTCCGCCAGCTTCAGGGCCAGGGCCGCCGTGCGGGTCTGGCCCTGGGAGGAGTAGGACTTGGCCTCCCGGCCGTCGATGGTGATGACCAGATCATCCTTGTGGGGCCCGGACAGGCACATCCGGGAGGCCCGCTCCGCCGCCTGGTGGGATTCCATATGGGCGCGCAGCTGTTCCGTGAGGACCTCTATTTCCGCCGCTGGGTCCGTGACGGAGGAGACCGTCTGATAGGCCACCTCCAGCTGTTCCTTTCCGCCGGAGCATTCCCGGTGATGACGGGCGGCGTAGCGGTCCAGGGCCTGGGCAAACTGCTGGCGGTAGTGGATCAGCACCGCGCCGAAGCGGACCATCCGCTCGTTGAAGTCCGGCAGCAGCTCCAGCAGGTCCGGCCGCTCCTCGCTGTCCCGGAGGATACGGGTCTTGTGCTCATAGAGCCGATGGTACTCTGCCAGAGCTGCCGCGTAGCGGGGCCGCAGCTGGCAGAGGGCCGTGTCCATGAACCGCCGCCGGGCGGCGGCGCCCTCCCGGATCAGATACAGGTCGTCCGGGCAAAAGAACACGGTGTGGTAGACCTGGCTCAGGGCGGCGCTGGTTTTCGCCGGCACCTGATTCACCCACAGCTTCCGGCGCCGCCCCCGGTACAGCTCCACCCGGGTGCGGAACTCCCGGTCCCGGGACAACGTCCTGCTCTCCAGCACCGCGTCCTGGGCATCGAAGCTGATCATCTCCCGATCCGTCCGGGCCCTGGGAGATTTTCCACAGGAGAGGTAGACGATGGCCTCCAGCAGGTTGGTCTTGCCCTGGGCGTTCTCCCCGAAGATCACGTTGCAGGACGGGTCAAAGGTGACATGCTGATGGTCGTAGTTGCGGAAATGCTGCAGCTCCAGCTCAAGGATCTGCATAGGTCACCGTGTAATGCGCCCCCTGAAAGACCACATCGTCCTCCGGTCGGATCTTTTTTCCACGCATGGTGCAGACCTCTCCATTGACAGAGACCTCGCCCGCCTGGATGCGCTCCTTGGCCTCGCCGCCCGAGGACACCAGGTTGGCGAATTTCAGAAGGTCCTGGAGCTTGATGAACTCGGTATGAATTACAATTTTTTCCATTTATTTACTCCGCGCTCTTCAACCGCACCGGCAGCACCATATAGAGGAAGTTTTCCTCACCCTCTGTGGGAACGATGATGGCGGGGGAGACGCCAGTGTTCAGCTCGATCTTCACCGTGTCCGCCGGGGCGTACCGCAGGGCCTCCATCAGATAGCGGTTGTTGAAGCCGATCTCCAATCCGCCGCCGTCGCCGGAGAGGCGGCAGATGTCCTTGGCCTCGCCGCTGCCGGTCTTGGCGGACAACAGGACCTTGTCGTGGTCGAACAGGCAGCGGACCGGGCTCTTCTGCTTTTCAGAGATCACCACGCTGACCCGGTCGATGCTCTCGATCAGGGATTTGGTATCCGCGACGACGGTGATGGGGTTTTTCCGGGGGATGGCGTTCTTGTAATCCAGGAATTCGCCCTCCAGCCGGCGGCAGATCAGCTCGGTGTCACCCACCTCAAAGAGGATGTGGCTCTTGCCCAGGGTCACGGCGGCCAGGTCCTCCACATCGGAGCAGATGTTTTTCACCTCATTCAGGGCGTTTCCGGGGGCCACGAAGGAGAAGGAGCCGCCGTCGATTTTTTCCAGGGGCTCCCGCCGGATGGCCAGGCGGAATCCATCGACCGCCACCATGGTCAGGCCCTGGTCGGTGATCTCGAACAGGGCGCCGGTGTGGATGGGGCGGCTCTCGTTGGTGGAGACGGCGAAGGCCGTCTCCTCGATCATGGCCCGCAGCAGCTTCTGCTGGATGGAGACGGAGAACTCGTCCTCCACCTGGGGCAGTTCGGGATAATCCGCGGCGGAGAGGCCCAGGATGTCGAAGTCCGCGTCGCCGCAGGAGAGATGGACCACCTGTTTATCGTCGGCGGAAAAGGTCACCACATCGTCGGGCATCCGGCGGATGATGTCGCCGAACAGACGGGCATTCAGCACGATCTCACCGGATTCCGTCACGTTGGCGGAGACCTTGGTACGGATGCCGGTCTGCAGGTTGTAGCCGGAGATGGTCAGCTGGCCGTCGGCCCGGAGCAGCAGCCCTTCCAGGGCGGGGATGGAGCTTTTCGCGGCCACGGCGCGGCTGGTGATGGCAATGGCGCTTTGCAGAAGAGCTTTTTCACAGGAGAATTTCATAGGATAGGCACTTCCTCTCTAGTTGGGGTTTGAGATGGCGGTGGAACCGCTTTTTCAAGAAGAAAAAAATCAATATGTTAGCAAAAGCAGCCGTAGAGGGAAAAACTGTGGAAAAGGCGGGAAAGGGCTTGAAGCGTCGGATCTTGGGGCTCCACAGGGGATGTGGAGAGGAACGAACGTTTTTCCACGGATATTCTGAAGAGGGAGTTTTCCACAGAGAAGTTTTTCTTTTCCACGGGAAACGTGGAGAAGTTTGGTCATCGCTTGGAGTTGATGTTGGTCTTGATCTCCTTTACCATTTCGGCGAAGGAGGCGTCCTTTTTCATCTTCTTTTCGATCTGCTGGATGGAGTAGAGGACGGTGGAGTGGTCCCGGTTGTCAAAGACCTTGCCGATCTCGTCCAGGCTGAGATTGGTCATGGAGCGGATCAGGTACATGGCGATCTGGCGGGCGGAGACCGCGTCCCGCACCCGCTGCTGGCCCCGGATGACGGACTCCTCCACGTTGTAGTATTTGGAGATGTATTCCAGAATGGCCTCCGGCGTGGGGACATACTCGTTGCTGCGGCGCAGCATATCTTGAATGGCCCGGGTGACGGTCTCCTCGTCGGTGTCGTTGCCCAATAGATCCTTGTAGGCCAGGATCTTGTTGATGGTGCCCTCCAGCTGGCGGACGTTGGCGGTGACGTTCTCCGCGATGTAGGCGGAGATTTTGTCCGGCAGTTCCATGCCCAGCAGGGCGGCCTTGTTCTTCACGATGGCAAGGCGCGTCTCAAAATCCGGCGGCGCCACGTCCACCAGAAGGCCCCACTCGAACCGGGTGCGGAGACGATCCTCCAGCTGGGTCATCTCAGAGGGGGGGCGGTCGGAGGTCAGGACGATCTGCCGGCCGGACTCATACAGGGTGTTGAAGGTATGGAAGAACTCCTCCTGGGTCTGCTTTTTGCCGGCGATGAACTGCACGTCGTCCACCAGCAGCAGGTCCGCCTGGCGGTATTTCTCCCGCATCTCAGCGGTCTTGCCCTCCCGGATGGCGTCCACCAGCTCATTGGTCAGGTCGTCGCCCTTCACGTAGGCGATCTTGCTCTTGGGGTCGTTCCGGCGGATCACGTTGGCGATGGCGTAGATCAGGTGGGTCTTGCCCAGGCCGGAGTCTCCGTAGATCAGCAGAGGGTTGTAGTTCTGGGCCGGATGCTCCGCCACGGAGACGGAGGCGGCATAGGCCAGCTTGTTGGAGGGACCCACAACGAAGGTCTCGAAGGTGAACTCCGCAGAGGTGAACCGCTCGCTCTGGCGGTGTGGGCGGTCGTTGTTCAGCTCCGCGTAGTCCAGGTCATCCAGGATCTTCACCTCGAAATCCGTGGAGAAGATGTCGTGGAGGGAGGCCTTGATATTTTTCATAAACAGGGATTCGATATATCCCTTTTTGAAGTCGTTGGAACAGTGGAGAATGAACGTATTGCCCTGGATGTCCACCGCCTCCAGTTCGTCGAACCAGGTGGCGATGGTGGTCTCCGAGAGCTCGCCCTTCAGCTGGGATAGGACATTGTCCCACACGTCAGCGACGGAATTCAAAAGGAAACACCTCTCTCTAGTAAAAAATGGACACAGCAGTACGCTTTATTATACCAAAAAGCGGGGGGGATTACAACACATATTCTAATAATAAGAACCAAATGCGGGAGATGGCCTGAACAACAAGATATAGAGGTTTGCCTTCGTTTTGCACACCAGATTTTGAAAAACGGTCGGAATCCGTATCAAAATCATCAAAAAATACGGAAATTTCGCAGAACTTTGAAGTTTTAGTTGACATATTTTCAAACAGTCTGTATAATATCACTCGCGCCTTATGGCGTTTGAACCTTTGTTTACTGCGCCGTCCGCAAGGGCGGTGTCGAGTAAGTGCCGCCCTCTGGGCGGCCGGAAATCTGACAGGAGGTGTCTCAATATGGCAACGAAACGTACCTATCAGCCCAAGAAGCTGCACGGCCAGAAGGTCCATGGCTTCCGCAAGAGAATGGCTACCGCCAACGGCCGCAAGGTCCTGGCCCGTCGCCGCGCCAAGGGCCGCGCCCGTCTGTCCTACTGAGCAGAAACGGACCGCGCGGGAGACACTTGAACAACGTCTTCAGGGACGGCGGGAATTTTGGGATTCCTCCGTCCCTCGTTGAGTTTGTGTCGAATGGAACAAGGCAGGTGGAAGCATGAAGCGGGCAGTGACCCTGAAAGAGAATTATCAGTTCCGGCGGCTCTACCAGAAGGGTGCGTCTGCGGTGGGGGGCGGCATGGTCCTCTACTGCCGGAAAAACAACCTGGGCCACAACCGCCTGGGGGTGACGGTCTCCGTGAAGCTGGGCCACGCGGTGGTCCGAAACCGGGCCCGCCGCCGCCTGCGGGAGGTTTACCGCCTCAACGCCGGCCGCCTGCGGCAGGGCTACGATGTGGTCCTGGTGGCACGGGGGCGGACGCTGACCGCCTCCTGGAAGGAGCTGAACGACACCTTTCTGCGGCTGTGCAGAAAGCTGGATCTGATGGAGGTGCGGCCGTCTTGATGAAGAAGCTGCTTTTGGCACTGGTAAAGTTCTACCGGGCGGCCGTCTCTCCGTACCGGCCGCCCTGCTGCCGCTATATCCCCACCTGCTCCCAGTACGCGCTGGAGGCCATTGAAAAGTACGGCGCCCTGAAGGGCGGCTGGCTGGCGTTCCGGCGGATCCTGCGCTGCAATCCGTTCCACAAGGGAGGATATGACCCGGTCCCGTAAGAGAGAGGAGGGGGGACAAGCCCTCTTTTCCCGTTTTCCCCATATCCGGCCGAAGGGGCCGGTGCGCCGCGAGACGCGGCGGGTCGGGTATCCGGCCGCCCTGGGCGGGCCGTGCCCGCTCCCCAATTTGATTTGGAGGAAGCACCTATGTTTTCAACCATCGGATACTTGATTTGTATCCCTTTTGCGGCCCTGCTGCGGTTATTCTATAACCTGACAGGGTCCTACGGTATGTCCGTGATCCTGTTCACGCTGGCCATCAAGCTGATTTTGCTGCCCTTCCAGATGAAGTCCAAGCGCAGCATGGTCCGCATGAACCGGATGTCCGGCAAGATGCAGGAGATCCAGAAGAAGTACGCCAACAACCAGCTGAAAATGCAGGAGGAAATGCAGAAGTTCTATCAGGAAGAGGGCTTCAACCCCATGAGCGGCTGCCTGTGGAGCTTTCTGCCCCTGCCCATTCTGATGGCCCTGTACTATATCATCCGGGAGCCCATCGTCTATTTCATGAACTTCGGCGGCAAGGACGCCGGCCTGGCGGTGGTGGAAGCGGCCAGAAGCCTGATCGAGGGCGCCGGCATCGAGATCGTGGCCAGCCCCGGCTATGAGCAGATCGCCATCTCCAACATCATCAACAGCCAGTTCCCGGAATTCATCGCGGATCATCCCGGCTGGATCAACATCGACTACCACTTCCTGGGGATCGACCTGATCCAGACGCCCTGGAGCGCGGTCAGCGGCCTTTCCCAGGGCGTTACCTGGGGCCTGATCGGCCTGATCCTGATCCCAATCCTCTCCGGTCTGTTCAGTTTCCTGCTGAGCAAGGTCAGCATGAGCCAGTCCGCCCAGAACACGGCGGCTGCCGGCTCCACCAAGATGATGATGTGGATGATGCCCCTGATGTCCGTCTACATCGCCTTCATCGTCCCCGCTGCCCTGGGTGTGTACTGGGCTGCTCAGAGCGCCTTCTCCATCATCCAGGAGATGGTGCTGGGCAAGTTCTACACCAAGAAACTGCAGGAGGAAGAGGATGCCCGTCAGGAGATGATCCAGGCGGACCGGCAGAAACGGCAGGAGGAGGCCAAGGCCCTGCAGGAGAAGCAGCGCCAGCAGGCCGCCCAGAAGAAGTCCCTGAAGGAAAAGCGGCAGGAGGCCCAGGCCGCCAAGGCCCTGAAGGCCAAAAAGGCCGCCACCAGCACCACGGAGGCCGGACGTGTCGGCGACCGGCCCTACGCCCGCGGCCGGTCCTATAAGGCGGACCGCTATGATGATCAGTAAGGAGCTTGTTACGCCATGAGACAGTTTATTGATGTAACGGGCAAAACCGAGGATGAGGCCATTCAGAACGCCCTGCGTCAGCTTGGCCTGGACCGGGACGATGTGTCCGTTGAGATCCTGGAGCGCGCGAAATCCGGCTTCCTGGGACTGGGAAGCTGCCCGGCCAAAGTCCGGGTGAGCTATGGCCCGGAGGAGGAAGAGGAGGCGCCCGCGCCGGCAGAGGCAGAGGAGCCGCAGGAGGAGCCTGTCCGTCCCAAGCCCGCGAAAGCGGAGAAGAAGCCCCGGCAGGAGCGGAAGCCGGAGGAGAAGCCTGCCGCCCCTGTTGTGGAAGCGGAGGAAGTTGCTCCGGAGAAGGCACCGGAGGCCGCTCCCGCCCAGACCCTGGGCGAGGAAGTGGACGACGAGAAGGCCCAGGCCATCCGCAAGTTCCTCTCCGGCCTGCTGGAGCAGATGGAGAGCACGGCGGAGATCCACATCTATCTTGTGGAAAAGGGCCGCTATAAGGTCATTCTGGAGGGGAAGGGCCTGGGCGCCCTGATCGGCCGCCGGGGCGAGACCCTGGACGCCATCCAGCAGCTGACCAGCTATGCGGTGAACCGCAGCGGCGGCGGCCGGGTGCGGGTCCAGCTGGACGCGGAGAACTACCGGGAGAAGCGGGAGCAGAGTCTCCAGCACCTGGCCCGGAAGGTGGCCGCCAAGGTCACCAGATACCGCCGCAGCGTGACGCTGGAGCCCATGAACGCCTATGAGCGGCACGTGATCCACACGGCGCTGCAGGATGTGCCGGGCGTCACCACCTACTCCACCGGCACGGAGCCCAACCGCCGGGTGATCGTGGCCTACGACCGGGAGAAGAAGTGAGTCAAACGAAAAGACCGCCCATCAGGGCGGTCTTTTTGGCATTGTGAATGAATATAGACAAAACGGGTATGCCCTCCGGATGGGGCATACCCGTTTCAGCGATGTTCGGTTGTGAGGGGTCAGGCTTCCCACTCGCCCTTGTGGGCCTCCCACCAGGCCGGGAAGGCCGAATCCTTCGGGGAGAGGGTGGATTTGACTGGCTTTTCCTTAAAGATACGGGATGTATCATTTTTTGCCCAAAAGGGTTCAATTAGAAGCAGATGGTAATTCACACCTAAATACAGCAATTGAAGGACCGCTTGTTCCTCCCGCGTCCACGGTTTCCGGGAATACGCCACGCTGAAATCCCAGAAGGACACCCGACGGACTGGCGTCTCGTCGTGAACTTCTTTCAGTTGACCGTACAGATATTCAATGTTCTTTTTGTTTTGCAGAAGCGCGTCCGTCTGAAAAAGCACTTGAGCGTCAGGGTCATACTAATAGCCAAGCTCTGGAGGGAATAATGTTGCCCACATCGTTGTTTTCCCGTCATCCTCTTTCGCCAAGCACCGATTGAAGATGGCATGGACATTGGCCTTGTTGAGTTCCTGCGGCTTAAATTCATTTGCTTCTTTTCTCGCTTGCTCGATAAATTCTAAATCATCGTCATCGAAAATACCCACAACACAAGCCCCCTGCCGCGCCGTTCCGGCGCCAAATGTTTGTTGTTTTCCCTATCATACAATACCGGCCTGCCCTTTGCAAGGCCGGCGGCGGGGATTTTCCCGGTTTCGTCAAACCGACGGAGTTTAATCCATCACTACTTATCCTGAAAAGGGACTTTTGGGGCCCGGCCTTGACATTCCGGGCAAAACGTGATACAGTTCTCACGATATCCAAAAAAGGCTGTGACAGGGAGAAGTAGCTCCTGTTTCCCGGACAAGAGAGAGGGCGGATGGTGCGAGCCCTTGCGGGAGAAGGAGGGAAGGCACCCTGGAGCCGTGGGGCGGAAATGCCCTGCCGGTCCCCGCCGTTATCGGGAGAAGAGTGCGCGTCAGCCAGGCGCGAATTCAGGTGGAACCACGGACGTTTTGTTCGCCCTGAGCCGAAAACCGGCTCGGGGCGTTTTTTCTGTCCGAGCCGCCGAAAAGGAGAATGAGCATGAAAAACACGGAAAAGACCATGGAGAAGATCGTCGCCCTGTGCAAGAGCCGGGGCTTCGTGTTCCCAGGCAGCGAGATCTACGGCGGCCTGGCCAACAGCTGGGACTACGGCCCTCTGGGCGTGGAGCTGAAGAACAACGTCAAGCGGGCCTGGTGGAAGAAGTTCGTCCAGGAGAACCCCTACAACGTGGGCCTGGACGCAGCCATTCTGATGAACCCGGAGGTCTGGGTGGCCAGCGGCCATGTGTCCACCTTCAACGATCCCCTGATCGACTGCAAGAGCTGCAAGATGCGCCACCGGGCGGATAAGCTGGTGGAGAGCTATGTCCAGGAGCACGGTCTGGACGTGAATGTGGAGGCCATGACCCAGGAGGACCTGGTGCAGTTCATCCGGGACAACCAGGTGCCCTGCCCCGGGTGCGGCAAGAGCGATTTCACTGACATCCGCAAGTTCAACCTGATGTTCAAGACCCATCAGGGCGTCACAGAGGATACCGCCAATGAGGTGTACCTGCGGCCGGAGACCGCCCAGGGCATCTTCGTCAACTTCCCGGCCATCCAGCGGACCACCCGCCGCAAGCTGCCCTTCGGCGTGTGCCAGGTGGGCAAGTCCTTCCGCAATGAGATCACCCCCGGCAACTTCATCTTCCGCATCCGGGAGTTCGAGCAGATGGAGCTGGAGTTCTTCTGCAAGCCCGGCACGGACCTGGAGTGGTTCCAGTACTGGCGGACCTACTGCCATGACTGGCTGATGGGCCTGGGCATCCAGGAGGAGAACCTGCGGCTCCGGGACCACGAGAAGGAGGAGCTGGCCTTCTACTCCAAGGCCACCACGGACTTCGAGTATCGGTTCCCCTTCGGCTGGGGCGAGCTGTGGGGCGTGGCGGACCGGACCGACTACGACCTGAAGCAGCACCAGGAGCACTCCGGCCAGGATCTGACCTACTTCGACCAGGAGCAGAACGCCCACTATATCCCCTATGTCATCGAGCCCTCTCTGGGCGCGGACCGGATGACCCTGGCATTGCTGGTGGAGGCCTACGACGAAGAGGTGGTGGACCCGGCCAAGAACGACGTCCGCACGGTCATGCATTTCCACCCGGCCATCGCCCCCTTCAAGTGCGCGGTGCTGCCCCTCTCCAAGAAGCTGTCCGACAAGGCCCGGGAGATCCAGGCGGAGCTCTCCCGCGACTGGATGGTGGACTTCGACGACACCGGCTCCATCGGCAAGCGGTACCGCCGGGAGGACGAGATCGGCACCCCGTACTGCATCACGGTGGACTTTGACACCGTG
>OGGQ01005095.1_pt1 | contig 9885 bp, 6 predicted proteins | sample 1571191 | NCBI WGS metagenome assembly OGGQ01 (sample SAMEA2582061, study PRJEB24529) | metagenome | biome: Human gut stool | place: China | collected 2011
TCATTCTGGCGGAGCTGGAGGAGCGGGGCTATGCCCTGGATACCCTCTCTGACCATGTGGTCATCCAGATCAACGACACCCACCCCTCCATGGTTATCCCTGAGCTCATCCGCCTGCTCACCGACCGGGGCATGTCCCTCAACCAGGCCATCATCCAGGTGAGCCATACCTGTGCCTACACCAACCACACCATCCTGGCCGAGGCCCTGGAGAAGTGGCCCCTGGCCTACCTGGAGCAGGTGGCGCCCCAGCTGGTGCCCATCATCCGGGAGCTGGACCGGCGGGTGAAGGAGGCCTATCCCGATCCCAAGGTGGCTATTGTGGACGAACAGAACCGGGTCCACATGGCCCATATGGATATCCACTACGGCTTCTCGGTCAATGGAGTGGCCGCCCTGCATACGGAGATTCTCAAGCGCTCGGAGCTCAAGCCCTTCTATGACCTCTACCCCAAAAAGTTCAACAACAAGACAAACGGCGTCACCTTCCGCCGCTGGCTGGAGGAGTGCAACCCGGAGCTCACCGCCCTGATTGACCGGTGCATCGGCAAAGACTGGCGGCAGGACACCCAAAAGCTGGAGGGCCTGATGGCCTTTACAGAGGACGGGAAGGTGCTGGAGGAGCTGCTGGACATTAAGCAGCAGAAGAAGGACCAGCTGTGCCGGGCCATCTGGCACTGCCAGGGGATTGAGCTGGACCCCAAGTCCATTTTTGACATCCAGATCAAGCGCCTGCATGAGTATAAGCGCCAGCAGATGAACGCCCTGTATATCATCTACAAGTACCTGGAGATCAAGGCCGGGCGGCTGCCTCAGCGGCCGGTGACGGTGATGTTCGGGGCCAAGGCGGCCCCCGCCTATGTGATGGCCAAGCACATCATCCACCTCATTCTGTGCCTGCAGCAGCTTATTGAGCAGGACCCCCAGGTGCGGCCCTGGCTGCGGGTGGCCATGGTGGAGAACTACAACGTCACCTGGGCCGAGACCCTCATCCCCGCCTGCGACATCTCCGAGCAGATCTCCCTGGCCTCCAAGGAGGCCAGCGGCACCGGAAACATGAAGCTCATGGCCAACGGCGCCGTCACCCTGGGCACCATGGACGGGGCCAATGTGGAGATCGCCCAGCTGGTGGGGGAGGAGAACATCTACACCTTCGGCGCCTCCAGCGACCAGGTCATGGACCTGTACGCCCAGGGCAGCTACCGGGCGCTGGACTTCTACCACCGCCCCGGCGTGGAGCGGCTGGTGGATTTACTGGTCTCTCCGGAGCTGCTGGCGGTGGGCGACCCCGCCTGCCTGGCCGCCCTGTGGAAGGACATGAAGAACAAGGACTGGTTCATGGCCCTGCTGGACGTGGAGGACTACATTGCCGCCAAGGAGCGGTGCATCCAGGACTACGGCGACCGCACTGCCTGGGCCAAAAAGATGCTGGTGAACATTGCCAAGTCGGGGTATTTCTCCTCCGACCGCACCATCCGGCAGTATAACCAGGACATCTGGCATCTCAAGTGAATGGAAACTGAAAAATACGCCCGGCTCTCCCACAGAGGGAGCCGGGCGTATTTGATCGGTAGGGTTACATGGCCAGGGCCAGGCGGTAGTTTTCGTCCATCACCCGGCAGGAGGCGTCAAACTGGGCCTGCTCCTCGGGGGTGAGGTCCAGCTGGATGACCTCGGCCACCCCGTCCCGGTTGAGAATGGCGGGGACGCTGGCGTACACATCCTTCTGGCCATAGGGGCCGTTGAGGAGGGTGGACACGGGCAGCACCCGGTTCTCGTCTCCGAAGACGGCCCGCACCACCTCGGCGATGGAGGCGCCGATGCCGAACTCCGTGGAGCCCTTGCCCCCCAGAATGGTCCAGCCGCCGGCCCTGCCGTCGGCGGCAATGGCGTCCAGGTCCAGCTTGCCGTAGGTGTCAGGTCGCTCCCGGCGCAGCTGGCTCAGGGGCTTGCCCGCGATGGTCACGGCGGACCAGGGCACCATCTGGCTCTCGCCGTGCTCCCCCAGGGCGTAGGCGCAGATGGACTTCTGGTCCACGCCGGTGGCCTGGGCCAGGGCCCGGCGGAGGCGGGCGGAGTCCAGGGTAGTGCTGGTGGAAAAGACTTTCTGGGGCGGCCAGTCGAGCTGGTTTTGGATATAGTGGGCCACCACGTCGGCGGGATTGGAGATACTGAGAATGATGCCGGAAAAACCAGAGGTGCGGATCTGCTCCAGAATGGGCTTGAGAATGGCCACCGTGACCCCCAGGGTGTCCATTCGGGTTTCCCCCTTGCTCATGTCGGCCAGGGGACCCGCCGCCATGATGAGCAGCTGGGCGTCCCGGGCGTCGGAGTAGTCCCCCGCCCGGACAATGGCCCGGCGGGGCAGGTAGACGGTGGAGTCGAACAGGTCCATGGCCTGAGCCTCCGCCTTTTTCCGGTCCACATCAATATAGACAATTTCGTCGGCCAGCCCCTGGGAGATGAGGGCGTACCCGGCGTGGGAGCCCACGTGTCCGGCTCCAATGATGATAATTTTTCTGCGATCGACCTGCATGTGCGTTTCCTCCTTCATGTGTCTTCCTGTGTGATCAACTTGCCTGCCGGGCGGGCAACAAAAAACGCGGAGAGCCCAAAGGCTCTCCGCGTCTGGCATCAAAAATCCGGCGCCGGGACCGGCGCGATCAGTCCCCTGGAGGGGGGAACGGAATTCCTGACGAGGCGGGCAGCAGATGGGCGGGGCGCTGCAAACAGTGGGCATGGCCGTGATGGCAATGTCCATGGAAAACGGAGTGAACCCGCTGCAAATAAGCTGCCTGACCCATCAAAAACCCTCCTCTTAAGAGATTTTGCAATTTAGTTTAGCGGCATAATAGCACACTAATGTGAAAAAGACAAGGGGAAAAATTTCTCACACCCAAAAATCGTCAAATGGAATAAAAAGAGAGGAATAAAGCGGGAGCCGGCCGGCTGTTTTTCACAACCGGCCGGCTCCCAACATACAAAGGAGGCCGCGCCTAACCGCTCACTTCAGATGGTAAGCCTTGGCCGCGGCGATAAACTCCCGGAACAGGGGGTGGGCCTTGTTGGGCCGGCTTTTCAGCTCCGGGTGGAACTGGACGCCCACAAACCAGGGGTGGTCGTGCAGCTCCACCATCTCCACCAGCCGGCCGTCAGGGCTGAGTCCGGACAGTACCAGGCCCGCCTGGGTAAGGGCCTGGCGGTAGTCGTTGTTGAACTCATAGCGGTGGCGGTGGCGCTCATCGATCTCCTCCCGGCCGTAGGCCCGGTAGGCGAAGGTGTCCTCCCCGGTAATGCGGCAGGGGTAGGCGCCCAGCCGCATGGTGCCCCCCTTGGCGGTGACGCCCCGCTGGTCGGGCATCAGATCGATCACCGGGTGGGTGGTGGACTGGCTGAGCTCGCTGGAGTGGGCGTCGGCCATGCCGCATACGTGCCGGGCAAACTCAATGACCGCCATCTGCATGCCCAGGCAAATGCCCAGGAAGGGCACTTTGTGCTCCCGGGCGTAGCGCACGGCGGAGATCTTGCCCTCGATGCCCCGGTCGCCGAAGCCGCCGGGGACCAGGATGCCGTCCGCTCCCGCCAGCAGCTGGGCGGCGTTCTCGTCGGTGACCTCCTCGGAGTTCACCCAGCGGATGTGCACCTTGACCTCATTTTCAATGCCGCCGTGGGTGAGGGCCTCCGCCACCGAAAGATAGGCGTCGTGGAGAGCCACATACTTGCCCACCAGAGCAATCTCCACCTCGCCCTTGGGGTGCTTGGCCCGGTGGACCATGGTGGCCCACTCGGTGAGGTCGGGCATATGGCAGATAAGGCCCAGGCGGCGGACCACCACATCGGCCAGCCCCTCCCGCTCCAGCATCAGGGGCACCTCATACAGCAGGTCGGCAGTGAGATTGGGAATGGCGTTTTCCACCGGAATGTTGCAGAACAGGGAGATTTTTTCCAGAATATCCCTGGGGACAGGAAAATCGCTGCGGCAGATGATGACGTCAGGCTGGATGCCCAGGCTGAGCAGCTCCTTGGCCGAGTGCTGGGTGGGCTTGCTCTTCAGCTCGCCGGTGCCGGGGATGGCCACAATGAGGGAGACGTGGAGGAACATCACATTCTGCCGCCCCCGCTCGGCGGCCACCTGGCGGATGGACTCCAGGAAGGGCTGGGACTCAATGTCGCCCACGGTGCCGCCGATCTCCACAATGGCCACATCGGTCTCCGGGGTGTCCAGGGAGTAGATGCAGCGCTTGATCTCGTCGGTGATGTGGGGGATAATCTGGACGGTGCCGCCCAGGTAGTCCCCCCGGCGCTCCCGGTTGAGGACGTTCCAGTACACCTTGCCCGAGGAGACGGAGGAATTGATGGTGAGATTTTCGTCAATAAACCGCTCATAGTGGCCCAGATCCAGGTCAGTCTCCGCCCCGTCCTCGGTGACAAATACCTCGCCGTGCTGGTAGGGGCTCATGGTGCCCGGGTCGACATTGAGATAGGGGTCCAGCTTCTGGACCTTCACCCGCAGGCCCCGCTGCTTCAGAAGGCGTCCCAGTGAGGCCGCTGTAATGCCCTTGCCCAGACCGGATACCACGCCGCCGGTGACAAAAATGTACTTCACTGCCATAATTTGATCCCTCCGTTATTGATGTGATGACTCAGTTGTGTATAGTATGGGTACAAGCCCTGGAAAAAACACCGGGCTATTGTACGCGAAAGATGGGGAGCCGTCAAGAACAAAGATAACAAAAAATTCAACGGCTTCTGTGACAGAAGACGGGAAATGGGCGTTATACAGGTAGAAAGGGGGAAGACGCCATGGACGCAGCAGAACTGTTTCAGTGTTACGGCAACAGCGTATACCGCTTGGCCTGGAGCTATACAGGCAGCCGGCAGGATGCGGAAGATGTGACACAGACGGTATTTCTGAAACTCCTGGAAGGGCGCGCCAGGCTGGAAGTGGGAAAGGAGCAGGCGTGGCTGTTTCAAGTGACCGTCAATGAGTGCCGCAGCCTGTGGAGAAAGCTGTCCCGGCACCGGTGGGAGCCCCTGGAGGAGGCCGCCGGGCTGGCGGCGCCGGAGGAGCGGTCGGTTCTGAAGCTGGTGATGGATCTGCCGGCGGGGGACCGGGCGGTGCTGTACCTGTTTTACTATGAGGGGTATTCCACCCAGGAGGTGGGGGAACTGTTGGGCCTCAGCCAGACTGCCGTGACCACCCGCCTCCAGCGGGCCAGAAAGAAGCTGAAGGAACGATTGGAACAGGAGGGGTATTCCCATGAAACAGGAGTATAACCGGGCGATGGACAAGGTGCGCCTGTCCGACGAGGCCTCCCAGCGGATTGGCCGGATGCTGGAGGAGCGGCAGGCACAGCAGCGGAGCAGTCCTGGGGGCGGAAAGCGGTGGACTGTGGTGCTGGCGGTGGCCGCCGCGGCGCTTTTGATGATGGGCACAGTTTTTGCCGCGGTTTACCGGGCCGGAGTGCTGGACACCTTTTTCCGGGGAGACACCAGCGCTCTGGAGCCCTATGTGGAGACGGAATTCAACTGTGTGGAGAATGGGGACTACCGGCTGACGGTGGACAGCAGCCTCTTTGACGGAGTGGTGCTCTATGCCACCGCTACGGTGGAGGGGCTGAACCAGCAGGCGGTGGAGCAGCTGATGAGCGGACAGGTCATTGAGGAATATATGCAGAGCAAATGGGGCCCGGAGCGGGGAAGAAAATTGATAGAGCAGGGCAGCGAGGGGCCGGACCTGTTTCGGGTGCGCCTGGAGCCCGGAAACCACGTCTCTGGTCTGGCCGTGGACAGCCTTCCCAATGGGTCGGAGAACAGCAAATCCTGGATTATCCAGATGATCTTGACCGGGCTGGAGCACCCTCAGACCGAGCCTGTGATGCTCAGCGCCAATTTCATGGAGGGCGGCGGCAGTGTGCTCATTCCCGTTGAACAGATGCCGGAGGTGGTTCGCATTCCGGTGGAGCAGGCGGTCTTGGAGGATCCATCCGGCGGAGAACCGCTCTATGTGGACTATATAGAGCTCAGCCCCATTCGCTTTACCTATGTGGGACGCTATTTCGACGCCGTGGGATATACGCTGCCGGTCACCTTCCGCATGAAAGACGGCCGGGTGCTGACCTGTGAGGAGCTGGGGTTGGAGCTTGCCATGTGTGATGTGCCGGGGCCGGCGGATGTGTTGGGCCGCCAGCTGGCGGAAGTCGTCTATATCTCCCAGTCCATGATCGACCTGGAGCAGGTGGAATCCGTTATCCTGGGTGCGGCGGAGTTCCCGCTGGAGGGAAACTAGGCGCACAGGACAAAACCCTGTGCCCCGCCCTGGGGGCGCTGCTCCGGGAGGAAATTTTGAAAAAATGAGACGGGCGCCCCTGGGAGATTCCTCTCCCGGGGGCGCCCCATTGCGCACGGCTTATGGAATTGGAAGGAAGGGGACAAAGTCGGGGGACGGATGCATCTCCCGGCGGGCGTCCCACTGCTCCTGAGAAAGATCCGGCCAGCTCTCATAGGTGCCGCCGGGGAGAATGACCAGGGTAATGTCGTCAGAAAAGCCGTGAATCTGGCAGAAATAGTGGGATTTTTCCACGTCCCAGGGGTCCCGGGCCGACCAGATGGAGTACTGGTAGCGGTCGGTGGGCAGAACAATTTCCTGTGCTCCCGTCTCATGGGCCTGGGCGATGATCTCCTCCCGCAGCTGGGTGCAGCCCCGCACGGTCCAGCAGGGGATGCCCCACCGGAGCATCATACCCACCAGCAGCGCCGCCGGAACCGCCCAGCCCCAGCGCCGGCAGAGGACCTCCTGGGCCTCGTCCACGGCCAGCAGGATCAGCAGTACCATGGGAAAGAAGAAGTGCCGGTGGACCAGGGAGGAGGTGACGGACAGGGGGAGCAGGGACAGGGGGGCGGCCAAAAAGAGAAGCAGCCGCCGGAACTTGACCGTCCAGTCCGCCCTCTGTACCGCCAGGGCCAGAAGGGGCAGAGCCCAGGAGATGCAGCTGGCAATTCCGCCGGGCCAGGACACATAGACGTCCGTGTAAATGATCACCAGGTTGTGGATTACAGGGAACAGGGCCAGGGCGCAGGCGGGGCGGAAGGGGCTGTGCCAGAAGCCGAAGAAGGTAATAACGGCAATGGGCCAGGCCAGATGGGGCCCCAGAATGAAGGCCCGGGGCAGCAGCTCGCCCACATATTGGACCAGGACCTGGAGCACCAGGGAGACCAGGCCGTCCTCCAGGGAGAAGGACAGCTGGCGGTAGCCCTTCACTGCCTCTCCGGTTTCCGCCAGATCCACGAAGATGCCGTTGGAGAGCATGAGGAAGGCGGCCAGCAGCGATCCGGCCAGCATGGCCAGGGCGGGCAGCCGGAAGGGCTTGTCCCGGAACTGGGCCAGCAGGAGCATCAGTGCGCAGGCACCGGTAAAGAGCACCGTCAGATTCTCCAGAAACAGCCCCAAAAAGACCATCAGGAAAAACAGAAGGAGGCTCCACCATCCCAGATGGGTGCGGGTCCGGTCCAGCCGGCGCAGCAGCAGAAGCAGAAGCAGAAAAAAGACCGTGGGCACCACGAAATTGCCGAAGCCGGACACCCAGAAATAGGTCTCCCGCCACATCACCGAGGGCATCAGTAAAATTCCGGCGTTGCAGGCCACAAACAGGGGCAAAAACCGCTCCCGGCGGCCCCGGGCGGCCAGACGGGCCATAAAGTAAGGCAGGGCAAACATGCAAAGCCCCATGGAGAGCGTCTTCAAAAGGGGAAAGCGGCTCATGATGACGGCAAACAGGTTGCCCATGTACCGGCCGTTGAGCACCCCGGTCACCAGCCACCAGATGCCCACATCCATGCTCCACTGCCAGTCGTCCAGGGGGCTGTAAAACACCGTCCAGGCGATATAGAGGTCAAAAAGCAGCATCCCAGCCAAAACAAGCCGGCGCAGGGCATTCTGTTTTGCGGTCACAGCGGCTGACCTCCTTTCACGCCCCGGCCTGCAACTCACGGCAGGGAGGGGACAAAATCCTGGGAGGGGGCCAGCTCAATGCGGCCCTCCCACTGCTCCTGGGAAAGTTCCGGCCAAGTCTCATAGGTGCCGGGGGGCAGGAAAATCAGAGTAATGTCGTCGGGGATGTGGTAAAAGCGGCGGAACCAGTCGGCGCACTCCACGTCCCAGGGGTTGCGGGACCACCACACCACCTGGGCATAGCGGTCGGTGGGCAGCACCAGAGGGGAGCGGCCGGACTCAATGCTCTGGGCAATGAGGTCATTGCGCAGGTTGGTGCAGGACAGCACCACCACATAGCGGGAGCCCCACAGCACCATCAGTCCGGCCATGCCCGCCGCCGCCAGAAGGACTAGGGTCCTCCGGTTCAGCAGGGGAGCGGCGGTGCGGGCAGCGATTACAACCAGCATAACCAGCGGGAACAAAAAGATGCGTCCTCCCCTGGTGTTGATGGCCGCCATGGGCGCCAGGGACAGGGGGGCGGCCAGATACAGCAGAAGCCGGAACCCCTTTTCCTCCCAAGGGCTTTGTTCCAGCAGCAGGGCGGCCCCGGGCAAAAACCAGCACAGGCAGCTGTCCGCCCACAGGGGCAGGGGCCCGCCTCCGGCCACAGACCACCAGCCGCACAGCAGGGGCACCACCCCCAGCACGGCCAGGGGGCGCAGGGGGGAGCGCCACAGGGCGCAGGCGGTGATGACAGCCGACGGTCCGGCCAGGTACATCCCGTAGGAGAGGCCCAGAGGGAGCAGGGCGGTAAAGTACTCCTTCAAAACCGCCAAAGCAGCGGCCCACAGTCCGTCCTCCAGGGAGAAGGTAAACTCCCGCAGGTCGTTGAGGGCGGAGCCGGTGGAGACCATGCCCAGGAAGATGTGGTTGAAAAACATGGGGACCACTGCCGCGGCGGCCCCTGCCAGACAGGCCAGGGCCAGCCTCCGCCCCCGGCGGCGCACCAGCGCCCGGAGGGTGAGCAGCAGGGCAAGGCCCAGGTTCAGCAGGGTCAGGTTTTCCAGAAACAGCCCGCTGGCCAGGGCCAGGAAGAACAGGGCGGCCGCCCACCCTGCCAGATGGGTCCGGGTGGTTTCCGCCCGGAGGATGAGCAGCAGCCAGATCAGGAAAAACAGGATGGAGATGACATAGTTTCCAAAGCCGCACACCCAGCAGAAGGTCTCCTTCCAAACCTGGGAAGGCATGAGCAGCAGCCCCGCGCAGCAAAAGCAGAAGCCGGGCAGCAGGGCAAGCTTCCCGCCCCAGCCGGCCAGCCGGGCCATGAGCAGGGGGAGGGCAAACATCCCAAGGCCTATGAGGAGGGTCTTCACCACAGGGAAGTGGCACATGAGAACGGCGAAGAAGTTGCCCACATACCGTCCGTTGAGCAGGCCGCCCAGCCACCAGCGCAGTCCCTCCTCCATGCCCCATTGGAGGTCATCCACAGGGCTGTATGGAGTGGCGTAGGCCAAAAACAGGAAGAAAACCAGCGCCGTGCCCAGCACGGCCAGGGCGGCCGGCGAGAGACGGGGACGGCTCATCGGTGGTAGAGGTTGTTGCTCTGGTACTGGGGCTCACAGGTGAGCTGGAGGCCCAGCTTGCGGTAGGTCCCCTCGTCAGCGGGGGAGAGGATGACCGAGCAGTGGGCCTGACAGCCCTTCAGCTGGGCCAGGACCTTCAGGGCCTCGGCGGCCTTGGGCTCGAGGTTGGCGGAGGCGGCCAGGGCGATGAGCACCTCGTCGGAGTGGAGGCGGGGGTTGTTGGACCCTAAGTACTTGACCTTGACGGTCTGGATGGGCTCGATGGCGCTCTGGGCGATGAGATGGACCCCGTGTCCCCCGGCGCCGGAGAGCTTTTTCAGGGCGTTGAGCAGGGCGGCGGCGGAGCAGCCCATCAGCTCGGAGGTCTTGC
>OGGQ01005096.1_pt1 | contig 9883 bp, 8 predicted proteins | sample 1571191 | NCBI WGS metagenome assembly OGGQ01 (sample SAMEA2582061, study PRJEB24529) | metagenome | biome: Human gut stool | place: China | collected 2011
ATGTTACGGCTGGGAGCAGGCTTCCAAACTGATATTGGACTATCTTGCCAGGTAGAGAAATGTAAAAGCAACCCCAAATTTGAAACCGTGGCGCTTCTGGCAAAAGAATTGAATATCAGCTTGGATGCCGCAATCTTCCCCGACATGGTGACCGGGACCGTCTCAAAAACGGTCGTTGATTTCTTCGCCGGGAAAAGTGAGGCGGAGATCCAGAAGTATATCGCTCTCTGCAAACAGGCGGAGACCTTCCAAAAAGACGAATAACGCGGACGGGTTCGATGTGCCCGGCCGCGTTACTGTTTTACCCCATCTTCATGCGGGCAAATCAATCTTCTTTATGTGAGTTGTAAGCATCCCGTAAGTGCTCGAAGGACTTTTGGCTGATGACATGCTCCATCCGGCAGGCGTCCTTTTCCGCCGCTACAGGGTCTACTCCAGCCTCGATCAGCCGGTCGGTAAAGAAACGGTGCTTTTCGTAGATATGCTCCGCCACTTCCCGGCCCACATCGGTCAGATGCAGGAAATAGTCGCTGTCCATCGTCAGGAAACCCCCGTCCCGCAGGACGCTTACTGCATGACTGATACTCGGTTTTGAAAAGCCCATGTGTCGGTTCAATCAACAGAGCGAACCATGCCTTTTTCTTTTTGCAGCATCAGCACAGCCTCTAAATAGTCCTCGCCCGACGCATGAATCTTCATTCTATCACCCACTCACATAATCCCAGCATTTGCAAACTGCTTGTTGTAAACCTTTTTTGCAATAACTCCGACAATTATTGAGATAACTACGGTTGCGGCAATAGCAAGAACCATAAACCACGGAGAAGTCAAGGTTGATAATACTCAGCATAATTTGCGGACATTTCTTCGGATGCCTCTGAAATGGCATAGTCAGAGAATACCCATACATACAACGGAGAACCGATATTGCTTAACGAAAGCAGGATAACTCATCACGATACCTTTGTAATTCTTATATCCGGCCCATTTCCGAATGATTTCCGCTAAAATAGAACAAACAATCAAGCTCCCAAGCAACAGATTCGCAAGCTCCCCAAAAGCCACGAAAGCGATTGCTACAAATAGGTTCATAATGAGAACCACGCCTGCTTTCGGCACTTTTGCCATAACATACATATATGGAATCCATGCCACGAGAGCAATTAAAGCTGTTACAAACAGATAGAGCAATGGGTGTATGCCGCCCATAATCGTAGCTGCCAAAACCACAGCAAAGTAAATGACGGAAAATACGATTGTCAGACCTAAATCTCTTAACTTCCAGTGTTGTTCCATAAGATTTCCTTTCTATTTTCCTTGCTGTAATTCAACAAGGTGTGCATATAGACCGCCCTTTTTCATCAGTTCAGCAGGTGTACCCATCTCACTGACCTTGCCGTCGTCCAGAACCACGATCTTATCAGCATTTGCCACTGTCCTCATGCGATGGGCAATCACCATGACCGTCTTATCCTTCAGCAGTACCGACAAGGCATCCTGTATCAGTGTTTCACTCTCGGCATCCATAGAAGCAGTTGCTTCATCAAGCAGGACAATGGGAGCATTTTTCAACAGGGCGCGGGCAATCGAAATGCGCTGACGCTCGCCACCGGACAGGGCGCTGCCGTTTTCCCCGATGTTCGTCTGATACCCTTGAGGAAGACGCTGGATAAATTCCTCGCATTGGGCAGCTCTGGCCGCAGCCATAACTTCCTCATCAGTGGCATCGCCCCGGCCCAGCCGGATATTCTCCATGACAGTCTCATCAAAGAGCATGACATCTTGGAATACAATGGCATAATTCTTGAACAGCGTTTCCGGTTCTACCGTTTTGACATCCACGCCGCCCAGGGTAATGGTTCCGGAGTCCGCATCCCAAAAGCGTGCTGCCAGCTTGGAGGCGGTAGACTTGCCGCTGCCGGATGGGCCTACCAGCGCCGTGACCTCGCCTTGTTTTGCCACAAAGGACACGCCCTTCAAAACCGGCTCCTCATTGTAGGAGAATACTACATTCTTAAACTCAATGTCGTAGCCCTTGTTATTGCAGACATTGGTGCCGGTCTGCTCCGGGGTCGCATCGATCTGCTTCATCCGCTTGACGCTGACAAGGGCAGAGAACACTTCTGCCATCAGCATGAAGCAACTGGTGAAGGGGTCATAAATGCGGCCTGCAAAAAGCAGGAACAGAATGAACATGGGGATGGACAACGAGCCAGTCGTTACGAGAATACCACCCACCAGCATGACCGCCACAAGGCCAAACCGAAGGATAAATTGAGCCGTGGTCGTAGCAGCACCGGGAGCGATCTCGTTGCGGAAGGAACACTTCACCACATAATCCAGCTTCTTTTCCAGGCCCTCCAGATATTCTTCTTCACGGGAGCAGGACTTCAGCTCCTGGATGGTATCAAGGTATTCCTGCACACCGTCATAGGCAGCTCTCTTGGCATCCATGTTGGCGCTTTCGGCATTGGACTGGGCTTTCTTTGCCGCAAAGACTACCAAGGCTGCCACAGGGACCGGCACTACGATGCAAAGGCCCATCCGCCAGTCAAGCACCAGCAGGCCGATAGCCGTTATAATAAACATAAAAATCGTTCCGAAGAGTTGCGGGATCGCATTGGAAAATACGCGCTCCAGAGCCGTACAGTCCCCCATGATAGTGGTGGTCAGGTCAGAAAGATCGCGCTGGCCAAAGAAGGACAGCGGAAGTTTCCGCAGTTTCTCCGCCAGGACAATCCGGCGGTTGGCACTTTCCTTATACGCCACAGTATAAGTTTTGTTGTACTGGAGCCATTGGGTCAGAAACACAATGATAAACATGACCACAGTGCCGCAAATAAACAAGGCCGCATGATCCCGCATACTGCTTTCCTGCCCGGAAATCACATTCAGCAGTTCCCATATCACCATGACCAGCAGGCTGACCGGGGCAATCAGGCACAGATTGCTGAGTGTAGTGGCTGCAATTCCTTTATTCAAATCTCTTAATCCCTGATTGCTCAGGGCAAACATCCGTTTCAGCATACTTTCACCTCATTCCCGATGTGCCACTTGGTAGTCTTTGTGTAGTTGCTCCACATCTTGGCGTATTCGCCGCCCTGTTTCACCAGCGCGTCATGGGTTCCGCTTTCCACCAATTCACCCTGCTTCATTACCAGAATGAGATCAGCGTCCTGAATGGTGGAGAGCCGGTGTGCGATCATAATGACCGTCTTGCCCTTGACCAGCCCTTCAAAGGCTTTCTGGATCTGTTGCTCGTTCTCCGGGTCAGCGTAGGCGGTGGCCTCATCTAAGACCACGATGGGGGCGTCTTTCAAAATGGCGCGGGCAATCGCAATGCGCTGTGTTTCGCCGCCGGAAAGATACACACCTTTACTGCCCACCACGGTATCGAGGCCATCCGGGAACTTCTCCAAAATATCATCACACTGGGCCAGACGCGCCGCCTGCAAGACCTCATCCCGTGTGGCGGAAGGTCTGCCTGCCCGGATATTTTCCAGAAGGGTGTCCTTGAACAATTTGGGGTCCTGGAATACAAAGGCAACCATCTTCATCAAGTCAGCATGAGGAATTTCCCGAATGTCCACACCGCCGATCTTGACTGCCCCCTGCTGCACATCGTAGAAACGAGGAATCAGGCTGGCCGTTGTGCTTTTTCCGGAGCCGGAATGCCCGACCAATGCGGTAGTTGTCCCAGCCTTGGCCGTGAAGCTCAAATGGGATACCGCCGGATGGTCCGTATTTTCGTATGCGAAGGTCACATTCTCAAAGGACACATCATAAGTCTTGGGATGTTTGGGTGCAGAAGTCTCCACCTGCGGTTCGGCAGTCAGAATCATGTCGATGCGGCGCATGGACTCCTCCGCCTGCATTTTGTAGCTGGTCATATACATGATCTTATTGAGCATGACTGCACAAGCAGGAGAGAAGATCACATAGAACAGAAAACTTTGCATAAATCCGATCAGGTCGTTGGAAACAAACCCGATAATAAGCGCCGTAGGTACCAGCACCAGGAAGCTGGAATTGATGACTGAGTTAAACGCCACCATTCCCTTTTTGCAGGACATCGTGTAAGCCAGAGCAAACTTCCGGTAGGATTTGATGGCGTCATTAAACTTGGTGATAGATTGCACTGTCTGTCCGAACACCTTGACTACCGAAATGCCCCGGATGTACTCCACAGCCTCATGGTTCATCGTTTCCAAAGAGTCCTGGTAGGTCTGCATGAATTTCATGCTGTCCTTCCCCATGAGGGACCCCTGTAAGAAGAAACCGATGCCAAAGAGCAGCAGGAGAGGGATACCTACACGCCAGTCAAAGACCAGCATCAGCACCAAACTCACGATCATCGTGACCTGCGCGCCCACCAAGTCGGGGAGCTGGTGAGCGATGAAAGTCTCAGTCTGAAAACTGTTGTCGTCAATAATCTTCCGAAGTTTTCCGCTGGGATTGGCGTCAAAGTATCCCATAGGCATTTTTGCGAGATGTTTCAGTGCCGCCATTTTCAGGTTTTTCTCTGTGTGGAACGCTACGACATGGGAGCAGAGCAATGCTGAGAAATAAAGGAGCAGACCAATCAGCTCCAGCCCCAGAGCAAGCAGGCCCCAGCGAACAAGACTGTTCGTGTCTAACGGCGTCCCGGCAAATACGCCCACCAAGTCACGCGCTGCAAAGTAAACGCAGAGGAACGGTCCAAGGATAAAGGCCGAACTGATGCCGGATAGAATGCGGGAAACAGTGAGTAGCCCACGATGTTTTCCCGTGAACTCCATCAACCGTTTGATCCCGCCGGATTTTTGTTTCATGGATACAAGACCTCCTTATCAATTCTTTGATTAGTTATTGTTAACCTCTTGATTTAAGTGTACTGCTTTCGCTTGGCATCGTCTACGACCTATCAGGTATGTTATACTCCAATCGGGCCAAGCGAAAGGAGCAGGCCCATTTAATCGGCCTGCTCCTTTTGTCAGTTAATTTGAATGGCTCAATTCAGATGGATATTCTGAACGGAAGTAAAGCTGGCATCGGTGGGGAAGGTATAACTTGCTACCGCATCGCTGTAAATGGCAAGCTGCCGGGTATAGATCAGCGGCGTAGTCAGGCACTGGTCTGCCATAGTAGTCAGGATGGTGTTGTAAATTTCCTGAATACGGGCCTCATCAGTAGCAGAGTCCAGTTCGTCTACCAGTGCCGCCAGCTCTGGCTGGGACGCCCCGATCTGCATGAGGATGGGGTCCATAGAGGTAGACGGGTTGATGTTGGTAATGACCATAGCCGGGTCATAGTAGCCACCCTGGGTCTTGAAGATGGTCAGGCCATAGTCACCGCTCTGGATCATGGCATACCAATCCATCATTTGTGCGGATTGCGGGGTCAGCTCAATACCGATTTTGCTGGCCTGGTCGCAGATGTAGACAACCATGTTGTCATCAGAGGCGGTGCCGGTTTGATACATGAAAGCGGCGGACAATTTGACTCCATCCTTCTCACGAATGCCATCGCCATCGGTATCTACATAGCCAGCCTCATCCAAGATTTGATTGGCATGATCCAGATCAAAGCCGTACACTGTCTGCTCTACATCGCAGTAGGGCAGGTCACGAGAAAAGAAGGTATCTGCCTTGTCGAACAGGCCACCGTAGATGTTGTCTACTACGGCATCCTTATCAATGGCGGAAGAAATGGCCTCACGAACCACCTGGTCGCCAAAAATCTCACTGCTCAGGTTATAGCCCACATAGTAAGTCTGCAAAGACTTTTCATCGACTTGAGCGCCATATCCATCCGTCTGCTCCATCTGAGCATAGCTCTCGGCAGAGACATTCTTAATACCGGAGAGGAAGTCCACCTCACCATTCTGCATGGCTAAAATTTTGGCATCGTTGTCGGGGATGTACTTGATAGAGAAGCTATCTACTTCAGGTGCTTCTCCCCAGTAATTGGGATTGCGGACGAAGTTCCATGTCTGCCCGTCATTGTCCCCAGCGTACATGTAGGGGCCGGTTCCATAAGTGGCGCTGCGGAAACTCTCCTGCTTGGCAGTCAGATCCTCATTGAACTGCTCGCTGGATACGATGCCGAAGGGGTTAGCAAGGCACAGCTCCCGGAGGGTGTTGTAGTAGGGCTGGGTCAGGTGCAGCTCCACCGTGTACTCATCGGTGGCTACCGCATCCTCAATGATCGTGGACAGGCGGCCATAGGAGCCGTTGTACTGGCCCAGGTTGACCGGAACAGCCAAAATAGACTTTGCCACATCCTCGGCGGTCAGGTCAGAGCCATCAGAGAACTTGACGCCCTGCTTGATCTGGAAGGTATAGGTTTTTCCATCCTCGCTCATGGACCAATCTTCGGCCAGCACACCCACGACCTCGCCCTCGGAATTGTACTCAAACAGGGTGTCATAGAAGCTGGTGAGATAGTAGGTAATGTCGTAACCGGAGGAGGATACCTCTGGGGTGAGGATGGTGTAAAAATACTCAAAGCCCCAGCTCTCCGCCAAGTTCAGATGTACGGCCTGAGCCTCGGCGTTCTCCTTCGGGTTCTGGCTGCTCTCTGTGTTGGTGCCGGTGTTGCCTCCGCAGGCGGCCAGAGATACCGCCATGACCGCCACCGTGAGCATAGCGGCAATTCGTTTCAGTTTCATTTCAAATCAATCCTTTCTTTCGTTTTATCATTCCAGTCTGTTGAAGTGTTCACTAAACCGCTTGCCTCCAAGAGCATCCTGCTGTATGGATCGTGAAATACAGAATAATCACCGGAGAACGCGGCACGCTCTACCAGATTAGAATTTCGCATGACAAAAATCTCGTCCGCCACGACCACTGCCAACTCCATGTCGTGGGTTATGAAAATCAGCGTAAAACCAAGCTGCTGTTGCAGGTCTATAATTTCATCAATGATTTTCTTCCGCAGCGGTAAGTCAAATCCATTGGTGGCCTCGTCGAAGATCAGGCATTGCGGCTCAGCGGCCAGTGCCCTGGCGATTGCCACCCGCTTTTGTTCTCCGCCGGACAGTTCTGATGGAAGACGGGTATAGTAGTCCCGTGATAGATTGCAAAGCTCCATCAAGTTCCGGCAGCGTTCCCGCCGTTTCTCTTTCTCCATGTGGAAAAAGCAATGCAGCGGTTCCTCTATGGATTTCCCCACCGGGATCTTGGGGTCCAGGGCAGATGCGGAGTTCTGCTGAATAATCTGCACCTTCCTGAAATGTTCTTTCCCGGCTCGTTTCCGCCCATAGACAGGTGCGCCATCTACAAACACGGAACCGCCGCTTGGCCGCTGCAATCCCGCGATCATCCGCGCCAGCGTTGTTTTACCCGAACCGGACTCTCCAACGATTGCATACCGGCCTCCATCACTGAAATGGGCGCTCAATGGGGACACAGCAGTAAACAGTCCTTTTCCGCCAAAGCCGTCAGAAAAAGAACAACTAACCTCTTTCAGTTCAATCAAGACATCTCCCTCCTTTCCAACCGGCAGGCGTTCAACAGATATTTTGTATAGTCCTCTTTAGGGGTGTTTAGTATCTGCTCTGTCTTGCCCTGTTCGACAATCTGTCCGCGATCCATCACAAGGATGCGGTCAGAAACCGAGGCAGAGCGCAGGTCATGGGTCACGAACAGCACAGACATTCCATCTTTACAGAAACTTTTCAGTTCCCGCATCAGCCCGATCCGGTTGCAGGCATCAATGGCCGTGGTCGCTTCATCCGCTACTAAAAGGGCGGGCTGGCACATCAGCGCCGCCGCGATCATCAGCCGCTGGAGCATTCCGCCAGACAGTGTGAAGGGATAACTGTTCAAAATCCGCTGGGTATCTTCCAGCCCCAGCTTCTGCAAAATGGCGGCAAACAGGCGCTGCATTTCCTGCCTCGGCGTTTTTCCATGATGGAGCAAATAGGTCTTTTCCATCTGGCGCCCTACTCGGATGGATGGGTTAAAGGCGGTCATGGGGTTCTGCATAATCAGGCAGATTTCTTTCCCATAGATGGTCTGTCGCTTTCGTTCCGGCAGGTCGAGCAAATCTTCTCCTTGGAACAGGATTTCGCCATCAGCGCGGTAAGTGTTCCCCAGCAGTCCCATAATTGCTTTGCAGATAGTGGTCTTTCCCGCGCCGGAGCTGCCAACGATGGAGAGCATTTCTCCCTGGCCTAACCGAAATGATATATGTTCAGCTACGCTTTTCTCGGAAGTTAAAGAGATATTCAGATCTTTGACCTCAAGCAACACAAATATCATCCTCCTTCCCAATGGCATCCCGCAGGCCCTCGCCCAGCAGGTTGAAGCCCGCGCAGCAGACGATAAGGCAGATGCCCGGATAAATCAGGAGCGCAGGGTTTGAGTAGACACTGTTTCGGGCCTCATTGAGCATCGCACCCCATTCCGGGGTTCCGGCGATCAGCCCCACGCCCAAGAAAGCAAAGCTGGACACCGACATGATCGCTGTTGCAATCCCAGTGGTGAAGTACACCACAAACTGCGGGAACACATTTGGGATCAGGTGGCGAAGCACAATGCGAAGGCCAGAGGCACCGGCGATCCGGGCCGCCTCAATGTATTCCTTTCCGCACTCAGTCTTTGCATAGGAGCGTACCATCCGCAGAAACCACGCTAACATAGAAATCCCGATGGCAATAATGACACTTGCCACAGAATTATCCACCGCCGACACCAACGCCATCGCAATGACGATGAGTGGAAAGGCCATAAGGATGTCGCAAAGTATCCGCATGACTTCATCCAGCAAGCCGCCTTTATAACTGGAATAGCATCCCACGAACAGCGCGAAGGCGGCCAGTACGATCAGTACCGGAATGGTCAGCCCCATAGAGTACCTTGCTCCATAGAGAAGTCTTGATAATTCGCAACGGCCCATTTGGTCACAGCCAAGTGGATACTCCGCAGAAGGCGGAGCGTTCTTCAGCGCAAGGTTTGTGGCATTCGGATCATTGGGAGCCAACACCGGGGCCGCCAGTGCCATAAGAATAAAAATCAGGATCAGAGCCAGCCCAATAATAATTTGCCCTTTTCGTTTCATACCGCTTTCCTCCTATACGCAGGGCAGATAGCACTCGAAAGCAAATCTGCCAGGGTGTTGAACAGGACGAACAACACGCCGCACACCAGGATGGAACCGGAAATCCCATAGATGTCCATACTCTCGCAGGAATCCATCAGGTAAATGCCAAGTCCCTGGATGGAGAAAACGCTCTCTACCAGTGCCGAAGTCCCAAAAAGAGCAGCACAGTATTGGGCGAAAAGTGTGATGGCTGCGGGGAGGGCATTTCGTAGCACCTCGCCATAAACGATTTGTGCATTAGAAAACCCTCTTGCTCTGGCATAGGTCACATAGTCACTTTTGAGTTCATTCAGCACTGCCGCCCGCAGCACCCTGGCCGCAATACAGATAATAGGGAACGCCATTGCTGCCGATGGCAAAATCAAAGATTTGAAACTGCCGTCCGAGATCACACTGAAAATGGGAATTTGAACCGCAAAGGCGGTCAGCAGGATCAGCGCCAGCCAAAAGCTCGGCACACAGATCCCAATGATGCAGATAATCCGCATGACATTATCGAAAATCCCGCCTTTTCGTATGACAGAGATGGCGGCTATCAATACCGTGAAGATGATGACCCAAGCCATTGCCATAACTACCAGCATACAAGTCACAGGGAGGGCGTCCTTGATATTTTCGATGACCGGCTGGCGGTTCGTGATCGCGGTTCCAAGGTCGCCGGTCAGAACACCCTTGATGTAGTCTGCATAGCGTTCCAGAAAAGGAGCGTCCAGTCCCAACTCCTCTCGCACCGCCTGGATCTGTTCCTCTGTTGCAAAGACATTGACCTTACGGACAATCATCTCTGCCGGATCGGTCC
>OGGQ01005097.1_pt1 | contig 9880 bp, 4 predicted proteins | sample 1571191 | NCBI WGS metagenome assembly OGGQ01 (sample SAMEA2582061, study PRJEB24529) | metagenome | biome: Human gut stool | place: China | collected 2011
CTCCATGGCCCACTGCTGTCCGGCCTCATACCAGGTGCTGCCGGTGGTGGTGTCCACGCCCTCAAAGCGGGCCAGGACGGTGACGATCATGGCGCGGGTCATGGCCGTGTCGGGGGCGAAGGTGGTAGCGCTGGTGCCCGCGAACAGTTCCCGGCTGACGGCAAAGTCCACGGCCTCCGCGCCCCAGTAGTTGTCGGCCACATCATCAAAGGTCTTGCTGTTGTCCACGATCTTGACGGTATCTCCGTCGGAGAGGGTCACGGCCACACCGTTTTCGGTGGTAAGGGAGGTCTTGATGACCTCCTCAGTACCGTCGGCCTTGACGATGACGGCCACGGTGCCGGGGGTAACCTCCGCCACGGGGATCTCCACCTTGGCGGAGGTGCCGCTGGGCAGGTCCACGGTGACGGTGGGGGCATTTTCCCGGTCGGTGGTGACAGGCACCTCCGGCATGGGCAGGGCCACGGCCTCGCCCTTCTCCTGGGCGGCGGCCACGGCAGACTGGGACAGGGTGGCCTCGCTGACCACCTGGCCGTTTTCGTCCACCACGGTGACGGAGCCGGAGCCGTCCTTGTTGTCCACGGTGGTCTTGCTGGAGCCGTCGGTGTTCTCCACCACCTGGGTCTTGTTGCCCGCTGTATCGGTGGTGGTCGTCGTCACGGTGCCGTCCTTGGTGGTCTCCACCACCTCCTTGGAGCCGTCGGGGAACTTGGTGGTCTCGGTAACGGTGCCGGTGACCTTGTTGGTCACCGTTATGGTGGTGGAGCCATCGGGATTTTTGGTGGTCTCGGTGGTGATGTTCGAGGAACTGCCTCCGCCGCTGGAGCGGGTGGAGACCGTCAGGGTGCCGGCGGTTTCCGTCTGGATGTCGTAGTTCTCGTCGCCGGTAAAGCCTTGATCGGCATTGCTCCAGGTGATGGTGTAGGTTCCGGCGGTCTTGACCGCGTCCGCCAGGGCGATCTCGGTGTCGTCAGACTTGGTGATGGTAAAGGCGGGGGCCTCAGAGGGCGTCACGCTCTCGCCGTCCACCAGGCCGGTATAGGTCAGGGCCAGCAGCGGCGCGTTGTCGCCCACATAGACCGACGCGCTGGGGGCGGAAACCGTCAGCGCCTTTTTGGCGATGGTGAACTCCAGAACAATGCTGCCCACATACTGGGGATCGGTGTCCGGGATGGCGATGGTGACGGAGTAGGTCCCGGCGTTGGTGGGAGCCTTGCCATCCTCGGTGTTGTAGGTCACGGTAAAGTCGCCGGTATAGCCCTGGGCGCTGGGGGTGCCGGTGTAGCCAGCCTGCGTCTGGCCGTTGTAGGTGCCGTTCTGGGCGGTGACGCCGGTAATGGTCAGCACCTGCTTATCCGTGCCGGTGAGGGTGACGGTGATCTGGTAGTCGTTGTAATTGGTCGCCCCGGCCACCGGGACGGTGACGGTGTAGGTCTGATCCTTCACAATGCCACTGCCGCCGGTGTAGTGCAGGACGCCGCCGGTGATGCTCATGCCGGTCACATCGTTGCTGGAGGGCTCACCATAGCTGGCCCCGTCGGGGAGGCCGGGCAGCTCCACTTCGCCGGGCCAGTTGGCCAGAACGGAGCCGGTGGCGGTCGTGGTCCCGTCATAGGTCCCCTTGTTGATGGTGATGGTTGCGGACACGCTGGTTCCGTCGTTGTAGTTGTTGTCCCCGGCTTTGACAGCGGTGACAGTGACGGTACCTGCTTTGGTGGGGGTCAGGGTATAGCCGCTGACGGTGGCCGCGCCGGTGCCGTTGGAAACGGTGATGGTGACCGCACCGCTGCCGGAGCCGCCGCTGGTGGTCAGGGTGTAGTCCTGACCATATGTGGCGTCACTTGTACTGGTGATGGTCAGGGCAGCCTGGGCAGCCTTGTGGATGGTGTAGGTAGGCTTACTGGTTGCCGTGCCGGAGTAGTTGCCCGTGCCGGTGACGGTGACGGTGTAGGTACCAGCATTGATGGAATCGCCGCCGAAGTCCACGGTGTAGTCGGTGTTTGCATTCAGGGTGTTACCGTTCAGTTTCACGGTGACGGTGGGCTTCTGGCTCTGGCCGTTATAAGTAAATGCCGTCCCGCTCAGTTCCACGGTGGCCCCGGCGATGGACGCGCCGCCGATGCTCCAACTCTGGGAGAGGTTATCCGCGCCGGTCAGGGTGTAGTTGTTGGCGTCGTTACCGGACAGCCCGGAAGCGGTGGCGGTGTACTCGTTCGCGGCGGTGGCCTTGGTGGTACTGTTGCTGTCATAGGCCACGCTGACATCATCCCCGCTCACCGCATTGGTGATGGAGGCGGTGACGGACTTTTCGGTGCCGTCATAGGTGAAGCTGGTGGGGGTGCTCCAGGACAGCGCCACAGCCAGAGGCGAAATCTTGGCGGTGGCGTTAGCGGTAGCCGTTTTCTCACTATTGGCAAAGGTATAGTTGCCGTTTTTCAGTTCCACGGTGACGGTGGCCTGTTTGCTGTCCCCCGCGTTCTTGTCGGTAAAAGCCGCCGTGGCGGTGTAGTCGGTGCCGGAGGTCAGGCTCTCGCCGTTCACCAGACCGGTAAAGGTCACGGTGCCCACGGTGGCGTCGGTGCCGCCGTCGTAGGTCTTATCCTGCACCGTAGCGCTTGTAATGCTGATCTCCTTGGGATTGACGGTGATGCCCTGCGTGGTGGTCTGCCCGCCATAGGAGATGGTCACTGTCGTCACATCGACAGTCAGCTCCGTGGGGGTGATGGTCACATCTTCGGTCACATCCTTGGTCTCGCCGCTGGCGTAGGTGGCGGTGACCTCCATGCCGGTCTTGTCAAAGCTGTCGCCGTAGGTGTAGGTGGTCTTGGTGGGGGCTGTAAACACGGTGATGCTCTGAACCGTATCCACTGCCACGGTCAGGGTAATGCTGCCGGTGGCGGTGGTGTAGTTGGTGGTGTCGGTGGGGGTGAAGGTCCAGTTGTAAGTACCCTCACCCACGGTCAGGGTCTGGCCCGCGTCCAGCGCCACGGTGCCCTCGGTGCCGGTATAGGTCAGGGTAATGGCGGAAATGTCGGTGGAGGCGTAGATGGTGGCGGGGCTGCTCACCGCCACATCGGACACGGTGGGTGTGGCCTTGGCGATTTGGAAAGTGCCTGTGACGGTGCCGGAGTAGTTGCCCGTGCCGCTAACTTTGACGGTGGCCTCTCCCGCATCGGTGTTGTCCTCATAGGAGAGGGTGTAGTCGGTATTCTCGGTCAGCGGTTCGCCGTGCAGGGTGACGGTGACATTCTCCCCGCTGGGCTCTTTCGCATTGCCGTCATAGATGTAACTGCCGCTCACCTGCACCTGTGCGCCATCCAAAGATTTGGGGTCTACGGTAAAGGCAAGGCTGACTTCCGCGCTGGTGTTGTGATTGCTGGAAATAGTGAGGGTTTCGGAATAACTGCCCACGGCAAGCCCGGTTTTGGGCTGGACGGCAAAGGTCGCCGTCCCATTCGGGGCAAGGGTGGCGGTGCCATCGGCAAAGCCCGTTCCCGCCGTGATGGTGTAATTTGTGCCGGTGGGCAGTGTAACCGTTACCTCTTGGTTGCCGGTATTGGTGATGGTCACGGTCTTGGCGTCGGGTGCTTCCGTATAGCCGACTGTTTTATTGCTGAAGTTCAGCGCCGCCGGGGACGCAGAAATGGTATAAGTAGGTATGAACTCGGGGATCACGATTTGCAGCGTCTGGCTGACATTCCCCATCGCGTCTTTGGCGACGATGTAAATGTCCTTTGCACCTTCTGCCAGATTTGTGAGAGTGATGGTGTTCTCGCCGCTTGCCATATTCGTACCGTCACCGGAAACAATGTCAGTCGGCTCCGTTGCGCCGCTTTCCACGACTGTATAGTAATATTCGCCCGCTTCGTCGCTGGTAAACTTCACCGTCGCGGTGGTTTCGCTGTCGCGGGTAGCCGAGCCATTGGAAAGCGTCGGGGCGGTGGTGTCAACGGTGAGGGTAACTGCTTCAAACGCGCTGGCGTAATCGGTCAGTTTGGTATCGTCGTTTTCACCGCCGTTATATTGTTCGCTGAACACATTAAGGGTATAGGTTCCATCTGCAAGGGAAGCCGGAATTGTAATCTTCACTTGCCCGTCTGCGGTGGTCGGCTTTGCAATTCTGCCGTAATACTGCGCGCCGCTGTCATCCGCCAGGATGACGGAGATGTTCTCGTTAGCCCCGGTGCTCGCCCCGGTGTAATTCAGCGTAATGGTATCGCCGGGCTTGCCGCTGGCGGTTTCTTCCGTTACGGAGAAATTGCGGCTGCTATCCAGCAAGGTCAGCTTCCATTCGTTTCCGTCATAACCGCCTACCGCCGTTAATCCGCTGTCCATACCGCTTGCGGATTTGCCGCCTGCGGCGGCGGAGGTGAAGAGGACAGAGTTCAGATTTAAATTAAAAGCGGGACGAACCGCAGTGTTCGTGTGAACTACAATGTAGCCATTGTTGTAAACGACGCCGCCATCGTCCACAAAAGCTGCACAGTCATCATCCTCGCCGGGGGAGCGGAGCCACCAGTAGTCGGCTTTGCCGGCACCAAGCATACCGCTGTAACTTGCGACATAGGCGGTGTTGGTCGATTTGCGGCTGTTGCTTCCATTTGGAAAATAGCTGCTGTTATTGGCTTCCTCTATGGATAACAGAAAGATTTGGTCGGTGGTGTCCTCGCCGCCCGATGTGCTGTAAGAGGGATCATTTTTGTTATAGACATAGGTATCGGCAATCGCAACCTGCTCATCGCTGGAAAAAGCGGCGTCTATGAAATTATTGCTGCTGTAATCCGTCCCGCTGTTATTTTCACTAGCCGCATAGCCGTTCAGCCATGAACGAATTGTACTTTTTTCCCATGTAATGCCTGTAGAACTGCTGTTGTATGGCTTCACGTCCAGATTTTGATCGGAAAGCAGGAATAGCTTCCCGTCCGAGTTGGACAGCACCCGCCATTTAACAGGTTCTTTCGTGGTGCTGCTGCTTTGGAAGTAGTTTCCAAAATAAATGTTGTCGGCCTGTCCGCCGCCGATGTTTGCGGCAGTTTCGCTGTCTGCAAGCTGGATTGACTTGCCTGTATCTGTTCCTGCCGCAAATGCCGCCGAGGGCAGCAGCCCCAGGCACAGGGCCAGGACGCAGAGGATGCTCAAAATGCGTCTTTTCATAGGGTTCCTCCTTGTTCGTTGGCAGGAGGGCATTCTTGCGTCAGACAGGTTCCTGTCTGACGCAAGGGGGTACCCCCTTGCGATGGTGTTCTGTTTTCCTCGTATCGGGCGCAGACCGCCGCGATCAGCGGCAGGCTCTTTTCCCCGATGGAGCGGAGCTCCAGCAGCCCCTCCGGCCCGGCCCGCTGCATGGCGCACAGCTGCTCCATGCGCTCCACGCCGCCCCGGCCCAATGCCAGAGCGAGCCGCCGCAGCTGGGCCCGCTGGGCCGGGAACGCCTGCTCGCAGGCGGTAAAATATGCTTTGACCATGACCTCTCCTTTCTCCGATTGCTGTGGATGTTTGCTGTCAAGTCTATTTTATAAAAACTTTTCGCCTGTTTCCAGTACGAGTGATGCCGCAACCTGCGGCAAAACTGGTACTTGACAAATTGACTTTTTTGTGCATAGGCCATATAATAGAGGAAAATCCCCAAAGGAGGGGTTGCATGGAACCATTGAACCTCGCCATCTGCGACGATCTGCCGGAGGAGCGGAAAGCGCTGCTCGCCCTGCTGGAACAGGCCCCCATCGCCACCGTTTGCGCCCAGTTCGCCAGCAGTGAGGAACTGCTGGAAGCGTTCCGCCCCGGCGGGTTCGATCTGCTGCTGATGGATATTTATATGGACGGCATGACCGGCGTGGAGGCCGTGCAAAAAATCCGGGAGATGGACGAAGCCATCCCCATCGCCTTTACCACCACCAGCACCGAGCATACCCTGGAGAGCTACCGCCTGTCGGTGCTGAGATACCTGGAAAAACCCGTGCGCCAAAAGGACATCAACGACCTGCTGCATCTGGTGAAGCTGCAACGGGACAGTGTTCCCCGGCTGACCGTCCGGCAAGGCGGCGAGACGCAAAAAATCCCGCTTTCAGAGCTTTTCTATCTGGAGCAGAAGGCCCATCATGTGTTTCTGTATCGCAGGGACGGAGGCACGCTCCAGCTCTACGGCAAGCTGTCCGACCTACTGCCCCAGCTGGAGGGACAGCCCTTTTTCTGTCCCCACAAAAGCTACTGCGTGAACCTGGCCTTTGTCCGGGGGATCAACGAGGAATATCAGTGCTATGAGATGGCGGACGGGAAAATGGTGCCCATCAGCCGCTCCAACCGGGCCAAGGCCAAGCGGGCCTATGAGGACTTTCTGTTTGCCCGGACAAGGGGGGAGAAATGATGGAACAGCTATTTTATATTTTCTGCACCACGCTGCCCGGTCATGTCCTGCCCCTGGCTCTGCTCTGGCACTTCCCCTGGCGCTCCAGAAGGACGGCGCTGGTACTGGTGCTCTGCAATGTCCTGTGCAAAACGGCGGCGGCCGCTGCCTGCATTGCCAATGGCATCAGCTTTCGCGGTCTGGAAATTCTGTTTTCCTTCCTCGGCTTTGTGATCTACCTTTGCTGCTCCCGGCTGGACTTTTTCCGGCTGCTCTCCGTTTTTATCCTCACGGCGGACTACCTGCTGCTGATCCGGGGCATTTCGTCCTTCCTGACCGTCCGGCTGTTTTCCACCCTCTCCCAGAGCTGGGAGAGCAGCGTGTGCGCCTTGCTCTTAGGCGCAATCTCCCTGCCGCTGCTGTTCCGGGTGTGTGGACCGTCCATGCGACAGATCTACCAGACCGATGCCCCCAGGTTGTGGCGGGTGATCTGGCTGGTGCCGGGTCTGCTCACCGTGATGACCATTCTGTTCACCAACGCTTACCGGCAGGACAGCGCGGAACGCTGGGAATTTCTCTTTTTCCGGGTCAGTCTGCTGATCTGCGTGATGGTGACCTATTATGTCCTGCTGCAATCCCTGGAGAGTCTGCGCAGGCAGGTGGCTCTGGAGCAGCAGTTGATGTTTGATAAAGAACTTCTGGAGATACAGACCTTGGAACAGAGCAAGCGCAGCCAACTCCTCATGGAGACCGCCGAACAGACCCGTCAGATACGCCACGACCTGCGCCATCATCTGAGGTTGATCCAGGCCATGGCCGGGAATGATAACCCCAGACTGTGCGAATATATCGCCACGCTGATTCGAGACATCCCCACCGCCGTCCGGGACTACTGCGAAAATCCCACCGTCAACGCGGTGGTGTCCCACTACGCCGCCCGCTGCCGGCAGGAGGGCATCGCCTTTGCCGCCCGGCTGACGGTCCCCGCGCAGAATGAAACTCTGGATGACCGCGCATTGTGCGTCGTGTTCGCCAATCTGCTGGAAAACGGGGTGGAAGCCTGCGGACGCATGGCCGGAGGCGAGAAATTTATCCGGCTGAACAGTTCCATGGAGTACGGCGTCCTGACCATCACCATGGACAACAGCTTTGACGGGCAGGCGCGGCAGGAGGACGGGAAATTCCTCTCCAGCAAGCGGGCGGGCGCGCCCGGCGTAGGTCTCAGCTCCATCCGGGCCGTGGCAAAGGCCCATCAGGGGGACGCCCGGTTTGAGGCGGACGGACAGGTGTTCCGCTCGTCGGTGTATGCGAAGCTGTAAATTTACGAATAAGAAAGCGGCAAGCAATGCCGGTGTTAATACACTCGGCCCGCAGAGGGAAAAATCCTGCCGTGATTTTCCCCTCCGCTCTGCTTGTTGAGGGCAGCGCCCCCAAGCCCCTTTGAACACAGAATTTCATCCTGTGGCTGCGCGTTCTGTGAACGCTTAGGACCATGACCGGCTCACCGCTGGCCGTGGTCTTTTTCTTGTTCTTTTTTCTGTTCCTCGTCCATGTGCAGCAGCCGGTCCACATTGGACTTGGCCGTCAAAAGCTCCCGCATCTCCTCACGGGAACGCCGGTACTCGGCGTAGGTTTTCTTCTTTTCCTCCAACAGCTTGGCGTACTCGGCTTGCAGCTCCCTGACCTTGGGCAGCTTCTTCACGCCCATCTCGTCAAAGGCGTTTTTGGCCGCCTGATGGAGCAAAATATCTTCCTCATGTTCCTCCCGGAATTTCTTGGAGTAACCGGCCTTCCGGTAGGCCACATAGGTGTCGCAGGTCCTGGCATAATTGATAATGTGGGTCCGCAGGACGGCGATCTCCGCCATGCGCTTCTCCGCCGCCTTGATCTGTGCCGACAGCTCGTTATGGTGGACGGTAGCCGCCGCCGCTTTTTCTGCCAGCACCGCATAGTCCAGCAGGTTATGCTCAGTCAGGAAATTCACGGTCTGCGCCATTTGTTTCAGGTTGAAAACCTTGGCCCAGCGCGCGTATCCAGCGCCTTTCCCGGCCTGCAATTTTGCCTGAATGTCCACCAGCAGATTGACCTTGGGCGGCTCCGGTTGCACGATGGATTTCTTACGGGGTGTGTGCTGTTTTTCACCGGCCAGCACCGCGCGGATTTCCGCTTCACTGTACCCGGCCCCCAGCTTATCATTCATGCGGGCTATATTCTTCCAGCCGGGTGCTTTGAGCTGGATCGCTTTCCCGCGCCGGGACACCTCGCAGCCCATTTCCGAGAGCAGCTTCAACAGCGCGTCAAAGTCAGCCGGTTTCTGTTCCAGCGCCCGGTCAATCATCACACGCAGCTGTTCCCGATGGGAGGGCTTGGCCTGTTCGCCCAGCCACTTGTTGTAGCTTTTTCCGTGGGGCTTGGGATTATCCACAATGGACAATCCGTTCTCGATACAGATGGTATCGCTCAAGCGCCGGACGGCTCTGGTGCTGCCCCAAAAGTTGCGGAACTTCCGGTCACAATCCGTATTGACCGCCGACCAGATGATGTGATTATGAACGTGCGATTTGTCGATGTGGGTGCAGACCACAAAGGCGTGTTTGCCTTTGGTGAAGCGTTTGGCAAATTCCACGCCCAGCCGGTTGGCTTCCTCCGGGGTGATCTCGCCGGGTCTGAACGACTGGCGCACATGGTAGGCGATCACATCATCCTTGCCGCGCACCCGCCCGGTGGCGGCGATGTACTGGCGCTTTGCCAGCAGAAATTCCGCGTCGGCAGTCCGGCTGTCGCAGCCATAGCCGGTAATGAGCCTGCCATTGTCCGTTTTTTGCGGGTTTTCCACATAGTCGATGATGTCGCTGATGGCTTTGCTCTCGGTGCGGCCTTTGCCAATATGCAGCGGTATGATGCGGGTGGTGGCCATAAGGGAACCTCCTTTTCAAAAAGAAAAGGACAGCCGTGTGAGCTGTCCTTTGGTCAATCCGATTTTTCCATATCCTGTTGTGTTTTTAGGGATTCGATCCGCTTGCTGTCCACAAAATGGGTCGCGTACCATCTTTCAATTTCCGGGCTGCCGCTTTTGCTGAATCGCAGCGGAATCACGGGCCTGTGTCCCTGTCCATTGTGCTTCTTTACGCCCCAGCGCTTGTAATAGCAGAAGGACGGCTTTAAGCCGGTTTTCTGCGCATAGACCCGCATCTGGTGCATGATGAACGAGAGCTTGCGCAGATTGACGGTGCAGACCCCCTGCTGACAACATTGACACCCATGGAACGAACCTGGAACGCCCTGCTGCAGCTGGCGGAACGGGCAGGCGCACCGGAATGAGGGCGGTGGTTTTCAGGACCAAACGGGGAGTTGCTCCCTACTCCATTCCCAGAGCGCAATGCGGTAGGAGGCGCCCAGGAAAAACCTTTGTAAACTTTTTTCTAGCCCCTGTATCTTTGCGCGCAATTATGCTATAATTATGTACAAAGAGAGGAGGTGGTGATATGCCGCAGATCAGACCGATTACAGACCTTCGCAACACCAACGAAATTTCGG